>JGI24509J20081_1000149_pt1 | contig 63846 bp, 69 predicted proteins | sample LinPmetageLP29_FD_20081 | JGI IMG/M metagenome (IMG submission 20081) | reverse complement strand
AAAAAAAAAAGAGGACGGCGATATCGGTTGACTCAGCGTCGACCGACTCCGATTTTGTCACATAGTTATACTCGCAGTTCTCTCCGTAACACGTTTGATCCCCGAAGCAATTGACTGAACGTTTCGAACCCTCAATTGCACCGACACACCTCACTATGGTCCCAGTTCCCACCCGTCTCAATGTGGCTCCGGTCCCGCCGGACGAGATCTTCGCCTTGAACGCCGCCTATTTCGCCGATAGGGACCCCCAAAAAGTGAGCCTCGGCGTGGGCGTCTACCGAACAGATGATGGCAAGCCGTGGCCGCTGCCGGTCGTGCAGAAGGCCGAGAAAGAATTGGAGAAGGACAACGACCTCATGCGCCATGAGTATACAGCGATCGAGGGCGACGTTCCGTTCCTGAAGATTGCGCGGGACTTGATGTTCGGCTTTGGGGGAGAGGGCAAGGACGAGGAGGCCAAGGCCCGCATCGCCTCCGTACAGACCGTCGCTGGCACCGGTGCCAACCATCTGGGTGCCCTGTTCCTGGCCCATCACATGAAGCCTTCCACCGTCTGGCTGTCCAACCCTTCATGGGCGAACCACATGACTATCTGGGAGCTGGCCGATGTTCCCCGCAAGACATACCCATACTACCACGCCGCTACCCGGTCCCTTGACTTCGAGGGCATGATGTCCACACTCGAGTCTGAAGCCCAGGAGGGCGACGCCGTGCTGCTGCACGCCTGCGCACACAACCCCACCGGTCTGGACCCGAGCAAGGAGCAGTGGATGGCCATCGCAGACCTCTGCGAGCGTAAGAAGCTCTTCCCCTTCTTTGATTCCGCATACCAGGGCTTTGCCTCCGGCTCCGTCGAGGAGGACGCCTGGGCAGTGCGCTACTTCTTCAACAATAAGCCCGATATGGAGATGTGCGTGGCGCAGAGTTTCTCCAAGAATTTCGGCCTTTACGGCCAGCGTGTTGGTGCCTATCACTACGTTCTTAACCGCAGTGCTACTGCCATCCGTGATGTTGTCGTCAACAATCTTTGCCACTTGATCCGTGGCGAGTTCTCCATGGGCCCGCGCATTGGATGCAGCATCGTTAAGAAGATTATGAACAGCGAGGAACTGGTCGCCGACTGGCACCAGGACTTGAAGGTTATGAGTTCGCGTATCAAGAGTATGCGCCAGGCTCTGTATGATGAGTTGGTTCGCTTGAAGACTCCTGGTACCTGGGAGCACATCATTGAGCAGGTGAGTTTTCCGTCGATTCTCACTATCATGCATCACTTGCTAATTAGGTATAGAATGGAATGTTCTCCTATACCGGTCTTACCCCCAAACAAGTCTACGCTCTCAAGGACAAATACCACATCTACCTGCTCAAGTCCGGTCGTGCCTCCATCAGTGGCTGTAAGTATCTCCACCCTGTAACTCTGATGTGATACTGACCTAGGCGTACAGTGAGCGAAAAGAACGTCAAGTACGTGGCGCAGGCCATCGACGACGTTATCCGCAACGTGCTTTAAGCCAGAACATATACTTGGACAGGAGATTGGTTGCACAGTTTGCATAAAAGTCCGACTTCTTTAACAGTTGGACATGCATCGGGCGGGCTTATCTGATCTTATTAATGACTGTTGATGATAGAATTCATAGAGAATGACAGCATAGGTCCTCTTGCCTCACTATGTACACCCTTTACCATTCGTGATTGACCAATCCCGCAGAAGCATATAAATGCCAGGTTTGCATTAAGAAAGCTACATATCTAGTAGGTACTGTACATAAAACACCAAGGCAGGAAAAACCAGGGCGAGCGTTGCACTTCATAACTAAAACACCTGCCTATCGAAAGAGCACCAAACTCGGCGGACAAGAAACTGTACTGAATATAGTCGCGCCGGACCGCCGCTCGATAGAACATGGCGCTAAGGTCGATACGTTGGAAGAAGGGTGAGACCAAAGGCCACTATAGGGGGACTTCGTTGAAGTCGCCTTCGCCCTCTTTGCCTTTACCCTTGGAGCTTTGATAATCTGGCGATGAGGAGCCTCCTTCGGGCATGTGCTGCGGGAGTGTAGGCTCTTTGCTTTCATCTTCTTTACTCTCTTCTGGTTCTTCGGGTTTCCCTTCAGACTCAGGTGCAGGCTCCGTGCCGTTTGTCTCAGCAGGTTTCTCTTGCTTGTCGGATTCGTCCTTGGGCGGAGGTGAAGGAGGCACTTCTTCTTCATCTTCCGATCTGACCTCCTGTGTCTGTGCTTGCGGTTGGGCGCTTGTCTCCCCTCCAGGGAAAGGCGTCAGAGGTGGTTCTTCGGGGATCTGGTCTTGCTGCGGAGGAGCTTGGCGTTGCTCGCTAGGTCGGCTGTGGTTGGGGATTGTTGCCGTAGATAGGGTGGAGGTAGTCCTTTGGTGGGAAGCGCCGTGGATGGTGCTAAGACGGCGAGCCTTGGGGTCCGCACCGAGATAGTAGCCGCGCACGCCGACTATCGTACCCTCTGACTCGCACGCGTCCACCCACTCTGGAACGACAACTGGGATGTTCATCTCCACAGCCCTCTCCCACAACGGACCCCGACCCTCGGTGCAAACAAAGTGTGTGGTGTCAATTCGGACAGAGTCAATCATCTTGCCACCAATGCGGTCCAGGGTCGCTCCCAAAGCCTCCTTGCGCTGCGAATCGAGGACTCCAGGAGTGACGGTAATACCAGACAGGTCGGTCATCTTGTGTGTCCGACACGTCAGCTTCTCCGACTGGTAGGTACCAGCGGTTGTGCGCAAGACGAGGTGGAAAGTGTACTCAGAATGAATCGCCAGGCCGGAAATCTTAGTGCTGCGTGTCTCCAGGGGACGGGGTATCGAGCCAGCCTTGGAGCCATTGCGGTAGAGGGAGAGCGATTTCAGGGATGCTGTTGCCAGATCGATTGGGTCCCATTCGAGGACGAGAGAAGTCTGAGTAGCATTGCGCAAGCGAAGAACAGGCGGCGACGGGGCCTTGACACCATAGGTATTCAAGATGCGCTTCTGGAGGGACTGGAAGGCAGATGCATTGGCGGCCTCAGCGACGTGATTGCGCGCAACGGTGATGTCGACGATGCTGCCGGATGAGATGTTATTCGGGAGGAGGACTGAAGGAAATTCAATCTGTATCCATCGCAGTTAGCATGTCATCGACACTGGTCATTCCCGCGCAACGGGCGCAGATAACAGTTCCCCCATGTTTGGGGCTCACGCGATCAGGGGGTTGGAGCTTACGAGGCGGTTGTCCTGGGTCAAAAGTACGGCGACGCCGGCGTCTACCTTGCCGACCGTCAAGGAGACCAGCATGGTGAAGGGGGTCTGAGAGGTTGTGAGGGTTGGGTGGTAGATGTTGGAGATGGGGAAAGCGTGGTTGTCAGGTACGGGCGTTGATTCCGCCAGAACAGCATTTAGCGAGGTTCGAGGCAGCGGGAGCTAAAGTACGTTCTATATTTACTCCGCCAAACAAAGAACTTGACGTAAGTCCTAAGTACTTTCTAACATAACTTGAAATGACTGCGAGAAATATTCATATTTTTGATTTCGAGTAGAGATGCAAATGTTGGAGGGGGATAGTCTCAAGTCACAAAACGCCATGCAATGCTGGTCCCCCCATAATGTACAGTTAGAGAGTCGTTATATAGTACAGAGAAATGTTGTACATGATCAAGCGCTTTCAAACCCAGGCAAAACTTCGGATTTCTTCGGTGGAACTGCATTATGTATTGCGCGCTGTTTTAGGATGCTCTCCAAGGCCGAGTGTGCATCCTGCTGGACCGTCTCGAAGGTCTGCTTAACGAATGCCGGACGAACGATGACATCTAAAGAGCCTTTGAGGGCACCCTGTTGAGGCGATGAAGAAGAATATGGTAGCGGTGTCCCCAAACGGTCGAAACCATTGTCTCTCAAGGCTTGCTCAAAAGCAATGCGCGCCCTTCGAGCACACCAGGAGCGAATCACCCGCTTGGAGTCCGTGATATGCGACACGGATACCCGCCACCACAGAATATTTCGATCTCGGGTCGCCCAGCAATGTGCGATTTTCGGGGCAATCGGATGGGTGGGAGACCCAATGTAGCGTGCGGCGACTGGGGGAATAACATGTTTTGAACTGTAAAGCAGACTCAGAGTGCTGGTTGAAGCGGTCAACTTCATGGTGTAGGTATAATGGTGGCAGAAATCTGCCTAGATGAGATGCCACAGATTCGAATAGAAGTGACAAGTCGATAACATAGCGACTCGTAGGAAGGGTTCATCGAGGATACGCAAAAGGCCACGGAGTTTCATGCGCTCAGGATGATCGATGGGATCGCGTGCTCACTTGTTGGTACGAGAGATTGAGAGAACGTGAGCGCAACTGGCAGAGGTCAATCGTGTACTGCGACCTCCGATATTGCAACTGCAGTTCTGCACCTCAACACCTGTCGAAGCTCAGATTTATCTCCAGTTCTCCAATCTTTTTCTGCCGGCCGAGTTGGGCGGTGGCAACCTCACCGATCAGGCATCCAATTGCCACTCAAAGCGGCTTTGATCGCTTTGTGCCTGATTAGCTAAGTGCAGATTTAAATGACACAGATCCCCCACTTCGCCCTTTCTTTCTCCTTCGACCAAGACACCCGGGGATTTACCCATCTTTTTTCTCTTACGTCTTTTTTGACGGAGACATATCACATACCGGCAAATAGCGAGACTTGAGTCCAGTGAAGATCACAACCCGCCGCTATGCCCAAGAACAAGGGAAAGGTAAGCGCGCAGAACATTCAGCCCCTCCTTTGGAATTTGTCGCCCCGCCACCACGCCCCCCATGAGTTGTCGACACTCTTATGGTCTCTCCCTGCGGGGGGATGGATATGGCAGAGGGAGAGACTTCGGTTTCCAAATCTTTGCACGCCGCACAAATGACGTACAAAATCTGACATTTTGAAAACAGGGCGGTAAGAACCGTCGTCGTGGCAAGAACGAGAACGACAACGACAAGCGTGAACTCGTTTTCAAGGACGAGGGCCAGGAGTACGCACAGGTCGTGAAGATGCTGGGCAACGGTCGCCTAGAGGCTCTCTGCTTCGATGGCGAGAAGCGTCTGGCTCACATCCGTGGCAAGATGCGTAAGAAGGTCTGGATCAACCAGGGTGACATCATCCTCCTTTCCCTCCGTGACTATCAGGACGAGAAGGGCGACGTGATTATGAAGTACACCGCCGATGAGGCCCGTTCTCTCAAGGCCTACGGTGAGCTGCCTGAGCACGCCAAGATCAATGAGACCGACACCTACGCCAACGAGGGTCTCGATGACAACGTCGAGTTCGACGAGGACCGCGAGAGTGAGGATGAGAAGGAAATCGATGTCGACGAGCTCTAAGCTCCCTCTTTTACCCCACAGAGCTCGATGCTCTGCCCTGCAACAGTGTCATGGAAAATCTTCTCATGGCACTTCCGATGTTCCGCCAACCCCTCATACACTGCCGATCTTGGCCCAGCGCCGTGGCTACCATGCTCCCGATAAACTTCGGCATTCTCACACCGTCTTCGGTCATTGTTTATTCGTTTTCGATCGAACAGCACGAGCACTTTTCAACCAGTCCACGACGCCGGTCTTCCTCAGCCTTGAATGAGATAAAGGGCGTCTCTCCCCACACGGCGGCTACGACAATCTGACGGGGCATGAAGCAATCGACAAAAGGGCTTTCGGGATTTGGACGATGGCAGGTATGGGTTTTTGGAGTCGTTCACACTTCTTTCATTTCCATATGTGTGTCTGTCAGGTGCCCGGAGTCATGCCACAGAGTGAAGTGGTTGCAACACGCATGATGAACCTGTGTGTCTGCTTCCTCGCATTGCATCGCATGCTTTGCCCTCTGTTTAGCCTTGCTTTCCTTCCATATCTTTCATAGAATTATGAAAAAAGATCATGAGAATTGAAAATAACTCCATTATAGATTCTTCGATTGTAAATCTCCGGCTAAACTGGCACCTGGGCAATTAGAAAGAACATGCCTTATTACCGAGTTGACATCAAGGAAGAGCCACCTACAGTTTGAAAACATATTGGTCGGCTTCGGTGGCTAGTCTTAAACAACTATGGCGTAGAAATAGAATCGGGATCTTTGTCTTTCACGCCCTATAACTCGAAAATATGTCAAAATCGAATAGTAAGTCTATCTTTTAATATCCTCGTCCTAATAAGTACATAGAATACTCGCAAACGCTCAACGCAAACTACCATCTCCATTAGTAGACCCCTCCACACAACCCCCACCACCAAACATCGCCTTCGCAGCAGCCTGCCAAACAGTCTCCCGCTGCGAATGATTCTCAATAGTATAAAACAACCGACACTCCGCAGCCTCATAGACGAACTGAAGTGGCATCTCGTCATCATCCGGATCATACTCGTTCCGCAGATTGACACTCCCGCTCCACGCGAATGATGGAGCCAGACTGGGACTGGACTCCTTGAATTGCTTCCACTCTGTTGGTGTAAGAAGAGGTGATGAGGTGTTGGAGGACTTCTGAATCAACTGATTGGCTTGTGTGATGTAGCCGTTTATGTAGTTGATTCCTAGCGATTGGCCGCCTTTCACACCACCGACGCCTTGCATGGGTGCTTGGGTGGGACGACCGCCGAAGGTGATCGTGCGGACGCCTTGGCGTTTCATGAGTTTGACGAAGAAGGCGCAGGTTGAGACGCAGTCGCCGTCTGTGATCTGGAGGATATTAGTCCCCCCTGCGCGTACAGCGACAAGAATGAGAGGTACTTACCATGACGATGTTGTCGGGTGAAAAAAGAGCTTTGTTAGGATCCAGAGGGACAGGTCCGTAGCCATTGATGGGATAAATGGTGGTCGATGTGGCGGTGTAATTGAAGTTAGCCAGCAAGCTGGAAGAGGAGCTGCCCAGGATCTCGTGCGGACCATAAAGATCCTGCCAGGAGCTAAAGCCGCTCTCCTGATCCGGTTGGACCATCTGCTTATAGGCGAAAACGTTACTCGAGTCCAGCTTGGTGTCTCGCGAGTACGCCTTGGTGAGGTACTTGGCAGCATCGTGGGCTCGATACCGCGTCGCAGTGTAGGGGAAAGCGTCTGGGAAGATGATTCGGAATAGATCGATACCGATGGACATGTATCCACCCGGGTTTGCGGCAAGGTCGATCAGGATGTTCTTCTTTCCTGCCGCGGTGGCATTGCGCAAGAACTCAGTAGCAACTTGCGCGGCCTCTTGCGGGCTAGAGGAAAATGTAGGAAGGAACATGATTCCGGTGTCTTCAAGGCCGGTGAGACTGGAGAAATATCCCGCGATGGAGTTATCCGAGTTGCGCCATTCTGTATCTGGAAGCCCGCTGATTTCGGAAGCCTGTTCGGCACCCGAAGAGGAGCTGGAAGCTGAAGGCAAGCTCTGAGGAAGGCAGTTGATGGTCCATAATTCTGTCCCGTTTTGATAGGAAAAGTATCTTTCTCTTGGTGAGGCTGTTTTCTCCACCGTCTGTGTAGTTCCATTGCTGTATTTGAGGCTCAGCCGCGAGCCTTCGGTCCAGTCAGTGGTGGTGTACCAGATGCCATTTGCATCAGTCGGAGTGTTAGTTACGCTGCGGGCCAGTGTTGGGAATACTCGGTTGTATCTAATATTGTTAGTATGGACAAGCTTGATAGACATGAGTCCAACGTACTGCGCATCGCGGTCTTGCAGACTTTGGAGAGAGGCGTATGATTCAAGGTATTCGGCCACATCAGTTCCGTTGATGGACTCAATGGGCGACACGTTTTTGGCACCGCCCTGCTGGAGCTGTGCATCGCCTGGGATTAGATTAGCATCGCAACAGTGAGGTATACTAGTGATGACATACTCAGAGTGTACACCTGTGGCAGAGAAAGTCCATCCGACGAAATGGACACGAGTGGCATATCAATCCCGAAATTGAAGACAGATTGCGAGCACATTTGGAAGTTCAAGTGACCATCGTATGCCGACTTGATGAGGTGGGAAACATCCACATCCATTTCGAATTGACTGGAATAGCCATTGCTATTGACCTTGTCCAAAATTGATTCAATTCCCCCGAAAAGGTCTGTAGATGGCATAGTATAGCCGGATGGAGGCTCTATTAATCGATTAGATAGATTCAAGTAAAAGGGAATCAACATGTCGAGTCCATACGCTTCAAACTATCAATGGTTGACTGGAACTCGAGGATTTTTCGGACTTGAGTCAGGAAAGTCACCGCACGACCAGAGTCAAAGGGCATTGACATTAAACATTGATGAGCCAGATCGTGGGGAACTTTAGCGCTTCCTGCGATCGTTAGCTGCATTCTCCGATCAACCGGCTGTGGACGCACCTTTGCTTTGATTGGCGTCCGAGACCAAATTGGTGATCTGCGCGCATGGGTCGACATCACGAGCATATTGTAGAGCCCCAACAGCCGCGGCCAGCGGTAACAGCAGGGACACATTGAAATGCATAGCTGTGATGTCGAAAACATGAAATGTGAAATGACGAGCACGATATGGGGAGAGTCTCCACTCTCAGGGGCCCCGGTGGACCCTTGCGTGTTTGTTACTATTTTGGCCCATCTGCGCCAAGACGTGTTACAGTCGTAATTGAAAATTCTATCTGAATGTCTCGAATTTTTTTTATCATGCGTGGCGTTTATAGTGGAATGTTATATGTCGAGTAATCTTATGTCGTGATACCAAATGGTCAGCTATGAATTGGCTGCCTTGGTTACCGAGGAGCACCGTACAGATTATCTGCACACTATAACTGACTATCCAACGACCACTCTTAATCGTCAAAGACGCTTTTTCGGAAAAAGCTATAGATTTTGCGGGCAGCTTCTTTGCCAACAAGCGCATCCAGCTGATCAACATCCATATTGGCGATATCGCTGATATTATTAGTCTCGAGAATCAGCCGTTCGAGAGCTTGCGGTGTCACCCCAGGCACGGTCCTGAGCATGTCCTGTGGGAGAAGATTGAAGGTGCGGTGTTCGATCCCAGCGGCAGCCATAACATCTCCAGGATTGACAGCGTCAGACAATTGGATATCCAATCCGATCTGCACCGCACGAAGGGGGTCCGGTTCTGCTGCATTTTTCTTGAGCTCGGCAAATATCTCCGCAGTCTGGTAGGGCGATGAGGACCAGATAATCCTCAGCCGTGGAAAAGCGAGGATAAGAAGCACCAGCATATGCTGCGCAGATTTTGGATTTGAAGGATTCGCCATTGCACTGCTGCTCGTGCTGGTGGCTTGGCCTGATGACGAGAAACCGTAGTCTGTCAGGAAGGTAGTTGGGGCCGTAGCAGAGGCGAAAGCATCGAAGGTGAAAGACTTGTTCTGATCGAATTCGATCAAAAGAAGCGGGTTCTTGTAGTGCTGCAGCATAGTCTCGGCCTGGTTGTAGAGACGGCCGTTGCGAAGAGAAGAAATCAGATCACGGACAGACTTGCGCTCCACACAAATCTCCGGCGTGAGGACGTAATCGCCTACAGTGAGCTGACAGGGAATTACAATCATGTTGTTTCCATGTAAAAGAGATGGAAGGGCGCTGCGAAATTCACGCACGTCAACTACTACCCGCGGCGGAGCTGCTGTCGCTGCCAGTCGCCCTCCACCAGCAATACGGGTATTGACTGTGCGAAGGAACTGCTCTTGTGGATCTTCGGCTCTCTTGTCGTGTGTCAAAGTAACCGCCATGTTCTGCAAATAATGTCAGGCAGTAGTCTTGGTCGGTAGAAAAATCCAACTTACCCCCTTCTCCCTGATGAGTTTTGTGAACGAGTCTTTCTCTCGCCGCACGGCACTCAAATATCGTTGCTCTTCCACAGATCCGCCATAGTAGATGAAATAGACCTTGACATTCCTTCCCGTGTGAGAACTGCGGTAGACTTCCACCCTGCGAATGAAGGCCGCATCCGGCTCGTACATGATAATGTACCGCGGTCGAACCTCCTCCAGTATGTGATCATCCATATCGCCGTCGTACGGATGGATCATTACAAGGTCATTCATGTCGTAAAGTTCGTAGAAGTCTTCCATGTCTTCAAGATTATCAATCACGATTTCTTCCTTCTGTGTTTCTTCAGACTCGGTGGGCTGGATTTCGTTGAGCAGGCTCACAACCTGGCCCGGTAGTTCGACCTCGGTCTGGACACTGCTGTTTGGCACGCGCCCGGCGGCAGATGTGACTGCACCACCGCCACGTACGCGGCGACGCTTGTTCGGGGGAGGTCGACCTTGAGGCTGGGCTGCTGCTGATTCCGCAGGTCGTCCAGACCTATCGTCCTCGGAGAGGTTTTTGTTCACATTTGAGAGTGATCTCTTCCAATTGAGGTAGTCCCGGAGTCGACGACGCATCATAACTTCTGCAGAAGAGCCCTCTTCGTCATCTTCATTATCCTCCATTACCGACTGTGCGACTCTGGTGTGCATGGTACTAATGTACTCGCGAAGCTGACGGCAAGTTCGCTGGTCACTGCACATGATCAATATGGTACTGTTTGATTCATCCGGTGCGGCTGGGTGGAGATAAGCATCTTGCTCGATCTCACCGAGGACTTCTGCCACCACATTCCACTTAGGAAGAGGCTCAAGGGTTGGCTGCAGACCGGCCGCAAATTCCGTTGATGATGATGGGCGCGACAAAGCGTCATTGAGTTTGCCCTCATATACCCTTGCCTTGGCTGTTTGGAAAAGAACATGAGCGGCATCCAGAAAGAGCCAGGGCGAGTAGTTGTGCTTGTTAGAGCCAGGGGGCGGCGAATGCGCTGCCACAATAGTGTCTAGATATTTCACGAAGGACACGGCATCGTAGGTGAGCAGAGCACTGAGTTCGTTAGTAAAGCCTCTGTGGAAAACAGGGCTGACGTACTGGAGGATTCCTCGAAGATCTGTCAGGTCACTGACAATTTGCCGGGTTCTAAAGCTCACGCGATGCCAGATGGGATCAAGTTGTCTTCTAATCGAAACATCGAAGTTTCGGTGCAAGGCGCTATCCAAGGTCCATTCTTCCATGTCAAGACCAGTGTTGGCTTTCCGCAGCTCAGCAACGCTAATCTCCACACATTCAAGAACAGCATTTTGAATCTCTCGCATTTTAGAGCTCATTGGCACCTCCAGCTCGATCACTTCTGCCTTGCGGTGTCCTTCCAAAGCTTCCGCCACAGAGACCTCGAATCTCGGCCATAATGAAGCCTTTGGCAGAAATAAATTTCGGAGAACAGTGGCCAACGGTGCAAATCCAGTCGTCAGAGGTTCGGGTGAATCCGAAAATGCCTTCAGAAAGCCGCGCTTATTCGCTTGCCGATAGATGCGGACGATGAATGCCTCTAGAGACGTTGCTACCACTCTGGATATACCGTTAACTAGGCCCAGAAGCTTGAACAAGACGCAGCTCATACTTCTCAGCATGTAAGATGACCATTCCCGAGACCTTCTCAGGATCAAGGAGCTCTGCACGATGGGTTAGCTATAGCCCGATCATCCTAGAACTTCTCACATACTCGATAGCAAGTCAACAACGAGTATTCTGGATGTCACACTCAGGATACCGCCTTCAGCATATATCCGTTCCCTGGTCAGTAATCAGCAAATGGGCAGTTGAAACGACAGACACGAGACCCACCGCATAGACACTGTAGCCTTCTCCGTATTGATAACCTTAAGTCCCCTAGCAAGTGGGGATTTGCTTATGGCATAGTGCTCCGCCAGTGCTACCAATCTACAGTGTAAGTGCACGCCAATGCAGGAGTCTGAAATCCAACTAGCATACCCTCTCCGATCCATTCATTCTCCCGATCATCGGCGCCAACCACCAATACCAAGTTGTTTCCAGCCGCATCATAGAAGTGAAGGAGGTTCGTTATGAGGTGAAGAAGGCCCAGGCCGCGGGCGAGGACGACCAGCTCATCCTCTGTGCGTAGTTCGGTGAAGATGTGCTGCTGATATTGCTGGAGAGAGAGTTTGTCAGCGCAGAACCTTGGCGATCGCAGGCATTATAGATGCTTACAAGTGGCAGCGACAACTTCACCGGCACATTGGTTCTTTCCGGAGGCATGAGGAGCCCTTCTTGACGCGTTGACGGAGTAATGGATCAGACGGGCGAAAGTCGTCGCGAGATCACGTGTTATGATGCAATGGATGCCGTCTATGTACAACGGTCCGTTTCGGATAGAGACGTGCATGTAGCTAGGTTCAAGGCTGTCGAAATGAGGTCAAGAGCTCCGAGATCAATACAATACTGATACAATAGCCATGTGCAGCACGGTGGTTGAAAGCAAGATTGGCTGGAGATATAACTAACTACAATGTTCGCTATCAAAACAAATCCGATGGGACATCGATGTTTCAACACCTAAATTCTTCATATCGGTTCACGAATTCAGGTTTTATTTAGCTCCTTCTTCCGAGTCTCAGTCTCCTCCTTCGAAGCCTTGGATGGCATCTCTAAATGAGCGTTAGCAGCTTCATACATGTCTGCCAGCTGCATATTGCCTTACCTTCTGGAATTTGAGGTCCCTTGGAGAGATGATCAGTTGCTGATGCTTTCTGGCGTTGTTCACCTTCGACTTGTTTGTTCTGTGGCTCATTTCCCCCTTTCTTCGAGGCCGAAGGAAAATTAGACGGCTCGGGGATAATAGGCATACTGGAGTAGAGGACGAGATCGTTTGTGAAAAAAGTACACTGTATTCAGTCGTTCAAATGGTCAATTTAAGTCCAGAGAGTGTGTGAGACGAGAAATGAGGGGAACCTTGGACAGGTTCAAGGACAAGAACTTTATGCCAACTATATAGATCCTGGGCGGAATGACGTCGGCGGCCGTTCCAGGGCTGACCGTTACACACAACGTAGAAGTAAAATAGGGATGCCTAAGTTGGATTATAGCAGTGCATTCACTAGTAAGAATGGCAATGGCATTGGAATTATTTTACGCTGTGCCTATCTAAGTATACCTAGGTAGCTAGCTGATCTTGTGCCTCTGTTTATACTGTATGGGGTTCTAAGGTGAACCGTGACATGGTGTTTTATAGTGTGCTCGCCTTGGAAATGTCTACGCTCGAGGTTCACGGCCCAAAGATCCGAAGATAAGTGAATTTGGTGACTCTAATATCCACCCAACACTCCAACAAGCAAAGCAACTGAGGCTCCTTGCATAGTACATTAGTACAACGAGGATACCACGTGCCTTCATAGCGGCGAGCACCAGCGCCAAGTCACCGCCGTGTACTTCTCCCCCGCCAAAACTGTCTCTTTCTCCAAGGCAACCGCCGGTCGGCTCCTTTCCAATTTCTCCTCAGTATCCTTCTTCGACCTGACTCTATCCAGGTGGACATTCCCCTCGTCTAAGCGGCCCCCCTTATCTTCCGCCCTTATCCTACTCGGTACGCTGGGCCCGCTCTCTCTGTACCGCCCAGTCTGCCATGCGCCCTCGACCGACCTAACCCCAACGCCCCCCTTCACCTATACCTTTCCTCACCGGCCATTCCGGGTTTGGGTTAATAAGTCATGCCCTCAATCCTCAGCGATGCCGATAAGGAAACCGTCAAGCGGAATGTCCCCAAACCCGCCAACAAGATCCTCGCTGTAGCTGTCGCGCGACTCTACGTTGCCTACCCGGACCCCCAGAAATGGACATACACGGGCGTGCAAGGCGCAGCTGTACTCTGCAATGACCTCGTCGGAAGGACCTTCTGGCTCAAAATGGTCGACGTTTCGGTAGGTGATTGAAACTGCCGGAGATAAAGTTGACCAGTGCTGACAATATGATGGTTTTGACAGCCCAGTGGAAAGGGCGTTATTTGGGATCAGGAAATATTTGACAATTTCTCCTATAACCAGGACCGCACTTTTTTCCATACATTTGAGCTCGAGGACTGTCCCGCCGGTCTGTCCTTCGCCGATGAAAAGGAGGCCAAGACCTTCATCAAGAAGATGCACGAGCGTGAGAAGCACGCGAGCAAAGAGACCACCAAGACTCCCTTCGCGTCAAGCCGAGGGCAAGGACCTGCCCCGATCGCCAATGGCAAAGGTCCCAGTCGGTCTATCTTCGGTAGCTTGTTGCATCGCTCGAGCCATGCTCCAGCTGCTGCTGCACCACCGCCGCCGGCCGCTGCGCCGTCGTTACCAGTCGCACCCCCTCTCGCGCAACCCCCGAGCCCCTCAGCGACTAAGGCTGATTTGCCTTTTGATATAAACGACCCCTCGCAGAAGGGCCTCTTCGATGAGCTCCAGCAAATGGGTATTACAAGAGACCAGATGGCAGAGCATGCCGACTTTATCAAGTCCTGGATTGCTGGAAAACAAGCCAATGAAGCAGCTGAGACTCCCGTCCCCGCTGGAAGAGCGCCGCCACCACCACCCCCCGCGGCACCCAAGCCAAATACGATCAGTCCCCAAACTACAGGTAGTTCCGGAAGTCGACGCGGCCCTCCACCCCCACCCCCTGCCCGTAAAGGTCGCACCGAGACGGCGGAGGAGCCGGCGTCACTTCCACCTCGTGAGCCGTCTCCGCCAGCTCGACGATTCGTTGCACCTCCTCCGATCGCCGATGCTGGCAAATTCGCCGAACCGGCAGGTCCAGCACACCCGAGGCGGCCCCGAGCTGTTTCAGGCGCTGCGCCGGGACCGCCTCCGCGTCCTCCTAAGACGCCAATGGAGGAATCACAGCCCAGTCAGAGTCGATTTGGAGTGCCTCCGCCGTTCAACGGGGATCGTAAAGTCTCTGCACCGCCTGCACCGCCCAGTCGCAGCCCAGTCCCTCCAGGTCCTCCGCCTCCACCCCCTCGTGCACTTAGTCCGGTATCCCAACCCCCGCAACTGCCCCCTAAGGTCCCGAATGCAAACATTCCGTCTGGTCCACCACCACCTCCGCCTGCGAGAGGACCTGCGTCCCCGCCACCACCGGCTCCCCGGCCCGTCCCGAGCCCTATTGCAGCAGCACCTCCTCCTCCACCTCCCAGAGGGCCTGCCTCTCCCCCACCTCCACCTCCGCCAGGTACTGGGGCACCTCCACCTCCACCCCCGCCAGGCGCCGGGGCACCTCCGCCTCCTCCGCCCGGTCGTGGTGGTCCTTCAGTACCACCTCCGCCCCCTCCCGCACCAGGTGCAGGATCCACTGCACCTGGAGGACCCCCACCTCCACCCCCTGGTCGCCCTGCAGCGGCCGTTCCGCCGCCGCCCCCTCCTGGTTCTGGGGCACCCGGTGGTCCTCCGCCACCACCTCCGCCAGGGGGCTCACCTGGAGGACCTCCTCCCCCACCTCCGCCAGGTGGTTCATCCGGAGGACCCCCTCCCCCACCGCTGCCCAGCACGGGTGGTGGACGCGACAACCTCATGGCGGCCATTCGAGCCTCTGGTGGCCAGGGCGGAGGAGGCTTGCGCAAAGTCAAAGATTCGGAGAGAAGAGATCGTAGTGCCGCCATGGTCCCCGGAGGTGCCCAGGAGTCTGCAGCTGCAGCATCTAGCCCAGGAGGTGCTCCACAGGGCGGATTGGCTGGTGCTCTTCAGGATGCTTTGAAGAAGAGAAAGCAGAAAGTCAGCGGTAGTGGTGAGTGACGATCAAGAGCCTGAAGTGACCATGATTGTTTATACTAACTTGTCATAGATGACGAGAAATCCGACGATGACGATTGGTGAAGTGTAGCCTCGCTTTACAGGGTTGGTCGAATTGTTCGTGATACCTGGTCTTTACGGGCATGTTGTGCGCGCATTGAGCGTTGCTTCTTTTTCTTCCTTCTAGTGCATCATTGGGCCCAAAAGTCCAGCTTTGAGTTTCCATGTACCTACTTTGTACATATCCTCGATTGAAGATGCAGTGGAGGGAGTTCTATACAAGTGTAGCATACCATAGGTATGCAAAAGCTCATTCCGAAGTCACTGGTAGAAATAGCAGTTGTCTTTTGAAAGAACGATGGCTGTTTCAAATAATGCGAACGACAAGTATGTACTTAGGTATCGGCCTGCAGTTGTCCAGGTGAGCATAGTTCTGGAGTTGGGCGGATTACTTACCCCCGCATCGACCTCAACCATTCCAAGCAGGCTCACAAAGGTGTATGAAGTAGAACGACGTCCGGCCTATGCTTAACAGTTCATAACCTGGTTGACCTAGAGAACCCAGCCTATGCTTCCATTCGCTTTCACAAACCAAGAACATGTCACAAAAGCAACCACGATTCAAACTGCTACTAGCAGAGATCGACCCAAACTGGCTCACTTTCTTCCGCATTTTAATCGACGGGCAGGTGAAGTACCTCGTAATCGAAGCGGGTATCAACAGCGCGGAAACCATGTGCTCTGGTCCCTCCCTGGCATCTATTTACCAGAGCTGCCCAATGGAGATTGGAACAATGGACTAATTCCAAAAGGCCCAAATGGTCAGCCATATCTGGCGCACACATTTGAACTGATTTCCCTCGAGTTTGCAATACCTGGAATAATGTCTTCGTTGACTATTCGGAGATAGCAGTGGGAGAGAGACTGGCGAGCCACGTTTACGAAGCCAAATGCCCATTATTCAAGGAGACCGTCGTCATCAAATTTGCGCGCTTTTATTGGGATATTCAAGACCTGGAGGGGGAGACAAACGGCCTACCAGTGGATTGACGGACATGACATCGGCCCACGGTTCCTGGGTCATTTGACAGAACACGGACGAGTGATTGGGTTTCTCATGGAACGCATAGAGAATGCACGAAGCCCGGTCGTTAAGATCTTGAGTCCTGCCTGCAGACCCGATCTCGACTACACTCCTTGGGGGTATAGTATGGAAGCATCAACATACGCAGTTTTCTCATTCAAGATTCTAGACGCGTGTTGATCGAGTTTGACGCTGCTCGAAACTGCGATGACGATCGATGGTTTGTCTCCGAGCTCAATACCGTGAACGAGTACCTCTAGGATCAATCTGGAAGAGGGGTAGAGACCAAACGTGACACAAAAAGCAATCACGAGAGCTCGCATGTACTGGAAGCAAGACAAGCCTTCGGAACGAACCGTCTGGCGACTCGATAAGAACTACCTAGTCAATCCATTGGCCTGTGATTCTTGGGTTTCCATAGATAGGAATATCACTTCGGAATTGACCATCTCCTAGAGCGCTGATGCTAATTACGGCGAGGCGGATTGCAAAGCCTGCGGATCTCGCGTTCTTGGGCCTTTACTTCAGGGTTTTGCATGATTTAGTGCTCGGGCTCTGCATGACTCGACGGGCTTTGCTGGACTGTCCGACCCACACTCAACGTGCACTAACCTCACTGCCTTGAACGTTTTTCCCTTACTATACATATGAATGTTAGTATTTGTGAACTATATACCAAGCACGGGAGAATCTGGACCCGAGAGATGGGACTTGCATTTGGATAACGGATGGAAAACAACAATTAATTTGGCTCACGACACCGAAATAGGAAACTAGTCGATGATCCGTCAGCACTAAAGTTGTTCGTCTCAACTCCACCTCCAATGGCGGAGAACCTTACCAAGTCAGCAGTGGAGACTTGTAGACCCGACCGCAAAGTTGATCGAGAATTGAAAAGCGGCAGAGACTTGCGGAGATTGGGAAATTGGAAAAGATGAGCCCCAGTGGGGGCCAAGTACCTCTTTTTATTAACTATGTAGCACCCTAAGCCTCACGCTGTGATGTTTTTGCGCTCCTCAACTCACAATGTTGACCCTTCGGTCTGTCGGGCTGTTGGCCCTTCCATTCGTTCACTTGGCACAGGCTATCGCCTTCAAGGCTCCCGTCGCTACTGATGGACCTCGAGGACAATTGTATAATCCCGCTGGGCCGGAAACCACACCAGGACTGAACGTAAACAGCCCGTTGCTGCAACGGCGCGATTCTACGTGGGCCTTTACGCAATCTGGATATATGCATGCATCGCCAAATGTCTGTGGTTTCTGGGACGGTGATGCAAATGGTACGTGTAGTTCTTTCTCAGTATAACTAGTTTCCATCTAACAGTTTGGTCAGCACCTATCCAGTGCCAGCAAGATTTCACCTGCGTGTTCCATATTAGCAGCGGCAGCAATGATCGATATCCCGGCATGGTAGGATGCTGTCAAGGCTTGGACTGTGCATTTGAGACATTCTGCTATGACTCGTCCAAGGTGTCTGCCACCCCGTCCCTCACCAGTGCCTTCGATGCCTTCGGCATGTACTGCACTGATTCTTCGGCGCCAGCCTGCATCTCATACACCTACCCCGACCTTGGTGTCCAGGAGTTTGGCTGTGGCGCGACTTCCGACATTTCCTCCCTATATCTCACCGCGTCACCTTTCACCGTGACTGGTTCCACCGAGTTCATGACGGATGTCCGTACGTGGACTGTTTCAGATGAATTCCTCGACACCTACACCTCTTCTTGGTCCTCCAGGTACGGCAGCACAACCGCACCGAAGGAAACGGGCCTGTCATCCGGCTCGGCCACTGCCACTAGCGGAGGAACTCTAACCGGGTCTTTCACTGGTCATACGGCGACAACAAGCGCATCTTCATCCTCATCCTCGTCTTCGTCAAACACGGGTGCCATTGTTGGCGGTGTCATCGGCGGTGTCGGTGGCGCTGCGCTTATTGCAGGTGCACTTGGCTTCTTCTGGCTACGACGGAGGAAGCAGCAGCAGAAACGGAATGCCACAGCGGACGCGGCAGGGGATGGATACCAGGCTGTTCCTGGAAACCAGCCGCCACCGCCAGCCTGGGAGACGCAACCACCTGCTGAAATGGAGGGCAACTTTGCATCTCAGAGGTATGCCGAGGTCCAGGGCGATACTCCCGAGCACGGTGTGCTCGGTGCAGCCGGCATGCAAGGAAAAGATAAGCATGAAGTGCATGAAATGGACTCGGGGAACGTCATCGCTGAATTACCGACCGACTACGACGTTAAGAACAAGACTGAGGGCGGCCATCAGACGCCAAATGAGTGACTGAGCGCTATGTTCTGATTGCATGTATTTAATAATGTTTCCTTTCTATACATACCCCTGAGCGCTTTAAACAATTTTTGTTTTCATGAGGATGTTTCGCATAGCTTGAGATTGTAAAGAAATTGGGCGCTGGTGACTGCTTTTGCATAGGCAATTGAGTGTGGAGTATCGAGTAACATAGTTGTATCTAATGGCCTCCAAGATTATCTACCACTTGTGTGATTAAGGGAAGGCACTTGTGTAGAAGTTGACCCTCAATGGTACCGATATACTCTGTGCCTTAATCTGCCATCGTTCCTTACTTTCTGTACAGTAGATCGTAGCGCTACAGCACACACCCTACATCGCACCTTCATCCCAGGGTTGACGACCCCTGGGTCATAAGTAAGCGCTAAGTATGATACTAATATGATGAGTAGCAACTATTCGTGAACCCTTCTTATACTGGACTGGAAGCCCCAATTGCTTCCTTGGGATCGGGTATCTATGACGGCAAATCAAACGCGCCGAGCTGGAGTCCAGCTCATAGCACTTCGCTAGCATCTCGACCGCTGATATTCTGATGCAGCCAATCCCTCCACTCCTGGTCGCTCAAGATTGATCTTACACGGGCCTCGAGCCACTCCGTGTTACCCCAAAAGCCCCAGGAGGCCTGGAATCTACACCAGTCAACCAAGGCCGTCTCCCAGTGTCGTCTAAATGTCTCCCATTTGTACAGGTCCGAGTCTTTATCCCGAAGGAGCCTCGCGACGTACCGCTTAAGCAGTCGCTTCTCAGCATCACACATCGTCAGATGCTCGGGCAAAGGCTCATTGGAATCAACAAGCATATGCAGAGGAACCGAGCAGGTAAACAGTTTGGCGAGGTCACAGACCCCCAGACCTAGCCCGACGTACTGAAAATCAAAGAACGCCACCTCGTCGCTATCAATTGTCGTGAAGAGATTCTCCGACTTGACATCACCATGAATGTACGACTCAATCGACCTTCCACAGGGAGTTAAGAACAGTGCAGCCATCTCGGTGACAGACATCAAAGAGCTTCCCAAAACCCTGCACAGGGCTTCTGACCACCCCGAGTCAGTGTCTTGGGCTAGAGAAGCGTACTCTTTACGCCGTGTTGCAAGATACGTGTACCCCCCGTTCAGCCACAGCCCGCTCCCAACATCTTTGCCCGTGCTCTGCCTCCTTTTAAATTCTTTAAGGGGTGGCAAGACATAATTGTCAAGGCTGTCTGGCAGCAGCCCCCATGACCGGCTGTGGAAGCGGGCCAGCCAGTCTAGCGCCCCATGCACTTGTGTGCGGTTCAGTACACTCCTCTTTCCACCCGCGACTGGGAACCTAGAACGAAGATCGACCATGATGGTGGCCATAAGACCTTTGAGTTCCTCCTCGCCCACTTTGCCGTCCATGTCTCGCGTAGAGGCAAGACATTTGGCAACAGCAATCTCGTCACCCAGCAGTGGGACCACATCACTGTAGAAGCGCTGCTCTACCTCGTAGCTCAGCATCTTTCGCAGGTGGCCTTCATCCTCAATGGAAGCCCTTTTCCTTGGCGGTGAGATGAGCTTCAGGATGAGAGGATAGGTGGTCCCAGCAGTTCCCGATTCCACCCCGCAAAGCTCGCTGAGATGCATCGCCGCTTCCTTGGTAGAAGCTCGGGCGGTGATGGCACAAATCTGTCCGTAACCTGCCCACAAGGTCTGTAGCTTGGTGCACGAGACAAGGTCGAGCGAGTGCCACGACAGCATAATGCTAGCGACCCGGTCGGGGTCATTGGCACGTGGGGATGCCATGGTGACTGGTGGCCAGTCGAACAATGACCGCAGGTCACGAGCAGAATATGGTCCTCGTGGATATTATTCCGCGGTTAATTTGGGACGATGTGAGATGTGACTGGTGATTTCATGATGGCCCGGGGACCTATAATGCCGCTTCTGAAGCTGTGCTGTCGGCACGGATATAAGAATGGAGACCGGATATATGGAATATCCGACAATGTTTTCCTCCTCGACACTCTGTAAGAAATTGGACCTGCATACGCAGAAGCTGAGCTTCTGGTATGCTTCCTTCCTTTTGCTCAATATCCTCTAAGCTTATCGGCTACGAGGAAATATCATTTACTCTTTTTCATACGCGAGAAGATAGTTATGTTGCGTACCCAAGTACATCGAATGTGGGACTTCTTGCCCAAAAGCTTTACAGACAAAACACCTGTGATAATGGAGAAGAGAAGTGTTTAATGTAACTATAAGAAATTCCGCCGATCTTGAAAGAGGTATAAGGTTAGACACCTCCTTAGGGGTCTCACTCCTTGTTCCCGGTTTCCCCTAGGAACTTCATTGCTTTCTCACCGTCTGTATCCATACAAAGATGATAATAATTCCGCCAAAATTCACGCGCGGCGCTATAATCGGGCATATATTTTCGTAATATAGCCTTCCACTCCCTATCATCCTTACTGTTACTGATCGAGGTGGAAGCATATTCCCACCAGACTGGAAAGTATCCAGACCTCTCCCAATCAATGATACCAGTAAGGGAACCGTTCTCAACCATGATATTAACATCCGTAAGGTCGCCGTGTGTGAAGGTGTAAGGCATAGCAGATGGCATGCTTTGTCGAAGTCGTATTTGCGCAGCCTCGGGTATCTTTCCTGACCCACGTTTCATAACATCCCAGAGTTCGTCATCGGATGCCAGAGGACCGTGGGGAAGCCCGTCTTCCTTAGAATATTTTGACGTGGCTTTCGTAGCTGCAATGCTTTTGGCGTTCAGGGGTCCAGCTACACGCTGTGCAAGGGTCTGAGGAGGTCATATCGAATGAATGAGTAGTAATGATAGTCAACGTAATAATCCGAGATAATGTGATGCAAGATTGAGATATTTTGAAGCGTACTTGGGGGGAACTTGTTCATAAACGAAGGGACTTGATAGTTTGACCCCTCAATCACGGTGTGATCCGGGTCGCATGACAACCAATGTCCGAAGGTGAAATGAGATTCTTTGTTTGTTTATTTTATTCTTGACTTTAAGGCGTATGCAGCCCATTAGTCGGTGTATCTTAGACCACAGTAATCGGACCATACATGATCCTAGATAACAGTAGTTGATATCGTTCTCCACAGTAGTATTCGGTGCATAGAGATTGGCGTGATCAGAGGTCTACAGACTACACCCATTTCTGTTCATAGCACGTGATATTTACAAGAATCCACTTCAGACTGCCTTGAAGTCAAAAGGCGCCTTTCGCTGCGAGGTCACCAATTAGCGAACCTCTGGCGTGGCTATGTGCAGATCCATACCCAATGATATGTCGCCATAGCCCAGCTGTCTGCGCACACCCTCCTCCCACAGTCACACCTGAGACCTCTGTTCCCGTCAACCCTGTCTTTCATACTCCGTAGAGTTTCCTCCCGCCATGGCAGAGCCTTGCTATGCAGGGTGCAAAGTGGCCGTGTGAGGGGTCCAAAAATGTCGTTCAAAATAAGCCTCATCTCCACCTAGCTTCCTCGGCAGCCTATTTTGCAAAAGAAAGCACCCTACCACTGTGGACACAGACCGAGAAGGGATCATCAATTATATTCCCCCGTCTCATCTTCTCCCCCAGAAAGTGCTCATGGCATCATCCGAGTCTCGGCAGCCAGAGAACAATTCAGGAACCGATAATAACCCAGCTAATGCGATCCCACTTCAACGCTCTCCTTGGGTCTTGATACTGGCAACTTTCTACACAGCGCTTGCGCTCATGGACCATCCTATGTATCTTGTCCTTCCGACCATTGACCGCCAACTCCTACCGGAGGCTACCTAGTGATGACTGGATCGAATACAACCCTGATTTTGCTCTTTATGTAACAAATGAGAAATGGTACCAGGCAGCACGAGTGATCCAGTCTATTGCGGGGATTTTAACTATTCCTCTCACTTCAGCGGTGTGCTCTGCCGCCGCAGTCGTTTTCATACAGCGGCATGGAAAACCGTCAAATTTGACGATGAGGCAGCTTCTCGCCTTGGCAGATAAAGGATGGACAGACACTTCTCTATACTGGCAGCTTGTTAGGGGTCCCAAGCGCTGGTGGCAGCGCTACTGTAGCTTATTCCTTCTGCTTGCCATTGCGCTTCATATTCTCGGAGGCCTCATCTCACCACTTCAAGCTTTGCTACTATCATCAAAGGCAATTAAAGTTCCGCATAGGGGCTCCTTGGCTCAAGCCCTTGATGTCGTCGCAGGATCGAATCAGACATCTCCCTTGCCTGGTGTCTGGACGCTGGATTCAATGGCAACTGCAGCCATTCCAGCACTGAGCTCTGCCAAGGGCCTCACTTACGACCAATTACTTTGGTAGTCTACGGGCCTCAACTGTTCAGATGGCGACGCTCATTGCGGTGTGGGATTGGAACTGGGGAAACTGTCCTCCCTATCCGATCCCTTTCTATCCTCACTACCTAACGGATATCACACCGGCATTCTTCGCCAGTATGCACCTCGCTATAACTTCAGCGCCGAAGTCACTTATATCCAGCCTTCTGAATTTCCGTCCAACTGCTCTGATCAACTTTATGGCTTCCATATTCAGCACACTGGTATTGAATGGGATATGCGAGTCTGTGCCCCAGTCCAAACCAAGGAGGGATATTTCCATGGGTCGTGGGAGAATACTCGAGACCGACAAGATTTCACAGAAGAAGTCTTCCTCAATATGAGTATCAACTGTGACGAGGCCAAATTTCACAACATGTGGACAGTGTGCGCAGGGTACTATCAAAAACCAGTGAAGAGCCTGTTAAAGATCACTGGGCGTACGACAGCTGGGTGGTTTGAGTTACCCAATGACATGAACGGGGGAATTCTCGGGCCTCTCTTAGCGAAGGATCCAACTAATTCCCGCCAGGACTCCGTATAGCAAATGTGAGTATCATTTGTCGGAATCTTTTCATGGTCATATACTCTAACACACTAGACAGAGGTGCCGTGAAACGTGACATAGACTACTCGCAAATAGGTATCAAGGACTTAACCATGGCTGGCCCGCTTCTTACCATGGCATGGGCGATGTTCGGTTCTTCCTAGTCATTCTCAAAATGAGGACGCGTCGACTACTGAGACGAGAAATCACTTACTCCTCCGCCAAAGAACGGGAGGTAAATATCCTGCATCAGCTGGGATATGTGGAGCAGCAGTGCCATTTCTTCTCCCATCTCTATTACAAACGCGAATGGATGGAATCTGTTGTAGCACATCATTTGGGTTTGAGATCGACTAATGTGTGCCATATGACGGAATGGCAGGACTGGCTCCGTGGCAGCTTCAACGTTTGCATTCCAGTCACTATCGATGGCGATAACTGGGCGGACAGACGGCAACCGGGACATCGTGTCATACTCCGATTTCCTCTTCCGTATCGCATTGGTGAGAGCTTCCGGCCTGGAAACGGGGATGAAAAGATCCAATGCGAAGCTGGCACTTATGCATGGCTCGAACAAAACTGTTCCGATGTCCCAATTCCACGACTATATGGCTTTGCTTTGTCAACAGGTGAAACTGTACGAGACACTATCCATGGGTGCTTATAGTAAAGACATACCGACTAACCCTTAAAATATAGTTTACGCGCATTGATCATCTGCCTTTTTTCAGCCGCTGGTTCTATACCCTACGCCGTCAGTTTCTACAATGGCTTCGTCTGCCGGTGCCTTCGCACTATGTTCACCATCCGAATAAAATCAAGGCTCTGGATAGTGTGAGCGAGGCTGGATACTTATTGATAGAGTGCATTGAGGAAACACAAGGGACGATGCTTTCAAACACGTGACCCGAAAAACATTACGATGTCGAGTTGCGGACGAGTTTCTTCAGAAGCTTTTCTCAAATCCTGCTAAGCATTAGCAGAACGCCGCTACCTCGTATTGGATCCTTTATTATCAACAAGGAAGGATATCTAACATTGAGCAACCGCCCGCTTTCGATGGAGCTACAAGAGTTGGAAAACGAGAAAATCCCGACTGAATTATCTCGCGACGATACCTATTCTAGGGTCGGGTCCTATGTGATAGATATCCTAGGAACACACGACAGCCGCCTACGAAATCAGCCAAATGCTGTGAATAGCCTGCCAGATTGTGGCTATCAGATGTCCGCACTAGCAACAATGCGGACAGTAGCGCCGCTATTCTTCCGCAAAGACTTCAATCGTGGTCCCTTTGTGTTTACCTTGACAGACCTCCATCAAAGCAACATTTTCGTCGATGATAAGTGGCATATTACTTGTTTGGTCGATCTCGAATGGGGCTGCTCTCGGCCCATTGAAATGGTCCAACCTCCTTACTGGTTGACCAATCAAGGTGTGGATACGATTGATGCCGAGGAGTATGATAAACTTCGGAAGGAGTTATTGACCATTATGAGTACCGAGGAGACAGAGAAGTCTAGCAGTATACTCTCAAAGGATGCCGGAGGAGCACCGATACGACTATCGGAGATTATGGAACAAACATGGGCAGCAGGGACATTTTGGTATGCCCTAGCACAGTCTAGTCCTACTGGTCTCTTCGCCTTGTTCTACAACCACATTCAACCTTTGCTGTCTAAGCACAACGTCGAGGAAATTGGTGAAATCATGCCATTCTACTGGGTCAAGGGTGCTGGAAAATTTGTGGGAAGGAAACTCAATGATAAAAAGAAATATGATAGTGAGCTTCAAGAAGCTCTCGCAGAAAGTAGCTCTGAGCGCTAGCTTTCAGATCATACGTGGAAAACGCAAGCGATCAAGGACTTGGGTGGAATAACTAACGATTAGCCTACTAACGACTGGGTACAATTTCCTGTTTCATAGGGCGAATTATACAAGTGTCCAAACTCCTGTGTAGCACCTTATTGGCCAGGCTTGCCTTGTTGTCCTTTGCCCTCTTGCTCAAGGTGTCTTCAAACGCTTTACCTAATGCACGGAACCCCTTTTGAGCATACTGTTTTCTCTTCCTCTATGCAGCTCTCGGACTCGGTGGACGGGGTCATTAGTCAAATGCAATAGCCCTAGACCCGAAACCATGGATCCAATAATAGGTCCCCTGCAGTTCCTCGCCCCCACGGCCGCCAGCATAACAGCCTAACAATGAAGTTTAGAAACATGACTTTTTCACTCCCACTAATGACAGAAAGCTTGTTTGCAAAGCCTCGAGGCTCTCCAACAAGATCAGGAAACTTGAACCGCCCTTCAATAAAGTTAGCATACCAGTTTTGGTAGATTCATAGTTTCAGAAAAGTTACCCTTTTCACTAAAATATTGATGGCTACGGCGGCCCTGCTTCAGCACGTCTTGAGGCGGGGGCCCAAGCAAGGAGATAATATATGCTAAATGCTTCTCTTCAGCAAATGTTGAATTCACCGATGATGTCCGACCGTCGAAAGGGCCTTTTCCACATAATAATTCCCAGATCTAGAGAAGATGTTAGCTTCTGGCTATCAATGGACTCAATACACCTTACTAGAGCCCCTAGGTTCCAAATATCCGCGCTATAATCCCACTCCCCTCCAAGGAGTACCTCCGGAGCCCGGTAGCTACTGGGTTGAATACCATGGTCATGGAGCGTGTCCCCATGGACTGAAAGCCCAAAATCAGTTATGACCGGCCTCCCAAGGTTGTCTGGCTGGAAACCAAAATTGTTCCGGGAGAGAAAAGTGGTTCGATCCCCAAAGATCTTCTGGGGTAAAGGAGCCTCCCTCTCCTCCCGAGCGACTGTTTCAAGTATCGACTGACTTCGAAGTGACATAAGAATATTATCGGACTTCAAATCTTGTAGGTATTATTAGTATGCGGATAAATTCGGCGAGGTTACTACTATTACCTGTATGGACGACACGAGCCTGCGTATGAAGGTAATCAAGGCCCATAATCACCAGGCGAATAATCGGTTTGAGGACATCCGGAGGGAGGGTGTTTCCTTCAAAGCGCCTCTGGAGCATCCATAGAGGCTCATAGAGAGGTTCGAAAACCATACAGACATGAGTTCCGTGCGGTCCAATTAAGTCAAAATGATCAATCAAAGAGCGAACAAAATAACGGCCTTTATGGGCTAAATTTGCCCGAGCGATATGTTGTGTTATACGGAGTTCAGCGTCCGAACACCCTTTGGATGCATAGTCGTTTACATTGACTTTAATAGCTACGTATCGCGGGGAAAGCCAACGCCATCTGAACTTGTTAGAATGAAGTCATATGGCTTGACTCAAATGCTCACTGATGAAGATCCCGCGCTAGCCAAACCGTTGAACTGGTGCCCCACCCAATCTTTGCAGCGATTTCGTATCGATCGTTGAGTATTGAATGGAGCTGGATTGGATAAAAAGACTTTGGGTTGTAATGTAGGACACGTTCCTCTTCGATAGATCCATGCACTTGTAGAGGATTCGTGGAAACGCGTGGAATTTTGGTTGGCTTCGATCGGAGAAATTTGAAGGGTGCTATTGTCAGTAGCTTAGATTTAGCTGCCATTGTGTCTTGTGAGAGATGGGAATTTAGAAGAAGTCGAATTGTTGTTTAAATAAGGAGAAAACGCACGGAGCAACGCCAAGCCCTGTGCAATGTTCTTGTTAAAGACCAGGGACTCCTTGACTCCTATTCTTCCTACAGTAGCGCCCCTACAACCTTGGAAGTGCAAAGGAGCCGCAAGAGATAGGATTCCTCCAAGTCTCAACACTTCCTTTTAAGAAGCATTCCGGCCAGGAGCCAAGAAAACAGTGTTCGATTCAAAGGTGTCCCCGGTACCTCAACTGGACCTAGCAACTTCGCAAATCCAAGACCTCTGCTCATCCCTCCAGGGCTCCAAGCCACCCCCTGCAACAAAATCTGATGAGGTTTATTTCAGAAGACCACAATCCGGCCTTTGAATACGTCATGCACGCAGCACAAAGTATAACTACAACACAATGCGCTTACGCATTCTCTGCGCGACGCCTTGACCTCCATCAGTCGCCGTGACCGACTACATATGGCGGCTAAGGTTGCTTGTGCCGTTTTAAAATATCATGGAAACTGGCTCAAAGATCAATGGGAGAGCTCCGACTTCGACTTGGTTGATGGAACAACCGGGCGCAGCGAGTTACTTGACAGGGTGTTTCTCTTCTGGCCTCTTTCTACTCCATGTAGCTTGAAAGGCCCATCTACATCAAGTCCGGATACAAGAGAGTCTGTTCTATAGTCCCTTGGGCTAATTCTCGTGGAGCTCTCACTCGGCCAAGCTCTTGACACACGACTTAAACGGAAGAGATATGACACAAGACGAGCATAGCACGATGATCAACATCGCGTTGGGCCTGACAAAAGAGGTACATCTTGAAGGTGGCTTGCACTACGCGACTGTTGTGGATAGCTGCCTTCCGTGGTCTGATGTGAGTACAATCTGCCGGGAAAGCCATAATTTTGAAGAGCGGATCTTTGATAAAATTGTTTCACCTTTACTTCAGGATGTGATGATATTTAAGGGAATTGCATAATTCATTTTATCTCTGTAATCTCCTTCATTTGCAGGTTAGTTGTCGTTATTGCAAAGAAGCTCACCAAAATGCCAGGCGCATCTACCTTACTTAGGCTTACATTACCTCCTGAACCACCTCTGCCACAGGTATTTTGAGCGCTTTGAGTGGCCAGATTCACTTAGCTATACTATTGAGTAGTCATCACTTCCTACTGGTCATGTATTTCTATGTCTTTGGCCAAATGTCAATTATCATTCTCTTTCCTTTTATACTTAGGTACAGATTTAGAGCATCGGGGGCAATTGAATTGGGCAGAATTGCACCTATTCCACATTTTATAATGTTAGACTTAGTGGGTTTTGACGCTGAGGTGATGTGAGTGAGGTGTAGGGTGTTTAAACAGCGTAGTGAAAAGCAACTTCTCTTACCTCGAATTTCTTCCTTCTACACACACCCATCTCTTGCTTTTCTCCTTCTATATACAACTACTCTCTTACTTTCTTCCTTCTACGTACACCAATCCTCTACTTTCTTCCGTCTATACGTGGACATCCCAGGTCTCTTGCTTTCTTTCTTCCTTCCACACACACCCGCTCTCTCTTTCTTCTACACACACCCACTCTCTGGTTTTCTATCCCCGAAACTACGCTTCCGTCTCTCCTCCATCGCATCTCGTTACCTCTTCATCAATAGACTATCGCCATCTCACCTACGGCATGGTTCCAAAGACCGGGCCCGCAACCAGGGCCGAGCATCTCTGGTGCATTTTCTGCTTGAAGGTAGCAGTGGATGAAAATGACTCCGACGTGGGACTGCGGATCGACTGTGCTTGGGATGCCGAGGTATCCACCCTCTGCCAGCAGTGTTCTGACATTAAATCGACCTGTCGTCTGGTATGTTTCTCAATGTGAGATGAGTGGTTTGGCTCTGATATTTCTAGGCCGCAACCGGCGTCCTAGGTGACGCAAAGGATCTGGGCATTCTCTTGGAGTGGGCCGGGGGGTTCTGGGCGGATGAGGATGAATGGCCCAATGTAGTCCGTGAGACGGTGATGAACAATATGCAGGCGCTCTGCGAATCCTTCATCGCTATGGAGAAGGCTCACCGAGTATTCCATGAATTGACTGGGAATAACAGAAAAATCTCAGTAAGCTTTCTCCGTGCTTCTCAGAAGATTTTTTCTAATATTTCGGTAGCAAATCAGCGCCCCGTACAATGCGTTTATCGCTGCTCGGCGCTTGGGGCTCAACTCAATTACCCCACCATCTCTGGGGTCCGGTGCAAACCAATGGGAGGACTACTGGTTCAAGACGCTATTGCGTATATTGCCAGGTGATGAGGGATACGTAGCCTGGACCCAGGCCAAGCTGGCCTTTTTGGAGGGCATCAAAGCCAGTGTCCCCAAGCGGGAACTTGACGATGAAGAGGACATTTTTGACTCATTTCCTCTTGTGCTGCCGAAAATTTGAGGATTCTGGACGTTTCCAGTACGGGAAGATATACATCGGTAGACGATTCTGGAGTTTTGATAGGGCTTTGGCCTCTGGTTCGCGAAGTCACAGATATACAGGTCTTTAAAATCCAAAACTCCACTTATTTCTTTTGCTTCCTGAATCGCTTTAGGGCGTCTTGTGCATTTGCCATATCCTGCTCTGTCGGGAATAGGGGCATACGGCCGCTGATAGGGACATTAAATACTTATTTGAAAACTATCTATTTTGACAAGTCGGAATGTTCTCTAATCCCCTGTGGCTTCAAGTTTGAGATAAGGGGTGTCCTATCCACAGAAATATGACAGGGGCAAAGGGTTTCGCCGTCATTGTACACAAACCTACAGCTATGTAAAGTATTACCCACTTCTCCATTGGAATAGATATGTAAATTAAGGATCCCAAGACAGAAGGAAATGAGTGAACAGTCAGAGCCAATCCTGATGCCTAGTAAACAGAGCGTATACTTCGTTGGCGGACTAACCTTATTCCGAGGCGCGGGAAAAAAGCCGCGACTGAGATGATTAGTTTCCCTGCAGCGACTGTTGACACGGAAGTGACATGCTGTCTCCCCTAAGGCCATCAGTGCCGTCTACCTTACTGTTGCGCTTCCTGCGCTTACAGTCTGGACTTGTGACCAGCTCTTCAGCATGCATTCACCCCAAGTCTCGGGCTCTATCTCATGAAGGCCCAACAGGATCATCGCGCAGATCCTCCAGCTGGGCACGTTTTGGCAAGCCAGAGGCCTGCCCGACGCCCGATGCCGGGTTCGTCGGCATCCCCGGCGCGAGACCGAAGCCAGCAGTGTCGTCTCTTCTTCCCGAGCAGCTTGTTCTTGCCCGATACGCTTCCACGAACCGTCGACCACTTCTCCGACGGCTCTTCGACTTCAAACGAAACAAAACAGCCGAATACCAGAAAGCGCGTAATATCGGGCCTACGTTGATTGATGAAGGGGGAGAGGGTATCTTCAACATCGGCCGTGGGCTAACGGCAAAAGCTTCGAACGAGCTGCGGATACGATGCACTGAATTTGACATGAATGGGGACGTCACACTTCTGAACGGGGAGTTTCGGAAATCCGAGCTGATTGCCAAGGTTAGTACTGAAGTCGCGAATACGAGTCTTAAAATTTTGCTGACCAAGGGTGTGGTTTAAAGTATGGCCTGCTTCCCCGAGACCTTCGCAAGATCGATTCTTCCACCCTGCCTCATATCCTGGTCAGACCGAGCGCCATCTTGATCAACCTGCTACATCTCCGAGTCTTGATAAAGTCAGATCGAGTGCTCGTCTTTGATGCATATGGATCGCAGGACTCGTACATGCAATCACTGTTCATTTACGATCTGGAAGGGAAACTACGTCAGAAACAACCACAGGGTGCACATGCTGGACAGGCCTTGCCTTATGAATTTCGTGCACTCGAAGCGGTTCTCATTAGTGTCACAACTGGCCTAGAGGAGGAATTCAACGGAGTGAGAGAACCCGTCGTTCGAGTTCTCCGCGCCCTCGAAGAGGACATCGATCGCGATAAGCTGCGGCACCTCCTGATCTACTCCAAGAAGCTTGGCACTTTCGAGCAGAAAGCACGCCTGGTACGAGATGCTATTGATGACCTGCTTGAGGCAGACGATGATCTTGCTTCCATGTACTTGACGGAAAGGGCGACTGGCAAGCAGCGGGACGAGGACGATCACCAGGAAGTTGAAATGCTCCTAGAGTCATACCATAAGGTGTGCGACGAGATTGTACAGGCCAGTGGTAACCTGGTGACCGGCATTCGCAACACGGAAGAAGTGTAAGCTTCCATCCACACGGAGAAGAGAAACAGTTCTAACTCAACCTAGGGTCAAGGCAATTCTCGACGCCAACCGCAACTCACTCATGCTATTGGACTTGAAGTTTAGCATTGGAACCCTCGCTCTAGCCGCCGGAACCTTGTTCTCTGCCCTTTACGGAATGAACTTGAAGAACTTTATTGAAGAATCCGACTTTGGCTTCGGTGGTGTCTCGGTCATCTGCTTCGCTCTCACCGCAGTTGTCAGCATGTACGGACTCGCCAAACTACGCAAGCTCCAGCGCGTCCGCATGTGGGGCGAGTCTGGCGTTGGAGGAGCCTCTCTAACAACACCACTGACGCCTAGAGGTTCAATGGGTAGTAACCGCGTAAATTGGCGCGCTGATTCCATCGAGCCGGTCTGGGGCAGTCTTCCAGGCGAAGCACGATCCGAGCGTATTAAACGTCTTCGCGAGAACGCTGCCGCGACCGCTGCCAATGCCGCTTCCCGCACACCCGGAGCCAGTTTCTCGGCTGCCAATGCCGCTACAGCAGCCTTTGACAATGCTATGAAGAATGAACAAAAACAGTCAAATGGAACGAAAGATGGCACTTCGCAGGACGGACCTGCCACGTCAGATACTACGGGCAAGGCTCCCTTCTAGGAGTCATTTTTCGATCTTCCTGCATTTTCACTGGTGATACCTCGGATATGTTTGATTTCGCGGCGTTATTTCTAGGATTCTAGACTCGTACACACGGAGTCGAGAGGATATCGTTAAAAACTGTGTACATTAGCTACACTTCTTACAGGACGTCCCGAAACTGGTGCGACCACCTACACTCTTCGATTAATTGTCTAGCTCCAACGCCAAGAGACACTAATCTATATTAGGAGTTTTTCCGAAGCACCCCTGTCAGTTGGACTTGTATTGTTTCTTACGTAGATTACATAGTACTCTCAAGGATGTATGTGCTTGTAAGTTCAATACATCCGACACCTCGATACCCCACCTCCAAAGCAACCTCCTAAGGAAAGGTACCTTAACTTTCAATCACGAGTGGTCGAACCAAGATGGCGCCAAACCTAGCCCCTTCAAAGCATGAGCTTATCTATGACATGATCCACAGTGGGGAACTATCTATATCGCAGATGGCACAGGCTGCTGGCTGCAACAGGAGTACAATCCTGAGAATCTCTTCTAATATCCGGATGTTTGGCAGCGTTAAAGCACCGCCTAATAAAGGCGGACGACCCCGTAGCATCACTCTAGTCATGCTCGAGGCTTTGTGCGATTACCTGCTCGAAAAACCGACCTTGTACCTCGACGAGATGGCGATTTTTTTGTGGGACGAATTCGCTCTTCAAGCAACGAAATCAAGCATCAGCCGCGCCCTCACGTCCAAAGGCTGGTCAAAAAAGACTGCCCGTGTCAAGGCCCGAGAGCGCAACCTAGACCTTCGTGACGAATACCTCCACTATATCTCAGACTTCCAGTCCTACTACCTTGTCTATGTGGATGAGTCCGGATGTGATAAAAGGATAGGCTTCAGGAGAACGGGTTAGTCCCCACTAGGTATGGCGCCAGTTCAAGTGTCTAAATTCCATCGTGATCGGCGATATCAGATCCTGCCAGCCTATGCCCAAGATGGTATCGTTCTGTCTCGAGTGTTTCAAGGCTCAACCGATGCATCCGTCTTTGAAGATTTTATTGAGCAGCTTCTGCAGCATTGTGGGAAATGGCCCGAACCGAAGTCTATGTTAGTTATGGATAATGCATCCTTTCATCACTCCGACAGAATAGAACAAATGTGTTCAGAAGCCAGGGTAAAGCTGGCGTATTTGCCTCCATATTCTCCAGACTTGAATCCTATTGAGGAGTTCTTTGCTGAGTTGAAAGCCTTCATTCGGCGAAATTGGCAGTCTTACGAAGAATATCCTGACCAAGGATTTGATGCCTTCCTCGAATGGTGTGTTGACGTCGTCGGTGCAAGAGAGAATAGCGCAGAGGGACACTTCCGTCATGCAGGTCTCTCTGTAGAGGAGGCGTAGCACAGCTACAGCGAGATTCGAGATTAATTTTACCGGTTGACTTACCACCAGAATGGGTTCCCGGTGGACTCTTTGGGAATCCGTAATATAGTTTAGATTAAAAATGATGACTAGCTCAAAATGAGTTTCCTAGTGAATATAGTACCTCTGCTTCTGGTGAGCCCTTTTTATTTGTCTGTATGTAATTGCAATTTCCTGGCATACATAATGATTCATGTATTCGGGCGGTAAGAAGATATGTCAAGACTGGCGAAGTTACAATCGTAGGTATATCTTCCTTTGCCATGTTACGCGTTGCTAACTGGTCTCGGTGAGTTGCGTGCGCGGAGGTAGTACGTACCAAGTAATGGTCTTACTCTTATGGGGTATAGTGTTAAGATTCTCCGTTTCCCCTTCGGGTTTAGCGTCCTGACGTAGTCAGCTATATAGAGGGGTAGATAGGCCAATAGGAATGCGGTGTGCTTCCCGACTCTCACATCTAGGTCGGGACGGTGAATAAGCAGCCGGAAATGGCTCCCCATTTCTGGTCACGTGCTTCCTCTAGATTCGTTGACTCTCGGTGGCCCATCAGTAAGTTGCGGCCCCTCAAATAGTTGGTGGCTGCAGGGGTCGTAACATAGATTATTTCACGTCTCGGTTTAGCGAGAGAACTCGAAGGACGGAATGTGTCTCGGGAATTACCATATTGGGCAATCGCATATCCAATGATAATGATTTCCACTGGGGAGAACTAAGCCTAAATTGGCAATTTCCCAACCAATGAAAAGTCTCATCTCTCTTTTTCGGGCGGAGAAGGCATTGGAGATTCAAAATAACCTATTGTCTTATGTTGCGTAGGGCTATAAATACCGGGATCTTCTCATATAAACCAAAATAAAAGTTCATTCTTTCACTTCATTCTTTACCAGCTACATTTTGTTCCCACTCTTTACGCATTTGAAAAACCACCGCTGCGATATGGTGCGCGGGCATGATGATGCGTTTGAAGGACCAGGAGTGCAGAGGTCTCACGAGAACAGCCAACAACTCACTTCCGACAAGAACGTTGAACGAACGAGAGAAACGTTCGGCCCAGGGACCCCAAAATACCCCTCTGGCATCAAAGTAACCTTTATCTTTGTGGCTCTCTGCTTGACTGTTTTCTTGGTCGCTCTGGTTTGTGCTGCATACTTACTCCACCTCTGTAACTCTTCGAGAAGGCCATACAGGATAGCTAATACGAATGCATTAAAAGGACCAAACTATCATTGCTACCGCAATCCCGACCATCACGTCCCAATTTCACAGCGTCGAAGATATTGGATGGTACGGCAGTGCATTTCTCCTCACGACCTGCAGCTTCCAACTTCTTTTCGGGAAGCTCTATACCTTGCTATCCCTAAAATGGACCTTTATTGGTGCCGTGTTGATCTTCGAAGCCGGCTCTGCCACCTGTGGCGCGAGCCCTAACTCCGTCGCCCTCATAATCGGACGAGCCATTGCCGGAATTGGAGGCGCGGGCATCTTCTCCGGCGCATTAATCATCATTGCCAAGTCGGTCCCCCTAGCGAAGAGGCCTGCGTTTACAGGAATCATTGGCGCTGTATGGGGTATAGCGAGCGTGGTGGGCCCCTTGCTAGGGGGTGCTTTTACAAGTCAGTTCCATTTTTTTCACATTTACTCCGTATCATAATTGGTGCTAACGTCAGAAATCATTCTAGCTCATGTCTCGTGGCGTTGGTGCTTCTACAGTATGATACCCTTGCCTCTTGATGTGATTGGCGCGGCACAAGCTGACTTAACCCCAGTTAATTTGCCAATAGGCGCCATAGCCATTCCCTTCATACTTTTTTGTTTGCCTTCGCAGCCACCAGAAAAGCAGCTGAAGCAAGAAAGCTGGTCTGTGGTGTTAGGCCAGTTTGATCCCGTCGGAACGATCTTCTTCGTTGCAGGCATCATTTGTCTCTTAATCGCACTTCAGTGGGGAGGGAGCCAAGAACCTTGGAGCGATGGCCGCGAGATCGCATTGTTAACGGTATTCGGTGTACTCATTATCGCCTGGGCAGTAGCGCAATGGCGAGGCGGTGACAATGCTACGGTGCCGCTTCGTATTCTGCGGCAGCGCACGGTTGCGTTTTCGACCTTTTATATCTTCCTTGCGAGTGCGTCATTCGTTTTGCTAATTTATTATTTGCCGATTTGGTGAGCTCAGAAATATCCTCGCTACTTCCGGTGTAAACTTCTATTAACCATGAGGACGAAACAGGTTTCAGGCAATAAGAGACGATTCTGCAGACCAATCAGGCATTCATAACTTGCCAACGGTGTTGAGCGTTGGTAGGTACACCCCCTTTCCGGCCCCTCACTCAATTTTGGTGGAATGCAGCATCAACCGGAAGACTGGAGCGTCTGACAAGGAATACAGTGGTATTTGCCATTGCAAGTGGACTAAGCGTCACTGTCATGGGATACTATACCCCATTCATGATTGCAGGGTCGATGATAATGGCGATTGGTGCGGGCCTACTTCTGCTATTCAGAGTGGATATTCCCCTGTCGATGTGGTACGTGACTGCCAAAGCATACCATCCAGCGCTCCTTCGCTAAACCATACTAGGCTTGGATTTCAAATCGTCTTTGGCGCGGGCGCTGGTATTGGACTCGAACTACCGAATATTGCCGTTCAGACAGTCCTTCCCGAAGAGGACGTCTCCATCGGGACATCTTTGGTGGTCTTTGCTCGATCTCTTGGGGGCGCTATCTTCGTCTCTGTGGGCCAGAATATTTTCAGCAATCACATTGTCTCTGGCATGCTTGCCCGGGTTCCTGAATTGGACCCTTCTATTGTTCTTGAATCCGGAGCAACTGATCTACAGCAAACAATTAGGCAAGCCACTTCGGGCCAGGCCAATGTGGTAGCCCATGTATTGGAGATCTACAATGATGCCATCGTCCAAACATTTGTGGTTGCTTTGGTCTTAGCCTGTGTATCCATCATTGGTGCCTTGGGTGTGGAGTGGCGCACCGTGAAAAGTTCTCCCGAGGGAATGGAGTCGGAACAAGTCGATTAAATGTAGGGGAAATGATTGGTCAGAAGAGTTTGTGAAAGTAATAATTTTGAGCTGTCGGGGTGTCGGGAATTAATCTATTGAAGGCAGTAGAGCCAGCGTGGAGAACAATATCAATAGATTGGAGGAGGGATTCAAGAATATCTCTGCTCTCAGCAGTACCACGCCCGAAAATAGTAGTCCGTCACATCCCGACCGGCGATGAACTAATTAAGCATGTCAATGTTAAAGAATTCCCAGAACCAAGTATCAGATGCCACTGCAGGTCCAGATATTCCAAAGCTAGTATCCTCACTGTGCGTGACAGGATGGTACGGAGCTATAGCAGGTTGGATAAGCTCATCCAATTGGCACACAGGTCCATCAAGCGGTCTAGAATTGCCTGGGATTGACTTATTTTCTGGCGCCTGAATAGCAGTAGAGGAGCCGCTGGGAGCCACCGTTGGTATCGGAGAAGCAGTGTTCAATTGCCCGTTGCCGGTCTTGGTTGGAATGCTGCCCATTGTTGGATCTTCATCTGCTTTAGATGGCCTTTTGAACTGCTCTATTAGTTGAGGCATGATCAGGAATGCTCTACTCAAAGCGCTGCGTCCATCCTCCGTTATGAGGCACTTTGAAGTGATGACCAGCTGCTCAAGGTACGCTTCCAGGCGCAACTTGTCAGCATGAATAAAGTCGCTAACTCCTTTTTCGAATGTCGTGATTGCTTTGTGTATCTTCATCAGTAGTATGACTGCGTATATCACGCGACCACCATAAATATGAGGTGGTAAAGTAAGCATTTCGGAAATGGAGAAGTCAAGGAAAATATCCAGCAGTCCTTGTGACGCCATTATTATGGCGCGGATCATTGACAGATTAGAAGAATCTTGCATATCAACGAAGCTACATGTCTTCAAAGACTTCGCAGAAAAGGGGGCCTTGAACTCGTCGATGTTGTTGTTGACGTGTAAAGCCAGCTCATGCATATACAGTGAGCTGGCAAGCCTGCCGAATTCAAAAAGAGCTAATCCATAGAAGTTTGTCAACCCTCTATACCTAAGGTCATCAGGTGTTCGGTTTCCAAAAACATACATCTTTCCAACTGATGAAACTGACCGAGAGCTAGCCAGTCGATTCGGGTCTGAATGGTTTGAATTATCGCCATTGTCTTCGGACTTGGCGCAGATACCGCTTGGACAGGATTGCTCAAGCATAGCTCTTGATCTATAATATGACAAAGAAGCTCCGTTGTTACAAGCTTGCAAAGGAAGGCATCTGTAGGCGATGCATTGTTTCGTTGCAAGTCGAAAATGTAGTCGTCGAGCTTTGCGAAACAGGGGGTTGGATTGGGACGTCTCAAAATCAAAGAAAGACTAGGAGTCGGTCAAACCCAGTAGTGGCTGAAGCTGTGGAGCCATAATTACGTACCTTGCGGATAGAAGAAAGCAGCTTAGCCAGGCTCGTTGCGCCTCCACACGACTCCATTTGTCTTGAGCTCTGCTAGCCAGTTCGAGATTGTCCAGTCCAAGATCCATAGCCATAGTTGTGGAGATGGAAGCCAGCTGATTCTGAATCATTTGTGTGTAGGTATCAGGTGCTCTATACCAGAACGACACGACCTGGAGCGCTTGAACAAGTTCGAGCGATTTCTCACCTCGAACAATAGCAGTATCTGCTAAACAACCTCTGACTTCGAGTGCCAATTCTCTCTGCTTAGCAAACGGGCAGTATCCAGCACAGGCAACGCTAAGTATGGATATAAACAGCAAAGGCTTGGCATTTCGCACATGCACAGGCGTTGTCCCGGGCGGAAACACGACAATGGGGCATTTCGGAGCGAATTTTGTTACATACTGAAGAAATACTTGTTCAGCTGTCTCGGGAGTAAGAATAGAGTCAATCTTATTGTCAAGCTGCTTGGCCCAAATGCGAGATGATGGACTAGAAGCTGACACAATCAATCAGCTGTGTTTCTCAGGACAAAAGGACGACAAGCTTTACAGACTCACGTAGATTGGTTTCGGTGAATCCCACCGAAAAGGCCGTAGATGGGTCCGTCTCCGAGTTGGAATCAATGCCAATAGCCCCTTCTTCAGACGGACCGTCAGAGCCTTTCCCCGAATGCTCGACAGGAGACGGTCGGGCTGAATAATACCCAATACACTCCTTATTCTGCCGCAGGCACCGGCGGCATTTATCCTTGGCTGTAGTAGGAGACTTTTCGCACCGAGTTTTGGAAATTTTGCACCCAATACAGGCGGATCCGCGCCGTAATTGACGCCATTGTCTGTTTTTAGGTCAGACGTGCTTTGAGTTCATGATCTCATCTGGCTGATGGATTCCCAACCTTCTGCTACAACGAGCCGTAAGATCAACTCTAGGAGCGCTCAGATCATGTTCGCAAATTTTCCCTGCATGACTTCCTGAAGGCGTAATAGGTAGTCTCTCAACAGAAGATGCTTGGCCGCGAAATCTCCTAGGTGAATCGTGCTGCACATCGCCGTTTTGCCGCCTTGAGGACGGTTGGGACACAGCAGCAGCTATTGGGATTGGGGCGGAGCGTTCACTAGTATTCTCCAGCCTGAACTTGAGGAAAGCCATCACGGGCTCATATGATCGTTGAATGCTGTTGGAAAAGTACTTCGTCTTGTGCTGCATTCAATCGTTGTCGGGCAGCAAGATAATCCTAGTCACCGCCGAGTCCCCGGCCTTACAGGTCACGTGTAGGTCCTCGACTGTCGAATACAGAAAGCGGTCACCATGATCAATGATATTACAAACTCCGCTGCCCCTTATCTAATCATTCCATGGGCGGGCTCATCAGCATGGCCACATAAGTAACCACAATCACATGGTCTTGTGGCCTTTGGGATTCACACCGTGATGAGGTGGTGTCTTCACCACACCACGGTGGTTTTGAATATACAGAGATGAAATCAGTATGCCGGTGTGGGCGGTTCTCTATTCGCTAGCCATCTCTATCATGTCTAGATCAAGTGCCTTCTCCCCGTTGCTTCAGCCAAAGGCCAATATCGCGTACAAACCGCCGGGCCGCACCTACTTTCACACCATGCTTGACGAAGAAAGCTGGGTCCTGATCCTCAGAAACCTGCGTAAGATCGAGGCAATTTTCAAGTGTCACATCGCGTGCTTTGATGATATTGTCCCTGAAAGCCTCGTTGCTCACCCGTGCTCGCTGCCAGTCTGTATATTCTTCTATAGCTACATCTAGCAGCCCGTGAACCACGATTGGTTCAGCACTGCTAGCCTTAGCCGGCGTTGCTTTAGTAGCAGATAGGGTAGGCATTAATGGTTGGGGTGATCCTGCTAGGAGAAAATGAATGTTGATTGGATGACACGTTGGATCAATTGTGGACTTATCCGCAGTTTTCTTCTTTTTGTCAAGTCGCTAGTTCTCCTTAGCATAGAGCTACTCGCGAACACTATTAGGGACGTTATCATAGGTCTCGAGGACTCCTCCTTGCTCCACGTATTTAACGAGGGCCTTTAAATAATGCGTCCTTATCCTATAGTGTCTCTTCCCCTCCGGATCTTGCTAGCAATATTGTCCTTCATGGCGACATAGAGGCCCGGGACATTGCATAACACGATAGACATCCCGCTACACTAATTGCTAGCTAGAGGCCTACTCGGCATCTATCTAAGCGTCTCTTTCGGCGAGCATCCGTGTAGTCACCGATGACTTTCCTCTCTTGTTAGTTCTAGAAGGAAGAGGTCTACTATCCTCTATGTAGTTGATAGATATCTAAAGCCGGATCTTCTTGCCACGACGGAATAGATATGCCTACGCTAGTAGCTATTCCTCTACTACTGTCCAATCAACACTAGTACCTTCAAAGTGTTTGTCAATATTCCGTTACGAGTTTACCGATAACACTATATCAGTATTATCTAGTCTTACCCGTCGGCTACGGGCTATCTTCCGTCGTAGAATATTACAAGCGTCCTCTTTTATCTATTCCTAGTAGGATCTAGGCGGTTAAATTAGGTCTTGCTTTGTATCCTTAACCATAACTCGATTGTTTAATTTAACCCTCCACTCGATCTAGTAGTAGATACCGTCTAGAGATTGTTTATCCTATATACTTCTATCTATACGTTTAACCATAGTATCAAAACTCTGCTAGTCGGACGGATGTTGATACAAGGAAGGTAAATATTCACTAACTATATCCTCGGGATCGGGCGAAGGGTAGAGTACTAATAGCGTCTATTCGCGGTCTAGATAACTAGGGATAGGGGCATACGAGGGAGTCTATTCCTATAGATCGGTAGCTAAGATCGGTAAGTATTATTATTATCATCGTTGAAAGGAGTACTCCTATAAGTCATCCCCCTAAGGCAGAAGATGTTACTAAGGAGTATTAATATAGTTGTATATTAGCTTCCACGAAGTATATTCTAGGGCGTCAAGAAGAGAGGACTATAGCTAACAGGCTAAGTATTATAATAAGCGGGTTCATAAGTAGTCTATAGGTACAGTAAGCAAGTAATACAAGTCACTATTTGTAGGTCGGGTGCCGAGTAAGCCCCTTAGACCGTTACTTAGACATAGGAGCGGAAGGGAAGTAATATATCGCTAGATTCTCGAGGGACTCCTAGGCTCTAGTGTTTGACTTGTTTGTATTTCTATGGAAAATTCTAGTTCCCTTAGATCGCCAATATAGTTACGAGACGAGGCACCGTATTTTAATAAAAGTAAATCACGGTATCGAGACTGGTATAGGAATATTAATATTCCGGTTCTATTCCTAATATGGTCTAGTGTATCTTGGCAATAGGGCTAAATAATCACTCAAAGAGTGTAGGCGGTTGCACCAGTTTCGGGATGTACTGTATATGCCTCCACCTCATGTTCGATGCGCTTACGAATATTGCGCAAGATGGGTGGCATATGAGCATTCTTCTCACAGGCACAAACCTCATATTATATCCACTTGTACATTAATTCACAGCTCATCATTTTAACTTGATCTCCCCCGGTCGAAGCACGGCAACCCCGTGCGTTCGCACATATGCTTTACAGTCCTACTAGCCTTGACTGCCAATCTTCGAGCCCCATGAACGCCTTCGTCGTCGGAGCGGCTTCTACACGTAGACATCTTATGCTTCTAATCGGCCTAGCATCTACTGCTCTGCATAATCGCACCCGCCGTCGAGTTCCTCATCCCGCCAGCCCAGAGATCATACACATCCTAGGAATTCTACAGTGTGATGCAGTGCCACCCGTACCCGCCACCCAGTACGTCAGTCAGCGTGAAATTCAATTCGCATGCATGGATCTGCCATCAAGGGCAAGACGACCTGGTCGTCGCCACTCGACGGTCCGCTGTACATCCGGATCCAACCGCCGTCAACATAGTACCGCCAGACATGTACAGCGTTTGATCACTCTGGATCTTGTGAGACGGCTAGGACGGCCGGGTTTTGGAGCAGGGAAAAAGCAGGTGCGTCTATCTGGGTTATTACAGGGGCCCGTTCAAGTGGTGGAAGCGGTGTCAGGGGTTAGGTACGGCAGGCTATTAAGAGCAAAGTTTAAGGGGGAATTTTGATAGCTTAGGCAAGAATCCTAATAAATATAGCCTATCCATATTTCTATCTAATTTTTCTCTACTCTTTTTTGACTTACCTTTTACTTACCTTTTACTTACTCTTTGCCTACGCTATCTATTATATTAGTATAACTCGTATAGCCCTCTATAAAAGAATACTTATTCCTCGTAAAGGACTACTTCCTACTTTATTGCAAAACTATTTCGTTTCCTAAAATATTTAAGTAGATATACATCTAGGCGCCTTAAAGCTTATCATTATAGCTAAGTCCGTTCTTTCCTCTTATTAGATAGCCTAAGACTAACCTATTTATTACGTAGATAGCTACTCGGTTAATTAGCGTTTATATCTTTATATTTATTAGTTAAGATACCCTACGTATATAAATCTCGACTAAATATTTAGGGTATTTTCTATTAGGATCGTAGTATTACTCCCTAATAGTATACCTATACCTGTAGTCTTACGTAGCTAGGAACGTATCCCCTAAATTATTACTATACTTAGAAAGAGTATTTAAGGACTAGTTAGATTACGCGGTAGAGTATCTTGTACTAAAAAAAAATTTAGTCGTAGAGAGTTTAGTTCTATAGTATCTCGAAGTATAGAGTAGCTAATTCTATATAATATTATCGTAAAATACCTAGATCGAGATATTAGACGTATTATACTAGTATATACTAAACGCGCGCCGTAGTAGAAGTTATACCGAATTTACTAGGAGGTCAAAAAGTTAGTGAGCCGTCTTAAGGAGCGGTCGCTAATTCGATTAGCAACAACGGCTCTAGTATCCTATATTCCTACGAAATCTTTTAATATAGCAAAGAATCTTAGAATCTATTTAGTCGAGCCTTCGCGCCCTACTTTCTACCGAGCGATACGATCTTAGCAACGGTAGTTTTATTTTCTTCGCTAAGGGCTACTACGGCTCCTACGCCGGTCTTAGCTTCCGCTACTTTCTTAACTAGCTAGTGTTTAGCTTTACCGCGGTACGCTATTCTAATTGCATTACGCAAGGATTCAATCTCGCGGAGGATCTTATCGTAGCTATTCTAAGGGTACGACTCGAAATAGGATCGCGACGTCGGGGGTCTACCTGCCAGAGTTTGCAGCTCGTATCGAACTTTAGCGAGGGCAACACTAAACTTTTCTTTGACTCTCTGGAGCTCTTCCTTGTGTAATTCGCCTCGCCGTATGATCTCCTTCCTAAGTTTCACGAGTTCTTTCATAAGTGTGGAGCCGCGAAGGTCCTCGCCCTCTATCGAGGAGTCGTCCCAATTTACCTTGGTCACGTTGGACTTCTGGCTTATCTTGATTCTTCTCCCTTAGTTGGGAGCGTGTTCTCCTCTGCTCCGTATCTTTCTCTTGCTCTCGAGCAAATTTGTTAGGTGGTCTGGTGGTGCGCCTCGGCCTCGACAATCGTGGTGGTGAATCTTCGTGTTCGTCGCGGTCGGGGGGTTCAGGGGTTCGCGTCGCGGGTCGTCCCGCCATCTTTCGTAATGGATCCTCGAACGAGGGTACAGTCGGAAACACGTACAATCGATCAGTACTTCCCCGCCACCCGATCCACTTAATCCTACACTCATGAAGTATTTAATTGACTCCAACGGCTCTATATTCAATTTAAACCCTATCCGGACATCTATAAGCCCTACGGTCAGGCTTCCCGTATACACTGCATTTGTATTTCCGTCTGTTGGTGCCATTACCGGTCATCTAAGCCGTCCGTGCGGGAATTGGCTGCGGTTGTTCAACCATTAGTTAGTACCTACGTGGCCCCCACCGCCATACATACTAGCTCTTCCGGTGGCGCAAGTGAGCTCCTAGATGCAACAAAGCTAGGTCGCTTTGGGAACCCATTGCGAGCTTCTGGTGGGGCGCGTTAACATGGTCCCAGTGGCTGAAGGGGCTCGTATAGGCAGAGATCAAATAACTGTATCCGAGTCAGCCGCACTCGGCTGTCGTCCCGACATGGCGATCAATTGCGCTTTGATATACTCATATAAATATTGAGTTGGTATCGTCCGCCAGACTCTCTTCCATCAGCCATATAAATGCACCTACAATACACGACTTAATGTGGGCCAGCAAAAATGCTTGAATATGCGGATCCGAACGCAGTCCCTAATGATTGGCGCACTAGACAGCCAGGCTGCGCCATTTGGTGCATCCTTGCAATACCTCGTATCATCCTGTTAATCATATTTTATGGCCTCCTCTACATCTTCATTCCTCTACGCCCAAACACCCAGTGGACCTACACCCAAGCTCTTCGGACACAGCTCATCAAAGCCGCCTTTATCATCATCAGAGAAGTCGGCTTCGTCCAATCGCTGACACTGGAAGCCGGGGACACGGGTGATAAATGGGTGACTGTCGACCCGGCTGCGGCGAGTGCATACCGTGGACCATTTGCCAGCAACAAGAATGTTAAACCGGAAGTTATTGGAGGGACTTGGTATCCGGACGTACCACCATCGGCAAAAAAGCAGTCAGACGGCTGCGACAACGATGATGATAACAGTGTGGTCGTTTTGTCTTTCCATTCTGGATCTTTCCTGTGGCTCACAGGACGGCCAGAAGATTCCGGGGATGTTGCTGAAATGACCAATGAAGCACTGGGTCCCGGTACACGCTCATTCTGGCCTCAATATCGGCTTGTAGGGGACAAGAAAAGCCTGACCGGCTACCCAGCACCCATGCAAGATGCAATTACGGCGTACTTATATCTCGTCAAAGACCTCGGCATCTCCCCGCGCCGCATCGTTCTTGCCGGCGATTCTTCTGGTGCCACCGCTGCACTGGCTCTCGTGCGCTACTTAGGACTATTCAACACGCTCGCCCCGCCGCAGAACGCAGATGTCGAAGCAGGTTTTGATCTTGCCAGCCTCCCACTGCCCCGGGCATGCCTTATGTTCTCGCCATCGCTCGAGTACTGTCTAGAAGGCGACAAATCCGCCATTCTACGAAACAAAAATTGCAAAACGGACTATGTCGACGCGCCGCTGATGGCATGGGGAGCAACAGCTATTGCGCCGCCGGAAATTGTGCGACTCGATGATCCATATCTGTCACCGGCGCTGTATCCGTTTGCGACGTCTGTGGCGCTATTCGTGCAGGCAGGAGGCGCCGAGGTGCTTTGTGATAGTGTCAAGGGTGCTGTGGAGCGGTATCGCGCGATACCGGGGAACGTGATTGAGCATTTGGAGGTGCCAGATACGCCGCATGATGTGTATGCTGTTGGGGTGCTTCTGGGGTGGAAGAAAGAACAGGAGGAGATTATTCTTGCAGCGGCGAGCTTTGTGAGAAGGCTTTTTCGATCTACATGAAGTATTGCATTATAAATATATTTCATATATACAATTTGAAGTGGTAAGTGTCTAACTTCATGTATCAAGTGTATTTACCACTGACTAGACCTCGCCATGGGAGTACCACGGGTAGGGATTTTGGCTCCAGCTCCGTGGGACGGGTAGGTAAGTCCTACCTATTACCCATACCCGTCTACCCGTGGGTAGCTTTTGGGTACCCGTGGGTTTTAGAGTTTAATCTTAAGTAGATACTTAGATAGTCTAACTCTTAGTAAGTAAGCCTAGCTAAGTAGGACGAGCTTATAAGGTATCTTAACTCTAGTTAGTACTACCCTAGCCTTTTATATACTTTATTAATATATATTTAGGTACTACTAGCGAAATAACTATTTAGGCGTTCTAGAAGGACTATTAACGTAAATTTCCTATACTCGTAAGCCTCGTACGTAATATTCTCTTAATTCCTACTATAGGTACTAGCGTTAAATATCTCTTTAACTCTACTCGGGACGTCTATTACTACCGTCGAGGCTTACTAAGGTCCGAAACAATCTAGAAGCTTATAATATATAGGTTTATAACATGATTTATAGTCGAAGATAAAAATCTTACTCTTAAAAAGGAGTACCTAATAAGCGGAGAAATTAAGATAGAAAGTAAAGAGAAAATAGAAAGTAAAGAGAAAAATCTATAGTTACTATAGGATATTAATCCTATTAGTAACAATAAAGAGGAGGACATAGAGGCTACGTAAGAATAGTATACTACCTAAGGCCCTTCTTATAAAGCTTTATTATCTAACGATAAAGCTATAAATCCCCTTCTAGAGACTTAACATCGAATTTCGGGTAGAAATCGGAAGCGAGTAAGGCGGGATAATAATTAATTTATTAAGTATTAGCTATTAATTTAAATTAGTTCTTTCTTTTTTATATCTATCTATTATAAACTTTATACCAAAATATATAGTTATAGATATAAGCGAAATACTAAGAATTATAGCTCGAAACTACATAAAATATGTAAGTTATAGGGTTCTACCTATTTGTATTGTTTGACTACCTACGGGTACCTAAAACCTATCTATGGGTATTACCTAGCTACCCGCTACCTATACGCGGGTAGGGAAACCCTACCTATTACCCGCCAAGAAATAGGTAATAGGGTACCCGTTTAGGTAGACCCGCGGGTCCTGGCGAGGTCTACGACAAACAAAAACAGTGCGATTATACCAGCTACCTCAAACTCTTCTACGGTGCATCCAAACGAGGGCCCAAAAGCAAAAATCGAAGTCAAAACACTCAACTACCTGGTTTCCACCGACATCCCTATTCCAAAAGTTATTCGTGACTGGGTCGATCGCGACGGACGATACTTTGTTCTAAACGAACGTATACATGGCCAAACACTCGAGGAGGCATGGCCTTTATTGTCAGACACCCAAAAAATAGCCATCGCGGATCAAGTCGTTCAAGTACGTAAGCAACTTCGATCTATCACATCAACCTCTATCCAATGCATCGATCAAAGCCCATGCTACCCGGGCTTATTATTTTTTGATCTTGAGCCCCATGGGCCGTTTCACTCGGACAAGGAACTCTGGGATGCTCTTAGCGTTAACCTTGGTCATCTCCCTTCGCAAGTCTTGGAGAACTTGGAGAAACGCATGCCGAACTGCGAGCCTTATGTTCTTACCCATTGCGATCTTGATTTAGACAATATTATGGTTCGAGATGGGAAGGTTGTTGGTATACTCGACTGGGAGTATGCTGCTTATTTTCCTATTTGGTATGAATATGTCTCGGCCTCTTTTGGATTCACTGTTATGGATGTCGAATGGAAGAAGCTGTTACAGGAGCGATTGGGCGTGCATAACGAGGCTTATAAAGATGCTAAGGCATTTTGAAAGGATCTGTGTAATCTAAGACTGTACCCGGACTTGGATGAGAAAGGTCAAGAGGCCTTGAAGAGGCTGTCTTAACTATTCAGGTACAGACAAGTGAACCTTGGCATTATGGTTCGGGAAATAATCGAAGAGAGTAGTGGTGACATCGATTTTCGGAAACAATAGTTATAACACCAAAGTTGGATTCGTAATTACTCCTTTGCAACTACAGTCCACAGAACGATGTGTATTCTTCTATCGGGTATCTGTTCATCAACCGTGTGCCTGGTTCCCCATTCCCTGGCCCTTGTGCAAGCCCTGAGCGCGCTCGATCCATATCTGTGCAGAAGCTTGAATACCGCCTTCCAAGGCGCACTCTCGCTCGACGATGCTGTTAATCCTTTCGACTAGCTCCATGCTCATTTCACCTGGCTCACCAACCAGGCCATCAGTCGACTCTCTTCTCCATTGGGAGAACTGTCGAGTCCCTATCACGCCGAAATTCCGCGTGCTTGGTATGCGCAGTTGTGTCTTTTCAACCTCGTACCCGATTTCTTCCGCGATGCTCATAGTCTTTGCAGTCAGGGAACCGTACATGGAATTAACCACTCCGTCTTTGGTCTTCTCTTTTTCCTTCGCGGCTCGCAAAGCCCTCAAGTCTCCCGATGCAGGATGTTGGTTCTGCTCGACAGGTCTCACCTCGGGTGCCGACTGGCCTTTGCTTTTCTTAGGTGGAGGAAACCGATACCGAGATCCGGAGAGAGAATGGGAGCAGCAGGGGATGGAGAGAAACGGCAACGGTGCCTCTGGACAGGCGAGAGCGGCCATAAGCGGAGTCCAGACTGTAAGCTCATCCGCGTGGTTGGAGACTATGAAAGTTCCTCGTGGGAAGTCCCCGGTGTGGGTTTTCACGCCGATATCCACTGGCTCGAGTACATGAGCAAAGGTTTTTGGGATATAGATGCTTTCCGATAATCGCTCCTGCACAGACGTCGGGAAGATGCTCCATGTTTTGCGTCGGCGGGCATCGAAGCCGTAGCCTGAGTAACCTTCCATGAGAAGCACGTAGACAAGGACACCGTTCCCGCATGCCACGTCCACGAAGCCTGAAAATCCTGATGCTTTTTCTTGGGTGGTTGTGTTCTCTTTGGGAGGGGTTATGCCATACATGATTCGCCATAGCTCGATGAGAAAGGCAGCGATGCCCAGGTCTTCGAAGACATGCTTGTTAGGTTCGGTTTTTTCAACCCATCTGTCACACAGATCTTTGGCGTATAGCATCTTGAGACGGGCATATGTGTCTTGGGCCACGTGGCGTGGAACCACGTTATCCTTGGATAATCGGTGGGCCTCTCTAGTTCCTTTCTCGAGGTTATCTCTCTTCGAGTATTGCGAAAGACGGATATTAAAGTTCAGGAGAATATGGAGAGTGCGTTCCAGCCGGTTCGGTATGTTAGTTGTAAAGGGTAAGAAGTGTATCGACATCGTGCCTGAGCCTGTTCCAGGACGGAGTGTAAAATCGTACAAATATGCAAGGCCCTTGACCAGTGGATGGTAGAAGGGCATTTCCTCTTGTATTGAGACATGCGGGATATATATGCTCAGCAGACGATGGGTATCGCTCTGCTGGCATGCTTCATTGACATCTGTCATTCCAGGAAGAGCGCCTGGGGATGCATATAAGTGGCAGGTCTGTTCCAACGCCTTGTCCAGGTTTTGATTTCGAGGTATCAATCTCCGCGCCATAGTCCTGATCAATTCGAATCCCTCGACCCTGATTGCGGGTCTAGCTGGTGCTTGATCCAATGAGTCATTGCTGTTGGATCCGCCAAGCGTGTTTTGACTCTTCTGTACGGTCTCTAGAAGACCCTGACTGTCATGTAGGATATCTGCACGAAATAGATGGCTTGATGTAATATTTGGGTTGGCCATGAGGTAAATTGATGCGTCATACACGGCCAGAGGCGACAGGTCAAGTCCATCCTCATGAAGGTCTCGCGAGGTGAGCCAGCCCTCCGAGTCCATTTTCAATGAAGATGGCTCCATTGTTTCCACGAGGTGCTTCCCCGACAGCTTGGTGAGATCGCGACTGTTCTTCCGATTCGGCATGATGAACTGACATGCGGAGGAGTTAACACGAGGCATGGTGAGGCCAGGTGTTGATATTGGACATTGCAAATGCGGCGATGGATGTCAAAGGCAGAGGTCTCAGATCAAGACACTAGCTCCGCCTGACTGTCATGCTTCAATTGCTGGCCTCTGTCTCACTCCTCATTTTGTTGATATTTGATCGCTGTACTCTCATTGTGCGATTCCCGTTCGGTCACGTGATTGTCTATGCTAAAAGGAAGTACGAAAAGCATCTGCGCTATAGCTCGACATGATAGAATGGCGAAACTAATTCGGGAAGCAGGTAAACAGTGGCTCTACTCGGAAAGCCCGGCTGCTTTGTGTTGCCCAATTGGTCTTCCACTCGGGGAACATCGTGGACCGTGGTAAGAGAACTATACGACAGTCACAACTACGCAACTTCAAAACCACTGGTAATATAATAACCCAGATCCTCATACCAAGGTAGATATTTTCTTCTTCCTGTCAACACCATATCGATATCGCCTCTGACCCTCTTCAATCGACTTCCTCAAACTGCAATTCGGTGAGGATGACACTGGACTTAATGAATCCCTATGTTTCACTGTACTGACTTCATAGGAGCCTCCAAGGAACCCATTTCATCATGAAGATCCAAGCAGGACTCGACGCCACAGTGTTAGCCATACTAGCCCTCCCGGGACTGGTATCTGGAACCTCTATATCGAGCCATGTAACCTCGACAACCTCGCGTCCCTCGCCGACTCCGTCTTCCACTGACAGGGGCCATTGGGAATTCAATCTGTACAAAAACAAGCGCTGCAGCGGTCCCCCAGGTAACTTCAAGGGAAATGGATCCAGTGGATGCCACAGGGACGTACCCAGCGGAGGAGCAAGGGGATACAGCGTGAAGACCATTGATAAAGACTGTACAGTGACGATGTACAAGGATCAAGCTTGTTCGCACGGGAAGAATATTGCGATTATCTTCTCCAGTAATGCAAGCAATTGTAATCCAGTTGGGGGGTCAAAGAAGGCCCTGGGTTTCAAGGTGAATTGTTGGTCACCTTGATGTATTTCGTGTGATCTCGGGGTCCTTGGGGTCTATTTTCGTCGACCTTGATGTTTTAGTGGATAATTTACGGGATATGTGAGGAAATTAAGAGCTAGGATTAAATCACTGTGGTTCTGTCATATCTCAGTCAAGGCTTTCCTGCATCAACCGTCTGCTCAGATCACTTTGGACCCATTGCTCAATTAGAGTCACGGTATCTCCAACGAGGAAATCGTAGTTTGCACCATGAGGTATAAACATGGATTGATGTGCTACCACTTCATCCATGTCCTCCATCACTACCGGCGTCCAGTGAGTATTGTCGTTCTGCTTCCAATGATGTGAGGGCAAAAGAATGAACTTGCGGAGTTTCTGTGGGGATGTATCCGAGCTGAGACCAGAATCCGAGGTTGTAAGGGACACGCTTCCCGAAAGGCTTTGACTATCCTGGTGGAGGGAGGTAGGTGAGAGGGTACTTGTGAGATCCAAGGATGACTGGTCCTTTTCGGACCTAGGCTCTTCAGTTGCTGAATCTTGCAAGTCTTGCCTTGAAGCGTGTGGTGCTCGCGGTGGTAGTGGTGGTGGCCGTGCTGCTTGTGCCTGGGGACGAAGATCAACAGTAGTGGACTTTGTGCTTTGCTCTTCGGGTGTTGTGTTTGTCGTGGTGCTGGTCTTGGCTTCTTTACAGACGCTTGAAGATTCTGAAGTCTCCAAGTCTTGTCCATCGAGTGCTAAGTTGCCCACTGATCTGGATACCCCATCTTCTTCTGAAATACTTGGCGTCTCTGGGCCTTTTTGCAGTGGGGATGCTGGATTCTCAGTCTGATCGACATCCTCGGGTACCTTTTCAGGCTTCTTGGTCTTCTGTGATATGCGACCAGTGCTTGCAGTGTAATAATTGATAAATCGTACTCTCCCGGGGCTGTGCTCTGCATTTTCCAACTCAATCAGGCGTCGATACCGCCGACGAAGCTCTGAGTAATTGTTGACACAGCCTGCAAATTTAAAAGATGACGCGACACGGTCGTATATTGATTTTGAGAGGCTGTCCGTATTCTTATTGACGAAATGCATGAGACCCTTGAAGAAGCCACGCTGAACCAGGCGGTGATCATTCCTGAATGGCGGGTCAAAGTTGGGATTACGCGCGAGAGGCTTATAGGCCGGGTCCATGCCCAGAGATTGCTGCTCTCCAGCCAGCTCGTCTTCAGCTGTTACATCCTTCCTTGGCATGGAGCTAAGGACCCCAGTTGGAATGACACGAGGATGTAATCCTAAAAAGGGAACGTCGAAGTTGATAAGCCCCAGGATTCGATGTTTTGGCTGGTTATTCTGTTGCAAAAGCGCAACGTCTGCGGCCAGAATCCCACCGAGACTATGCCCCAGCAGGATGACATCCAGGTCATCAGCTTCATGCGGTGCTAGCCTACAGGTATCTACGTTAGTTTTGATGGCACTGGAGTTACGTGACCCACGTACCAGGCGCTAAATTGGTCCACCGCTGTTTGGATCCCAAATTCGCCGTAAGACTTGTATCGAGGATAGATGCGAGTGTAAATGACGTGTGACTCGCTCAATAGGCTCGTTAGAAGATCGTGAATATGGGCCGGAAGGTCATGAAAGCTAGCTTCCGAACCCATGAATCCATGAATGTAAATCAGCAACAGCCTGCGCCTTGTGTCGTCGGGTTCAAGACCGACCCGTAGGGACAGACTGGATATGGAGTGATTGAAGCCCTTCCCAATTTCGCCCTCCATTGTGAATTGCAAAGGGGGTCGACAACCTAAAGGAATGTTGACATGATCAAGTCAAGTTGGCAACTCCACCTCGCACAGCCACGGAGGATCGACTATGCACGGCCCACTTTGAGGGGCTGGGGAAGACGTAGGACGACGTGAAACAGAAAAAAGAATCAGAGAATCAGAGAATCAGAGTTATCCTTTAACATCCTATATCTTTTGATCATCTCTTCTCACAATCAAGAAAAATCAAAGATCCCTGCCTGTTTGGGTATCACGGTCGCGTTCCAAGATACGAGATTCAACTCCACGCCGATTACTGACTTGTACACCTCCCTACGTCATTTATTTGAATCGTATTTCTCCCAGAATATCCCCTTTTTCGCCCTTTGCACGAGGGCTCTCGTCAACAGCGATGGGAAGCCGTGCAAAATCCGACGGGGAATCACCCCCACCTTATTCCCAATATGTTGACCCCCACCTGACCGCGGAATCAGGCAACGTCCATTGTACGTTACCAATGAGTCGGCGTGTAGTGACAGAACTAACTGTTCTACAGTTGATGGCCGTATTGATGTCAACCTTGAATCAAAACTCGCCAAATCAATCGCTCAGATCGCCAACGAACTGCCAGAAGACCACCCCCCTCAGCCTGATTATAGCGCTCAACCTTCACAGGGGATCTACTGCGATGTGAAATTAAACATAGTCATTCAAATTGTGGGCAGCCGCGGAGATGTACAGCCTTTCATCGCGCTGGGGAACGCCCTACAAAGCCATGGCCATCGAGTCCGCATCGCCACCCACGGAGTCTTCGAGAAGTTCGTGAAGGACTCGTACCTGGAATTCTTCCCCATTGGTGGAGATCCCGCCAAGCTCATGGCTTACATGGTCAAGAACCCAGGGCTGATTCCGCAGATTGAAACATTGCGCGATGGAGAAATTAAGCAGAAACAAGTCATGGTAGCAGAGATGCTGGATGGCTGCTGGAAATCATGCATCGAAGACGATCCTGACACGCAGGAGCCATTCGTTGCAGATGCCATCATTGCCAATCCGCCTAGCTTTGCTCATATTCACTGTGCACAGGCTCTAGGCATACCCGTCCATCTGATGTTTACTATGCCCTGGAGTAGTACCAAGGCATTTCCGCATCCCTTGGCCAATATGAATTCTACCGACATGAACCCTAGGACGGCGAATTGGGTAACATATGGTGTGGTGGAATGGCTGACCTGGCAAGGGTAAGTGTGATTCTCGTCAAGAGATGGGAAAGACGGCTCACCATAGGCAGATTGGGAGACGTGATCAATCGATTCCGGGCCTCAATCGATCTAGCAACCGTTCCAGGAACGGAGGGGCCCAGTCTGGCTGAAGCCTTGGAAATCCCTTTTACCTACTGCTGGTCTCCTGCACTGGTTCCAAAGCCGCGAGACTGGCCATCTCATATCGGTATGTATGCAGAACGATTTCATCGAGGCCGGAAGAGCTGATTCTCCATAGACGTTTGTGGATTCTTCTTCGGGGAGCCCTCTTCATACACCCCGCCTGCAGAACTGGCGGAGTTTCTGCAAGCAGGACCACCTCCTGTGTACATCGGCTTTGGCAGTATCGTTGTCGACAACCCTCAAAAACTAATAGAAACAGTGCTTGCGGCAGTATCAAGGGCTGGTGTACGTGCAATTGTCTCAAAGGGCTGGAGCGAGCTGGTTGGTACGTCGGATGAAAACATCTTCTACATTGGCGACTGTCCACATGACTGGCTCTTCCAGCACGTCGCGGCTGTGGTGCATCACGGGGGAGCTGGAACCACAGCCTGTGGTCTACAGAACGGACGGCCGACCACCATCGTACCGTTCTTCGGCGAGTATGTCTAGCCCTCTGCTTTCTAGTCTAGCCCTCTGCTTTCTACCCGCGATGCTAATCAATTCCATAGTCAACCTTTCTGGGGCAACATGGTCGCCCGAGCCGGCGCCGGCCCCTCCCCAATCCCACATGCCGAACTGGATCCCGATATCCTAGCCTCCGCAATTCAATTTTGCCTCACGCAGGACGCAGCCGAGGCCGCACGTGAAATCGCTCTCAAAATGCAAGCCGAGTCCGGCGTAGCAGCAGCCGTGGACTCATTCCATCGCAACTTACCTCTAGACCGCATGCGATGCAGTATCATGCCCGACCAGGCTGCAGTATGGGCATACGACGTAGGAAAGCAGCGTCTAATCCTGTCCAAAACGGCTGTGAATATCTTAATTGAACACGACAAAATAGACGCCAGGCACATTGAATGGTACGCCGCACTCCCATTCCCATGGTATCTATACTAACCTTGGAAAAAAAGTTACCCAATCAACCCAATCATCATTGAGAACCGTCGCTGGGACCCCTTAACAGGCGTCCTATCCGCCGCCGGTTCCACCGGAACGAAAATGGCCAAATCCACCGGGGAGATGCTCTACAATCCATACAAAGAGTTCAAACGCGCTCGCACCGAGAGTGCCCAAAACAAGGCCCGCACAGGCCAGCGCCAGAATCCATTCGACACTGCTGGAAACATGGTCGGAGGGACATTAACCGGCGTTGGGAAATTCTACGGCAATTATCTCAAAGGCGTGGTGGTTGATATCCCACACGCGGCAGCAGAGGGCTTTCGAAGAGCACCTCAATTATACGGAGAAAAGCCAAAGGACTATGGGACGGTGCATGACTGGAAATCCGGGGTGAAGGTTGGTGGTAAGAACTTTGTTGGCGGGATGACTGGTGGTGTAGCGGGTTTTTTCACGTCGCCGTTTAAAGGGGCCATGGAAGAGGGTGCGGCTGGTGCTGTTAAGGGTTTTGCTAGGGGGACGATGGGGTTGGCTACTAAGATGCCTTCTGGTGAGTACCCGTAATAAACCCGGGGTATGAATTCGGAGGAATACTAATGACCTCGCAGCTGCTATCGGTTTAACGGCTTATCCGTTCCATGGGATTTCAAAGAGCATAGAGGCTGCATTCAGGACTAAGACTCCGAAGGATATTGTCAGTGCTCGGCTTCGAGATGGATATGCTCATGCGAGCAGAATGCAGTTATCGAAGGAGGAGCAGGAGGAGGTTATTCAGGTATTCGATGTATTGTTGTCCACGATGCACGCATAGGTCTGCAGTTAACTATCACATGAATCGGGGATAGTATCAATATGATGAATTACGATTACATCTACCATTTACGTAGAGGAAATGAAAAATCTAAGTAAATAACGCAGAAGATGCCCTTCTCGTCAATTTCATATGATCAAATGTGATACGACTTGGCTCGTAAGTCATCAAGTCTGAAACTCTAGCTAGCGTGAAAAGAAAAGGGGAAAAAGAAAAGAAAAGAGGAAGTCGTTCAAAACATTCATCTGCACGTCACCACATCCAGCACATCTTTCATCGCGGTGTATCCTTAAGAGCACGGATCAAGTCCATGCTGTGATGGACTGCCCCAGAAAGGATGATCTGAAAAATCCTTCTCCAGGCGCCTGATACTTCAATCCGCTTGATGGCGAAGTGGAACAAAGATGGTTTGTATGCAAGCGTTGGATTGTATCTTTTTCTTCTCCGGATGCAAAAAGGGAACCCGTTTACTCAATGGCAGAGCCGCCGGTGTTGGCGTTCTTAGGATCCCACTTGAGCTTGAATTCGGGGCCGAGTTCCTTAGCAAGAGCAGCCTTGACGGCTTCAAGAACGTTGGGGAAGACACCAAAGTTGGCGGGGTTGAGCTCGTCGTTCTCACCGCCCTGGAAAACACCGGTGCGGACAAGACAGGTGTTCCAGCCGTACATGTTTCCACCGATGATGTCGGAGGCGGGGTTGTCACCGACCATGTAGATGTTCTTGGGCAGACGCTTCTCGCCGTACAGCTCCTCCATCCAGGCGGCGAGGACCTCGTCGGCGTAGACGTAGGTGGCACGCTCGGGCTTACCGTACAGGGTACGCTCGAGATCCCTTCCGGAAACGGCCTTGTAGTGGGCTTCGACGGCGAGACGGATAGCGCCGAGGTGGAGACGTGGCGGGCCCTTGTGCTCGGTAGGGCAGAGAAGATCGCCTTGGGAGAAGTAGATGGGGATGTGGTCCTGGCCCTTCTTGGCGCGGGTGAGGAGCTGGCCGTTGTCCGAGTTCAGCAGATCGGAGATGAGCTGGTAGTCGGTCATCTGATCGTAGGACTCGGCGAAGTAGAGGATGGCATCAAACTTGAAGTTGGAAAAGTCGCGGGGGCGAGCCAACTTCTTGTCCTCCTCGGTGAAAACAGCGCAGGGAGAGATGGTAGGGTCCCAGGCCACAATGTCCTTGGGGTGGATCACGTTCTTGAAACCGTACTGCTCGGCCACGTCACGGATCTTGAAGCCCTCACCACCGAGGACCAGCACGTTATCGTAGTACTCGGCAAGAGCCTGCATGGGGGTGTGGGACTGAATGAATTGGTCGGTGGAGATGGGGTGGCCCAAAACCTCGGTGAGCTGCGCACAGCGAGCCTCCTCGGTCTTACCACCACCGTTGGTCAAAAGGATGTAGGGGAATTGGATGCCTGTGTACACATTAGCAAGCCATTTCATGGATTGGTGATTGTTTATTGGTGCAGATCGGGAAACCATACCAAGCTCGTTGTCACCGTTAAGAATGCGGAGAGCAATCTTGGCCTCCTCAATGGCCTTATTGCCGTGTGCCAGCACACCGTCAATGTCGAAGGCGAAAGCCATGTTCTTCACCTTGGCGACCTTGTCCTCCTGCAAGGATTGAAGCTGTCCAGCGAGAATATCCCGACGAAGGACACTGGGTCTCTCCCCACGAGACGCGCGCGACAGGCGTGGAGACCGGGGAATGGGAAGAGATGTGCCAAAGGAGTTACGCGAGCCACGACGGTCCCGCATGGAAGGCTGGAGACTCAAGTGGTGCATCATAGCAGAGGTGCCACTGATAGAGCTGCGCGAAGCCGGAATCTCAATGGTACCTCCGTTCTCATCGGGGATGGGCTGGACGCTAGGACGGCCGTGCGGCGACAGAGCACCCTGGGCATCACTGGGACGAGGATCCCGAGGGGCAGCTTCGACGCCGAAGTCAGCATCTTCAAAGCGAGGCATGATGAAGATGAAGATCGGGAGTAAAGATTCAATGGGGGTATAGAAAGGAAGAAGATAAAAAAAAAAGGAGTAACAAGAGAGTGAACTTCGACCTAGAAACGCAGTCTCTTAGGTTACCGAGTCACTTGAAAAAGGGAATTGACGAATCTATGACGGAGCAGGATGCAACTTGACTTTAAATATGAACCGTGAATCGGTTCTCCTAGTGAAAGCGAGCCGGTCAGTGGATCCCCGGCTGCCCGACCCATAATTCTGCAGGGCTCCTATACGACCACAGCCATTATCTAGTGCAAGAATGGAGAACGTAAAATGACGTAGTCATTACTAAAGAGACATCAGGCAGTCTCCCGAGACACTGTTAGATTCCTAGATATAGGTGTGAAAATAACCCTGAGCCACTCGGGCAACCTTCCACTTTTACCATCCTGTCTTAGCTAGGAAAACAGCTATATCCTGGACCGTTAACTACTCATCTGCGATAACCTCAAACTTCGTAGACCAACAGCTTGATTTCATCTCCAACGTCGTCATAGGCCGCGAGTTGCCGCTTGCGGACACCTGCGTTGTGGATAACGGTGGGTTGAGATCCACTGTATAGCCCACCGGTGGGATGTCGACGACTGTGGCGGGCACGTAACTACGACTTGCCCAGTTAAAACCTGCATGGGAAAGAGAAGCGCAGAGAACCCGCGAATTAGAGTAACGGGTTCGCGACTACGGATAAGCCGAGCGCAACACGGTCAGATCAACTCATAAAAGCAGATCTCAAAGACATCGCCAACGGCATCGAATTTCTCATATCTCGCAGTTTATTGGTTCCGAGGGGTCCACTCCGGCGCATAATGACGACATACTCCCGAGAAACGGAGGAGAAAAGTTGATAATCGGACGTTTTCGGGCAACTTTCAAGCCCTAGTTTGGAACCTTTTTTTCCATTATTATGGGTTGTTTACACCGAACGGGGTGGTAATTTCGAGGCATTTCATAAGTCGGATGTCTATCCTCCGGCATTCCCTTAGCTCTGCAAATCGCAGCTTCATCCAGCGTAGATGTGAATAGGATATGTGATAGCGCGGTAGATCAAACGACCCCTCCCCCTCCAATACCTACCCCTCCTGTGCCCCTCGATACCCCTCTAACATTCCCAAGCAGCAAGTACATAGCCAGGTACCTATGGGTATGCATTGAACAGTTGTATAGAGATGCTACCAAGGTACTGGAGCAACTTCTACAGGAACGGGAAATTGATTCGTCTCCTTAATCCTCTCGTATTTTTGATTACGAATGTTTCAGATCCAAGATAACCATGGACCTCAGCCTCATGATGAAACCGAAACATATTTCCAACGTGGCCGACATTTTCCAACCTCGTCTAGAACATGGTACCCTCCACCAAATGCACTGGTTCTAGAAACACGGGTTGTCGTACATACCGAGACGCAACTAGACATCAACCTTGGAAGTTTCAACCCAAGCAGCTTATCAGGACGCATGACGTAACCAGGAAATCCCTCACCAGTGACACCAGACTACAAACCTCACCACACCACACCACCACACCACACCACACCCTACAACCACTCCTATAGACAATGGCACCAGCACCCCGTTGCTTCATCATCCGCCACGGTGAGACCGAATGGTCCCTGAACGGGCGCCACACAGGCATCAGCGACCTCCCACTCACGGCAAACGGCGAGAAACGCATCAAAGCAACAGGCAAGGCACTAGTGGGAAACGATAGGCTAATTGTGCCGAAGAACCTGGCACACGTGTAAGACATGCTATTTTCTAGACTCTCCCTCCACCTACCTTGGTAGGCTGGATGTCCTATTCAATAATGCTAATGCCAATGCCGTAGGTATGTGTCACCGCGTACGCGCGCGCAGCGAACTCTCGAGCTACTTGAAATCGGGTGTCGGGAGCGTCTGCCATGGAATGAGGCACGCAAGCCGGAAGAGGATGAGCCTATTCGCACAGAGGCGGAGGTGGAGGTGACGGAGGCGGTGCGAGAGTGGGATTATGGGGATTACGAGGGATTGACCTCGAAACAAATCAAAGAGGATAGGGCGAGGAAGGGTCTTCCGCCGTGGAATATTTGGACGGATGGGTGTCCTGGAGGAGAGTGAGTGCATTCTTATGATACTGGATTCGGAGATACGGATTCGGTTGTTATTGTTAACTATGTACGATTGCTAACAACCCATAGATCCCCCGACGATATCGTCCGTCGCCTTGATGCGGTGATCGCTGATATCAGGGAGAAACACCACCGCCAGAACTTTGAGAACTCCGATACTCCGGGCGATGTGCTCGTCGTTGCACACGGGCATATCCTGCGGGCATTTGCGATGCGCTGGACGGGCAAGCCATTGACGGAGACGACCTTGATTCTGGAAGCTGGTGGTGTGGGCACATTAAGGTGAGTCGTGGGTATCGCTTCATTTGGACTGCCATCTTGCAAGTTCTTTCCAAGGTCCGAGCTGACCATGTATAGCTATGAGCACCACAGTATCGATGAGCCGGCGATTATACTTGGAGGCGGGTTTGTTGTCGATTAGTGGATTTGAATTTTCCATGCCCGTGAGAGCCATTAGCCTTGATAGAACCTAGATAAGCAGGTTAGTGTAGCCCATGGACAGCGACGAACCTGTTGAACCAGAGAGGTGAAAAGGTGCAAAGCATGAAAACAGAGTAAACGATTGCCTGTATTCCCTGAAGCGATTTTTTGGCCTAGTAAAAGGAGAATTCAATGAAGAGACCGGCCACAATTCCCAGAGCCCATTTCGACATGATGTAAGCAGGCATACGCTAGTTAGTATTGCTGGATGACCTACCACAGCTGGAACCAGAAGGGTATAGCAAATTCAGTGACTAGCCGAGGTGCCATCAGCAGTGGTCGCTCCCTGTCGCTCTTTATGAATGTGGTCAATCTCGGTCTGGACGTCTTTGCTCTCTTGGTTCTGTTTCCAAACGTCGAACCAATCGTCGCCCTGTGAGTTGCTTCCTTTGTTCGAAGCTAATATACAAGCAGCGGAACACACAAGATCGGGAATTGAGGCCATGTCATCCACGTCCTTACTCATTGCATGAGTAGGCGAAGTCGCTCGGAGAGAGTCCATCCGTAAGCCTCTACGCCTTGTCGAACTCATCACTCTCTAGCAGCTTAACGACCTTTTCGAATGTGTTCTCTAGCTTTGCCTCCCTAAGCACGATTTTGCCAGAAAGATAAGTGTACCCAACAGTATTCAACACCTTGAGAATAGCCGAATGCTCAACGTAGCCTAGTTTATAAGTTCTATTAGCTATGGTTACCTTAAGTTTAGTATCCAGGACTCACCAAGTCGTTGAAGCTTTTCGGGGTCTAGACTATAGATGCCCGAGACAATGAATTCAAGGTACTACTGCTATGCCAAGGATGAGTCAGTTAAGTCATATGTAAAGATAAGACGTACTGACCTAAGGGGTTGCGGCCCTAGGATTGCTAGTTTGAAGCGGCCTAGCTCTGATTTTCTTGGGAATCGTGTCAAAGTAGGTTGTTTAAGCTCGAAGTCAAAGATCTCTATAGGTAAAAGGGAAAATCCCTGGGTAGGAATATGAAGAGAGGATGGTGATAATAAGAAAGGTCTTAAAGTTGGTTTACGGAGGAGTCACTCTTTCTTTCTTGTATATATAATCGGTAGGAATAGGCGACCATATTATGTTGACTAAAGAGTAGAGGATTTATGGATTTAGAAGGATTGTAGCTAAAAGCATAAGGTATCAATCAAAAAGAAGAGTAGAAAATAGTATAAAGCAAATTAAAGTGTCACTAATTTTTGATCAAACTATCAAAGATAGAAGGATACAGGGGAATAAATAAGATAAAGAGTAAAGTAAGGGCAAGGTAAAGGTAAAGTAAGAGCAAAGTAAAGGTAAAGTAAGAGCAAAATAAAGATAAAGTAAGGGCAAAAGTAAGAGTAAGAGATAGAGAAGTAGATATCATTAACTTATGCTCTAATTTTCGTATCTATAGGAAGTAGAGAGTAGAAATTTAATCCTTCCCCTAATCCTTCCCCTAGAATCCCTATATATTGTAGGTCGGAACACTATTTAGAATCATCTAATCATGGCCAATCAATAGGGAAGATCTCTCTTCGAGACCCTAACATAACCGAAGGATAAGGTCAAGGAGCTCGACGTAGCCAACGCATAACTCCGTAAAGACCTAGGCGACACTATAGCAACGCTTGGCTAAGTCTAGGAATCGCTGATGAACATCCGGGAGCGAAATTACCTCACTTTCCTACGGGATCATGTTACTGGATTCACTAAAACGAACAGTGATCGGATTCAGACCTTGAATCCATCAGCGGTCCATAGGGTGATGGTCCCCTAGATGGATCGATGTTCCTGTCACAACAAGAAAACACCCCAGAAGACGCACTCTGACTAATGAAAATACGAGCGAAGAACAGAGAGCCAAGATAATCGACGAAGTCAACCAAGCCAGACAGCACACCGTTTGGGATCATCCATTCATAGCCAATCAACAGGGAAAGTCTTTCTTCGAGGCCCTGCTGGTCTCCTTGTCAAAACCACGGCGCATATGGATCGTCACCGTGCTGTCCGGTGCAAATGGCGCGGGTGTCAACACTGTACATCGCCAACCACGCTCCCATGGATATGCATCGGCTTCAACATCATCGAGAGCCTGGAGCTGTTCCTCAATGTAGGTAAGCCCTCCGTGGGGGTCAGCATCCTCCACAGGGACGTCGTCGGTGGTAGTGCTGCTTCCCCAGTCGTCGGTAGCAGGGGCGGCCTCGGAAGGACCAACAACTTTAGCAGGCTGGGGAATCGAGGAGCCTTTTTGGGAATCATCACACCATGAAGCCTCACGATTGGCGGCGTGAAACTTGGAAAACAAAAGGGGGAAAGTTTCACCGGGTTGTGGAATAGAATATCCTTCTAGTATAGTCAGGAAGCCCAACAGTTCATTTGGAACGCTCTCGGTAGTGACTTCAGGAGGTAGTACTGTAACCAAGTTGCACTGAATGGCCTTTCCAACACCAGTGCATTGCTGCTCCAGCGCATTCTCCAGAACCGTCCCGTAACCAGCCTTGACGACATATTCGGCGATGCTGTGGAATGCCATACTCGCCTGGGATTTGGCCTTAGGCGGGCAGGGATTGATTTGACCGACTTGGAGAAACGGCTTTGTGGGATGCTCACCGAAGAAAGGTCCATACGGATGATCCGCTTGGTTTCCGAGACCAGCGACCATATCCTCGAAGCCACTTTTAAGTCTCTTGGTCCGGACAAACATACAAAGGGTCTCAGTTTCCCGTAAATGATCGCGGATCTTGTTCACCTCGTCGGTAAGTCCACGGTAGTCACGTTCACGAAACATGCCAGGGCCTTCGCGTTCCACTTTGTTGTGTGGTGTAAGTTTGACCAAGAAACACCACATCTTGCCATCCTGGATGTATTTTTGTTCAGCGGGTCGATTTTCAACCAGGCTGGCCGGGGCGACGAGTGGTTCTTGGTCATTGGAATCTGTCATTCGGTCATAGACAGAACGAAGAGGACCACGAGCCTACATCATAAAGATCAGTGTCAATAACAAAAAAAAAAAAAAAAGAAAGATGCCTTTGATCATACCTTGTCACTGCTGTTGCCCGTGATCACTTCCTTAATCTCGAAGCCTTCGATATGTTCACGAAAGATTCTGAATGATGCTTCTTCAGAAGGCCAATGACTGTCGAACTCACCGTCTTCTTTGGCAGATCGAATCTCGGCTTCGAACTCAATGAATGGCTCCTCGTAATCGTGGAAGAATGCCAAAGTCCATGTAATTCCCGGGTTCTGGGTATCGACGCGGAAAGTACCGAATAATTCATCTGTCGGGCCCACAAGACAAGCCTAACCGATGAAGTAGTCGCGCTTCTTGGTTCTTAGACTCTACAGCCATATGTTCGTATGTGTGTTGTGATTTCTTGTTTCGGCAGAGTCTTGATGCCGAAACTCCACAAAGTCTTTATCGTTGTCCTCCATGGCGGCTTCAGACTAGAGATTAGAGCAGATACCAAGGCATAGATGTTAAGGCACTTGACTCACCGAGTAAAAGATTGCCTAAGTCTGAATATTGCAAAGACCGGTAGAAGATAGGGTAAGTTGCGAAAATGGGATATAAGAGAAACGGAAGAAATAATAGAAATAGAAGAAGAATAGTAGGAGGGAGATAGATAGGTAGGTTAGGGTAGAATAGAAGGTAGGGAGTGTTGACATATGGCATGTTGAGCCATACTGATGCCTCAGGGTTGAGGCATCCTTCGGGTCGGCATATCACGCACTCCGACCCTTCCGTGTCTCTGGTCCT
>JGI24509J20081_1000146_pt1 | contig 64390 bp, 78 predicted proteins | sample LinPmetageLP29_FD_20081 | JGI IMG/M metagenome (IMG submission 20081) | reverse complement strand
TAACTAGACCCAATCGGGACTAGCCCTCTTATACGCGGCGCCGGGAGCCATTAGTCACGCTAGTCCCAATAGGGTTAGCGGCACCTCGCCAAATCCACTTGTTTCTTCAAAGCCGCCATCTCCTCATGCGCTCCGTATTGTCTCGATCATCTGAATTGAATTTGCCCTATTCACCACGTGGACTGGTTGGTCTACAAGCACACTGTGCGGTTTAGCCAAAGCCTTCTCGTCAGGCCCACTATGCTTGCCATACAGAATGCGAATGTGGTTGAGCCTTTCAGCAGGCCTGAGATATTCGTCCTCGACGCCGGGCGGCAATCCATGCAGTCACTACGGTAGCGGTGCAGCTGCATGGTTGCCTTCATGTTACAAGTGAGTCTAATTCGTCCTCGTCCCCCTGCGTCGAGGCCAGTCTGTTGACCAGATCCAAGTAACGTCAGTTTTGGCACGCCGCGACGAAGCTCAGACGCTGGACCCATTCGCCATGGGCAAGCTTTCAGCCAGCGATTGGACAACTCCCAATCGCGACGGAACTTTTCGAATACCCCTGCCGCACGAATCACACTGGAGGACGATGACGAGGACGATGGAGTCACACCGCTAGTTATCAACAGGCGCCCGAGGCGTCCGGAGGACATCCGTGGCAGTAAGGGAGATTTGAGGCAGATCCTCGCATCCCGAAAAAAGCGAGAAAAGCCCAAGCAGCGTTCTGTGCTCACACCACTCGACCGGATAGAGATTCGCAAGATTGAACAGAAGGCTCTGTCGATAATTCCTGCTTCTCAACTTGTTCAGGAATTTCTTGATATCAGATATCCCTTCATAGTTAACGCTGTGTTACGGTGTGACCAGTTCTACAGACAGTTGAAAGGACAGTATCGCAAGACTATCCATGCGACAATTGCATGGCTCGAGGCTGAGGTCCGGCAAGGCCAGGACGAAAACCGGTTGATTGAGCACGAATATTGCGAGATTTACTTCGTAGCAAGTGCATGGCTCGAGGCTGAGGTCCGGCAAGGCCACTACGAAAACTGGTTGATTGAGCACGAATTTTGCGAGATTTACTTTGCAGAGTCCCCTAGACTCGAAGAACGTGTCGATGAATCAGTCAAGCGATTCTCTGAGCTGCAGTATGCAGTCCTTGAGGGGATTATCGGAACTTTGGAAGTCTTCACGCGTGACCTAGCCGGTCTCGTCGAAGAGGAATATCTGCGGCCCCGGAAATCTGCTAGGGCCCGAATTGACGCCCTCCTAGCTTACTCGGAGAGTTTCCAACCAGACTACTCCAAGCTACAAGATAAAGCATTCGCTGTGGCAGGCGGGGGCAATGACATTCTACAGATCTTGTCAAGCCTGTCAGGCCTGGTCGTACCCGGTGGTCCAGATTTTCGTGCATTATGGCGCGCTACCAGACTGCATAATCTTGCAGTTTCTCGAGCCTCCCATGTTCACCGGCGCTACTTCCTCGATTCCAGGGAACTCCAGCATCCACTTAAAGCCGCAACCGCCCACATACACTCAAATGCTATGGAAATAAGTTTCACCGTAGCCGCTTGGAAAATCGTGGAAGCTGTGTTGTTCAATAGACCTCTGAAGCGAGTTATTGAAATGAAACATAGGGCCGTCGCCAGGGCCATACAGGTGCAGTATATGGAATGGCTAAGATCCAAAGCCCTCAAATACTCGCCAGAGACAAGATATTTGCGCCAGCTTGATGTCATGGCACCGTTCGAGATCCTCGTGATTATGCAGCGACAATTGGTCAACGAGGCGTGGCACTTGATCGGCTCCTTGCAAGGCGCGTTTGGGCCCCTGTGGGATGGACTGCCGAAACACAAAGCCGTATCGGTCAACCAGAGCATCTATGGATGGGTCACCGAATATCGTGCACAGCAGAAAGATTTTCTGATACATTTGAGGATGTACAGATATATCAACTGGATTCGACTGCAAGTGGAGGAGAAACTTCAGGAGCTCGATTTGCCGGACACGGTGCAAGGACAGGGTTTCTTCATCGTGCCTAAACCATTGAGCCAGGATCGCGCTCGATTCCAGTGCTATGTTCAATCAATCGCCTCCCTGGGCTTCGACACTTGGTTCCTGGGGAGGATCTTGGGGATCATGTATGCTTCCGAAGGAAGCCTGGGCCGGGCATCGAACATGAAATGGGAGAAGATGATGGACATACTGTATAAACGTGAACAGCTCATCAAGTCCCCGGCCATCCCAGACTTGGGCTCTCAGAGCGCTGCGGCAGCCGCCGCTTGGAAGAAGATAAGACGCCGACGGGCTAGATCCTCTTCAAAAATTGTCGCACGGCCTCATGACAAGACAACGGCTCAACAGCCACAATTTCAACCTTCCAAAGTGGCTGAAACAGATCAGTACGAAATGCTCGACTCCCACAAAGCATTCGAGACGCATATGCGCCTTTCGTCACAATCGGATCAAACGAATGAACAGGTCCCCTTTACAACTGCCATGTCTAGGCTCATGAGGCCCTTTTGGAGACCGCAGAGGACTAATTCCAAACAACGGGTGTTAACGAAGACTTCGTTTGATGCGGCTTTGCCCAACTCCGCGAAGCAGACTCCTGCATCTAGACCACCAGCTTCAGATAAGAAATCATCCAATTTTGTGAAGAGACCCTGGTCTGTCAATTTGGTATCGTCGAAGTCCGACTCTCCGGTTCCACGGGGGCGTCGAGCGGCGGTGGAGAAGGAGAAGCCCCCGGCGACAAGAAAGAGTCCTCAAACCGCGACGGAAACTAGCCCATGGGAGAGCGAGAAGGAGAGCGTTCTTACCGAGCTTCAAGCGACAGTGAAACAGCTTCAAGCGCAAATCAAAGAGCTTGAAGAGAAAAAGGAGTCCCGTCCCCTTCCAGCGTCAGTAGCTCGAAGAACGACTGTGGGTCGAAGAACCATTCGATCCTACATCCGTCGACGAACTCTACGAACAAGACGATCATACTGCACCGATTCACGATTCACTCACCTCAGTGCCCGGCAGTGTAGCCACGACTCTAAAGAGTCTGCCATCCCTGCTTCTTTTATCACGGCAATCGCAGATGAGCCCGTCGTACCCACACAAGATGAAATTTTGCCAGATCAGGCCTCGTCATCGGAGCTCAATGCCAAGGCGAACAAAGAACCGGGCCCACTATTCTGGAGCCATAGCGACCAGCGAGCGCCAAATGGCCAGAAACTCATTGTACACTATTGCCGATCCCTCGAAAGCACCGAGGATGTCGCAAAGCACTTCCTCAACAGCAAAGTCATTGGCTTCGATATGGAGTGGAAAGCACAAGTCTTCGCCTCAGACAGCATTCAAAACAACCTCTCATTGATCCAGATCGCGAATGAAGAGCGCATTGCGCTTTTTCAGATCGCTCTGTTCAAGCCGGCTCGTACCCTGGAAGACTTTGTTGCTCCTTCACTCAGGCGCATCCTCGAGTCACCGGACATCACCAAGGTCGGAGTTGCGATCAAAGCCGACTCAACCCGCTTACGCAAGTACCTCGGCGTTGAGGCACAGTCAATCTTTGAACTGAGCCATTTGTTTAAATTGGTCAAGCACGGCCAGGCAAATCCGAAACTTGTCAACAAGAGAAGCGTCAATCTTAGCGAGCAGATCCAGGAGCATTTCGGACGGCCGCTTGAGAAAAGTGAGGATGTGCGGTGCGGCGATTGGACTCGTTCTTTGAACTATCGTCAGGTCCAGTGTGAGTACATTCCCGTCTTTCATTGCTAAAAGTGGATATACTAACGTATCCTCGATAGATGCCGCCACAGATCCCTACGCCTGTCTCTGCTTGTTCCATACCATGGAGCAGAAGCGAAAAGCCATGGACCCTGTTCCGCCTCGTCCTCCGCATGCCGAACTAAATCAACCCATCGTCATGCCCGGTGGAAAGGTAGTGAGCAGTAGAGACAACGAACCTGCTGCTTCTGATCCCGTCGAGGTTGACGTGGCTCGGCGTTCTTAGTTCATAGCCTTTTACGAAGGCTTGCATTCTTTTCATCCTTGCATTTTATTTCTCGGCCAGATAAGGAGTGCATGTCCTTCTTCGATTTGTGAACTTTGAATTGTATATTGTTCTGTCTTAAAGCGGGCATTTGATGTTCGATATCCCCACTCGATGTTAGACTCCACTCATCATTGCATCTTACCCTTGGCCGCTGTTGAACTATTTGTAGCCATTTCTGGCGGACCTCAGAATCATAGGCAGAGTCTAGTGACCCACCAGAGATACGATTTTGAAAGGAAATGGGGGTATATATTCGTCCAAACCAAGTATATACATCTAGTAGAGCATGTCCAATATTCAAGCCTCATGCAAAATGCAAAAAAGATGCCCAACAGCCCAAAAGACTACCCTCTCAGAGGAAGCACCTTGGACAACAAAACCTCCTGTCGACACAGCGGACACTCAGGCTTCTCGCGTACCCAGTCCCTCACACAAACCCAGCAAAAGACATGTCCACAAGTCGTAACACTGGGATCCTTGAAAACCTCCAAGCAAAGCGTACATTTCCGCTGCTGCCCCTCGGGAATCCACGCAACAGCGCCCGGATCCTCGTCTAGATCATACCGGGCCGCAGAGGCAGGAAGCAAGGGGACAGCGGTCGGGTTCTGGATTGAGGGGATCAAAGCACTCTCTCCAGAGCGCGTGCCGCCTGTCTTGGCAGATTGACTCTCGTCTTCGTTCATGCTCTGTCCTAATTCGCGCACATGCAAGAATCCCTGCACGGCGATCTGCAGTACCATCAACACGCCCAGCACCTCGTACCCAATCCGCTGCTCGCTTTCATCAATTTTCTTGGTAAACACATAGCGAAGGCGCCAGATGCGCTTTGAGAGGTGGTAGTAGGAGCCGGTGAAGTAAAATGTGGCAATGCTGAGCGCGTAGATTGGACTAAGCGAGGTGATCGAGTCCAGGTGATCGAGGATATATTGCTGGATGCGCAGCTTGGTGACGAATGGCCGGGTTGTATTGCCGGGTTTGGTCTGTAGCAGGCCTGCCTGCTGTGCTGCGCGGAGTTGTTGCCGTGCGATGCTGCGCTCGAGCTTGTTACGCACGCGCTGTCGCAGGGCGGGTAGTAACCGCTGCAATGACCATGGCACTAAGATAGTGCTCAGAATGTATCCGATGCGCCGGGTAATTGCCGGTAGACGGAGTGTGTCGTCTTCGAGCTGAACAAGGTCGCAGTACTCTTCGCCGAGGGTCCGATTGCCGATGCCGGTCGTGAGAGAGAAATAGAGGAGCTCGGTTAGGTGCTTGATAGCATCGGAGTGGGCGTGTGTGAAGCGAGCACCACGGAGAGAGCGGATAATGGAGTGTGATTGTTGTACCAAGCTGCTGGTGAGGAAGGCATCTTTCTCATGGGAGCGGATTATGTCCGGGGACGTAGCGAATGGGTAGAAGTGGGAGGTGGGAGAGGCGACTGTGGTATCTGGGGTTGGCAGTGACAGATGGTGATCATCATCAGCCATGGTGAATGGTAGAGATAGGATAGAGGCTATAGAAATAGGCTCTATGAATAGGGCAAGAGCATCTTCAGATACATATGGATCTTCCCCAGCTCGGAACTGATGTTCCCCGGACTGCCTCGGTCTATGTCATGTGATCGGGTGTCAAAGGTATTACATAATGTCACATGACCCAGAATAACTAAAATGACAATACAGATATGTAATCTAAATACCAAAATTTCAGCGTTAACCCTGCACACTAATAACGCTCCTTACCCCTGATCCATCCAATCCCTTATGTGAGGTGTAGTATATAAACCGTGCCGACGGGAGTTGCTGAAAGTGAGTTGAATACACTGATCACCATGATGCCATGTCCCAAAGATGAGGGAGTCTCCCCTGAAGTCGCAGATCGTGCAGATCATCCTTTTTCTAGGGTTGGACTTCTAATTATACCCAATCGACAGGACGTGTCCCTATGGAGTTCCGCTTTCACTGGCCCAGACCTTCCAAGTCTTCATTCTCCACCGTCCATTCCCCACTCCCCCACCCATTTGCGTCCACTGAGGGTGCTGCGGCAAGTGGGCGCGTATTCTCGTTACTGCACGCTTATTAACAGTGCCTGAAAGCGGCTTCACGGGGAAAAGTTCCTAACTTCTTCAGATTCACCTCCAGTCATTCTTTTGTCCCACCTCTTTCCCCCACCAGGGGTTCCTTCTGTTGGATGTCGCTTGAACCCCTTTGATTTCCGTTTCCTCCTAGATTCATGGAATAATGGGTGTTGATCAACATGCTCAATTGGATGGCTTTGGGCTTATCCTCCCCTTCCCTATCCGGGTAGCTGCCCTCTTAGTTGCTGGTATGTGATACGGTGATACTGGAGAGAAGATAGAGATCGCGTGGCTAACTCTCAAACAGGCTTCTGGGGATGGGGGATCAACCTACACTATTTGGCCAAGGCCAACATTGTAAGTGGCGGGGATCTCTCGGACAACTACCCAACTACCCCCGTTGAACCCGACTAACCAGCTTCTTCTTCTTCTTCTTTCAGGATGTTCCTGCTCTCATCCGATACCCTTCCCGCACCTCATCTGCCCAACGACCACATCATGTCGCGGTCTACCGCCTGGCTACCTTTTTTACGATACCCCTGACCCTCTGGCTGCTCGTCTTCTGGTTCGCTACCCATCGCGTCCCTGACCTGGTCGAACACCTCGATTTCATTCCTCAGTCGGTCTTCATAATCCTCCTCCTGATCCTCATCTGGCCTTTCAACCGGGCCTCGCGGGCTGGTCGCATTCGCTTTCTCCTGACATTAAAGCGCGTGGCTATCGGCGGCTTGGCGGAGTCCCAGGATGGCAAGTTTGGTGACATTTTGCTAGCTGATGCCCTGACCAGCTACGCGCGGGTCCTGGGAGATCTCTACGTCAGCTTCTGTATGTTCTTCACCGACGGTATAGCTGCCACTTCCAAGCCGAACCGCGCTTGTGGCGCGGAGATCGTCGTGCCGATTATTGTGGCAGTTCCTAGTGCGATTCGACTTCGCCAGTGTTTGACTGAATATGTGCGGGCTCGGAGGTCAAGCACGCGCCGGGAGGTGGGTAGGGGGAACCAGCACCTGGCCAACGCCTTAAAGTATGCCACCGCATTCCCGGTCATCTGGATTTCCGCCAAGCTACGGAACTACAATCCTCTGGACTTCCACGGGTACAGCGAGGTGACCACCCATCGTCTGCTGTAAGTGTCGGCTTTCTCCCGCGACGCCTCCACCCTCTCTAACACCCTACAGATTCATCGTCTGTTTCATCAACTCCTTCTACTCTTTCTGGTGGGATGTGGTCAAGGATTGGGACCTGACACTCTTTTCCCCCGAACGCCGTGACAGGGACCACCCCTACGGTCTCCGACGGCATCGCTACTTCCACTCCGACAAGTTGTACCACTACGTCATCATCGCGGATCTTGTCCTCCGTTTCTCGTGGCTGTGGCGCGTGCTGCCGGGTCTCTCATGGCTCTCCGACACCGAAAGCGGTATTTTCGTGCTCATGTTCCTCGAAATCGCTCGGCGCTGGATGTGGGTGCTCTTCCGAGTAGAGGCCGAATGGAGTATGTTTCACTTCCCTACGCATTCGCCCACACTCCCATGAACAAAAAGCTTTTCCGAGCAAACCCTTTGTTTCATGATTTGTTTGCTGACACGTCTCGTGAAACAGTTCGCAATACCCACGGTCCCGGTCCCGACGATGTTCTCCTTGGCGAATACAACCACAAATTCGACGCGGATTGAACTGCCATGCTGGCTTTTTTCAACTTCAGAATTGAATCTGCATGGGAACGAGCATGAGACACAGAACATATATTCCTTTTTTGCTTATTGACTGCGCGGCGTTTCCTTGGATTCCTCGCCACAAACATACAGTCTAGAACAGTTATAGATACGAGACCCGTTTTGCTCAGTGTAAGGAAGCGCATCATTTTTGATTTACTCATGTCCCTACTTCGTCTATTCCTTCCTACTTCTACCATTGATATTCCCCACGCGCCTGCCAAGCATCTTTCTCTTTCAAGTTGTCTCGGGATGATTTGACTGGCCTTGTTCTCTAATTGGGTCTGGAGTGTTCGGACTGTTGGATTCGGTGTTGGCGAGAAATCCTCGCTGCGAGCATTGTTCGTGATTTTGTGGTTGCAGATTGACTGATGCATCTCGTTAGCCTTTTCATTGTATATACCTACCCATTTATTTGCTCTTTCCTTGCCTTGGTCATTCTAGGGTTTTGGGGCTGGAGGTTTAGGACCAGCATGTACATTACGGTTGCGGACTGGCTATTTGCTAATGAAGCTCACAATATATGGCTTGAACGTATTCTCTACGAGTTATTGTCAAAAACGAGGTAATAGATGATGACTGGTGCTCCCAGTTGATGGCAATGGCAACAGAAAATAAAACATTCTGATGGCCATTGTTGAAGAAGCGACTCGGAGGTCCGCTTTCTCTTGAATAACTATTTTCACATCCCAAGTACTAGCATTCCCATCTGCCATGGTCTACTTGCATTTAATAGCCTCCATTCTAGTCACCCCTTCAAAAAAGTGAGAGTTGAAGAGGAAGCAAATATCAAGTCCGTATATACAATAAATGTTAAATTGACAACATCTGACCATGAAATGGAAGAAAGATGCTCGCAAAAGCAAGTACCGAAGACGCCAGCAGACAGACGCTCCCATGGAAAAAAGAAAACCACCGGCTTCAAATACAATGATAAAAAGATACATCCAATATAGCACAAAGAAAAAGAAGCAGAAATAAGTCCAAGCTGGAAGAAAAGAGAACTACCGAGACCGCCCCTCGTGAACACCATGGAAAGCTAGCTCATCTATGACGACGCGGGTCGGAGTTACTAGAAGGCGCATGGTTCTCAAACAAGTCTTCCAGGTATGCACTCGGTGCACGACCCTGCGGCGCCTGGCTCAGATTCAGCGAGCTGGTGGATCCACCTACATAAGAGCTCCGCTGGTTATGCGGTGGATCGTAGGCGCCGACATTTGGCAGGGACGGCGAGCTGAGATCAACACGGGAGCCTGCCCCATCTCTAGCAGGCGTGGAGCTACCAGCGGCAGCGTAATACCCAGCAGGAAGGTACGTTGAGCCGCGGTTACCCGTAGCATTGAGACTCGCATGCGATCCAGCGCCGCCCGCAGTAGGTGAGAAAAATAAGCCGCTGTTCGAGCTGGGTACCCGCCGGTTAGGCTCGACGCTTGCGCGAGCGCCGAGTTTTTCTAGCAGAACATCTCCTGCCGGCGCCGAGGCGTACACTGTTGATCCGCGCTTCTTGCGACTGCCGCGTATGATGCGCTTGTTTTCGGAGGAGTGTGCTAGGGCTGCGCGCCGCACTGAGCGGTTCACTGACCATGCGACCATCCCGCGCCAGGCGAGCACGGCTAGTCCGATCAGGCCTAGGATGGCGCCGACGGCGATGAAGACTGTCCCCTCTGGTGTGTTCGTTCTCCGCATATATGGCGCATTTGCGATAGGTGGGATAGTTACGATGGCGCCAGCTGTTGATGTGGAGGACGAGGATGTTGATGCCGTCGTTGTGGAAACGGAGGATGTCGTGGTGTCGGAAGAGGTCGTGGTGTCGGAGGTAGAGGTGGATGTCTCCGACGACGAGGTCGTCGTGGTAGCCATGCTAGTAGTGGATGTCGAGGACGTCGAGGAAGTCAAGGTAGTGGAGGTTGTTTTGTCCGAGGTCGATGTCGAAGAGGTGCTATCGGTGGAAGCGGTGATCTCTGTCACGCTAGGGGCGCTGTCAGTGGTCGACTGATCGCCGGTGGTCTGGGCGGCGTCCGTAGTGGTATCCCCCGCTGACACCGCAGGGACTTCAGCGATTACAACTAGAATCTGAGGACCTGTGAAATCGACGCCGAAAATGACAGCCTCTGGCGCCAGAAACGGCTGCCTTCCACCCGTAACTTTGAACGGCGAGCCGCCGCCTGCCCGCCCCCTATTCTGCACCCAACCAGCATGGTTAGTCAACCTCCTCGGGTCCTATTGACCACCACGATTGTTCCCCCCGTTTCCACTCGCGACCAAAACGACGCCGAAAATGGCTCCCCTCTGCATCGAACCCTAGGGCCCCCTCCTTCTCGCCAGGGCTGGTCGAGCGCCTATAAGATGCTTCGTCCGCCGTCTCGTCTAGGAGTCTTTCTACACCCTCTTGTCATCCCAACTCCGCTGCCGAAGTTGGCCTTGATACTCTCGTTTCTCAAGTCTCCTACTACGGAATCCAAACCCTGGTCTTTGTATTCGACCTTTCCTTATGGCGCCTACGTCCGTACCTCTAGCTCGGCCTGATGAACACTAGTACTGGACCGATCCTATCCTTTGCGAGGAAACTCGAGCCAGACTGGAGCATTTCCGCAGTCTTGGATGGTTCCCTCCAAACTTCAAGCCGAAGACGCTGCTAGGCATTGCGGTCGTCGAACGCTACTGGCGAAAGTAGGTGGACTTTTGCTCCGGAAAGCCGTAGGGTCTAAAAATAACAAACGAGAATAGATTTTGCATTCAATCGAAAGAGGACTACGTGGACTATCTTCTTTTGGAGGATCAAGCGATCTACATAAACTTTTTCGACTGGATGTTCAAAACATCGCGAGAGAAAGTGCTTTAGTCGTACGACGAATACTGGCGCCGCTTCGCCCGTCGCCGCGTTAGTGACGACGCCCGTAAATAGATGCGACGAGTACGGGCATTCCTTCTATCCCTGAAGGGAGTAGGCTAATGGCGATATAGTTTCTTATAGGTATATTTCCGGCCGAGCGCAGAATCCCCCGACGAACGAAGGACAAGAACACTCTAGATGTGGATGTCTTCTATGTCATCTACCGGTATCACTAGGTCCATTCGAGATTTTTCCGTCATGGAAGCATGATCGTCCAGTTTGCTACAGTCCAGCTCTGGTCTGCCATTACCGGGACTCGACCCGGCGTCTTACTTCCACAGAAACCCTCTCTACCTAACGATTCGTCCTTGTGCAAACGCAAACAGGATCATACTTTTCAAAGTAATCTTCCTAAGTATATCTCTTTGAAAGATCTCCCGGATTCGGTCTGCTATCGCGATATCGAACTTTTCTACCTAAAAGACCCTAATAGCAAACGTAATGTCCTCTGTGCTATCATAGAGTTTCGCAATCTGAAAGGTCGACCGGAAGGTGCTGATAGGTAAGGGTATTTTGGATTCTAAATCTTACGTCGTTGATATGATACTGATCCTTGCTATCAGAACCAAATTTTTCATGCACGGCGATTACCAACTAGCGTATTGCCCGATTACTCAAATCATTTTATTCGCTTTACGCGATAGGGCTTTTGTCAATACCGAGCTCACCCCAGAGCTCATTTAGCGGCTGCGTGTTCCAAAACGCAGTTCGTCCCTTGCTCTAAAGTAGAAGCCCGAGGTTCTCAATATATTTGCGGCTTGCGCTAGTGATGACAAATTGCCTCCCACATTTTCGTTGAGCCGGCCTGTAAGAAATTTGAAGACTGGTAATGCACCTCTCGTGATCTTGCTTTCATCCAGCGAAGATGCCGGTGACTGGATTTGACCCAGAATTATCAGCACTGCTTCACAACCGGATTTTCGAACGTGCGTGGATTGGGGCCGGACGAGATATCGCTTTGCTTCCGTCCAAGAGCTGGTGGGAAGAGTCGTCCCCAATTCCCTTCGATCTCGCATCTCGCCTGAATCCGAACTTGATTCAGTTCCTGCGGTCGGCAAGAGCTATCATGTTCGATCCTTCTTCGGAGTTCTATCTTTTCTATTATCTGTTCGCGCTCCATGGGAAACACGAAATTCTGCAAGAGTCTCTTCTCCGACAGTGGGGTGATCGCTTAGTATGGTTATATCCATCGACTCGAACGAAGAGCGATGAAGAAGTCGGTATTGTGTATGATTCCCCTCACGGTTCTCTGGAACTTGGTACCGAACAAGTCTCATAGGTCGAATAGCTTTGATCAGGAAACCGAGCTAGCTTCCTTCGTCCCAGACTGGGAAGATTTGGTCTGGTTTGATCTGGAACGGTGGCCGTGGCGGCCGTTGCAGCATATCCTACAAGCCTATCTGGATATCATCGATCAGGGCAAAATCACGACATATTCTGACCGTGGAAAGGAAAACTCTGACCGTGGTAGGTTCAGAGTGTTCCCCTGGGAGATCCACCAATATACTCTCAAGGATATTGAGGGGGCTGTCACTGCCTTTACTCGTCTTCTTGATGCTATCGAGGCCCGACTTCCTTCCAGTTCGACAGATGGCAATGGCCTCGAGCAGCTTAGCTTTGAAAAGATGGCTCTTCCCTACTCAGAATCCGTGATTGGTGCTTCATCTACAAAAGCGAATTCCTTTACCGGACGATTTCTCTCGGCTCTTCCCGTCCGTCAACTCAAGTTTCGCTATATTGCTCCCGGGATTCGATTGCAAAGTCCCGACGAATTCATAAATCAGCCTTTTGCGAAATGCCACGATAACGACCGCTTTTCAAAATCATTCATTACTGGTCAGCCGACAACGTTTTTCCCTCTACTTCTATTTCGAAGAGAGCAGGAGAACAAGTCCCCCTGGGGTCGGCCCTGGTTTCCCGACGGAAATAAAGCAGATATTCCCGCTGGTTTATATATCGAACCTACCTGCGAATCTTTCAACTGGGAATCTGGCAACAGAAGTCGACTACTGCTGCCCTTTGAAATTGGTAACAACGGGTTTGCTCGAAGCAGCAATGGTGTTCCATTTACCAAGGATCTCAGGGGTGTGGGGAGCCTGTCTGATCAACTATATCAGTCGGATTCATATAGTGGATATAGTGGCTATTTACCTTGGGATTCACGTAGCTCATATCTACACAGAGTATTGGACAATTGGGCTGAACGCGTGGAAATGGGTGATTGGCTGGTCGATCACGACGGTGTCGTCGGTGGTTTTGACAAGTTCAAAGAGGCCGATACTGAAGGACATTGGAAAGAATACGTTATCCCTTGGTAAGGGCTTTTGGGGAAGTGCCGTTGAAAAGTGAATCTTTGTTGGCCAATTGCAACAGCCAGCTGTATGAGACTACTAGTGAAGACTGTCAAGGCCTCGATGTTTACGGTTTCCGAGGGCGCTCTTTTGAAAAGAACACTTCCATCCCACGGTTACACTGTATCCGTGGAACTCACTGCTTCGGGGGTCCGTAGTAATTTCAACTTTGAGGTGAAGAATCGGTATACAATAAGATTCGCTCAATCCAGGGTAAACTATGTTGCTCTCAACCTTAGGAGTATTACCCCTGCCCTCTGTAGGTTGCTCTCTTAGCAATTTTCAAATATAATCTGTCAATATGAAACGTAGGGAGAGAAGGAAAGAGACCTAGATTATGAGATGTGTAGGAAGCTAACTTCTATCGAGGGTCTGGGGGATTTAGATCGTCCCGGGTCATTTGACCTTTGGGGCAGACACAATGCATCATCAAATGACATTCTGCATGAAGGTGACGATATAACTTATTGGCTCATCAATGATGCCATTTCCGGCGCTGGTGGCCATGTAGGTGAGTCCGGGCATGCGAACTTCCAGTTTCTTGCGGAAGGCCCGCCTCCAAAGCTTGGTGACTAGCATGACCCGAGTTCTCCGCCGAAGTTTTCGAGAATGTTGCTGGATCAGTGGGCTTCACTTCTGGCGGGTCTGACGGCATGTCTAATCGCTTCAGATTTTCTACAGAGGCTCGAGACGATGGCTTGAGTAAGAAGGGAATCGTCGCTCATTCTAGATATAAACGGTTTCTGAAGGCTATTTGCAGGTTCGCTTTCTGGATCTTTACCGTTGGAGATGGGTCCTCACTTCGAGGTTTTATCGGAGTGGGGTTGTGGAAATTCTGCCTAAAACGGGGCACGTTTGGGCTAAGATTATTCCTCCGCGGACAGGACGAGACGGCGCGTAAAGCTGAGGCTTTCTTCTGTGCGTAGGTCTTATAAAAAGAGACTAGCTGTTTAGAACTCAATTCGATGAGTGCAAGATAGAGGAGTTGAAGGAGGGGAAAGAAAGAGAGAAGAGGACGAGAGGGCGGGTCGGGTCTTTTATGTCGGGGCGGCATGAAGGAGAGGTTAGGACTCGCATAGTGCACAGGCCGTAAACAATGATTTCAACCTGTTCTCCACAGCGGGTCGCTCGGGGTAAGCGCAGATCACAGCGAGCGTCGAGAACAAAGATGCCAATTCAAGATTCCTAGGAGATTCTGGAGCCAGATCTTGATTGCTCTGGCCAAACGAAGGGTGATAATTCGGCTCGGCCGGATTGGCTGAGGTCTTGTTCCTGGCAGGTCTGGGGATTCCTAGTTCACAGGTCTCTCTAGATGAGGGAGGAACCTCTGATATCACCCCGTTTAAACGGGCGACTGTCTTCTCAGGGAAGACAACAAGCAGCGGAGAATTGCAAGAAGCGAAAGAGAGGTTTCAAACTAAGCGAGAATGTCAAGGAAGCCAAAAGGCGCCAAGTGACTTCGCTAAAACTAGCGCCTCAGGCCGAATAGGAACCCGTCACATGATGCATTCGATTCTACAGCAAAAAGCAAGTTGTGATGTATCATACAAAGAAATACGGAAGACATTTGCCCCTGAACCCCAAAAACTAAGAAAAGTTGATTGTACCATGCATCGATCAAGGGCAAGACATGTGGCAAGTCACTAGCACGCAATTACTGCTGCTTCTTCACGGCAGCAGAGGTGTCTCTCTCAAAAGCAGCATAGGGGATCTGGAGGCTGCTCAGGGCGCTAATTCCAATATACAAGATTACAATGCAGATGAAAGAGGCCAAGAAACCCATGAAGATACCTGCTGAGAAGTTAGAAAATCACCGGATCGCCAAATGACTAGAAAGGTACGAACCAGGCGTGAAATACTGGTAGTCATCGAACAAAGACTGACGGCGGCCAGACTCGGGGCGAGAGGATACATGGGAAGAGTAATCGCGCTTAAGCTCCATATGTACCGAGTCTTGATAGGAACCCTCATTGGATTCGTAGACAACGGAGTCGGTCTCGGGGAACTCGCGAGGCGAGGTAGCATAGAGGAGAGTATACGTTGAGTGAGAGGGAATCCGTTCAATGATATCGGCAAGAAGGCCATCTGGAAAAATTAGATGACATTCAGTCCACCTCGCTGTTGCTTTGCGTACCATTATCGGAGAGCTGATGGGCACGGTCCGAGCCCAGAGAGAGCATGGGGAACTCAATGCCAAGGATCCGAGGACCCGATTCTAAAGAGGTAGGATATTCTCCAGCTTTATGAAATTGTTAGCTGGAGCTTCCGGTACTCGCCAATCGCAGAATGGGCCACCATAGCAACTCACAGGAACCGTCGATGGCAGTAGTCTGCGCTTTGCACTTCTCGGAGAGAATGCTCTTGATCTCTGCTATGTCCAGCAATCCAGTGACCTCATTCACGCTCATCTTTGATCGGATCGACTTGTCTTTGCCGAGCATCTTCGCGCCCAGGCGGGGTGCCGACTTGCGGGCCGAGAAATCGGAGCTGTGCACACCGGGTTGGTTGACAACAACATAGTAGTCGGATGGGCAGGCGCTAAGGGAGGATGAGAGGTCATTAAGTAGCGAGGAGCCGGTCTTAATGTATGCGGAGTTTGTCAGGACCCTAAGGGAGGCGTGGTTAGCTGGCCACGACTTGAAAGTGGAGTTCGCCAGACATACTCAGAGGTCGAAGCGAGGAAAAAGGGAGATGTATCCCGAAATGCATCGACTGCAGCTGCCCCGAGGGCAACCAGCCCGAACCTGCTGAGATGCATGGTGTTTATCGTAGAGGCGGAGATGGTGAATGATGTTGTCAACGGGAGGTCGGACTTGGTCTCGGAGGCGGTCGACGGGCCCGGCCCGCTCTGAGCTCTACACATTCAACTTTTTTCTTCGGCGGTTCGACCGAACCATTTACAATCCACCAGGCGCTGTGCGTCTTTCTTGACTTCTTGAATACTTCATCCGATTTCTTTCCATCATGGGTCCCATGTCTAAAAAGCGGAAGGTGGCCCCCAAGGTCGAGGAGGTCAATTTCGACGGCGAGGCCCGCCAAGAGTGGCTCACTGGTTTTCGCAAACGAAAGCAGCAGCGCATCAAGCATGCGCAGGAGGTAGCCGAAAAGAGGTACAAGGAGGAGAAAAGACTGGATCGCCAAAAGGTATGCGATGACTTTGACCGCTCTGCTCCTGACGCTGGCTAACTCCGTCGAAATTAGATGCGCGAAGAGCGGGCGGCCGAGTTCAAGCGAGCGATGGAAGAGCACAAACTTCAACTAAAGCGCCTCAGAGAGGAAGACAAGACCGACAACGAGTCTAATTCTGACGAGGACGATGGAAGCGACCAGGAATGGGAGGGCATTGAGGAGCCACCGGCGGTGGACTACGAGGCCGAATATATCGACGAAGATAAATACACAACCGTGACGGTTGAGGAAATGGATCCATCCAGAGAAGGTCTGCGCAAATCCGTGCGAGAAGAAGACTCGGAGGAGGAGAAGGAGGAACCTGCCAAACCAACAACCGAACCCGAGGCAAAGCCGAAGAAGACCACGAAATCCACGGACAAGCCCAAGAAGAAGAAAAAGCAGTTCCGGTACGAGAGCAAGCAAGACCGCAAGCTCACTCTGGCCAAGCAGCGCTTAAGCAAGTCCAAGAAGGCGGCGGCTCGGAGAGAACGGTGATAGCGGTGGTTGTTTGTGTTTTCCAAATGATTTCTTATTCCACGAAGCAATTACTATGCACGCCCCGTGGAATCCTTCTTTTATAAAGTATACGAAGAAAACGGTGGCCATCAAAACGGGCAATTAATTTGCCGAGCAAGACACTAAAGTCAACATGAGATAAGGATACGCTATTGAGACACAGTTTCTAGCATGGTAGAGGGAAAAGGGAACACCGTCGGTCATAGTATGAAAAAGCAGACAGTTCGACAAGGGAAGTGAACCTGCATCCAACCCAACGTCTCCTGACACCCTACACCGATATCCAACGCAATCCGACTTAAACGTTGCTGATGGAGAGCTCGAGTTCTTGAAGGTCCTTCTGCAAGTCGCTGTGCTTCTTGGCCATTTCCTCGTACTTGGTCTCCCACTGGTCGCGCTCCGTCTCCAGTGCCTGCACCTTGCGCTCGTAGTGGCCAGCCTTGACGTCGGTTTGGCGGAGCCTGTCATCGCCGACATGTTAGCGATTGATAGAAGCAAAAAGAATAAGGTGCCAGTCGTACTTCTCGTTAGTCTCCCGCAGAGTCTTGTCGTTCTCCTCAGCCTCCTCCTCGAGGAGCTGAACCCGTCGCTGGAGAGCCTCGTTCTGGGTGTCGTGCTGGGCGCTCTGGTTGGCGGCGTCCTTGGCGTCCTTCACGGAGGCCTCGAGCTTCTCAACCTCCTCCTCAAGCAGCTGATTGCGGTGGTTGAGCGATGTGATCTCTTGTTCCTTGGACAGGTTCTCCTGCTCCAAAGTCTTGACCTTGGCCTTCAACTCCTCGACCTGATCATGGGCCTCATCAGCCTCCACGCGGAGGGCGTTCATGCGCTGGCAGAAAAGGTCTGGTTAGCATCATGGCTGACCATGCAGGATAGTGGGGGGGAGGTTGATGATGCAAGGCCGGTATGCAGAATCGAGATACTAGGCAAGCAGCTCAAGCTACCCCGCCAGGGGTCCAGGAGACTCACCTCCTTGATCTTGTCCATGGTTGGATAAAAGTAGAAAGAGAGCAGTAAAGCTGTAATATGTATGAGTGAAAGAAACAAAGAAGGCTTTCGCTCAGCGCAGCCAGGAAAGTCGAGTTTAGAGAGGATGGGAGAAGGGAAGAACAAAGATGGCTGACTGGAATAATCGTGTGTCCCGTACATAAGTAGCCCCTCCACACTTTAGTCCAATCACCTGCTCCCGATCGCCGCGTCTCCACGGGCAACCACCCGAACAACACTCTAGAACTCCATTTGTGACCTTCTACACGTCTTCAATTTCACCGTCTTTTGAAAACCCAACTTTGCTCGTTATATGCCATAAGTTATTCATCTCCACCCGCCGCCATGCTGGCCCGTCATGACCAGGAGAACCTGGTAAACACTCACCAGACCACCGCTGCCGCCAAACCCTTGAACCAAGGACCCAAGCAGCTCGGGCCCAAGACTCCTGGCAAGAAAGTACCGCTGAACGATGAAAACCATCCTGGCGCGTTTAAAAAACTCACCGTCAAGGGAAATGGAAATCGTCTGGATAATGGGAAGCCGGGCAACAATGCGTTTCTTACGCCGATGGGTACGTGAACTTGACGCGTTTTCGGGATATGGAAGTTCTCGATCCCGGTTTACTGACTCGTTGCTGGTGTAGAACCTCGAAACCGGGCCCCACTGGGCATGAAAGATACCAACACCAAAGCCAGGGCTCCTCAGACACCCGGCCCCTTTGGTGGAACGCTGAAGCCAAAGACCAACCGAAGGACCTCGACCGCCCAGAGACCCAAGAAGGCTGCCCCCGTGACCCAGCAGGCCCAGACAAAAGTCTTCACCGAGCCAGTCGAGGATGATGTGCCCGACATCGAATATATGCCCCCGAAGCCGACAGGTACGAGTCTGAATGTGGTGTAAACAACGCACGTGTAGCCTTGCTCACAGTCTACAGATCTTCCAGACATCCCAGACGACATTACATATGACACAACCTTCCCCCAGTTTCAACCGAGAAACCGAGCCCTGGGCCTGGAAAGTGTCTACGGGAAGCAAGAAGTCGGTAGCGATGGCCTCACGGAAAAACAGCGCAAGTTCCAGGAGGACTCCATCAAGGCCGATAAGTTTGCAGACGAGATGATCATGAAGCAACTGGAGGGAATTAGATTCAACGAGTCCAGCGAGGACGAGATAGCTCCCGCACCCAAGCCACAGCCGCGGAGTATTCGCACGAGGGTCCCTTCGACAAGCACCAGGCCCACTCGAAATATCTCTACACTTCGATCCCGTGAGGCCGCAGCTGCCCTTTCTTCTTCCAAGCCAAGCACCGCTTCAGTCAGACCGGCTGCTGTTCCTAAGTCTCGATTGGCATCTGCTTCGTCCATGCTTATGCCCAAGAAGACTCGCCTCCCATCTAACCCATCATCGATGCGACAAACAGCTGCGGCTGTCACCTCCAAAACTACGATGGGTTACTCGAAGGGCCGAAGGGTGTCATCTACCTTGCGCGAGAAGACTGCCGAGCAGCCCTCGAGCACTTCCGCCACACTATCCCCGGAGACCTACATGAAGCTCTACGGACCTCCCCCGCTTGGATCAGACATGTGGTCCCGTTGCAAGGCTGCTGGCTGCTTTGATTCTTCAGGTGAGAGTGCTGCATTCCAGGAGCCCGAGGAGCCGCTGCCAACGTTCGAGGAAGACGAAGAGGCAGAGAACTTCCAGCTCACGCTGTAGCTGGTTCAACACGTTCAACACTGAACATTGACCACTATCATGCAATTATCACTCATTGTTATCTATGCTTTATGTATCCTAGGGATTCGGGTTTGGATCGGCGGTACACGGATTATGGCGTATCATGGAAATGTATTCGGGGTCAACCGCGGATCGTACTGTTTCAGGAACCCCCACTCAATTGAAGATCGTTCCTAGCCAAGCCAGGCGAGGGCACACGAAATGAGTTTGGCCCAAGGCAGAAATCAGAGTAATGTACGGAGCACAGAGTACGTCAGTGTAGTTCTAGAAAACGTGGTCTTTCACAGGAAGTCAAGTCTGGACCGAAGACGTCCTCGGCTGTCTACGCAAGACGGAGCATAACGTGTTTCTTGGATTTCCAAGGTTCACACCGCCGTACACCGCCCCGGAACTGCCACCACATTATTTACACCTTTTACTCTCTCCTTTTCCCTCTTCCACTCCTCTCAATTGACCTCCCTCGAGATGACGACCCCCCACCCGGAGTCCACCGAGGACTTCGAGTTCATCGTGACCCCGGCTGCTGCTGAGCAGACGAAGCCCGACTTCGATTGCGGCGTCCCGACTACACTGGTGAGAGCTATCCCAAGCTCCCCGGAGCTAAGCGTATTTCGGTGCCAAGCCTCTAACGCATGTCTTTCCTTGTCAGTACCCGGCCATCAAGAATGCTCCCGTTCCCGCAGACTCCGCGGGCAGCGACAGCTTCTCCAATGGCTTAATGTTCTTCTTCCTGATCGTGGTGCCCTGGTACCTGGCCCGCCAGGTCGGTGGAGGCCTCTACACCACCATCTTCTTTGCCATCTTCACTACAATCCCCGTTCTTATGGCTTTCTGGACCGTCTCCTCGACCATCTCCCCCCGCAAGACTGAGAAGGCCAAGTATCGCGGCCGCCCCGTTGAGCACTACCTGCACTTCCACAGTGAGCACGACCGTGCCACTTACCACGGCAAGAGCAAGATCCCCATGGAGATCTTCTACGAGAAGTACTTCAACGGCGAGGTTGACTTCAAAGGCGATGCTCTGGAGGCTCTCGAGTACCGTCACGATTGGGCCAACTTCAAGTTCACCATGGGTCTCTTTAAGCACTTCCTGTTCGGCTTCATTCCTGAGATGCTGCTGCACACCCGTTCCCAGGGTAAGGGCCTTTTCAACCTGATTATTTTGGCATGTGAATTTCTGACATCGGTCTTTAGATGAGGAACAGGTCCGTGATCACTACGACCGAGGTGATGACTTCTACGCCTGGTTCCTTGGCCCCCGCATGATCTATACCTCGGGTATTATTGGCGATGTCAACTCCGAGGAGTCTCTCGAGGAGCTGCAGGACAACAAGTTGGCCATCGTCTGCGAGAAGATCGGCGTCAGGCCCGGTGACAAGATTCTCGATCTCGGCTGCGGCTGGGGCACCCTCGCCAAGTACGCCTCCGTCCACTACGGCGCCCACGTTACCGGTATCACTCTTGGTCGCAACCAGACTGCTTGGGGTAACAATGGTCTCCGCAAGGCTGGCATTGAGGAGAGTCAGTCCCGTATCCTGTGCGCCGACTATCGCGATGCTCCCCGTGTTGAGGGTGGCTACCAACAGATCACCTGTCTCGAGATGGCCGAACACGTCGGTGTCCGTCACTTCTCTACCTTCCTGCAGCAGGTCTATGATATGCTCGATGATGATGGTACCTTCTTCCTGCAGATCGCTGGTCTCCGCAAGTCCTGGCAGTACGAGGACCTCATCTGGGGTCTGTTCATGAACAAGTACATCTTCCCCGGTGCGGATGCCAGTACCCCTCTTGGCTTTGTTGTGGACCGTCTTGAGGGTGCCGGCTTCGAGATCAAGGCTGTTGACACCATCGGTGTCCACTACTCTGCCACTCTCTGGCGTTGGTACCGGAACTGGATGGGCAACAAGGACAAAGTCGAGGCCAAGTACGGCAAGCGCTGGTTCCGCATCTGGGAGTACTTCCTGGCTGCCTCTACCATCACTTCCCGCCAGGGTGGTGCCACCTGCTGGCAGCTCACCCTGGTTAAGAACATCAACTCGACCCACCGTATCGAGGGCATCGCCACTCAGTACGGTCTCACTGGTGCCCGCCAGGCCGCCATCGCCCGTGCCAACGGCGTCCTTCCCAAGGCTCACGTCATTAAGAAGGACCTGTAAATGTTTCATCCGACATCTGTTCTTTCCTTCTAGGATGCGATTTAGTCCCTAGGGATCATATCCATTCCATGAGGAACCAATCCAGTCGGGAATGACGTGAGCTGCGAATATAAGATTACCACGACACGCACGCTATGAGTATAACATCAAGTGAATAGACTAGCGAAACTAAAAGCGATTCATGTTGGATGTGGAGGAGGTGACGATGGATGGGAGGATCTAGGCTGGGCCTGCGATTCGGATGCTGTGGTTTCAATCCGAGCTTTGAATTCGAAGCCCGCTATTTGTCTTCTCATCCGGTGATGGAGATGGGACAATGTCAAATAATCATACGGGGCTTTCCCTACGATTTTATGTAGTCAAAGCAAATGGACTTTGAAGCTGCAACTCCAGTTTGACACTAACTGTCTTCGTGGATCAATACTCCCTACCGAATCAGATATGATAGAGCGAGACACCTAACGCATTGATCGCATTTTTTGATTTCGACAGAATGGTTAGCAAGCGCTATGGCCTAGTTAACTAAGTAACTAGTTAACTAGTTAAGAGTATTTGGCAACTACCCGCTGTTGAGACATGTTGCTTTCTCTTTTGCTTACACTCGATGACCATGAAACCCAGTTAAAATGCGCAGAATTTCTATATCTATCATTATGTTTGAGTCTAAAGCCAATCCTATACGTCCAATCCACGTTGGCAGTTCATCTGCTCGGCATATCTTAGCAGTGATTAAAAAAAAACATCCACATATCAGAATAGCAGTACAATCAGAGCAGAGTGATTCCAGTGAAAGCTCGGTTGCTATCTGAGACAAGGACTGATTTGTTCTTCCCATCCAAGTCGCAACGATAAATGCTGCCGCCAAGATCGGTCACATAGATGGTGTTGTTGCTGGCATCGATCTTCAACCCGATTGTTTCGTTGAAATTTCGAGCCAAAACCTCGTGCTTCTGAGACGACTTTGTCTCGAGGGGTCGACCGGATTCATCAAGTCGAGCACGATTCAACGAATTCCCAAATGGAAGTTCGCCGCGATCAGTCCAATACAGCGAGTTGGAGGACTCGTCAATTTCGAGATCAATAGGCTCTGGTAGGCCCTCCAGAATGCACACCACGTCTGATCTCGAGGTAGCAAATTGGCCGGCGGGTGTCGAGATATTGGCACAGAAGATACGGCCCTGTCCGCCTTTGGATGGTCCCTTTTGGGTCCAGTAGAACTTTCCTAATTTCGGGGCAATGGCGATGCCAACACACCAGTTGTGAATATTCTGGGCTGGGGGATTTCCTGAATCGCCTGTCGACACGAGTGCTTCCAGATCGGAACCATCGAAGTTGCAGCGGTAGACATAACATCCCTCGCGGTCACAAAAGTAGATCTTCTTGGTGGCGTTGTCGAGGGTCAGTTGCTTTGGGGTGTTGATGGTACCGGGAGCCACGATTGTCTCAATGGCCTTGGTGTCCAAGTTGAGTGAGAAAACAGCGCCGTCTTGCTTTCCGGGGATACCCATGTTTGTCCAGAAAATCAGGCGGCTATCGATGTCAACGGCCAGACCATCTGGAAGAGCTTGGTCTTTGGCGAGGGTTCTTTTGATCTTCCCGGTGGTCGAGTATTCCAGGATCGAACCGGATGCAATTGTCGGTGTGGGAGATGAGAGACCGATATCCAAGACAAGCACACTAGGGCCTCGCATCTCATTTGCCTTGGCTGCTGAAGGGGGGTAAAGGCCACCATGGGAGCTCTTTGTACCCAACTTTCCGCTGTGGATGTAGTTCGTGTTGAGGAAATCCACCGTTTTCGCTGGGGAAAGACCACGCTCCTCGACGTAATGAGACTCGATCAACGCGACAGTATCCAGGCCCACGTCTATATATTGTCAGGAACCTATAACTATTATGCAAGCGACGTAAAAGACTTACCATCCATCATTTTGCAAGGAGTTGCGCCTCCTTTGAGAAACATCTCAGTCCAAAGAGAGTCTATCTCCTCGGGAACTGAGACGCCTTCCGCCAGGATAGTCAAAGTCTCTCTTTTGACAGCGGCCCAGAGACGATTGAAGATAAAACCAGTAGATTGCTTCCTGGCAACGTATGGCAGTGTTGCTGCTTCCTTGCATCGCTCGACCAGGAAGGGGAAAATGCCCTCTTCCGTATGGCCGTCGGTCATGAGCTCAACTACCATGCACTGAGGTGGCATGTAGTAGTGCATGTTCAAAATCCGAGATTTAGCAGCGTCCGAAACCTTTGCGAGCATTTCTGAGGACTTGTAGGAAGACGAGTTGGACGCCAGTATGCAATCGCTCGGCGCCATTGCATCGAGCTCGGCGAAAGTATCGATCTTCAGCTGGAGCTTCTCCGGCACAGCCTCGATAACAAGCCATGCGTCGACAAGGGCCTCTTCGATGTTCTCATAGGTTTTCACCGTGCCAGGCTTTTGCCCTGTCTTCTCCGCATAGGAGGCGACGTTCTCCTCAAAGTACGCGACACATTCCTCTCGTTGCTGGGGGCTCGGGTCCCGAATTCGTACGTTGTAACCAGCTGAGGCCCAAATACAACCTGTATGTTCCAGGTAGTCAGTTAAAGGCCAATCGTGGAGCACCTGTTGGACAATTCACCTATCCGTCGTCCAAGCACACCACCGCCGAGAACCACCACGGCTCTGTTGCAATAATCTCTCGGGGGTTGCCAAGTTGGAATCATTGTAGGCCGCTCTTTTCAGTGAATTGGAATGTAATTATACCTGCATGGAAATTGGTCTGCACAGAAAATAATGGATTGGATAGGCGATTAATATAGTCTGCACGAGAAAATGGCGCATCGGACCCATGGATTACGTAGGAGGTATAGCAGGCACGGTTGGAATACAATTCTTCTAGAAATCCGAGTTAGCCGCGGACATGACAATGGATGATAACAACCAATACAGAAGCATCCGCGGAATGGCTTTGTGCCTCGGCAAGGAAAAGTGGGATGGATCCACGAACTTGACACAGTGCGCCACCGGTTAACCCGTCAGGGTGGGTCATTTATCTTTGAAAACGGACTTAATGATAAGAGCTTATGCAGTTGCAGTGTTTCTTGTTGCCAGGTATGTACCTCCCGACGCCGGGAATCGGGAAGGAGCCGGCTAGAATTCCTTCCTCGGTGCCGCCCATCGGCTTCCAGCAAACCCTAGGGAATCCTAATAAGGAATGTTCCGATTGGACTATCCCGGTTAGACGCAGGATAGCCTCATTTTAATTCAAGCGCTTTTCGGTTGCAAAAAAAAGAGCATACAATCCTAAGAATTATCAAATACGTCTATTTTGTTGAATCTATCAGTCTATACCACGCATATTCTGAACAGCAAATGAAAGTCAAATATCCAACGAAAGATAATCATTCATGGAGAGGCAAAGAGGGCAAAGTGGTGGAAGAAGAGAATGAAAAAGCCTAACGGCAGAGAAGTAGCAAAGACACGCATTCTATGAATTTAGAAGCAAAATATTTGATCCGTCATCTTGGCAACCGCGCCTGGAGCTTCAAATCCCAGATCTATCAAAGCCTTCTTGGAGGCATTGACCATTCCTGGTGGCCCACACAGCATGATCCTGGTATCTGTTGCTGAACTCGGCAATCTTTCACTCATGACTTGGGCTGTGACAAAGCCCGTGCCATAAGGCCACTCCTGGGGAGGATGGTCCAGCATGTACCAGATCTTCAAGTTCTTGTACTTTTTGGAGAATGCCTCCAACTCCTCCCGTAGAAGAATATCTTCTTCCGAACGATTGGCATAGATCAGGCTTATCTCCGTAGTGTCACGCTCATCTTCACAAATGGCTCGAATCAGCTGGTACATTGGGGTAATGCCAGTTCCACCGGCAATCATGCCGATGTGTCGACAAAGACCTCGTCGGTATTTCATCGCACCCTTCGGGCCCCGAAAGAGAACTTTGTCTCCCACATTCAAGTCGGCAAGATAACGACCGGTGAGAAGACCATCCGGATAGCACTTGATCACCAATTCCAGCACACCAAGGTCCAGGTTGTTCGATGTTGGCGTATATGAACGAGAAACCAATTGTCCATTGACGGTCGCTTTGATGGCCACATGTTGTCCGATTGGAAGACCGATGACATCTCGAGGGCCTGGAAGTTGGAAGGTGAAGCGGTATACGTTCGGTGAAAGTTGTGTTTTGGCGATGAGTGGAAGCTCCTTAAAGTCTTTGGGTTCAAGGAATCCTTTGAACTCATGCGGATTGACTTCCGGCATTTTCCTGATCTTGACATGTGCAGGGTACTGTGTAAAGCCTGACTTTATCTGAGTGAACTTGGACAGCTCGGTACCGATGATAGTCCCAGCAGCTGCGCAAATCCCACTGCCGGTGATCAATCCGTTGAAGAACCCTCCTCGGGCAAGGCTCATTTTTGGGACTCGGAGTGTGTATGCCCAAGCTGGCAGGAGCTGCGATAGCTTTACCAAGAATCTGTCCAGGGGGAGGTGGCCTTGTCTATATAGATAGACTAGCGAAACGACTCCTCCAACCGAGCCACAGATCATGGAGATACTGCGAATTGTCGTGCTCGGAGGGTTGGTAGTCGTTTCAGGCTGAGGCACTTGCTGTATCACACGCACAGTCTTGGGACGAGCGAACTCGTGAGCACCCTTCATCGTACCGATCAAATAGGTCTTCAGAATTTCATCAGCATCCTCCGAGTGGCCAACATCTTCGTATGCTGCTGTCGCGTCTGTGCCAGCGACATCGCAAAGAACATCCGCGCCACCGGGATGATCGCGAACGTATTCGGTGACATTGTAAACTGTGATCATCGTGTTAAAGAGCAATCACTCTACATTTTGGGCTGAATTTAGCTTTTGGTACATACCTTTCCCATGCACGACGATCCATAAGTCGTTCTTAGTCTTGTGCTCCGCGACTTCTTCCGGGGTGTATGCTTCCAGGGATGCCATTTTAGCGGGCAATGAAAGTTATCGCAGAGAAGCCGTTTTTTGACAATAGATTGAGACAATAGGTTGCACACATCAAATGAAATTCAAGGAGGTTCAAAATGTTGCGGTGCAATTGGAAGAAAAGGGAATGGTATTTAGAACAAAGATCGGACCCGGTGGAGTGCTTCGAATTCCGAGACTGGGTCCAATTGTGGTGAAAATTCAGTTATTTATTGTACTCAAGAAGTCCCGAGCCGGTGAGTTAGATGAGGCCTTTCTTTTCCTGTCATATTAATTGAAGCAGCTGTCAAAGCACTTTCCGAGGTAATTTTAGAAACTCTCTGCCAATCGGAAAGCGTATGTTGTAATTATTGCCCCACTATAATTTTAACTCCCGAGGTAGTACCTCCTCGGGAAGCCGAGATGGCCGTCGTATCCGTGGCACCCAGCTCCGATTTGTTGATTGTGGTATACCGATTTATGTACATCCGTCTTGGTTCCAGTAAGAATTTTCATATTTAAGTCCCCGTACTCACTTTGTAAGAATGGAAATTCAGTGAGATACAATCGATTTACTGTCTGTTCCTTCTTCACTATGGCTGTACAACAATTCTATCTCCTAGGAACCGCCGTCTCCTCTGCGAGAAACATCGAAGTTGATGGCACACTAGCCATCGATGATGTGAAAGATTTGATTGCATCCCACTTTGCTATTGTGAAGCCCAACGGTTAGTCAAAAATCCCACCCATTTGGCCGTTTTCATCTCTACTTGCCCATAACAGACCTTGCTAATAGTGAAATAGGAATTGGCTTCCAAAGCCAGGATGACAGAGTCCTACTCGAAGTGGCAGACATAGTTGCCACAGATGGCCCCGTAGCCATCACTATCGATGGACGCGAGGTACGCGATCCACCGGCACCCAACGGATTGCCATACGTTGGCAATTACTTTGAAGTTTATCCCGACCATCTCGGTAACCACCAACGTCTTTTCGAAAAACTTGGGCCTCTGATCAAGACGACTACCATGGGACGCACCGTCTATCAAACGAACGATCCGGAGATCTCGGCTATTGTGCTTTCTGAATCCGACTTCTTCACAAAAAAGATCAACGAGTCACATCCACTTGCTGCCCTCAAAACACCGTCAGCTGGAATCTTCTTGGGAGATACGGATACTTCTGAGTGGAGGGTTGCGCATAAATTCCTTCCCCCTGCTTTAGGCCCAAAAGCTGTTCGCCACTATGCTCCCACGATGCAGAAAACAGTTGAAGATGCATTTCAGGTGTTTGATGCTTTTGACCAGCAAGGGGAAGCCTGGAATGTCTATCAATACATGCTCAAGCTTGGGTCACAGGCGGTCGGAAAGCTTACGCTTGGATTGGACTTTGAACACTTTTCTTCTCCCGATGCTCCTCTGCATGAAATGGTCCATCTGATCGCTGAAATCCTTTCTTTGAACAAGAAGGTCACCTCGAAAGGCGATTGGTATGGCAGATTGCCGTTCGGGGATCCACAGAAGTTGAGACGATCGAAGACCCGTGTTGAAGACTTGGTGGAAGAATCGATCAAGATTGCCGCTCGAGGAGGCGTCGAAGATTTGCCGCTACAGGATGCTGCGTTAAAAGCTACAAACATGGTTGGTGAGTATCCTGTCCATAATAACCCACAAGAAACTGGAAATATTTCTAACATATTCTAGACTACGCTATTCGCGCGACGGATAACAAAGGGGAAAAACTACCAAAGTCAAGCCTCGTTTGGGCACTTGTGGTAGCAACTGGAGCTGGGTTCACCACAACTAGCTCCTTGCTTTCATGGTTGATCTACGGACTTGTTACCTACCCCGGGATGCAAGAAAGGCTACTCCAGGAGCTAATCGACAACGACATTGATGAAACCACGGAAATCACAGCAGATGTGACGGAGCGTCTTGACTTCCTCGACAAGTATGTCAAGGAAACCCAGCGACGACACAACCCCTCATTCCAACCAGGCCGCACTTCCAAAACAGACCTGGTCCTGCCGGGTGGTTATAAGCTACCGAAAGATGCCGTTGTGATTCCAGCATTGCATCACATCCACAACAATCCTGCCCTATGGGACAATCCTCACAGATTCGATCCTGACAGATGGGACACAGACGCCGTGAAATCCAGGCACAAGGCGGCTTACATCCCTTTTGCTACTGGCCCTCGGATGTGCATTGGATTCAATTTTGCTCTTCAAGAGGTCAAGGTCTTCCTTCCAAAGCTGGTGTATCGATACAAGTTCTGCCGTGAGGGAGACGGGCCCATCGAATATGATCCGATGTTCCAGTTGATCAGGCCGACCAATCTGTATGTTCATGCCGAGAGACGAGTCAAATGGCCTCCCAAGACGGAGAAATAAGAAGGTCTCGAGGTCGTATTAGGCTCCATTCCAAGCTTATTCTCAAATATATTGTACAATGATTCATCCTTTTCTTCAACTATCCTTATTATTCTAGATTATTGTGCTATCGCTGATAGTATGCCAGTAAAATAACCACGAGCTTTAGGAACGTTTCGCGAGGGATGATTTGCGTGACTTGTAATATTGCTCGGATGCTACTCCAAAGTATCAAAGCATCAAGTGATAGAGCACTAGGAGAAGCTTGGGACTTTGCTCGCGACAAGCCATTCGGTCATTGAGGGGCACAAGGGCCAAATGTTTGGGTCTATCTTAGGCTTAGTATGAGCCAGTATATGATTGGACTGATAATTTAACTGAAATTTAGTATTCTATTTTAGTTTAGGTTAAATATCCGACAGTATGAAACCAAAGGCGGTACAAACCTCGGGATCGGACGGAATGATTAATAAATTATCCCGGCTTCCCGAAGGCCCTCTTACTGCCGAGGAACCTCTTCTGTTCCTCGGATCTGCACAAGTGGACAGTAGACTTGCAAGATATCATGCCGCCGCTTGGCAAGACAAGTCGGACGCGTCGTTATAGGTCCGCAGTTGCATGTCAGGCCTGTCGCCAACGCAAAGTTCGATGCAGTCTGACCGTCACCGGTGTACCTTGCGCCGGATGTGCTCAAGACGGCGCGTAGTGTATTGTGGATGCGAAAGCAAAGACGTAATCGATCCAGAAAAAGATGATCGGTCTAAGTCAATGCTAAAGTTGAATACAGTTCCAGACAACTCAACGGGAATGCGACTCGCCGTCCCGGGGCTCCTTCCGCGGCTGTCGACTCCAATACAATCAATATGGATCGGGATGTTTCTGCTGGATTCATGAACGACTCTTCGCACATTGATTCTATCCGGGCCCAATCTGCACAATTCACGCCCAACACGAGAAATACTCCTTCCAATCCCGGCTTGAGCAATATAGAAGACGAAGAACGCAATAGCCTTGAAATCGCCGACGCGGCTTTGGGTCAACCGCGAAGAAGGGGCGAAGTGCCCTTCTATACCGGTAAGGATCTTATCACTTTTATGAATCTAGGGAACATGATAGACTAATTCTTCCAATAGATGATCAAACTGGACCTACGTCAGCGCTCAACATCTACACACCAGATCAGTCATTGCCGAAGCATTTTCTTATTCCCGCGAGCATAACATAGTTATCCGAGGAAGACCGTGAATTTCTCCAAAAGAAAGGGGTATACAGACTCCCCAGAAATGACACCTGCAATAGCCTGATTGCGGCATACCTTCTCCATGTACATCCCATTATGCCAGTCATTGAGGCAGACAGTCTTCTGAACCATTATCAAGCCGGCAAGCTTCAAGACTACAACCTTTTGCTCTTATGGAGTATTTTCTTTGCCGCGGCGAATGTAATTCTCCTCTCTAGTACTTCTTTCCTCGGCAACGCTAATCCAGCTTGACAAGTTTGTCTCGACCGACGTTTTCAAAGCAGAGGGCTATGCATCAAGGAGGGAAATTGAAGTATGCAATGTACTCTCGTGCCAGGGTAAGGAGCTCCCCCTCCCATCCTTTCGATCATTTGGGTCATGAAGAGTAAACGAGCTAGTGCTAACTTGACAACAGTGCATGTACAGGAACGGCAACGAGAGGAACAAGATCGTTCTTCTACAATCGTCCCTCCTTCTGGGATTCTATCATTCAGAGATAGACGAACATGGACAACCTTGGTACTGGACGAGCATCGCAATAAGCTTCTGCCAGATTCTCGGACTACATCGCAATCCGGATTTTTCAAAGCGCAACCCATCCATAACCGGGCGACAAAGGTCCTTTTGGCGCCGTCTCTGGTGGAGCTGTTTCTTTCGAGATCGCTGGCTCAGCCTCACTATGGGCAGGCCTCTGCGAATTAATCTCGATGACTGTGACACTCCATTCCCATCACCGGATGACTTGCTTTATGACATAGTTGGCTTACACGAGTCTATTGTTACTTCCTACATACCCAGCGACATAGACAGATTGGCCAAGTATTGGGTGATGCTGATTTCACTAAGTCGGCAATTGGGAAATGTCCTGGCTATGCTCTATCGAACTGTTCGACCCAGGCTATCCATCCATGAAGTTGGAACCCTTGAGAAGCAGTTACTGCAGTGCGATCTTCCGGACCAATACGAAGCGGGTCTCACCAAGGCATCGAGATTTTACTCAAATCATGTCCATCTGCATTACGTGTGGGTTCTAACTGTCTTGTTCTCTCAGTGGTTGTGGTCTCAAGAAGCTAACCAAATACCCCAGGGCGTTGCTCATTACATTTTACCGTTCCTTTGGCACAGAGATCCCCCACAATCTTCAGCCTAGTGAAGAAGAAGACTGGCAACATCGGATGGGGTTAAAGGCCGACGCTGCCGCCTCTCGAACTAACGAAATCTTGGAAACGCTCGTCCAAGCAAAGCTCCTCGACTTCGCCGGGCCAATGACGTGAGTAATTCTCGAACTAGAAGCTTTTATAGCCGTTCAAGCTAACTTACTCTCCAAAGACCACCCCTTCTCGTCCCCGCCATGCAAACCCACTTGCAGCGATGCAAACTCGGCGATGCTCTCTCCAAGCGGATCAAGCTGAACAAACTTGAAATGTGCATGCTTGTAATGGAAGAGTTTCAGAAAACCTATACAGTCGCCTCACTCTATCGTGGCATTTTCGTCAAAGCCATAGAGCAGATATTCCCTGGATACTCCGCCTCCGCGACATCGTTCAAGTCGGCCGCTGATCCCGCCGTCGTTCTTGAAAATGACACTCGACCGGAGAGCTCCCACATGGTCCCAGAAAATCCCGATCAGATGGCACAGTTTGACGAGTTTGACGGCACTGGATTTGAAAATGTCGATGGAGACGATCTGGTGAATGCCATGGTGGACGAGGCTTCGATTTTTAGTTTTTGGGAAACGTGGAACCGGATTTGAGGGAGATATTTGACTTATCTAGGTCGTTGTATTCGACCCCGGGACCTCATTGACGCTTCTCCAGATTGAACTGATGCGTCAGTCCCGAGTAAGATACATGGCAAGCATCCGTGAGTATGCAAGGACTGAACTCACCCGAAAAGGGCAAAAGTTCCGGCTTCAAGCATATAATCCTTATCACTTTCTGTTGTTATACAGGCATCCTCTGGTCATCGGACTGTATATTGTCTCAATGGTTGAAGTTTGAATAGCCAATCTCTCGCTGTCATTTAGAGAAAGACTGATCTACTGAAGTCTATCACTCAAAGACAGCATTAAATAACACGAGCTAAGAGCTACAGGCACAGTTATAGAGGGAAAAGTTGAATGGAAAGTCTAACATTTCAGCTCAACACTTGCAATAGAGATCCCACATACCCGAACTCCCAAGCCAGTCCAAGAATACCTCATTCAGTCCTTGACGTAAAAGTTCATCTCCCATACAGTACTTCCTTGTTTTAGTCCATGAATGGGTTCCAGATATACTCTGAAGCGGCTTATTCATGCGAATTGTCTCGATCGACTTCTGAAGGTCCATCCAATAGACACTCTCCGGCATCCAACCTCGCTCTTGATCGATGGAAGATACGAGACTCTCAAATTCCGGTAGAGATTGAACAGTCTCCCATATCGTGAGGGCGTCATAGTGTGCTGCCTTGCCGTATTTTTTCAAGATTTGCTCCTGGTACTCGGGAGAGACCATCTGTCGAGAGGTTCGTTGCAAGTAGTCAATCTGCTGATTAATGAGGTTTTGTAACTCTTCTGGTTGGAAAGATGAATGTGGTCGCTTCTCAGCCTTGTTGAGATAAAGCGTAATCTCGTCCCTCAGCTTTCGCAGACGGTACTGGGTCCATTCTGGGTAGAGGACATCGAAAGTTGCATAGGGTCGAACATTGGTAATGTAACTGGAGTCGTACACATTTGGCACCTTTGACCGATATGAAGTGATAGTGGATATGCGTTCTTTGACTCCCTTGGCGCGTGCAGCCAGGTGTTCGACCTCGCCTCCTTGGAGCATCACTGCATGACCAATTTGAGGACCTTCGACCTGCATTTACTTAGTTTCTTGTTTCATCAAATGTACTATGCAATCACCTTTTGGGCTTCACCATTTCCCTTCTTGATATATGTTTCTCCTCCAACCATGCCCTCGGTCTCACTCAACATCAACACACAAACATAAGGATAAGAGTCGTAGCTTTCGCAAATTAGTTCTGACACTCCAGTATCCGCTAACGGGATAGTAAACTTACTGCCAAGGAATAATAGAGCTTTTATCTTTCAAAGGATCATAAGCTCTATCTTCGGGGCTCAAATCCAGCTTTTCAACCGACGGCTCAACCGTCAGATTACTGGACATTTCCGTAATGGTGGTCCCTTCCACTTGAATGTTTGTATGCCCAATCTCTATAGGCATGACCACTTCCAAGGGTACACCAGATGCTTCAGATACGATTCTCATTGTTTCAGGATGCGTCCAAAAGTCCTTGATAAACTGAGAGTGCTTAGCTGCATTACGAAGGACTAAAGTTCCCGGGAAAGGCGAGCTGGCGCATTTTTCGATAAGATTCTGCTGGAACAGGGCCTTTCGATAGGCTCTCACACCTTTCGGTGACAACAATGGAAATGGTGTCGTTCCTGCAATAGGCGATGCAGTTGCACTCGGCTCTAAGAGCAAATCTTGCAATGTTATTTTCTTTTGAGGTGGAGCGTAATTGAGATGCACCTGTTCAGTTGTAAATTGAGCATGAATCTTCTGGTTTAATCTAGGGGTGAATAAAGTTGGATACACTTACTTTAGGATTGAACACCTCTTCCTTGATAGGATCTTGGGCAGGGTTCCCAGTCCATCTTCCTAACCAACTCAAAGGATTCTTCATGACCGCGATATGTCGGTTAGGTATGGCTGATCTCTTCGGGATGTCTCTAACTCGCCTCCCCGGGGCTAATGGTTGAGCTAACATGTCTTGGAGCAAAGGAAGAGGAATTTGGCAAGCTGGACCAGACTTTTAAGGAAGGTTATAGTCCACCCCACGTCTATACCCATAGGTAAGCGCTATTCCAGTTCAGGAAAGTCGGTCCCGGTATATCACCCCTGGATCACGTTTCCATTTTCAGTTATCTACACATTCAACTTGGGTCTTTCGATTCATCATATCTTGTAATATGGTTTGCGTAAGCTCTCATTCCCTTTGCAGCAAGGTCTCGTGCAGCTCTTTATGAGAACGGACGCTCCGTCACTCGTGTTAAGAAGGCTTGTTGTATCTATCTAAATATGCAAAAGAGGCTAATCTCCCCCATCATCGATAAGAGGAAAGTCTAAAGTTCGTTGGTCGATCAAAGCCGTAAATAGTTAGCTAACTGTTAGTTAATACCTTGGCAAGGGTCTGTAGTTATGCCCTCTATTGTAGAAGGTCTGTGATGGATAATGAAGATGTCATTCCTAACTCCTGTCGCTTGGCAGATAAACTAAGCTATGTATGACTAATCCTGTATGGTCCCGTGACAAGATGAAATGGTCCGAAAGATTGGATGAAATGAGGGTAGGTCGAGATGGATGAAGGTAGATAAGGGTCACGTGCAAGCACATTGTGGATCTCGATGACTCATTCGTTACTGTATTAGGCTTAGTAACGTTAGTACATAGTTGGCGGTTGCTATTTCCGTAAGTAAATCACAGTTGTACCTTCAGCAGACTCCCAAGTATGCACCACATCAACATGCAAGCCGCAAAGGGTGCCCAGTCCCGCCCAAGCTCCCCAGATGTCGAGCCTCCCGCAGCACTGGAGAACCGAAAGCGATCACTGAACGATAGCTTGAAGGTTGCCCGCAAGCGACTGAGAGACCACGGGTCATTCGATGCAAGTTATTGGACGCAGTCTGCACGCGTGGGGGAAATTGAGATTTCCAAATCGGAAGTTCAACGGAAGATCTCCTTGCAAAATTTTGGAGGGAACGAGATTGAATGGCAGAAGACAGACGAAGCCAAGGCCATCTTTCAACGCATTCGAGCTCAAGAGCAAGCAAAGAAGATCTGCGACCTACGGATTAGAGATCTCGATCTTAAAAAGCCACGGAGAGGCCTCCGGGCGGCTTTCATGAAGCTCTTCACTACCAGCAAGGCCGGATTGAACATCGTAACTCCTGGAGCTGGGCGCCGGGATCCTCGGCTACAGTCAGCTTTCCGTTCCGAAATGATTGAAAAATATAACGCCAAGCATAGTTCGGAAGACTGGCTATGGTGCCCGGTTCTAGGAGATTGGTGCATGAGCGACTACGTTGTTGCGGCCCACCTCTTCGCGTATATGCACGGCCAAGCGACTATGGACGCAATCTTTGGAGCCCGAAGACCGCCGGAGCTATTTTCCCCGCGGAACGGTATGCTGATCTCATCCTTTGTTGAACGATACCTGTATTGCGGCAAGCTAGTTATTGTACCTGACCTACCGGAGAAGCCTAAGCTCGCCGAGTTACTTGTGTGGGTAAACAGCGACGTTCGGAACTTCAAGATAAAAGTTATCGATAAATCGTGGGTTCAACTGGGAAAGCGGATCAGTCCATACCACGATTTGAAATACGGAGATCTTGATAATCGTCCACTCCAATTCCGATCGACCTTTCGTCCAGCAGCTAGATATCTCTACTACCACTACTGTATCCAGATCCTGAGATCTGCTTGGCAGCAGAACTCGTATGGGAGTCCAGCGGCGTCGCAAACTATGAAGGATGAATCTGGCAAGCCCTTCTGGGGGACTCCGGGGCGTTATTTGCCCCGGAATATGCTACTGGCGATTGTGGAGGAACTCGGACATGAGTACGAACAACTTCTAGAGGGCGCGTCCTCCACCCGGTCCGTGGATTCTCAGCTTCTCTTGGATATAGGTTCTAAGCAAGTAATCTTTCGACGGCCGGCCCTAAAGGACTCCGGGTTTGGTGATCAAAGTGGCGATGGGGAAGATGACGAGGATGAAGATGAAGATGATGATGAGGATGGCGAGAATCCCAACATGTAAGAACTGGCTAAAAACATACCTAGTTGTGAGCCAAATCATCCGCATTAGCTACCACTATCATTATAATGCCTTTGGCATCGACACTCACATTCCTATTGTTATTGTTGAGAAATAATCACTTCATATAATAGCCACGATAGCTGTCTGCCCAATCGGGGATAGCGCAGTCGGATTTGCTATCAATCGCGGGGAAGACACATTCGATGCAACACAAACTTTGCAACGTGCCAAACACAATGACCTTGACTACGTTCCATGATACGGGATGGGCGCTTCAGCCGCCCCCACAGACCTCCGCATATACCAGTCCAGTCCAGAAAAAGGGGCGTCGGAAAACGGGAACCCCGTGGACTCGTTCCGGCTGTCTGACATGTAAAAAGCGTCGCAAAGGGTGCGACAAGGCCAAGCCGAGGTATGTACCACCGCGTAGAACTGTATCATGGGCTTAATTGACCGTAGATCAGCTGCAATAATTGTCTCAAGCAAGGCCGCAAGTGTGAGGGCTATGGCGATCTATGGGTAGAGCCGCTTGGCCCGTCGGCTCAAGTTTTCATGCAGGCGAATGCACCGGAGCGGCGACTGACCACCTCGTCTCTTCCACACTTACTATCGCCGCCGCCATCAAAGTCTCCAATTTCAGATGCATGGCAAGATACACAGCTATCGCCGGTCTCGTTAGGCTGGTCTGTTCCATCTTCGCCGCATAGAATTGTTGACATCCAGGCGGAAGAAACTAGCCAGGACCAAGACGCAAATGCAGCAACTGAGTCGAATGCACAGGATATATTATCTGTCATCCTGCGGCCTCGCGGATATCCTAACCCTAGCCATCTTTCATGCCATGAATCACACTATCTGCAATATCATGTGGAGCATGGCTCCAAGCTTCTCGCCAACCTCGAAAGCGATGACAACCCGCTCCGGTCATTGCTCATCCCATGTGCCATGTCCTCTCCGCTATTAATGAAGGCCCTATGCGCAGTTTCGGCTCTTCATCTCGCGAACCGTTCACACGAGTTCAGCGCACAAAATGCCGCAGCGACTTTCTACGGCCGGACTCTCAGCGGACTTCAAACAGTCCTTGCTAGATACTCTACCGACGTACTACCTGACGATGCCATGCTCGCCGTCGGCTTGATGTGCAAGTACGAGATTGTCCGCGGAAGCGTCAAGCAGTGGGTTGTGCATCTCTCCGCAATGCAGCGTCTCATCGCATCTCGTGGAGGCCTCGGCTCAATGGACCCAGCTGCAGCACAGTTCCTCCGAGGATTGTATGTTCTCTAGTCATATGTACTGGGGGAAATTACTCACAAATATCTAGATTTGTCTACGCATATAATATGGCCCGGATGAGCAACCGCAGACGCATCACTTATTCCGATCCCACAGACACTGATATCGGGCCTCCAAGATTGGACATATATATCGGCTACACCGAAGGGATTCTGAAACTGTGTGGATGCATCGCAGACCTGCCATCGCTGCAAAATGACAGCATCTCCCTACGTCTAGCCATAGCATCCATGTGAGCTTCCCACTTACCCCAGTACCCAACACCATCATAAACTAATCATACAACTCTCAGAAATGACTCCCTGCTAACATGGACCCCCACTTCCACACCTTACATCATCCCAAAAGGCATCACACCCGCAGCCCTAACACGTCTCCAGCTCGTCGCTGAGTGCTACCGCGACGCAGCCTTCGTCTACCTCTACTCAACCCTCGAGCATATGGATGCGAACTTCGATACCCCCAACGCTACTCAAAATACCCTAGATCCATTCTTCCAGACTCTTGGAAACAGCCCTTACCTCACAGAGTGGACCTCTCTCATCTTAACCCCCAAATCAACCGCCATACACCGCTGTCTTGCACGCATCGAGTCCTTCCCTCTCGATGACCATTGCGAGTACTCAGCGCTCACATTTCCGCTCTTTATCTCAGGCTGCGAGAGCGACGTCTTCGCCCATCGTGATCTTATACTCCGCTCATTAGGAAAGCTGCAAACCAACTTCGGCATTGGAAATGTCGAGCGCGCAAAGGAGGTCCTACGTATTCTGTGGGCGAGACAGGATGCCAACGCACAGGATCTCGCAGCTGGAGGCACGGCGTCGAGGAAAACACACTGGCTTGATATCCTGGAGGAATTGAAGTGGGAGTTGATCCTTGCATAGTGTTCGATTTCGTATCTGTACATAGAGTATTGTAGGAGAAACGAGTCATGTCACTTCCAAGGTTATTGTTTCACATGGCATTTCGTTCGAGTCTAGTAGACTAGTAAAAGAAAAACTTGATACAGGCATCTTGGGGGTATCGCTAGCGATAATCTGACGCAATCAACTCAGTCCCATATTCACCTCGTCACTCAGCCCGAATTCCCTTTCAGCTCTTTCTGTGCCTGATGACGCTCTGCTCGACCATCGATCAAGGTGATCTTGCATAGATGAATCCTTGTCGCGCAAACTGGCACTATCACTTGTTCCAACGCTGCCCTCACGGATGTGATACTGGGACGGTTTGCGGGAGCTCTGAATGCTAACCGGGCGCGAAGGTGTCCCTTTACCACTTCCAGCACCATCAAAAGCCGCTCCCACGTTCGATCCTGTTGCGCGGCCTAGATCGATGGATCCGCCGGTACTGGCACGGTCCTTGCTGCTGCGGAACCAGCCCCGCTTGCGTGTTTGGAGGGGCGTGGTAGATGAGAGGCTCAGGGAGTCGGAATCAACTTCTTTTTCGGTCTTTTCCTTCTCAGTCATTTGCTTCTCCCTTTCTAGGGCTTGTGTGAGGGTGGAGATAGTCTCCTCGGAGCCATCTTGCTGCACCTCCACCAGCTCGGCATCGCGGTACCACTTGCGTCGGCGCGTGTATCGGTCCCAGCCATCTTGGGCGCGGCGGCCATCATTCCACTACAATTGATTAGCAAGGAGACTTGCAACTCAGTTCAGGAAAACAAACCTTATTATCGTAGTAGATCCATCCCTCGCTAGTCGGGATCTTGCTATCTGATTTGATCGAGTGGTCCGCCCCTTCAACGCGCCACTCACTGCCCTCCACCCAGCGCCACTTGGAATCACCGGTTTGTACATCGGGTAATTCAAATGAGTCTTTTGGCGGAACAGGGTTGAGATGCTCGTCCGTCCAGGCAGCACGCTCCGACGGGAACAGTGAGTAGGTCCAGCCGATTCCGAGCCAGCGTCGCTGGTTCTCGTACACGACAAAAGTGAACCGTACGCCGGAGGCATCTCCACGCCGCCGTGTCGAGATATTCAGTCCCTGGCCTTGGGCTTGGGGTTTCTGCGTGCTGCTCGGGCCATCTGCGACTGAAAGGCCTGTGATCATGGCGCAAAGGCGGCGAACTGCTCGAGACCGCCATAGAATTACACGCGAGACCCGTGCGGGTCGCGAGTGGTAGGTAAGGACGATGGTGCCGACCGTCATGACAACGCGTCGTGTAGTAATTAGGTAAAAAGGAGGAAGAGTGAGGCCAATCCAGACAGGTGTAACAAGGAGGATGCGAATGAAGAGAGCGGTCAACGCCGGTCGAGTCGTTGCAGACGTTGCCGTACGCTGGGTAGACAGGAAATTGGTTAAATCGAGTAGGGGCTCGAGTAGGATATTGCATCGGTTCGTAAATGTGCGTAAAGTCTCAACAATGTCATCCAGACTTTTCTGATGGCGGGTCGTTTCCGCCGCAGCTTTGCTACGGTGCTTTTCACCGGTCGAGGTGGTCGACGACAGAGGCGAGTAGCGCCGGCCATACATGCCCAGGATTAACCCGATTACCACCAAGATCGGACCCGCCCACAGGATGATGGCATCGCCATATAGCACCACCGTCCAGAACGTGGCCACAAGCAAAAAGCTCTGCCATGGGTCTCCCGTTGTCCATGTCAACAGGCCTGCGAGCTTATTCAGCGGTAGGAGAAATGGGTGCGAGTATGCTAGCGCCCGGGTGATGGGCGGCGGTGTAGCCACCAACAGCGGCGACTTGCGATGCACGACGATACTAGAGCGCTGGCGCGAGTTCAGGGCTGAGCCGGTGATGGTCGAAGGGGAGAAGGGAGCAATCGTTGGTGGCTGGGAGTCAGAGTGGCCATCGCCTTGCGAGTTCATTGGAGGCGCCATGGAATCGATCCACGGAAGATCTTCTACTGTAGGTCAACAGGCTGTGGTAATAACAAAGGTGAATGAACATACCGAGCGCTGCCATCCAATTATGGCGACGTCATGCAAAGTGCGTCAGCTCATCTGGCTGAGCGGGCGGCCAAGTTCATTTTAAGGTGAGAGGTTCATTCGGTCCAAAGTTGATCTGCGGGGGAAACCAAGTACGGGACATGTGACTGTCTGTACAACACTGTAAATGCCGACAACTTTGAATTATGTGGATTATTATGGCATCTCTTAATTACCAGAGACTCTTTTAACAAGATCTACAACTTTTATATGATTGACCTCTATTCGTTGTTCTCCCTTTAAATAAGAATGAGCTCGCCCTACGGCGCATAGTTCCAGCTCCCCGACCGACGCTAAAACGCGCAGCCGAAATTTTCCCTTCTTCCTCTCTTCACCTCCTTGTGATCCACGCGCTAGCTCCCTCAGCTCCGTCGACATGGTATGTCATCCTGTCACACTTCCTGTTGATGAGACACATTTCCAATATAATAAACAAAATTCTTACCCACACCCTTTCTAGGCTCATCGCATCGTCACCCAAGTCATTGTTACCGGAGCCCGGGTCTTCGGCCGCGCCTTCGCCGAAGCCTACAAGCAAGCCCAAGCCACCGGCAAATATGCTGCGCAAAACAAGGGCAGCGGTGGTTTCACCTCCTCTGGCATAACCCTCGATGAGGCCTGCAAAATCCTCAATGTCAAGCCTCCGGCCGCCGGCGAAGCCAACGTCGAACACATTATGGAGCGATTCAAGAAGCTCTTCGACATCAACGATCCCCAGAAGGGCGGCAGCTTCTACCTGCAGAGTAAGATTCTGCGGGCGCGCGAACGCATAGAAATGGAAGTCCGAAATGCGGAACGCCAGGCCGCCACGGAGAAAGAATTGAAAGAGGGTTGGAACCCCAAGATCTACAAGGACCGGTGAAGCCTCTGACAGTGCGCTTCTTCTCTGCGCCCCTCGACATTTTTCGCGTCTGCGGTCGAGCACCATCTTCTTGATTTGGCATAGCATGGCGTTTGTGTTATTGTAGGAAAGAGGTTTGTGTCTCTTTTTATTAGATTGGGGGATCTCCCAGCATTGGAGACGTTTGATCTCTATCTTGCCTTGTGTATACTATCTCGACGTTTTTTCACGTCGAAAACCCCCTCTTCTCCACTCTGACATGCAAAGGAAATGTACAATAGCTTCATACTTGCACATGGGTAATGTTCTACCATTTGATATTCCGTCTTACAACCTCTTGTCTCGTACATACTTGTAGCCATATACTCACTTTTCGCCACCGCCGACAACATACATAGACATCGCCATGCAGGGACAACCAGAGACTCAGCTATCCACCGTGAAATGACCGAGACGACCCGGTTCAACTCATCGTCTCAAAGACCGGTAATCGCTCCCCGCCATGGCGCGATCCGGAGCGGAGCGGAGACGGGGCACATTCTCCTAAAAAAAGTCGTCCCACTCCTCCAGGTTCTACTAGGAATTAATCCTCAAACTTTCAGTCATTTAATCTTCCAACCCTCCCATCTCCTTTCCTCTAACCTCCCTCTCACCACCCGCAGCCACCATGCGCCCCTCCACCCCGCTATCAGCGCACCTGCCCCCATTAATAATGGGCACAGCAACCTTCAACTCACAATACAACGCAGATCCCTACGCCCTCCCGACAACAGAACTAGTCCAACGCGCCCTGTCGCGCGGCGTACGCGCCTTCGACACATCACCCTACTACGGACCTGCCGAAGAACTACTCGGCAGCGCCCTAGCCTCCGAATTCGTACAATCCAACTTCCCGCGGCACTCATACCGGCTCCTCACAAAAGTCGGACGCATCGCATCCTCCTCATTCGACTACTCTGCAACCTGGATAAAGCACAGCGTGCGCCGAAGTCTCCGCCGCCTACACACAACCTATCTGGACGTGATCTACTGTCACGACGTCGAATTCGTCTCCCCTGCCGAAGTCATCGTCGCCGTACAGGAACTACGCCGTCTCCGCGATGAGGAAGGCTTACTGCATTATGTGGGCATCTGCGGATATCCAGTTGACACACTGAGTTCGCTAGCAGAGATGATCCTGCGCGAGACCGGGGAACCGCTCGATATCGTGCAGTCTTATGCCAACTTTACGCTGCAGAATACCCGGCTGCACTCGCTGGGCCTGCCGCGGCTGATGGCTGCGGGGGTGGATGTTGTGCCTAATGCGTCGCCGTTGGGTATGGGGTTGTTGAGGAGGGATGGTGTGCCTATTGGGTCGATGGGAGATTTTCATCCTGCGCCTGATGCGTTGCGCGGTGCTATCGAGCGTGCGGCGGAGTGTGCTGCGAAACATGGGGAGAAGCTTGAGGTTGTTGCGATTCGCTTCGCGTTGGAGTCGTGGCTTCGGGTGGGTGCTAAAGTGGGTGCTCTTGGTGCGCCGTTGGCGAGGTCTGCTGATGCGGATCCGGGGTTCTTGTCTGTTGCGAATGTGGGCACTGGGCGGAGATTGGGTGTTAGTGTGATGGGTGTGAGCAATATCGATGAGTTGGAGGAGACGTTGCGCGTATGGCACAGTATTCTCGACGGGCTAGAGAACTGGGATGAAGACGATGAGGGCTCTGAATTTGAGAGCAAGGTTCAATCCACCGGGCCATCTAGCCCGACGGAGCTCACTGGCGCTGTTCCATCCGCATTGAACGTCCCCGACATTCTGACTCCCTCTGAGGGCCTCGTCACTGACCGCGCTTGGTCTCATGCGCGCCGGTCTCATATCTTGCAGCTGGCAAAGGAGGTTCGTGACATTCTGGGTAGCGAATGGGTGGATTATGTATGGGCGAGTCCACCGGCAGACTTTGAGAACTCTTTGCCCGACGAGCATATTGCTGCCGTGAAGACACTTGAGGTGGAGGGTGAGATATCTCACGCTGGGTCTCCTGGAGACGCCATGCTTACGCCGCCACTGGATGCGGAGGAGCGGCTTGAGTAGAAGCGATATTTGCAGTGAGCATAGAGGGTGACGTGGAAAATGGTTTCTTAATGAACGTAGACCGTACATAGCTCTGTCCATGAATCCAATGAGCACATAATGATTATAATGAAAGCGTCGAGATACTCAGTGCCCGGTTAACATATCAGCAAGTCAGTACCTCGTCAGCGCCAACAAATGATGCAAGCTTTCAAGGTCAGAGATCCAGTTTCAAATCCCACTCCTCTCCAAGAAATCCATATAGCGCTTGCTTGGTGAGAAGGAGGATTGGGCGGGGGAAGCAACAATTAACACCAGCGAGACGCACAAGACTGAGACGCTTGCTGGACGGTTCGATTGAGTCAGTAATGAGATACCGTGTACAAAAATATTATAGGCCGCGCCAAGTCGAAACAGGAGCCACCGACTGAAGAGCGGCTTGTGAAGGTTGCCGCTCGGGTAAAGACTTAAGATCCATTCCTCGATAACTCTGAGGTAGGCTCTAATGGACAAGTACAATAAAACTTGATGATGCTGCGTCCGGGGTCGGGAGGTTTATATCTCTGTTTTTGGCCTTTAAGCCTCTAGTGTTTACTCTCAGCCCCAGCTGCGAGCTCTGCCCAACGATTGTTGATCTGGCGGTAATTCTTCCTTTTAAGATCGATGGTTCAGAGACTTGCATCAGCTGTCTTATTCAATAAGTCCTATTCTAAGAATCCTTCTAAAGCTTCTGCTATTACATCCAGGCCAGCCAGTCTCGCATAAACCTTAATACCAGTCATTCTAGCATGATCATTTAGTCCTCGAACTGCTTGAATCTTCCGAATGGAATCTCTTCCATACTTTTCCTTTTTTTTTTTTTTTTTTGTGCTACGGATGTATAACTATCGATTGTCCACCCACTAACGCGCAGATCTAAGAGGTAAGAAGCTTCAGCCCCTGGTTCCAAGGGGAGCGACAGAACCCGCCCAAATCTAGATCTTGGGGCCATCTTCTCTTTTTGCCCCTTCGCCCTTCTAAAGCTCTTTTCCCTTGCTCTTTCAATCAGTATTGGATTCTTTGATTTGGTTTGTCTTGCCTTGGAGCTGTATCTTGGACAATACTAACTCTTCATTAGTTGGCTACGATATGGACGGTCACCCAGTTCTCATATTTCCTGAAGACACCGATTTCGTGGCACTAGGCTCAGCGGGTGCGATCTTTCAGCATTGCGAACGCCAGGAACATGTTCTTAAAGCGCCTCTCAAATATGATGTGACGAGCTGCAGCCCTGAGGTTGTCGAGTGACCAGAAACAGAGAGGATTTCTCGGATTTGTGTATTAGTCGCGAGAAGCTGATTTACGGAGTCATCCCTAAAGACTCGAATATCCTCGAATGTCTCTCCATCAATGAGAGAGGCCTTGAATTCCCGTACTATCGGCTCGGGAGCCTACGTGATTTCATGCAAAGAAACCAACAACATATTTCTGATAAGACCAGAGACCAATGGGTTATGAGTGCCGTTGACTCTATCATCTTGATCCATAAATATGGAGTTATTCACGCTTATATTAGCCCGAGGAATTTCCTTGTGGCTCAAGATCTATCAATCCAGCTCTGCGACTTCTCCGGATCTGCTATCGGCGATCTTGAAGCATTGGTTCAAGAGGAAGATCGGTATCGGCTTTTCCCGTGGTCTCCTCGAAGCGTTCAAACGGACTTGTTTGCTCTGGGATGTTTGATATTTGAAATTTCTACCGGGGTGCGCCCATACGACGATATTGATGACCAAAACTACGAGGAAATTGGAAGGCGATATACTGCGCGAAGTTTTCCCAGTCTTGATGGAAACCCTTATCGGGATGCCACTTTGAAGTGCTGGACATTACAGTATACAAGCGTGGACGACCTACGGTCTGAGCTGCGCCAGTTCTCAAAAGAAACCCAAGGTTCGAGGGAGCATGGACGTTAAGTTTTGGTCGCTTGATGGATGAGCACCAAAACGTCGCTCGTCTCGGAAAGATCTTCGAAATCAAAGGTGGTTTGCGCTTGAACCAGGAATACCATATATCAGTTTCGATTGACCCCAATGACTGGGGAACTAGGGTAAAAAGGAGCTCAATAGAGGGGTCACCCTTATCAATTAAATGTGAAGCGTGGATATCCGCGCTCGATCATGTCAATGTCATCCTAGCAGCTCGGAGCCGGCTGGATGGGTACGAGCTTGTAATCGAATCTAATTCGAGTGCGACTGCGACTGCGGCGGTACCTAGATGTGAAAAAAAACAGGTAGCTCGTTCAAAAACTCACTTTTCATTATTGAGAAGTAAGCAAAGGCGGCTCAATGCAATTGCATCGAGGCTACAAATAATAAGTCCCTTCATCGCCTCGGTTCCCACTTCCTCCGGACAAACGATATGGGTATCTAACAAAATAATCAAAATACAAAGAAGTTGGGCTTCAAGGGAACTCGTCATGGTCATCGCTGTTGTCAATGGGAAGACATTTGGGCAGATCAGCCGACTGCCTTCTGAGCTAGTGGAGAAGCCAACTCAGGCTTGCTCGCGCCTACTTCCGGCGAGGAGCGCGAGGCTTGCGATGAGGCCTATCGGCAGGCCTCTCAGCTGAAGGGCTTCGGTATTGGGCGAACTGCTCGGAATTTTCGTACACGTAGCGGAGCTGGAACCGCTGTTCGATATACTCGTCATAGTTCGCCGCGATGATGGACTGAAGAATGCTCTTGGGTTCGTTGGATAGCGCGACCTCGTGCATCCGTCGATTCAAGCTATCGTACGCATCACGGAAGGCCCTAAAGATCAACCTAATCTCCTTGGTGCCACCCGAGATATCATTCGAGGGATTGTTGGGGTCAATGATCGACAGGCGGTCATTATCACCGAATGCCTAGGCTATGTGAGCAGCTGTCCGTGGTTAAAAGGGTCACGAGGTCGTGTCTTACCTTGTGATAATATCCGGGTGGTTCCATTCGAAGGCCAACCCGTTCCCAGTCCATCAAAAATCCATAAAAGTCGAAGAATTCCATCAAGACAAGCCCAACATTTCCCTGCTTGCTAGAAGGCATGTGCTGCAGCAGACTTGTCACCAGACAGGTGATGGAAAATCCACCCAGACCGCCGGTGGGTACTTCGTTGAGGCCGCGTAGGAGCAAAAACTGCTTGATGACAGACACGATGATAGGCATGATGGGATACTGCAGCTTCCACTCTTGGAATGTTTGGTTTGCAATGATGCCACTGTCATTATCGAAGGATAAATCCACACGAAGACCAGTCAGCTTGTCGATAAACTTCAGGATCGGGACTCTAGCGTGGGCAATGGTTTCAATGGAACCAGGAACTGCAATTTCCATGCTCTTCAGGAACGCAGAGAAGGCGTAGATCTGACCCTTCCTCTCGCCAAACTGCTTCCTTCCACCCGACATATAGACCTTGGACAGAAGAACAAGATCAATATCTGCGGTAGGTAGGTACATTCCGGATGCGAATGAGCCAAATGGCTTGACCGAGACGTTTCCGTATCTCTGCTTGAACCCCTTCTCAATTCGGTCAACGAGATCTTGACGGGCAATCTGCTCGTATTCGTGGGGCTTGACCCAGTTGAAGAAATCAAGGACTTCGCAGTGCAGCCTGATTTGAGTGTAAGTAAGAACGCACAAGACACAGAACATAGAGACGAATACTTACTTTTGGCTTGGGTTTATGGGATAGCTGTCGGCCATCCATGGTGTGTCATTCTGGCCAGAAAGAGCCTTCCACTGGTATACAATGGATCCATCATCCATGAAGCGGGCCCTCGGCTTTCCAGTCTTGAAGGAGACGCCTTTGCTCTCGTCGTCACGAGTCCGCTTCAACGATGATACCGCTGGGGGCTTGTTTTCCATGCTCCTGGGACCTTTAGGCGCATTTTCTGGGGCCTGTGCCTCGATTGGAAGCTCGGGAGCCGGACCGAGAGAGATAAAATCCACATTGTCTGCGACGGCATCCTTTTCCTTGGATTCACCCAAGCCGTGCTGAAGTTTGGCCTTGCGAATCAATTTGACAACATCCACGCGCTTGTGTTGACTCTCGTCAGGGGGAGGAAGAGAAGTATAGGGATCGGGATTCGACCATTTCGGGGCTGGCGGAGGAGGCAGAGGTGCGGACTCCTTGGTTTCACTTGCAATGGCGCGTCGTTTGCGTGGGCGTGAATCCTCGTCTTCCGACTCCTCCGAGAGGTCCATCTCTGCCTCTTCGCTGTCACTCAAATCTCCAAGTGATGCGAATTTGGGAGCAGGCTTGTCGGCTGATTCAATTGTCAACAGCTCAGGTGTGCCTTCTCTTTGGCCCTGTAGTAAAGGCCGCTCTGATGTCTTTGGCTTTGGATACCGGAAGGTAAACTCTCTGCGTCTTTGATCGCGGGGCGCCCCCCTCTTAGGAGGTCCGTTTCCGCGAAACTCGAACGGCGGCATGATTGAACGCGTACACAAAACCTCAGAGAAAACAACTGCTCTCCCGCGGATGTCGGGTGAGTGAATCTTAGTGGCGAGCTGAATGAGAGTCGGCTCTTACCTGTACAGGCGTCCTGATTGTTTGAACCGCAGAGTGTATTTGTCGGGAAGATGAGGTGAATGCGGAAGCCGCGCAGAAAAAAAAGAGACTACGGCAGAATCGCGCTACACAGGCGGTGTATTACGGAGAACATCGATTGGCCAAGTCATCGCTATACACAATCCGTCTTCACAGCTTCTGCAATCCATCCTCCAACAGTTTCACCAGGTCTTTTTGTGCTGCCATCTCTGCAAAACTAACACGGTCAGGAGCCCAGTCTAGCAGACTCATTATCCGCGCACCATCACCTCGGAGCAACCCGATACTAACATCGATCAATTCCGGCCGTTCATCGCAATGCCAGAAAGCATTGGCTCCACAAACTTCACAGACTTCCCGATACACGCCTGGAGAGCTACTATACCGCCGCATCGTCTTATTCTCGAATGCTAGAGGTGACCCGTCTGCGTTGAAGATGTTAGACTTTGGTACAAATGCCCAGGTCTGAATAGGAAAGCCGCATCCCAGTCGGCAGGATTTGCAGGTACAAGTGCCCGCAAGATATTTGGAATTTCCATCTCGTAGCCACCACTTGACATCCTCAGGGTTTGCGCCAGATCCGGAGTGGTACGGGACCAGCAAGTCAGCGAAGGGTGACCGGGCTTGCGACGAAGATGCGTCTGGTGGGGTGATGTAGAATTCGATCCCTCCACAGTGACAGTGTGCCTGCAGCTGACTCGGTGCCTTCGATGGATGATCCACAGCCATTTCTGATTCGAACTCGGTGGCATTGTCCTGCTGTCCCGAGAGAACCTTTAGTCTGCAGCCGCTGTCCGAATATGGCCAGCCAGGCAGAAATGTGCTCAATCCCCCGTCTCTGGTGTCCTTGACCTGCCAGTGCTGGACTGACTGTACCGGTGGTATATCTCCTGCTACTAATACCCCTGTCGCCACTAGATATTGTCCGCTGGGCTGCACTCGAGCCAGGACATGGGAACCGCACGTCTTACAGAGGAAGCGGCTCACGTAAGGAGACTCGCGGTACTCTTGAAGTCCCTCCAATGTGGAGTCCAATGTGGAGGGCTCATCCTGTATGAGGTAATATGATGTGCACAGGATCCCAGTCACCGCTCGACAGCCGTGGCAATGACATAGTTGGAGTTGAGTGTGGTCTGTCGAGGGATCCAGCTGCACATACAGTGCTATGCCTCCACACAGACACGTAGCGGAGCTAGACATGTGGGCATTGCAGGTGATCGTAGATATGCAGTTGAGAATGTATTGTTTTTTCTTCGCTTCTAGTTAGAAGATGATACTATCAGTCTGTAAGCTGTAGCAGTAGGTACTCGGTAAACAATGTCCCGTCGCACAAGAGATCAAAGCTGTCAGGTTGTCCTGCGTCAATATGTGCTCAAGCGGGGGCAGTGCAGAAATGCGCTCGACTTTATAAGGTTAGTAAAATGCGCGCTGTGGGTTTCCAACAAAGTCGAATCCCGGGAAGTCACGGGCGCGTCCCCATATATAAAGAGCTCGGCCCTTTTTTATCTTCCCCCACCATCGTCATCTCTTCACTCGTCTCTAAATCAGAAATCCTTGCAATAACAAAGACCACTATCATCAAAATGGGTGAGTCCATGCCTTCCCCCCTGCATCCTTTCCTATATCCTTCCCTGCACATTGCTTCTCTGCCTGAAATCCAACATGTCGGGGTTATGGCGGGGTATTCCCCCTCGTACTCCCGAATCTGTCAACTCTCAGATTTCGATACTGACTATGAAAACAGGTCCCGATCACACCTGCAGCTGCGGCGCTTCGTGCCAGTGCCCTGCCGGCGCCTGCCAGTGCCCTGTATGTGCCTCCCGTCCTTGTCATGACGTTCCGTTGGCTAACCCCACTTTCCCCAGAAATAAACCACTCACACCCTTGTGATGTGGCGTCGGGAAGACTTTTTGCTCTGTTAATCGAGATGCGGCATTGATATGCAATGGGAGGAGGTGAATTTCGCTCTTAGCTCCATCAAGGCTTTTTGCTGGGAGGAGGCATCACGGATGTCTCGCATGTCAAGTTCCGACTCAATCAAAAAAAGTCATAGTTGATGGCCTGTAGTCAACCAGACTACGGGTAAGCTGAACGTTTTTCATTATTATTCTCCAAGTACCTTGTGGGCATCGACCCAATCTTTGGATCATTTAGACTCACGGAGGTGATAAGCTTAATTGCAATGCAATAACCGACTCAACGGAACTATGACGAGGACGTTGTAGCAAAACATTCAAGTCCCTGTCTACCTATGTATCCAGAACGCCACGGTAAAGCGTCTTTCGTAATCCCGGGAATCAGATGCCAACTCAGATACCCAGATAGGCCAGCACATACGGACATAACTCGCGCACTGAAACAGGTAGCCTTCCAGCCACATCACAGACCACATCTTTTCCTTGTTCCTTATCATGAATCCCGATAATGTGGGCAAGCATTCCATGAGGAAGGACTACATTCGGCTGTGGCGGCTACGTTTGCCAAAAGTGTTTTCGTCGTGGACCGCACTTTAAACGATCAAGTATATTTCGGGGCGTCAAGGAATCGGGCCATACTGTCTTGGGAAAGTTACAGCGGATCTGTTCCTTTTTATTTGAATTCCAAGGAGCCAATTACAATGACTCTTTGTATGCAACCACTCATATTCCCGTGTAGAACTTTCCTATTTCGTCGCCCACTGTTATGAGAGCATCGGGCTCTGATTCTTTCTTTACAAGCCTGCGGTGCATGGCCCTACCTAGGTAGCGAGAGCCACCAATATCAACCGTCACACTAATGAGCGTAATCACTATCTGAGGAGTCAACAGTCATGATTGCTGACTACCGGGTATAGGACTGTATGAGATAGTCTTAGCTTGTTGCATTTTCTTGACATATCTCTCGACACCCGACCAGACTGCCCGGTAAAACAGTCCGTCTTGGTGATCAATCTAGCGTGTTCAAATCTACCCAGGGATCAAAAGCAGTCAGAGGCGAGTACTAAAACGGAAAAGAAAAGTCACGAGTAACAAATAATATCCCATGGATATGTATATCGGGAAGGCCCGTGGTATGTACGTCCGCGGGATAGGGCATGATATGCTCACACAGAATAAGACGATCCACTTTTTCTCGGCGTGCCTGTTTGCACGCATTGTCAAAAGTCTATGCTGCAGATGTGGGCCAAGACACAGTCGCAGTCGGGCCCGATCTTCATCCGTGCGAGGGTGCCGAACATAACGCAGGTAAGGTCGAGAAGTTCAGTTATCAGATGTTCAAATGAGATCAAGCCACAGGCCCTTAGGTCTTGGACTTGCTGGGTTTAGTGTCGAATCTCGATTATGGTTGGTGTGGATCCCATCCGTGCGAGATATCTTGATACCAGCACTGCTCAAGAACCAAGCAGGGCATTTTTCCCCTACTATCTATTCCTTGATGGAAGAGGAATATAACGCAGACTCCACTACAGCAGATCCTGGAATATGTAAGCATCTCAGTATGCAAGTGCCAATGAGACCCAGTAGTGCCCCCCCTTCAAGGTCCTCAAATCGCGCAAACACTCGGCTTCTCATAGGCTGAAGAATCGAATCTACGCCGCTCCTGGCGCCGGAAAATTCATCTTGAAAGGCCCCACTGCTGGCCAAGGCCCGTTCCCATATGACTGTACATATGAGGTAATGAGGCCCGTCCCGAATGTGGAGATTTACAGGGCTCTGAAACGTGGGCGTCATCGTGGTATGAGGAGGCTCAAGTCCCGCGGGATGGAAATAATGTAGTGAAATCCTAGGATGCCATGGCCTTGATGCATACACCTCCCAGACTCGTCACTCACGTCGAGAGACCGGGAACCGGCGAGAAGAAAAAAGAAAAGAAAAGAAGTGTGGTCCAGTCTGGCCCCATAATCGTTAGATAGACCTAACATTCCTGCCCAATATCGAGCCACAGGAAGCTCGGCAAGAAGCGGGTTTCCCCAAGTCCGAAAGGAAGGCAGCCTGCCACACAAGCCCACATCATCTGCATGAACCTAACCGGTCCATGTCTCGCCTGCAGTCTGATCTGCGTCAACGACACGAGACGCAGACCCTCCACTGTTCCTCCCACCAACGCCATGATTGGTGCCAGGTACTGGAAAAGACGCATATCATTGGTGACACAGTAGAGCTGCTCGGACAGTCGATGCAGGTAGCTCAGGTAAGGAAGTGGAGACGGAGGGGATGCCATGTCATGGAGGGGGGAAATGCTTGGGGTTGCTCGAATGCTCCAGTAGAAAGTAAAAAGAAATTGAGAATAGGGCAAAAGAAAAAAACAGGATCAAACACCGTAGATCGGAGATGATAGCACGAGGCTCCGTGAAATGGAAGTATAAAGCCAGCCTCCTTTACCCTTCCAATCCAATATTCCAACAACAATTCAATAACTCACTCAAACAAGACGTTTCGTGGTTCATCCATCAACATTACAATCATCATGTCTCCCTGCTCTTGCAACTGCTGCTCCGGCAACTGCGGCTCCTGCTCCTGCTCCAGCTGCACCGTAAGTCTCCCGCATCTTATTCTGGCGTGATAGAAGGTCTTATTATTCTACCAGCACTAAGCCAGCTCATACGCCCTCGCTGCCGTCCTCCTCCGCCTCGACAACGCATACCAGGCCCGGTCTGCCGCTGCTTTCCAATTAGGATCGGTTGATGGTGTACTATATGGTCGTTTTCAATATGACTCGATGTCTCCCGGCATGAAGGGTTGGAGCCTTTTGGATGGGGTGGATTCAAAGTCGACTCTTTGTAACTTCTTGTATGTCTGTGCCTTTAGGGCTGTTTATATGATTACTGCGTATTTTCCTGCAAGAAAGGTACTTTTTTCAAACTGTAGAGACACTGTACACAGAACTATAGTATGTCGTATTCCAAGGTTGTCATTCAATAGCAACCTAAGAGGTTATAGGTTATTCAAATTTGGTATATCGTGGAAAGAAAGAAAACTCGCTATAATTTGCTCGGACAAAACGTTTGAATGCTCAAAGTACATCAAACTCGGTGGAAATACTAAGCAGCATAGAAACACTAGACACATATGCAACGCAATATCTAATACCGGAGGGAGAGCTCACAGCTCATCCTTCGAGCGGGGGACTTTATCATCCTCGCCTCCAGCACAAACAGCCGGGGTAGTCACAAGCATGGAATAAACGCACTTCTCATCCTCAGCCGTCTTCAAAATCTCATTTTCTTCTCCACACTCCAAGACAACCTTAGTCGACCGGTTGGGCCCGTTCCAGCAGGACTGGCCGCGCTCATACTCAAGAACGACTTTCTCCACAGAGATGACCTCGCCAGCCTCGTTGCTGGTTTCCTCGACGCTGGTGGATCCGATTCGGACGAACTTGCCCATAGACATGGAGTTGCCGCCCTTTCGCTGGTTCTGCTTGGTACTTTCCAGGAAGCAGTGCTCATACGTGTATTCACCTGCATCTTGGGAAATGCACTTGCCCTTGAGAGCACGGAAAATGCCTCCGGGCCCGTAGTCCTTCTCAAGATCGGCTCTCTGATCACGAAGCTTATTCTTGAGGTCCTTCAGCTCGTCCTCGCCGGCTTTCAGAGCGTTGCGTGCCTCGGTTACGGCTTTGGATTCGGAGATTGAGTCCCCCTCGGGTTTGGACAGAATGCCACTGATCTCGAGAATAGACCGAACAGAGAGAATCTTGTCTTCAAGGAAGCTGACAAGAGATGGAGGCAGGTAAGCTGCGATCTTGTAGACTGTAGTTTCTTGTCAGTAGCTGAATGTAGCAATCGGTATCAAGAGCTAGCTTACTCAAGTCAGACTCAGCGCATCCATCTTCCTCCTTCTCCCAGTGCTCCCAGTTGACACCGGAATCCTCATCATCAGCCTTGGCAATCTCGTCCAGGTCGCGGTCCCGGGCACTGTTGCTATCCTCGCCCAGTCCACGAGCGGCATAATCTTCCCAGCTGCGAACAGCGCGCTTAACGCCCTCGTCGTTGAAGTTGGGGTTGTATTCAACCTTGAACTTGGACAGAACTTCCTCAAGCTCCTTCAATCGGGAGCGGGCCTCGTCTCTCTGCTGGCGAACCTCCACCAGCGCATCACGTAGCTCATTAACTCGGCCCTTAGCAATAGCTGCAAGAGCATTGACCTTGCCCTTGCCCTTGCCACTGGTCCGGACAATCTTGCGCTCCTGCTCCTCGGCCGTCTTGAGGCTAGACTCGAGACCTTGGACCTTGGCCTCGGAGCCCTTGATCTCCGCCTCTAATCGAATAATGTGATCCTCGATCTCTTTCTTCTGCCGGCCGGCATCCACAAGAAGATCTTTCTTCTTCCTCAGGGCAGCAGTCATGGATTTCTGACGCTGCTCCTCTTGCTTCCGCCACCGCTTGCCAATTTCCTTGCAACGATCCTCACACTTGGTCCCACCGACGCGCGCCCACTCATCGCTGCCATCGCAGCACTGCTCATAATCACAGATTCCGTCGTTGACGCGATGGAATGGCACGTAAGATGGCCGGTGGCCCTTATTTTTACAGTAAAACCCGGGCAGCGCAAGCACAAGATCCAATCCATCGTTTCCTGGGCGCTCCGCGACCGTCAGTGGGGAATTCCGCGAGAGGTGTGCACAGGCAGCGGTGCCGGGCTCATCGCTACCGTCCGGACAGTCGCAGAAGTCATCATTAACGGCCGAGAAAGGGATCTGGATGGACGGATTCGAGATGCATGTAAAGGTAGTCGGGTCCTGGTAGAACTTGGCAACTGTACAGCCAGAGAGTTAGCCCATTGAAGCGAAGCAAAGCCAGAAAACATCAATGCAGCCCCGTTGACCGCCCATCGGCTGTGGATATCTCGTCCGGGTGTGGGGATTGTGTTCAGGATCCAAAAACTCACATTCAGGAGCGACGCCCCGGGGACGAGACTTATCACTGCTGGCCTGGACTGAGGACCCAGCGGCAGCCAGCAGAAATAGCGACGGAGGGAGTCTCATGATTGAGGCATTGAGCTTGGGGATGTGGAGAGAGCTTCCGGCCAGCTGTTGATATGGGGCTAATCGGCGGCTGACTCATCCCGCTATCTCTTCGACGTTATCGTGGCGACTCGATATCCTCTGCGCAACTTATTTGCAAAGTCAGCCAATATGGGTAATGACGGTGGCAGGTGAGTTATTATCTTAGGTATACGAGTCTTGTAGTGAATACAAGCTAACCATTACTCGCAGTATCCCCACCCGCCGCGAACTCGTTCGCGAGGCGGCCCGCGCCCCAAGCACGGCGCAAGTCAAAGAAGCCCAGCGCGAACAGCAAGAGCACTCCTGGACAACATGTCCTCTCTCACACAAAGTCCTGGCACGTCCTATAGTCTCAGATTCAGTCGGCAACCTATACAACAAGGATGCTGTGCTCCAATTCCTGCTCCCCGGCGACGACGGCGAGGGCATCAGCTCCAAATCCGACTGCGAGGAAATTCTGTGCGGGCGGATCAAGTCCCTAAGGGATGTAGTTGAGCTTCAGTTCGAGGTTGACGTCGAGCGCAATGAGCACCCTTCAGACCGTGCGCATGCGCACCGTCATGAGCGCCGCGAGGGCTGGATCTGTCCCATCACGGCGAAGCCGCTAGGCCCTGCTGTGAAGTCAGTTTACCTGGTTCCGTGTGGACATGTTTTTGCCGAGGAGGCGATTCGACAGCTTAAGGGTGATAAGTGTCTGCAGGTTGGTATTTCCTCTATAAAAGGGAGTCTGATGTATAGCTAATATGTTCTAGTGCGACGAGCCCTACACCGAAGACAACATAATCGTGATCCTGCCGACAAAGGAAGACGATAAGCAGCGCCTTATTGCCCGTGCTGCGAAGCTTGCTGAACAGGGTCTCACCCACTCCCTGAAGAAAGCGCCTGGTTCGAAGAAGCGCAAGAAGCATGCTACCACCGAAGACTCTGCTGATGCCGTCAGTGGTAGCGCAGAGCCAAAGACGGCCAACAGCCGAAGCAACACATCTACCCCTACACCTGGGTCGAGTGGAAATGGCATCAAGAATGCCGCGACAGCTTCGCTGACTGCGCGTGTGTTGAACGAAGAGAACGAGAAGAAGAAGCGGCGGAAGATGATGGGTCTCAGTGATAATCTGGACAGCCTCTTTACAAAGGATAGCAAGGATGGCAAAAAAAGCGCCGACTTTATGACGAGAGGATATAGTATCCCTTCTTCAGCGCGGCGGTAGTTCTCTTGCTATTTTCTTGATATCTTGCTTTCATGGCTCATAGGAGTTTACCTTGGATTTGGAGACTTCAGGAGTTTTATCATTACGGGTTTGGGTTGCTGATGTCGATTATGACGGCCACTTTGCGTGTTGAACGCATTTTGTACACTTTTCTTTGAATGACACGAATTTTCTATGAACCAGAAAATGCAATTGAATAAACTGTTCTAGTGTACACGAAAAATATCCTGATATCAAAACGACAGATACCTCGAGAATGTGCAGCGAGCCCATTCTCTTGCTAAATAATGCCCATACATCACCAAGATCTTTACAGAGATGCCGCTCCCTCGGCAAGGAGACCCCACGGAACCGGCATACCTGGACTCGACTTATGACTCGACTGAGCCTCCGTATGCTGGACGGCCTCCTCCTCCTCCTTATTCTCCGAGCGCGTCTCCTCCTTCGGGAAGATAAGACCCCTGCGGATGAGCTCAGCGTAGATAGCCTTCTTCCGACCCATATCCTCGTCCTGTTGGCCTCTAGTCATACGCGATGTAGAGAACTGGATGTTGGGCGGCAAGACACCGATGCGCCGCTGCTTAGCCAGTTTCTTGCCGACGTTAATGGGCTTCTCCTTCAGTGTTGTGGAAAGGGAGACGATGATCTCTCCGACGGTGGTGGACGAGGTAATGGCAGTGTCGGGGATGCGGCGGCCGATCAGCTGGGAGAATCTCTTGACGAACTGTAGGTTTTATAGTCAGCGCAGTATTGTAAAAAGTCATTAGAAGTAATCATACAGCAAACTTGACGCGGGGGTCGACTAATGAGAGATCACGAGGAGGTTCTGCAGAAGTCTTCTCCTTGGCGATGAAGTTCTCGGGAGACTTGATCTGGTTCTTTGTCTGGCCGCCGATCTGATTGAAGACGTACTCCAGCGCTTGCAAAGCCCGCTCGTCAGGGAAGCGAAGAGCAGTGCTCCATTGCTGGGTCTCGGAGCCCTCAACGCCGCAGGCGTCGATCAATTCCTGGATCTGTGGGTAGTGCTCGCCAACCTGGGAGACACTGTCCAGGGGCTTGCCCAGCATAGCCATGAGCGCGATTTCCACGGCAGCCTGATGAGCAGCAGCGGGGATGGGTTTGGGGGTGATATCGGCGCCGAATCTGCAAATATCCATTGGTTAGAATTGCTGGCCATCTTGGATGGACTTGCAATTGAGAGATCCCCAACAATCTATGCGTACATACCGAGAGTACTTGTCAGCCCCATTCGAGCCACGCTCTTTCCATGCCTCCTCTTCAGTGAAACCAATGCGACGCAATCCATTCCAAGTCTCCGCCTGCACATATTGATCACCAAGCTTAAATTCCTCGCCCTCCACGCCAGCAGCGAGCTCTCCAGCATACCCTCCATCTTTTGAGGCAATCTGGGATCCTCCACTGTAGGGGTCTGCTTGGCCTGGCGGCTTATCGCCTTTCCAGAGTGAGCGGCGAGTCCGCTCCAGGACCGACGGGGAATCGGAGGCATAGCGGCGGATTTGGCGAACGAGCGGCGAGACGCGTCGCGGAGTAGCTTCGGATTTGCAGTTTGAGCAGACGTACAATGCCTCTCGAAGAGGCAGCCGCATGGAGGGGCGCATGGTTGCGGTGTGAGTTGCTTTACGGCAACTTTTGCCCGGCGAAACAAATCTGAAGTCCAGGTCACGTGATATGATTCTTGGCATTTCGCAGTTGCGGAGATTCAGCTTCAATTTGCACGCAGTATGGAGTTAAATCTATGGACTATTGTATTCTTTGGTATTTCCTTCACTTTTTATCAAGTTTAACTTTGCGCACTCCAGTCGATTTGACGTCATAGTGTTGAAGGGCACAGAGCAAGCAGTATTTTGGAAGCAGAAAGACTGTAAAAGCTGAGCGAAAGCATTGTTGGCCAATCATTCCCTTACTAGAATTACAATCGAGTCATCGGATTGAAGCACAACGATTCGTCTATTGTTTGCAAAAAGCTATATACACATGCGTCGCTGATATCATACTATAACAAAGACCATCAAACTGTACCCTTTTACTCCCGAACAAACATACCAGCCATACCCATACCGGTACCAATGCACATGCTGACGACACCGATATCCTTGCCACTGCGCTCGAGCTCGGGGATCAAATCAGCCAGCTGGCGGGCACCAGTAGCACCAAGAGGGTGACCGATAGCAATAGCGCCACCGTTGGGGTTAACCTTGGCCTCGTCAATGCCGAGCTTGCGGATACTGTACAGAGCCTGCGAGGCAAAGGCCTCGTTGATCTCCCAGACACCCACATCGGGCACCTGCACGCCGACGGACTGCAGCAGTTTGGGAATGGCAACGGCCGGGCCGACGCCCATCTCGTCGGGAGCACAGCCAGCCACGGCGGTGGCGACCCAGCGTGCCTTGATGGAGCCAGACAGGCCGAGTTCCTCGGCGGTCGAGCGGCGCATCAGCAAAGAAGCAGCGGCACCGTCGCTCACCTGGGAGCTGTTACCAGCGGTACTAGCACCGTCGGGCTTGAAGGCGGGCTTGAGGGCAGCCACCTTCTCAATGGAAAGGCCGTGGCGAATACCATCGTCCTGGGTGACGGTGACCTCCTTGGGCGGCGCATCGGGGTTCTCGGGATCGATGGTCTTGGTGGTGACGGGAACAATCTCGCTATCGAACCGGCCAGCCTTTTGCGCAGCCGATGCCTTCTTGTGCGACTCAACAGCGAAAGCATCCTGATCAGCGCGGAAAACTCCATACCGCTCGGCGACATTCTCAGAGGTAATACCCATGGGCATGATACAGTCTTGCGCATCCTGGGAGTACGACTTCTTCAGTTCGGGCCAGAGGACGGTAGGAATGGCGCGGGAGCCGTAGTTGCGGGTCATGGACTCCATACCACCGCCGACACCGATGTTGAGCGCGCCTGCGCGGATACCGTACGCCACGGCCGTGATGGCTGCCAGACCGGAGGAACACTGGCGGTTGATGGTGTTGAAGGGCACGGAGTGAGGGTATCCGGCATGGATCTGGGCCATACGGCCGGCCTTGGCACCTCCCAGCTCCTGCAGCACGGAGCCGATGGTGACATCGTCGATCAAGGCGGGATCCAGGTTGGGGTTGGCTTTCAGGGTTGCGCGCAGCACGTTGGCGAGGAGCTCTTCTGGGTAGGCATCCTTGAAGCCGCCCTTCTTGGCGCGAGTGACAGGCGTACGAAGAGACGAGAGAATGACAATGTCGTTGGGGGACTTGGCGAGGACCTGCTTGAGGCCACGGGGGATCGGTGAGGCCATTATTGGGGTTTTATGTATGGAGCTTAAGGCTGATGTTGGGGTTGTAGATATGCCGAGAAGCGTCGGAGCTATCTCAGTTCGAATGTGAGAGCCAGCGCGAGGATGTATGTACACCGGAGGAAATACTCAGGAAATGCGAAAGCAAAAGAATATCAAATGCACAAAGCTCCGAGAATCTCCCCAAAGCTCCGCGGAAAGGCGGTTCTTGAGGAAAATGCCGGGGTCGGAAGCGACGAGCTCGTCCACTCCCGTGCTGCAGCGTCCGGCCGGCAATGAAGATCGGCTAAGGGTTCACCCGCAAAAATGTGGGGATGCCGCAGGGTTTCTTAGCCATATGCTAGTCATGATAAGAGTATTAGCTTGCGTTTAGAGTAGCATCTTATTTTGTTCTATTTTATTCCATACACAAATCACCATTCACTCACTGTACGCTGTTAGTCTCCGAATCGCCTCCCCGAGAGCCGATCCCGATTATGTCAGCATTTCGGATCGGATCTGAGCCGAAGCGGATGTCAACATGCTTTTCTACAACTATGAATCGATGGGTTTACGTCAAGTATGATGCAGACTGAGTTAGCAAAAAGTTGGATACATCTCGATAGTGGTCTATTAAACATGTGAGGATAGTACCAACTTTATTGGACCATCAGGAACGAAGCAAAAGCACGAGCACGGAAAGGTGATATGCGCAAGCTATTTCATCGTCGCTGCCCACCGGGCCATCATCTTCTGGGTTACCTTGGAGTCCTCAGGGCGCTTCAGAGCATCCTTAGCCAGAGTGACAGCCATTTCATTCTCCCCCGGGGATACCAACCAGAACTGGACACAGATGTCCTTCTCGAGGAGCTCTAGCTGAAAATCGATTGTCTTCCAGCAATCGGCATTGGAAATAGGTTGGCCATTTCCCTTCTTCCATCCGTTGCTCTTCCATTTTGCAAGCCATTCAGTGATCCCATTCACGATATAGGGGGAATCTGTCTTGATGACGATTGTATGTAGCTCGGAAGGGACAAACGGACGGCTACGCACTCGCTTCCACTTTTCGAGACTGGATCCCACATGACACAGAGCTGAAGTGACGGCACATAGCTCAGCAACTTGAGCCGTGTGGCGTGGCAATCCGTCGAGGGGGACGAAGAGGTTGCTTGGGTTGTTCTCGCCAATCCAGATACCGATTGCGCAACGGGCTTCCTTTGTGCCATCGTTACTGCATGCGCCATGGACTGAGATGACGGGGCACTCCGTGTGAGGCACGAGATGACCACAATCCATACACGGCGGGGTCGTGGGGCAGGCGAGGAAGACGAATTGATTTTTACGGATCTGCATGGTCTCCATGGTCTGTTGGGTTGAGTAATGAAGTCCTGGGTCGAAGCGACGACTGAGGGATGTCTGGCCTCCAGAGGGACGTGTCTGAGAGGAGATAATGGAGCATTCATGGCTCAATGGGAGCTCGTGGTCCTGAGGCAAGCGGTATAGAATGCCTCCATCGGGACCCATGGGCATGCTCTCGGCCATGTTGTTCATGGGCACACTGGCGGCGGTCATGTTGCCAATGTTCATGAATGAGGGCAGGTTTCTGCCCGTGAGACTGAGACTGGGAGTGGCAATGGGAATGGGAGTGGGAGCCTGAGCCTGGGCCTGAGCCTGAGCCTATTATGAATGAATGATTAGTGGTAGGACTGAGATGGAACAAGTTGTACTTACCGGACAGGCATGGGAAGTAGCAGACAGGGAGTCCTGCTTTCCCTTATTCTTGTTACGCCACTTCTGAGCCATGCTCTTCGGCATGATGATGGTGGGTGCTTGATGGTGTTGGGTTCAAGTGTATTTGAAAATCGACGGAAAGGGGAGAAATCTGGGAGAAAAGATGTAAGCGTGAAAGGCCTGGCAAGCGGAGGCGAGACAAGAGGAAGATGGGAATGTGTTGGTTTAAAGCAGAAGCTTGAAGCATGTGCAATGGTGGATGGGATGGAGTATGTTGTAATGAAGATGGTGTAATGACAAGGGACAGGATGTGGAAGGGACAGACGATGAATGCATTATCCTTAGTAGAAGCGTTGAGATAGACAGGTGAGGACATGTGGGATATGGGATGTAGGAAGGAAGATAGTATACTCACGAGAGAAGATGCAGAAAGGTGAAAAGGGTAGAGGTCGAAGGGTGATGTAAGTCCAAGATGACGGAAGATGGAAGATGCAAGAGGGGAGACAAGGACAAGCGGGAAGATATACCTAGGGTAAATGTCTTGTCGTGAGATAAGGCGCGAGTGTGTATGGGATGTGCTGTATGGTGAGAAGGTTAGTATAGTTGACGGGAGAATATCAAAGTTCAAAGAGAGAGTAGGAACAAAGAGGTAAACAATGTGTGAGATGTACCTTGAAGTAAAGTTCCTGCTACAAGGAAGTCAGATGTAAGTTAAAGGGGATAAAAGAAGGTAAAGGACAGACAAAGAGAATCTCGGGGAGTCCTGGAGATACAACTAATTCCTTCGTTGTCTAGAACTAGTGTTTCAAGGTTGCAAAGATGCTTTTCTCACCGGTGCCGCCTTGTCTAATGCCCGCGGGCATTGACATCCGAGTCAATTCAAGACAAGCCGATATACAGGCCATAGGATCTTCCCAGATTTCAGCCCAAGCTACGATAATTGCTCAACAGCTATCGCGTCTTAGGTCCTACCTAGAGCTGGAAGAATACACAATCGCCAAAAGGGTGTACTCTACACTACTTTTAATAGTGCGTGTTATCCACTTCCTAAGGGTATGTACAATTCATATAGGGACTGCAATTGTGATCAAGCGTGTTGGTGTGTTTGAATTCTCAGAACTAGCTATAGAAGTAGAAGACCATGATACCCCTGTCAACTAGGATTGGTTGATAATTGCTGTTCCCATATGCCGATGAAAGATATTGAGAAAATTGAAACCCTTAAAACTCCATTCCGTGAAAGCGGTCCATTTCAAACCTAAACGCCGGCCATGGGAATCGTGGTCGTAGATGAAGAAACATCTCTCTTGTTATCGAGGATGTAAAGAGAACCTGAAAATAGAAGGCAGAAGGGTATGATACATAAAAATCAGAAGCAAAAGCAGCATCGACATCTCTGTCGAGGGGTCGGACATTGTCTGGTCATGTGCGAAGAATGTGGCTATAATGGCCAGGGACCCGGCACCGACACTTCTCGCAATCAGCACGGTAGCCCATGACGAGAGCGGGTCTCTTCCGCTGAGATGGCGCAATCCTGGCAGCTTGGCACATGGGACCCCCCACTGTTTGCTGCGAGTATTGACGCGCTGGGGAGGTGCTGGATCGGAACCCGTGCGCCGGTGATGGTCGCTGAGAGTATGCCATGTCCATGTCATCGGTCGGGGTCTTGGGCCCGCTGGCCATTGTCGCGTCGTCATCGCTGACCGGGCTGGGGAACCGGACCGGAGGATGTATGGAAGGCTGCTCTTCTTTGTGAAATGACACGTCCTCCACCATGTTGATGTCTGGCTGGGGCTGGTCCGCGACGGGCTGTTGTGCAAGAAAATAGACGGGGGTCGACAGGGCCGAGGGGGTGGCGGACAGATTGAGCGAGCGATTGACCATGCCATGGGGGATTGGAGAGGGCTGGGCGCGATGCTCGTTGGTCCACCAGGGCGACAGTTGATCTCCGCCAGCCAACCCCGAAAAATGCTTTGCGGGTGGGCTTAGCTGGAGGGCTGGAGGCCGTTGACCATGCGCTGACGTGGTCGGGCTCGTGGAGTTCCCCATGCTGACTTTGGTCTTGTGGTCGTCTTCATCGTCCGAGGAGTCGACAGGCGTGAGTGCCGAGGCACGAAAGCGAAGGGTTTGATCAAGATCGGCTGCAGAGCCTGGGACTGCCCCAGGGACAGTTTGCCAGGAGGAACCGTACTTTAGAGACTTAGGTGAGAGTTAGCAGTGCTCACAAGCAAAGATTGGCAGTAGGGCATGAGCAGCAGTACATGATTTTCCAAGTGAAAGATATTTTGACGTACCTTGAAATCATGAGCTAAGAGCTCCTCCTCGAAATCATCCTCTCGAGGACGCTTCAGCGAGGGTTCTAACATGGTAGAGGTGGCCAGTAGCTCGACCTCCAGCAATGACAGCAACGATCGCAACAGCTCCCCAACTCACGATGCATGAATCATGGGGAAGCAAGGGGAGTGCAAGAGTGGAGTAGCTTACACTCGGTAGTTGCCGTCATCGCGACAGCCTGAGCGGAGCCTGCTCCACCGCTGGACTCGGCTCACAATTATTGTTTAGACTATTTTGAGGATGATGTGTTTTCTTGGCTCTTCACAATTGGTCCAGTCATTCGTCCCCTATATACGCTGATCAATTGTGTCTACCAGTAAGAACCAATGACAACTAGGTAAACTCCCCGATCTCTTACTCCGTACTTCGTACCCTAGACAGTATATCTATTCAGGTACCTGGTATATTGGATCCTTCTCAGTTTATGCATCTTGGTAAATAAGGCATAGCGTAGGTCTAAGCACATAGTGCTACTCGCCCTTGTTTGCTCATAATATGATTGTCTTGTGCAAACGTCGACCACAATTCACATGACTTCGGTAGTAGCTGTACTCAGACTTTGCAATCCACGATCTCAAGTCTTACGGTAGTCTCACGTAGTCTCACAGTAACACGGCCGGCTGAAAATGAGTTTCCCGAAGAAAAATCTACAGGTGGGACGGTCGAGTGGCAGGTTCCTTTTCCCCGATCCGACCACGCGCATCGATCTATTACTCCGGCGTGAGGGAGACATCTAGGTCTAAATAGTCCAGTCAGATCAAAGTCTATGTAAAAATATAAATGACAGATCAGACATATTATCCCTGTCGGAGGCGAACGGACTTTATAAACGTGAATCATCGGCCCACTTTTTTATGCCGTCGTCGTTTTTACTTTGATTCCACACTTTGCCTTCCGTGTCATATTCTTCTTCTGTAAGTATTCCTACACTCTCTGCTTTTTTCTTCCAATCTCAGATTGTATCTCTCTTGGGTTACGGCATTCTCATTTGCGATAGTTCCTGTACCTGATCTTGATTTGGTCGCCATACACCATGCCTCTCGCCCCGGCCAACGAAGTCAACGAGGACACTCGTGGTACGTTCTACACTCTACTTTCTCGCCAGAGAGTCAATTCTTGGCTACAGTACTGACAGTATTTCTTCTTTTGCAGTCATCGGCTATGACCCTTTGCTGTCGCCCCAGTTCCTGCAGACTGAGATCCCCGCGGTGAGTCATTTTTCTTTTTTTTTT
>JGI24509J20081_1000143_pt1 | contig 65089 bp, 55 predicted proteins | sample LinPmetageLP29_FD_20081 | JGI IMG/M metagenome (IMG submission 20081) | reverse complement strand
TTTTTTTTTTTTTTTTTTTTTTTTTTTTTGAGAGTGTTAGGAGTGTTAGAGCGTAACGTAAGACTCTATAGACAGAGAATACGCCGTACTTAAGCAGGGGATTGGTATTAGTGAATCCCGCCAAGTTAATTGTACGTACTACGGAGAATAAATCCAGGTCCTCCAAGACGAGAGAGATTCATTCTCTCCTTGGCTCAAGTCCATTTCGCTGAACCAGGTCGTTGAGCGCACGGAGTGTCAACTAGCCATTGTTTGTGCGGAGGGCAAGGGGGTACATAGTATCACCTTCATTGAATCGCCTATGTTCTATACAGCTGACCACTATCGAAGAATATTTTCAGCGCTACTAGGGAAGGAAATAAGAGCCTGGCTCGAGTAGACGGTGTAACCGTGTTCTCGATTTCTGTTATATCTAAACACCGAGCAACATCTTCAATTTGATCCCATTTCATTTATATTTCCTTGTCTCTCCTTGTCCCTCTTCTTATTGCTATTGGCTAGGGATTTTGAGCAGACTAGGCATTCCAATGCCTCGCTGGTTCTCATTTGAAACATGCCTTGACGGAAGATCATTTATACTTGTTGACGAAATCCAAAAGCGCCTTGTTGACCTCAGTAGGGTGGGAGGAATTCAGAAAATGGGCACCCCCTTCGATAGGCACCAAGCGTGCATCTGGCGAGTTTGTAAAGAGCTGGATTTCTTCCGCGGCATTGGCCACGGAGAATACGGCATCCTCGGTTCCCTGCAACTTATTAGATACGCACGGGGGGAGGGGGTGGGATAGAAACGTACATGTAGCCACAGCACTGGACACCGGATATCGGAGAGTCGAAGATGCAGTCCGCCTCGTTCAGCCAGGTTGATCGCCGCCATGCGGATTCGCCGACGTCCGTCATCACCGCTGTAGTTGGCTTTCATTGTCTTCCGCCAGAAGTCGCGTTGCTCATTCGCAAATTCATTCAAAGAGATATCGATAAGGGCGTCACAATATCCATTGTCAGGCTCAAAATCCGGGGTTGCTTTGTCGCTCGTCCACTGTTTTACGAAGCTATTGGCGATCGTTGCGCCATCCCAGCACTGTAACTGTCGGCTCCGCTCCGATTCACTGTCCATGGATGTACCACCAGGGATAATTCCAACAATCTGAAACAATTAGCTGCAAGCCGAGACGGGTATCGACGACATGGTTACCTTTTCTGGCCGCAGCAGCGCCATCAGCACGGTGATCCACCCGCCCTGGCTTATCCCTAGGACAAACGCGCGATCAATTCCCAAGGCGTCCAAAACTTGCAGATTCATCTCGGCCGTATCCCAGTAAGTCCACTGTTCTCTAGTTGTGCGTGTCTGGCCGTGACCCAGCAACTCGATAGCCAGTAGATTCATGTTGTCAGTCAGATTGGAGTCTTTGAACTGGTCTTGGAACAAGTCGGAGGATGTGGTGAAGGCGTTTACCAAAACCACCGTTGGTTTGCTGGGATCGTACTCCCGGGGCATCTGATAGGCGGCGTCGGTGCCTCCCAAGTGGGCGACACGAATGGTCTTGGTATTAGGCATTGTGGTCCTTGTGCGATTGAAAGCTTCATTCACATCCTCGCATTTTGTCTGATATTTATGGTCCTCTAGAAAGTTTCACGCGGAGTTAGGGTCATGGAGCGGGGTGGAGCAGGGGAGCGGGGGAGCGGGGTAGTGGGGGCACCTGCCAAGTGACGGGCAATAGGCATCACGGCACTCGGAACCTGACGGGGAAATAGGAAAGAGCTGCGGTGGCTTGGTACACGACTATCGTTGAGGTCAAATATCGCTTTTCCCTCACATGCCTTCAGCTAATTCCACCACAGGGCTGACGAACCGTCTTTTTCCGCCGAAAAGACAAGAATACACGGCGCCGATTGCGAACATAAACAGGATGGGTGGAAACATACATGCTCAGGGGATGTCCATTAGAGAGTAAAGACCGCACTTTTCACTACATAGGTAGCCAGAAAAGGAGGTCCACGGGTGCCTGTCGACAGCAGATAGCAGATCTGCGGGGTAGCTCGTCGGGGTCGCCCACGGGCCCTTTGTCTCTGGAGGATCATCCTACGATCATCCTTCCCCCGCATTTTATTGAGGAAATCATTCCGGGAAGGCACCCTAGATGGTAGATGCTTTCTTTTTTCTTTTTTCTTTTATGTGCTGGACAGGAAATGGTCATTTGGGACGGGCTTACCTTTTGCCATCTAGGACTCGGACATGGACACCAACTTGCCCGAGCCCGGACATTCGGCACCCCGCAAACCAACTTCGGATCCTCGTCTATCGGCAGAATTTGCTCAACAGCGAGCGTATACCAGACTATGTAGCCGCCGCATCGGGTCCGCGTTCGGGGGCTTCTTGTCGAATTTACAGCGCTTCTGAGCCACCAGTTCATATACTCGAAGCATACGCACTACGACAGGAGACTGTCACCATCGATGTCAGAAAATGGGATTTGTATGTAACTACATGGGCATCAAATCGTTCACTATCCCCCATAAGGTATCATCTTTGGCGTGGAATATCGACCGCATCTCTATGCTGCTCGGCTTGTTAGGGCAGCTTAGTTGGAAACCTTGTCGGGGATGTTCTTGCTATAATGAACGGCAGGTAAGCCTTGTGAAACTAAAATAGTGATATTTACCGGTAGTCTTACCCAGTACCCTTCTCAAACTGCTCGCGGCCGGTATCGGTGACCTTCTCGTTGGTGGAACGCATCTTAGCAGGGTCGACCTTGCCGCCGCCGAGCTTGCTCTCAGCACTATCGAGGCCTGGATAACGTTAGTCGGCAACCAAAAGCTTATAAGCACAAACTTACCCTTGTCAACGTAGTCTTCCTTTCCGGATGACTCGTTCGAGCCCGAGGAGCCCTTGCTGCCACCGCCGAGCTTGGAAGCGAGACCGGAAAGTTTATCCATGATGTAAAGATGTGATTGTTCGTGGTAATGGACAGATATTATTGAGTGAAGATATGGTCAAGATATGAGACGTGGAGGGGAAATTGCTTCCTTTATAGGGAAATCACCGACACGACATCACGCCAGGTTTCTCTGGACCGCTCGTTTGCCCTTGGTATCGTCATTGCTGTGCCTAGGTCGGCGCAGGACAGTGGTTTGCTCCACGCACCCTCCATCTAGTGGGCTTCTATGGATAGCTCATAGCCACTGGATCAGATGGATCTGAGGTCATCGACACCGACCTGATCGCGTCTGCAACAGCTCTCACCAATCACCATTGGTGGAGGAGAAGGGGCAATATGAGTGATGTCATGCAGGTGGGCTTTTGCGGCCTTGGGTATCAGGCAGAAAGAGGCAAGGCAGTCAGGCAGTCAGGCAGAGAAATCATGGTATACGGAGTCTCTATTTCCTCCACCTTCCTACATCTCCCCAGAGTCCGACACCGACTGTTTCCTCAACACGGCGTCTCGCGTATCTCAGACTTATTCCGATAAGGAAATAAGAGCAGTAATTATTTCTGCGCTCTAGGACTCGGCATATCCTCGGAGTTCGCTGAGTAGCCTACACGAACCTGTCGAATTTAAGAGGAATTTTGCCTTCGCTGCGAAAGGCTTAAACATTGCATCATTAAAACATTAGTCTATATCGGCAGCATGGCCAAGTCCGTAGAAGGGCAGATTGAATACCACGAGGGTTATCCTTCAAATCCTTAGACATCTCTTAAGCATCTTTTGACTTTTCTATTGGTTTTGTATTCTCCTTCCTCTAATACCCCCTAACAGCAATTTGTATAACCACGGAATAACCACAGACTCTGAGACTCAGTGAATATTCGAAACTTCAACCATTTCACGGCTATGACAAGTCCTTCAGACCATGTTTTCCCCTTGCAGTCCGAGGGGCTCCAGGTCACAGGGCTATTGAAGAGGCGAAACCCGACCGCGACCCCTCGGGCTCTGGTGGTGTTTATCCACGGCGGAGGTGCCAACGCGGCATATTTCGACAATCCGGGCTTTCGGTATGTTCTCGTAGCAGACTTTCAAGTGCAGGGCATTGCTAAATGACATCAGATACCCCACAGTTTTAAGTGAGCGTGGACACGACGTGTTGAATGTCCAACGTCCAGGATACGGAGGCAATCCCATCCCCTCCGTCGCATCGCCCATACGCAGCTCCGTAGCTTTGATCGCCGACCTCATTTCGCGTGTGTACCACTCGCAGACGGGCCCTCGGCGAGGCGTCATTCTCGTCGGACATTCGATCGGAGGCGCCATCGCGCTCGCCATCGCGGCCCAATCAGACTGCCAAAGCTTTCCGGTCCTGGCAGTAAGCGCCCTTGGAGTGGTTCCCACACTGCAACCTGATCTTCTCCTGTCAGATTCAGATCTTGACTCAGACGAGCCCCGGTTCGTGATTGAAGACGTTCCCACGGTGGTATCTCGTTTCTTTGGTCCCTTCGAGTGTCTCGACGAGAAGGTCTTTACCGGGGAGACCCTGAAGGCAGCCTTTGAGCCAAGTATGTCTGAATCGCGCGGCTCCATGAAAATCCACGCGTCGACTAAATCTTATGTCTCCAGGTGTCAGGGCAGAAATTCGAGAGTTTACAGGATCTGAATGGTATTACCGTCTTGTCGACGACATATTTCCAGCTGTCAAGGTATTTGGGTCTCATCTGAAAGGGGAGCAACTCGGCAGCAGTCACTAACCAGACCAGGTGCCAGTGCAATATCTGGCTGCCGAATACGAACTCGTTTGGCAAGGCACGACTGAAGCCCGACCGCGCTTTAATAGCTTGGCAGGGCTTTTCACGGGCTCTCCAACCGTGCAGGCAAGATTGCTTCTCGGCGGTGGTCACAACTACGAGTTTACCAAGAACGCATCTCAGCTTCACGAGCTGAGACTCGATTTTATATCCAAAATGGTAAGGCGGAGAGTCGAAGCTCGGTGAAACTCATACCCTTGGCCCTTGACCAATACTAACTGGATCAGTCGGAGCCACCGGCCGCAAATCCCGCTGCTTTTACTTCCATTCCCGTTCTTGACTTTTCTCAAGCATTGTCGCCTTCAACCAAGCCGACTTTCCTGGTCCACCTTCGTGAAGCATTGATCAATGTTGGATTTTTCTATCTCCAGAACCCGCCTATCTCAGTTGATGCGCAGCATGTGTTTTTGGCAAAAGCATTGGAACTCTTTGATCTTCCTCTGGAGAAGAAGCTAGAGATTGAAATGGTCAACAGCCCGCACTTTCTCGGCTATTCTAAGCTTGGGGCAGAAATCACGGCGTTAAAGCCGGATTATCGCGAACAGTTCGATGTAGGTTTGTTCCGCCCCCTGATCGGCCGATCACACTCATCCCAAGTCAGTTTGCAACCGAACTTCCTGCACCCGAAAAAGACGAGCCGTTGTACAGAAATATCTACGGTCCTAATCAGGTACGTGCTTTGTTCACGTAGGCTTTTCGCTGTCTTCGTCGCTTACATTCTGGACTAGTGGCCCGATGAAAATGCGATTCCCGGGTTTCGAAAGGCAACTGAGGACTATATCGCTGAAGTCAGCGAATTAGCCGCTTCGTTTACAGCTCTTATCGCGGAGGCCCTTGATCTCCCTTCAACAGCTTTCGAACAAGCATTTGATAAGCCAGGGCAGCATAAACTAAAGTTGATCAAGTATCCTCGCCCACCAATTTCCGGTGACGATGGTACCGGTTTCCAAGGCGTCGGTGCTCACAAAGACTCCGGCTTTCTCACATTCCTTCTACAAGCAACGCCGCATCATGGTCTTGAGGTCCAAAATAAAGTCGGGGACTGGATTCCGGCTGCCCCTATTCCAAATACCTTTGTGGTCAATATCGGCCGTGCCCTTGAGGCCCTGACAGGAGGAATTTGCACGGCGACTACTCATCGTGTGAGCCTGCAGAAGGAAAACTTTGTGGATGCCGAGGGAAACACCCTTGGCCCACGGTTCTCATTTCCAGTCTTTCAAGGGGTCAGTCCTGACCTCTCTGCGGAGAAAATCTCACTAGTCATTCCGAACCACATACGAGATTTAGTCAAGGATGACAAAGTCAAATCGGATGCCGAAGCAACATTTAATGAAATGTTTCGAACAAACATCGGCGAGGGTACATTCGTTGCCCGAGTGACGAGCCATCAAGATGTCGGGCGACGATGGTACCCAGAGGTGTTATGCAAAGCTCTGGAGGGTCAAAGGGATTTCGTTGCACAATAGATACAAGCCTTCTTCAATGCGAGCGGGAACAAATTAGAGATCGGCACATTAGTTTGCAGTGCGTGTGCCGATGTGCCGATGGTGCGGGGATTGAAGAGATGCAACAATCGCGTCTGTGATAAGCTCAGCGATCCGACCGTAAACATCGATGTTTTTATCTTTCTTTCCTTTTTTTTTCTCCCTTTGGTAAAGTTTCATAAGCTGCAAATGATCGACGATCCACGTAATGCGTTGGATTAAATCGTTTCTCTGGCTTTGTTTAGCATCGGCTGCCGCCCAGTCGACCGAAGGCCTCTATAGCCTTGTCAAGCGGCGGTTGCCGAATCACGTCGACCAATTCCGCTTCACCCTGGACGCCGATTTTGTTGACAGCGATGGCTATGATCAATTTGTAGTCCAGAGTGAGCACAATGGCACCATTCTAGTGCGTGGAAACTCTATTAGCGCGCTCTCCTCGGGGTATGGTCGAGAAACAATTCACTGAGAACCGAAAGTTCTAACGATGATAAGTCTCTATCGCTATCTCACCGACATCGTCCATGTTGGTATCTACTGGTTCATTGGCAGTCGCCTCGACCAGGCCCCCTCAACCCTTCCTCCCATCCACACGCCAATCCATGGTTCCAGCACGGTTCCTTGGCGATATCACTTCAACACGGGTAAACTATTTGTTATGCTCGATTGTTGGACTGTTGGCTAATACCCCTTACAGTGACATTCTCTTACACTTCGGCCTTCTGGACGTGGGAGGAATGGGAATCGCAACTAGATTGGCTTGCTCTTCGTGGCGTCAATCTACCGCTTGCCTGGGTGGGCCAAGAGAAAATTCTGGTAGATGTATTCCATGAGATTGGACTCACTGATGCCGAGATTGCAACTTTCCTGAGTGGACCGGCTTTTCTAGCGTGGAACCGATTCGGAAACATTCAAGGATCCTGGGGGGGCGATCTGCCTCGAACATGGATCGACCAGCAATTCGATCTTCAGAAGAAAATCGTACATCGCATGGTAGAGCTTGGAATGACCCCTGTGTTACCTGCCTTTACCGGGTACGTCCCTATCAACACTAGTCGTGTTCTTCCCGATGCCGACATTGTCCGCGGATCGCAGTGGGATGGCTTCTCTCCTCGGTATACCAACGATTCGTTCCTGCAGCCCTCTGATGACCATTTTTCAAAGCTGCAAAAGAGCTTCATTGGCAAGCAGCAGGCTGCATACGGAAATGTGAGTCACATCTACACCCTGGACCAGTATAATGAAAACAACCCCTACTCGGGAGACCCGGAATACCTCCATAATATTACCCGCACCACATGGCAAAGTCTCAAGGAGGCCAATCCCCGCGCAATCTGGCTGATGCAGGGATGGCTGTTCTATTCGAGCCAGTCGTTTTGGACAAATGAGCGTGTGGAAGCCTATCTCTCCGGGGTTGGGAATAATAGTGACATGCTGATTCTGGATCTTTTCTCGGAATCCATGCCCCAATGGCAACGAACGAAGTCTTACTACGGCAAGCCATGGATTTGGTGCCAGCTCCATGATTATGGTGGTCAAATGGGTCTCTATGGACAAATCCAAAATATCACTCAGAATGCGACCCAGGCTCGAATTGAGTCCCCGTCCATGGTAGGATATGGACTGAGCCCGGAGGGGCAAGAGGGCAACGAGATTGTCTATGACATGCTCCTGGATCAGGCTTGGTCTTTGATGCCTCTTGATACCCAAAGCTATGTTCACGGCTGGGTTGCAAGTCGATACACCGGCTCCGGTTCCATTCCACAGGGACTATACGATGCGTGGGATCTCATGCGGACAACCGTGTACAACAACACCAATCTCACCACCACTGCGGTCATCAGGCCCATTTTCGTGAAGCGGCCCCAATTGTCCGATCTTGTCGGTGTTACCGGATCAGAGAGCACAGTGCTTACCTATGGTCCATCGGTCCCGGTGCGAGCGTGGCAGCTGATGTATCATGCTGCCAGCTCAGAACCGCGGCTGTGGAGCAACCCGTCGTATCAGTACGACATGGTTGACGTGACGCGCCAGGTTATGGCTAATGCCTTCACCCCGCTATATTTGAACCTAACCTCCACATACAATAGCTCCGATCCCACACAAGTCAGGCAGGAGGGAACGAGAATGATCCAGCTTTTGATCGATATCGACTCCGTGCTTCTCACCAATGAGAACTTTCGCCTTTCCACATGGATCGGATCTGCTCGGGCTTGGGCTGGTGGTGATCAAGAGCAGGCATCGTTTTTCGAGTACAACGCCCGTAATCAGATTACTCTGTGGGGGCCGAATGGAGAGATCTCTGATTACGCTGCTAAGCAGTGGGGGGGTCTCGTGTCTTCGTACTATGTGCCACGCTGGCGTATTTTTGTTGAGTACCTTATTTCGACCCCTGCTGTGTCGTACAACGGCACAATGCTGCAGGAGAACCTTCTGGACTTTGAGCTCAAATGGCAGAAGCAGACGTGGGCAGAACCTGAGCCCACTGGGGACACCACAGACCTGCAGAAAGTTTTGGCTCAAATGGTTGAAAAATGGCCATCTGTGTTCGGATCGGCTTGATAGAAGTTGTATATTTGAAGTTACAGAGTACACGACCTAGTAAGGGTTTTAGTGGAAGTCTTAAATAGTGGTGATAAGCAATAGAAAACTATGCTCCAGCAGATTTATTGATCTATTTTTGCGGTTTCTAAGAACCTTGCAATCCGTCTTGCAACTCTTTTCTTTCTTTTTATGCCTATCGTATTCCTGGTTTCTCCACATTGTTGCCACCCATCGAGCTCCACCACTGTAACCTGCTATACTGCTTGCTTATCGCTATCGATGCCGATGCTTAGAAATGCGAACCCGGCCACTTCCAGATTCTAGCTTTCCCCTCGACTTCCAGTACCACTCAATGGGTGTTTCTTTTCTGTCTTAGTTGCGAATATCTTCCAAATATGTCAGAAACACAACCCTCGCCATCCGAGCAGACGCCGCTCATTGCGGCATCCGCTGCACACGACCCGAAAACCAGTGTGAGCTTTCTAAGAGGATTAGGGATTATCACATCCATGGGTATTTTGATTTTTATTCAGAGTCAGTTTCTGTCGCTACTATTTTCAATTACGGTGGATTGAATGGACTTTCTATAGCGACCAATATGTCGATGATGACCACTGCCCAATCCTACATTGCAGCCGATCTGGATGCCTTTGCCGAAGCCACTTGGTTCACATCGGCGTTTATGGTATGATTCCGCCAACCATTTGCAAAAGACCGTATAGGTTCTGACTACTCGAAGATCGCGATGTCCAGTGTTACGCCTCTATCTGGGCGACTGTCGGAGATTTTTACCCCGCGCATTTATGTCATCTTTTCGGGCTCTCTCCTAGCTTTGGGCCTCTTCATCACTGCTGCCGCTCCAACCCTGGCAGTCTTTCTTCTTGGTCGAGTCGTTACAGGTGTCGGAAGCGGTGGACTGCTAAGCGCAGCCATTATCATAGTTCTGGATCTTGCGAGTCCGAAACGGCGAGGCTTGTATATTGGCCTTATCAATGCTGGTTACACGACTGGCGTAGCTTCCGGTGCGGTTCTTGCAGGCCTGTTGGTGCCAATTGTGGGATGGGTACGTTCGCTGTTTCTTCTACGGAGATAATAGACTAATCATCGTTCTATTCTAGCGCTTTCTGTTTTGGATCCAGGCTCCTGCGGCGTTGGTGTTAGGGCCGTTGCTCTTCTTGGCTCTTCCGACTTCTTCAAACGATCACGGCGCCTTGAAAGGAAGTACTTTGCGAAATAGTCTTGCCAGAGTGGACTATGCGGGTGCTTTTACTCTGGTAGGATGATTTCACCCCTTTTTTCATGATCTCACTAACCCCGACAGACCCTCTCCGTCGTTCTCATGCTTTCCAGTTTGGCCTCGCCCCAAATCCCTCTCTGGCCTATTCCAATGTCTCTATTTTCATTTGGGATTTTTATTCTCATCGAATTGAAGTGGACCAGTGAGCCCGTTATTCCGGTGTGGCTCTTGCGGAATCGCAGTGTGTTGTTGACATGTATTGCGGCTCTGGGCATGATGATGGCTCGGTGGGCTGTCTTATTCTTCACTCCGGTTTACGCGATCGCCGTCCGAGGATGGTCCCCTGCATCAGCTGGGCTTATTCTGGTTCCAACCAATGCTGGCTTTGGAATGGGCGGTCTCCTTGTTGGATGGCTGCACATACGCAAAGCTAGCAGCTACTATATGTGAGTTGCCTTTGATTGTCGGGGTTTCAAAATCTAATTCACCATTCAGTTCCTGTCTGATTCTATTCATTCTTTTCGCCATGGCCACAGTGGCCCTCGCGTTTCTCTCTACGCCAACCTCTTCGGCGGTTCTGTACCTTTCCGCCACTTTTCTAGATGGCTTGTTCGCCGGGTCTTTGATGAACTATACTTTATCTCACGTGCTGCACCTCACCAAGCCTGAAGTACACTACATTGTCTCTTCACTTGTAGCGATGTCTCGTGGGTTTGCGGGAAGTTTTGGATCGGCCATTGGGGGTGGTTTCTTCGCTCGAATCCTCAAGGGCTCCTTGGAAACGGGCTTTTCACAGCACGGATTGCCCCCTCGGCCGGATCTGGTGCGTACTCTGCTGGGAAGCCCGGCCACCGTCATGCAATTGACTGGCCTCGAGCGACTGGTGGCCATCCAGAGCTACGAGCACGCGACACGCATGCTGTTCTTGGCTGGCAGCGCTCTGGCGCTGGCGGCCACCGTATTTCAGGCGGGAACCGGATGGCGCTCGGGGGCGGATGACAAGCGACAGGATGATTTTATTTTTGATCAGGAAGTATAATCGAGAACAAAAGATTCATATACATCGAAAAATAGTGGGTAGAAAACAGAGACCTTGAGGCTCGTCTCAAGGGAGTAAAATGATTACTAAGGTCCTTGGAATCCCAGTTTCTGCCTTGGTGCCTGACTGCCGCCATTTCCATGCGACTGCTCACTTCTCCTTGACATCTCACAAACATCTCCCCCGAACCACCAACGCTCTCGTCACAATGCCGCGTGCCGTCCGAGGTAATTTCACCTTTTCCCTGTCAAAATCATGGCACTCACCATATGGCATTAGGCCTGCTCATCGAATGTGATCCCTCGATCAAATCCATGATCCTCAAATACGACGAGGAACGACACGACTACATTGTGGAGGACCTAGACGATGAAAACCATCTGGTCATCAAAGAGAGCCAGCTACAAGGCTTGAAGGCACGTCTGGATCAGGTATGTCGTGGTCGGGATCTTGGTTCTCTGCCGCCCGAATCTGCCATCGAACGAATATACTTACAAGGAAATAGGATCTCGACGAAAAGATCATGGCGCTTGACGAGTCGGAATCTGAGTAAAGCGATGTCTCTGAAACAATGATACCCCCGTCCTCCCAGGCGCGACGAGCCTTCGCCGACTGCGTTCACCACACGACACGTCCCCCTTCAATGGAGAGGTTGTACAATGTGGTTCCAGACCTTCTATGTACTAGGAGCTACGATCACGAATATTTTCCCCGTACCCCCACGTTACCCGTGATTCCGACCACACGATAGGGCGTTTAGGCAAATGTCTGTCTGTGTCTCACTATAGACACGCTTCCATCTTGGACGATTTGATTGACGCAGCCAGATACCAGCCACATATGTTTCATTGCTCTGCGATAGCAACAAGAGACACGACAAGGTTCCTGGGCCGAAACCGAGTAAACTGAGATCGGCAATGGATATGCTGTGTGTCCTCGCCCATGACTTGAAGCTCGTGCAACATGGCGTGGGAATAGCATAGAACTTTCGAAGTAATTCCAGATATTTCTGATAATATTTCCATGTGTCTTTAGGTATCTCCAGATATCTCCAGATGTACATGGACAGCAACCAGCCACGTGACCCTCGAAACGCGGAGAAACATCCATGCGCGGGGAAAGTGTAACCGCGTCAAGTGGCGAATTTCCGGTATCATCCAGCAACCACTAGCAAGATCTACGAGCAACAAGTAGAAGATTTGGTCTGTTCTAGCGCTTTCTTCGCCATGGACTGATGCAAGTATGTCTGTGGAAGCAACAAGCAGCTGTCACAGTTATATAAACCTGTCATAACCTGCCTCTCCATCTTTTGTCTTCATCATCATCCACAGCAATATTCAAAAAGCATCCAAAGCTCCAGCAGTTCTACATTATCTCTCAACCACTACTTGTTTCATTTGACACCCACTCTCCATCCACCATGTCTCTGTTCCGTACCAGCTTCCCTTCTTCGGGTGACTTCACCCCGCTGTTCCGCCTACTGGACGACTATGACTCCCACCGTACCGGCCGCCAGTCTTCCTCTATGCGCTCCTTCTCCCCTCGCTTCGATGTCCGCGAGACTGGCGAGGCCTACCACCTGGACGGCGAGCTGCCCGGCATCGCGCAGAAGGACATCGATATCGAGTTCACCGATCCTCAAACTCTGACAGTGAAGGGTCGCATCGAGCGCGAGTACCACGTTGAGCCTCAGGCGGAGACCGGAGATGAGGGGACCGTGGAAAAGAGCGATGCTTCCAAGTCTTCCCACCGCTTCTGGGCTCGCGAGCGCACCACCGGCGAGTTTCAGCGCACCTTCTCCTTCCCGACGCGCGTGGACCAGGATGGAGTCAAGGCCAGCCTGAAGGACGGAATTCTGTCCGTCGTGGTGCCCAAGACCACTTCTTCTGCTACCAAGAAGATCACCGTTGAGTAAACGGTGGATCAGGCTGACACTTTGAAAGTTCCGCTTGACGTCTGGATTTGGACGATCAGGCCTGGAAAATGACTCTACGACTTCAATGGCTTTTTGCTTTTGTTATTGTTTTTCCTAGCAATGGTCGTGTATTAATTAGCGCAAATAACTTAATTTGACTACTTAATTCTTTGACTTGGTAACCAAAGAGTATAAAGAGCATCTGTAGGCAAATTCAAAAGCGGTAAAACTTCTTATCGCGGCTTATCCGGACCGAGGCATGTGAAGTAAAGTCGAATAAACCCTCGGATCTCATGATCTCAGGACTCTTTGCCTGTACACGACCTGTACACTATCTTTCCTCGTCCGTTTTACGACTGAGGACCTTCACCCTTGACACCCTTGGTAATCTGAGAATCTACGGGAATCCGTCCAAGTGGTATCACCCCGTCTGGTCCATATACCTCTAAACATGTCGCAAGCCTATTCCTTCAAGCACTTCACCGTCCAGTTCCCTGCCGAGCATCAATATGTTGCTCACGTGGAGATCAACCGACCGGATAAGATGAACGCCTTCTTCGAAGCGTAAGTTTGTCCGAGTTCTCCAGCGGGCGCATTGTTAACACGTTCGCTGCGACAGCATGTGGCTAGAAATGGGTGAGATCTTCAACCAACTCTCAGAAGACTCATCCGTCCGAGCCGTCGTTCTTAGTGGAGCTGGAGAGAAGGCTTTCACCGCCGGATTGGATGTCAAGGCAGCTTCCCAGGGTCTGCTGTCCGAGGGTGCCAACACCGACCCTGCCCGCAAGGCTGCTCACATGCGCCGCCAGATCACCCAGATGCAAGATTGCATTTCTGCGCTCGAGCGCTGCGAGAAACCCATCGTGGTTGCCATGCACGGTTTTTCATTTGGTTTAGCCGTTGATCTATCCACCGCTGCGGATGTGCGTCTCTGCTCCAAGGACGTGCGTTTCGCGGTCAAGGAAGTCGATATCGGACTAGCAGCCGATCTTGGGACACTGAGTCGACTGCCTAAGGTGGTGGGCAGCTTTAGCTGGGTCAAGGAAGTGGCCTTGACTGCACGCGTGTTTGGGGCCGAGGAAGCCCTGCGTGTGGGTTTCGTCAGTGCTGTGCATGAGGACCGCCAGGCCACGATCGCGGCGGCGCTGAAGATGGCCACCTTGATTGCATCCAAGAGCCCGGTAGCGGTACAAGGTACTAAGGAGGTCCTAAACTGGTCGCGGGACCACTCCGTACAGGACGGTCTACGCTATGTAGGGGTGTGGAATGGCGCTGCCCTGCAAACCAAAGATGTTTCTGCATCGCTGCTGTCCGGCTTACAGAAGCGGACTCCGACATTTGAGAAGCTGTAAAGCGGCGGGTCTATACATATGCTACCACAACCCTTGATAGCCAGGCAAGAGCACATAATATTACCCTGGATCACACTTATACCAGGGCTGAAGGCGCCCTAATGGTGGTGGTCCAGGCATTCTTCAAAGCGGTTGTAAAGCTGCCCTGGAAAGTGCTTTGCACACCACTGGTTTCTGGGGCGAGTGTCTGTACGTCTATTTTCTCCAGGTACTCTCGAATAACGAGTAACAATGGAAAGGCGTTGGTCTCCATGTAAGTTTGGCTCATGGCCAGTAGATTTCGTGAGGTATCATCATATGTCCAGGGGTGTAGAATTATATGCAAAGGTATCAAATCGCTAGACGAAGGTGAATTCAGCGAGGCTCCAGAATGGTCCGCACGATGCTTCGTTTCTCAACTCTGTGGTAGTATTGTTTCAAGTTCACGAATCGAGCATCAAATGCTCCTAGGGTCTGCGCGATCTGCCGTAGAACCGGCCACAACAGGCAATCGTCGACACTAAAAACCGCGCCACCGAGATAATGTTGTCCTTCGAGGGTTTGCTCACAATATCCCAGTCCAATTTCAAGAGCACCATTGTGGTTGGAGCCATGTTTGCGCCAACAGGCAAGCAACTCTTCGATCCATGGCAGATGATTTCCGCCTCGCAAAACATCCACGCCGACTCGAGTCGTTTCGACGGGTCGTTCTGCCAAATGCGTCAAGATGGCCAAGTCCCCGGCAAGAGTCGTTCCCTGGGGATCAATATACAGTGGGAGTGTCGTCATGCTTTCATTCTGAGTGTCCATTTGATGACTTCCGACAATCTCATATCGGATACCGTTCTCTCCGAGAGCCAGAAGTACGCGCAAATCTGCCACCTGATCCCCACTCAAGACCAGCCGTGTCGGGGACGTAGTGACAAAGTTCACCACGTCGAACCCGCCACCGTAAACAGCCTCCCAATCAAACTCTGTGGCACGATTTTCCTGTCCAAATGAACGGACCAGTCGTTCAATCTCTGCAGGTTCTCCGTGGACCACGGGCCGAGCCAGGTCCGGTGTCTTGCCAACGGCTCCTTGGCCCCAGATGACGTTCGAAACTGGGTCGATGAAGGTTCCAATGTTTCGGAAAGTAAGTGAGATTCGCTCGCCACCGAAAGCTAGTTCTTCTGGTGATTTGGTCGAGTCAGGACGCTTGTCCGGCCGAATGCCGTGCAGCCACCGCATGTTCGTCTTTTCACCGAGAACAAAAAGTGACCGATGAGGAAGTGCCACGCGCTGGGTAGCACGCCCTGACTGCGCCCCTTCCTTGGGTTCACAGGTCGAGGATTTGGTGCGGAGTACCATGACACGCTGGGCGCCTAGGCTAACGTTGCAAATGGAAGAGCCGCGAACGACATCGAGAGTCTTGTCAGAGTGTTCAGAGATGCTGTCTTGTCCGTCTCGGTAGAGTTGGATCAGCACGTGGTTCAATGGATGACCCAGTATTCGCTCCACCGCGAGGCGCACTTCGTCTACGACAGGGGTGAATGGATTTAGCAGAGGTGACTCGTCCGCGGGATGTCGGTAGATCGGGATGGCGCCATTAGGCTGAATCTGACCCTGCACCGCCACCAGACGAGGTACCTGGCCCGACAGATGATACATGTTCTGCCAGGATACCTCGACCAGGATGCGCTGAAATGCGTCACTAAGCAGGTCAATGTTCGGAATGAGCCGGGAATCACCTTCTCCAATACTGCTGTTGCTAACTCCTGGGTCTGAGGTTGCTTCCCGACGTTTGGGACGACGCACTCGTGCACGAACATGCTTCTTTCCATCGACAGGAACCCGTGCGGCCGCGGCTGCGGCCCGCTGGGCCCGAGTTTGAGAGACGAGCCCTGTGATACTGCCATCTCCTTGATCGGGCTTCTCCTCAGGACTCGAATCGTCGGCCTTGACGCCTAGACTGTTTATGATACTCTCGATACCCGCCGAGACGGCCAATTGCTGCGGCGGAGGGGCATCCCCGTGGGCGATGGCATCTGTCTCGTCCCAGTCTAGCTCCTGGGCGAGCTCTTGAGCAGTGCTACCAGTTGCACCGAGAATATCCGCCATACGGCGCATTGCCTCTTGGTGGCGCTGGAAATCACGGTAGCCCAGACAGTCTTCGATGAGGGTCACTGAGAAACCGTTTCGTACGGCATCCAACGCAGTGGCATACACGGACACGTTGGACAAAGAGCCACATAGATATAGCTCAGTCACAAAGCGTTGGCGAAAGGAGAGCACCAAACGGTCTGACTCCAATGCCGAGTAGCCTGTCTTGTCCAACACGGTGTCATGCTCGGGATCAATGGCGGCGAGAATAGGAGCCGGGAATTGGAATCCTGTCGTCTGCGCAGCACAACAGGTGGCCGATCCGGCAGAAAGAAAGGCCTCCGCATCGACAGGCTCTGGGGAATCGCGATCTGAGGATGCCTCGATCACGTCCGAGGCGAGCGCGGTCTTCGGCTTCGGCGGCTCTCTGTCCAGGACAATCCGATCACCAAAGTTCCAGTCATTGAGCGACTGAGCGGAGTCATACTGCGAGCGCACCCACACTACATCACCGGCGCGTCGAAACGCGGCAGCCAGCGGTGGCAGGGTCTCGAGGATGTCGGCAGTATTAGGGACATGGAGGGCACCGGACGGACGGACAAAATCATTCTGGAAGTCGAGCAGCAGCAGTGCCTTGCGGGTCTGGATGGTAGGCAGGTTACCGAACGAGAAGGAATTCATTATCAAGACATGGCATGGTAGTTGCCGCGTATGATCTTACGAGAGTCGAGTTTCTTGATCGGCGGGGTCTGGGAGGGATATTGACACCTCAGGCAGCAAGGTTCTGTTCCTTCTTGTTCATCACCGTAGCACATCACATAGGGATAGTATAAGTCACGATATAGTCACGTCTAGACCTGCCGGGCGGTCACCAATGAGAGTGGTTTTCACTGAGTCGGGTTAATTGGGCCGATGCCATTGAATGTGACGATGGACTCCTTAATTAGCCCGTAAAAAGACAAAACAGCAAAGAGTCGTAGTATAGAGTATAGAATATGGAGTACACATGGAGTATGAGTACATACTCCGTACTTCACACGGACTAGCACATCATTTTCAACACCGGGGAGATGGGAGATGGGAGATGGAGCGTCGGTTCTGCTGGTTTTGGTGGAGGAACCCATGTTAAAACGAACCAATGATGGACGAGTAACCGGGGAGCTCGTAACATTCTCCGGTGAAACTTCTTTTGGTCGAGTCACCGCACTCGGGAAAGCTCCAGTTCCCTTTCCTACTTAAAATCTTCCCTCCGTCCTCTTCTCTTTCTCTTTCTTTTCAATTCACTCTACCTCAATTCCTTCCACAATGGCTTCCCGTACCCTTCCCCGTGCCTTCCGCATGGCCCGCGTGGCCGCTCCTCGCTCCGTCGTCTCTGCCGCCCTCCCCCGGCCCTCTCTGGCCAAGGTCGTTCCCCGTGTCGCCCAGGTGGCTCCCGTCCGTGGTATCAAGACCATTGACTTCGCCGGTGTCAAGGAGGATGTCTACGAGCGTGCCGATTGGCCCCGTGAGAAGCTCCAGGAGTACTTCAAGAACGACACCCTTGCCCTCATCGGTTATGGCTCCCAGGGCCACGGCCAGGGTCTGAACCTGCGTGACCAGGGTCTCAATGTCATCGTCGGTGTCCGCAAGGATGGTGCTTCTTGGAAGGAGGCCATCCAGGATGGCTGGGTTCCCGGCAAGAACCTGTTCGATGTCAACACCGCCATCGAGAAGGGTACTGTCATCATGAACCTGCTCTCCGATGCTGCCCAGTCTGAGACCTGGCCGACCGTCAAGCCTCTCCTCACCAAGGGCAAGACCCTCTACTTCTCCCACGGCTTCTCCCCCGTCTTCAAGGACCTCACCAAGGTCGATGTCCCCAAGGACGTCGACGTCATCCTCGTCGCCCCCAAGGGCTCCGGCCGTACCGTCCGCACCCTCTTCCGTGAGGGCCGTGGTATCAACTCCTCCATCGCTGTCTACCAGGACGTCACTGGCCAGGCCAAGGAGAAGGCCATTGCCATGGGTGTCGCCGTCGGCTCCGGCTACCTGTACGAGACCACCTTCGAGAAGGAGGTGTACTCCGACCTCTACGGTGAGCGTGGCTGCCTGATGGGCGGTATCCACGGTATGTTCCTCGCCCAGTACGAGGTTCTCCGCGAGCGCGGCCACTCCCCCTCCGAGGCCTTCAACGAGACCGTTGAGGAGGCCACCCAGTCCTTGTACCCTCTGATCGGTGGCAACGGTATGGACTGGATGTACGCTGCCTGCTCCACCACCGCCCGCCGCGGTGCCATCGACTGGTCCGGCCGCTTCAAGGACAACCTGAAGCCCCTGTTCAACGAGCTCTACGACAGCGTCCGTGACGGCACTGAGACCCAGCGCTCCCTCGACTACAACTCCCAGAAGGACTACCGTGTGAAGTACGAGAAGGAGATGCAGGAGATCCGCGACCTCGAGATCTGGCGCGCCGGCAAGGCTGTCCGCTCGCTCCGCCCCGAGAACCAGAAGTAAAAAATTAATATGTATCGTGATACCCGTCAGGGAAGGTTTGGACAAAATGTTATGATGTACTATGAAAACTGTTTTTGGGCATCGGGTATTTGAAATGTCACCTCCGGCTTGTTAATGCCGATTTTTTCTCAAATTTGTGTTCTCATAGGTAACTGTAGACATCGTAGTAAATTGGCCGTCGGTCTTGCTCCGGCGGAGGAAAGTCCACGACCCCAACGGGTCTTTGGGCTTCTTTTCCTTTCTCAACTCCACCGACGATGACTTCCTCGGCCAAAACGGTGCAGTCCCTAACGCCGGCCGCCATCCAGGCCGCATACGATCTGATCCAGCCGTATGTCCACCGCACACCGTTGTTGACCTGCAAAACCCTAGATGCCATCGCCTCGACCCCGCAGTCCCCCGAGGCCCTGGTGGGCACGCCATTCGAGGGTCAAACACCCGCGACCCCCAACTTCCGCTTCTACTTCAAGTGCGAGAACCTACAGCGAATTGGGGCCTTCAAGGCCCGCGGCGCATTCCATGCTCTCCTGCGGCTGATAGAGGAGCGCGGAGAGGGAGAGGTCAAGCGTCGCGGGGTGATCACGCATAGCTCCGGTATTTTTGAATTATCCCTTCACAACGCCGGAATACTGTTAAACGGACTCTCCTTCTATTAGGTAACCATGCGCAAGCCCTCGCTCTCGCCGCATCGACCCTGAATGTTCCTGCCTACATCGTGATGCCGCGGATCAGTACCCCGTCCAAGATTGCTGGCACCCAGTCACACGGTGCAGAAGTCATCTTCAGTGGATCTACAAGTGTAGAGCGCGAGGCCGTGGTTGCGGAGATCCAAGCCAAGACGAATGCAATCTTGGTGCCCCCGTATGACTACTTCGACGTCATTTGCGGGCAAGGCACAACTGGGCTTGAGCTGGAGGCGCAGTACGCTGAGCGTGGCTCGGGCACTCTGGATGCAGTGATCACCCCTGTCGGCGGCGGTGGTCTCAATGCCGGTGTAGCGACGTATTTCTCCGATAAGCCGCAAACACGGGTATTTGGTGCAGAGCCCAGTTTCGAAGGCGCAGACGATTGCCGTCGTGGGTTGCAGGCCGGTCAGCGTGTGGAAAAGGTCTCGACTCTGACGATTGCAGACGGTCTGCGCACACCCGTGGGAGTCTTGAATTGGGAAGTTATTTCGGACAAACGCAAGGTGGAAGGGGTCTTTGCCGTCACGGAAGAGCAGATCAAAGCCGCATTGCGTTTGGTCTTGGAGCGCATGAAGGTCGTCGTGGAGCCGAGTGCAGTTGTCGGATTAGCAGCGTGTCTCTTTGACGAGGATCTCCGACGGCGCGTTGACCAAGAGGGCGGCGAGAAAGGATGGGACGTGGCTCTCGTGCTCAGCGGAGGCAACACGACCGTCGAAGCTATCGGCAAGCTGTTTGGCTAAAAATGTCATGTCATGTCTCCGCATATAGAAAATTCATAGACATCCATCTCATCAGTTAGGGGGTATCTCAATTCCAGTCTCGTGCACGTAGAAAGAAAAGCATCCGCCATTGAGAGCATCCACACTGTCCACCACACGACGAGGCCAGTCTTCGCGTCCCCATGAATTGACCCAAGCCGAGAACTTTCCCTGTCGCACAATATTCTGCCGCGTAGGAGCATCTTTCCTGGCATCGTGTGCACTTATTGCGGGTGGGAACGAGCGTATCAGGTCACGATGGACAACAAGACGAAGGGTAGGAAACATTCCCCATGGTGCAGGAAGAGCGGGCCGAAGTGACGGAGTTCGAGACGGAGATCGATCATAAGGGCCAAGAGCAGAATGACTACTGTTCATTGTTGAGGGCCGATCACCGGAGATCATTGCGGTGTATACAACTGTGCAGCCGAACCGATCCTGCAGTCGCTTCAGCTCCGTAACGAGTTCGGAGTACAGGTCTGAGAGATAGAAGCTTTGCTTCTGCTCACGCTCTTGATCAATCTCTGTTCGAGGGCGCCCAATGTCTTCGGTGCGCGCGACTTCGTCACGAAGACGGTCTTGCCAAAAGAATGCCGTGACGCTGTCAATGGCAATCATCCGTAATGGACGGGACGCTGAGTGGTGACACGAGAGAGTGAAAAGATAAGACTCCAAAGCGCACAGTGTTGCTAGGAAGGCTGAGGATGACTGAGGGCGAAAGACATGAACGTGCCGTAGTGCAGAGCTCACGATTGTTTCCAGCTCGTCGTCGGACGGACCTTGAGCCGTATTATTCCTATTTGAAATAGAGAGCCCTTGTGTTTGCTGGATAATCCCTCGAGCCACAATTCGCAATACTCCGGCGTCGAAACGGTCATCGGTATCAATCAAGACGACGGCCGCCTCATGCCCTCCGACTGGGCTGTCGCCGAACGACCGCTGTAAGACGGCATGGGCAATCAAATAGTACAACAATTGGGATTTCCCAGAGGCCGACAAGCTGCTTGAAATCTCCACGACCGGACTGGGTCTCTTGCTTCGATTTTTCGAGTGGGCAAACAAGACATTGGAGGGCAGGTCACTGGTAGCTGGTTCTTCACCGGATTCGCCCAGGTCTTCATCTTCATCGCCACGAAGAAGCATTTCTTCGTCTTCTGTAAGGATCTGCTCTCGCGACAATCGTTGATGGGGAGAATCAGCCGGCGTTGCGATTGCTCTCCGCATGAAGACTTTCAATAGGGCATCCACGACTGGAACGCCTAGAGGCTGCGACTCGTGATCGGGACTGGCAGGATAGATACTTGCCAGGTCGCGCAGAACCTAAACTGTTAGCCACCACAGCGAGAGACAAGGTACAAGTGTCACTCGGTACCTCATTTAATCCTTCGTGGTGCACATCAGCCAGTGATGTCGCGCCCAAGCTGGCAGCCATGATGGGCAATGGTCAGCCGCGTTATGGATCATGCATTTCTCAACCTAGTATACCAATGCCGCGGATTGACCGAGTGGTGGAAGGCGAGAAAGGAAAAATAAAAGGGCGAAGAAAGTAGAAAGTAGAAAGTAGAAAGTAGTTCGGAAACGGGAGACTCGACCTCCGCGGAACTCGGCCCATTTCAACTCTGCGCTTCCCCAACGACCGAACAGCTTCACGAGCTTCCACGCAACCCACTGTTCCCACGCCGTCGTCTTCAACCAATATGGCCCCTCTCGTCCGCGTCTTCTCCGCAGAAGACCTGCCCGACCGTGTCAACACCGTCCAACGCAACTTCCAAGACAAGCGTCGCAAAGGCCCGGCCGTCAACCTCAAAGAATGTGCGCTCCTCGAGATGATGCAGTATTCCTGCAACCCCCCGTCAGAAAATATTCCGCAACCGGGAGTCATAGTGTGCCAACCGGTGGTGCGCCTATTTCGACGGTAAGTCTACACGGATGATCCTGGATATCAAATGCTGATCAGCTCTCGATAGCTGTGCCGGCGGATTGACGATCGAGACCTCGTCGTGGGAAAGACTCGAGCAAGAGGCGAGCAAATCGCAAGATACGAGCAAAAGGTCGTGACGGAAGGCAAGCGTAGCATGGTGTAGAGTATTTGCATCGGGCGGAGTTTTAGGGAATCATAACATTGAAATTGTGCTGCGACTACTATGGGGTATCTCCTCAAAGTCCGATAAAAACACAAAGCGCCAGCCCATAACCACCAAGAAAGAAACGCCGGACTCCTCATCCCATACCTCTGTACCCTCTATATGCCAACAATGCTCTCTGTAGGCTCGACACTGGCAGAGGGTTTGGGCGTCTTCTCTTCTCCCTGCCCGCTCGCTGTTGTCCGCCGCCATAAGTCTCGCTCGCAGTTAACAATGGGCCCCATCTCTAGATTCCACGACACCTTGGACCGTGCCTTGGCGTGTCCCTCGGCCGGTCCGGAATCGATATCCATGGAGGAACTCAACCCGGCGTTCATCGGCGCGGATACTGTTGTGAACTGGTCCTTCTGTAACTGCTTCGCAAGCCCCTTGACCGTCTTTTCAAACATGGTCTCCATACTCTCCATACGCCGACCCCAGAGCTTCTTGTCCTTGCCGCTAGAGCTCGTCGGGTTATCGCGGAAGGCGGCGCTAGCTAACTTCCGCAGCGCCTCTTCACCATGACGCCCATCCTCGGCAGCCCGTTCTCGTATCTGGCGCGGATCCCTGGCTCTCTCTGTAAAGACCGCCGTAGCAGAGTAGGTGTGCTTGCTCGGGAAGTCGGGGAAGTGCTTGGGGACGTAGGAACGGTTGGTCAGCCCCTCTTCTCCCTTCAAAGCATTCAGGAACGGAAGCTTGCGGGTGACCTCATCCTCGGGAGGAGGAGACGGAAGAAGAGTCGGTACGGGCGCTACCGGCCGGTTCGATTTAACGGAAAGAAGAAGGTCATCGAGGGAGACACGGCCGAGGGTGAGAGCGAGTTCAAAGTCATGAGGGATAGGTTTAACACGGCGTGATACTAGCATCGATTGGCGCACATAGGTGCATAATCGAAAAAGATCTGAAGAGCAGGTCAGTGTCAAATCTTGATGCGAAAGTAGATGCTCTCATGGGCAACCACATACACTCCTCTGCGGAGCTGCGCAAGCTCGACAAGGCAGCGGGATCGGCCGTTTCGAAGCCTTCATTCCTCAGGGCCTGCCCGATCGATCGATTCACCAAATGGTCGATATTAGCGTCATCCTGCACGGCAGGTTCCGAGGATGGCGGGAGAGTGACGGGCTCATGGAAACGGTGATGGTGGTAGTAATGGTGCTTCGGCCGCTTGCTGTCGGTCAATTCCAGTGTGGAAGAGGAGCGCTTCAGCTGGCCTGACGCCATGGCCATGATGGTTGGTGGTCGGAGACGCTGGGCGGAGAAAGCTCCAACTGTTGACGGATGGGAGGTGGTCACATGACTGGGGATTGGTGCCTGAGGAAATAGGTTAAGTCGCAACGGGCTATCGCTTTAATTCGAAGAGAATGGTATAGTCGAGATGAACAAAAAGTAGGCATGACACGACCATTGCATTCCAAATTTTAATATCAACATCATATAGACAGAATTGGAAAGTGTAGACGCAGTGCAGTACCAACGTCGCAGCCATCGACCAATCCGGAGGCTCGCTTAGTCCGCCCGAAAGCTTCAACTTCGACGTTCGTGCACCTCGCTCCGTCACTCTCTCCTCTCTTCTCTGCCCACCACCCACTACCGCCAGGCAGGTTCCTCTCTGTCTACAGCCCATTAACCGTCTTGTCGAGCGCCAATTGACTCGGTCTGTTCGATACAATGGCCACCGCTATCCCCCCTATCACCGGCGTAGGTGTCCCGTCCCTTGACAGCCCGGCTCGCCCCGAGCGGGCTCGTCGGATTCTTTCTACACCCATGAACGATGCACTGACTTGCTTTCCTTGGTTGCAGATGCTCCGCCGTGGTCTCGTCCTGGACCTGAGCACCGCCTTTGGTGAGTGACCTCGACTTGCGTTTTCGGGTGGCAGGATCAACGGATGAGCGGCATGTCGCCGGTTGTCTCGGGTGCCGTCACTCTTTCATGAAGCAGGAACAGAATGTCATTATTAAGACAACAGACAACGGGTAGACTAACCAACCTCCTTTTATAGGTTTCGGTACCACCTTCGGCTACCTCTGGTGGTACGGTAAGTGGAATATCATCTCCCGGTCACTCGCACCTCAAGTTCTAACTCCGCAGGCTACCACCTTCCCCGTGTCCGTGAGCGCGACACATTCTACGCCCGTCTCGAGCAGGAGCGCGCTGCCCAGAGCGCATAAATTGGTCAACTTCGCCCTCTCTCGATTGTTTCCCTTTTTGCCCGTCGGCTGTGGCCATTTCTCCCTTGCCAATGAATACATAGTCCAGAAATGTAACCCGTTGGAACAAGAATGCTATCTTTGGTAACCCTTCTTTCTGGGCTTGACTGGGTCGACGGGTCGTGTCCGAGTGTGTGGGTGTTTGATGTTGAAACCGATTGTACATATACGCCTGTGATCAACGTGTTTCGATTCTGGATTTTGGATTCGACTGCAAAAAGCGATCTCACAGATCATCTCTTTTCCGTATGCTAGGGATGGTGCTGCCCCGGTGCTGCATAGCAAGCCGATCTTTGCCACCCTCACGCGACAAGTCCGTAGTGATCCCAGCTGGATCGGATCTATTGAAATCAAAAACGCTAATTACTCCGGATATATGTACGTAGAACTCCCCTCCCCGTGATGACTGCTCTCCACCTCCTGCAAAGCCGTGGATCCTCATGTCGCCTTTCCGGGTCGATCGGTGTCAAGAACTGGGTCTAACCCGCCACCTATTTCGTGGCTGAGGACCCTGAACTGAAGCAAAATGGCCAGTGTCAGATTTGACAGCAATCGGTTCTATCTTAGCACCCGCTCGAATGCGACGCCTCGGACGGACCCGCCGGCCATGGAGGTGCGCACGTTGCGCTTGAAGCCTTCACGTTTGGTCCGCAAATCCTCCGCAGCCTCTTTGTTAAGGGGATCGGACGCATTCGGCTCGAGAAACAGGAACTACCACATGATCAGTCAGTTCAGCCTATCAAATACAAAAGGGGAATGACGAACCTGCATGCCCACAATGACAGCGTTCAGATTCAGCACAGGCTTCCAGTCCTCACGTAGGATGTTAAGGCAGACGTTGCCCTCTAAGTCGATATTGGGATGGTAGATCTTCTGCGTACACTTGACCTTGGGTGGATCGTGGGGGAAGTTCTGGTTCACAGAGAAGCTGAAGTTGAACACGCCACCTTTGTACATGCCCTCGTCCGGCTCGATGGTCAGGGTGAAGTTGAGGATGTCGTCGGGGTTAGGGAAGGTCATTTTCATTGTCTTGCCAAGTGTAAGTTCCTGTAGGTCTAGCGAATCCAAGTCATGTTAAAAGATGTCCAAGGATTCATCTGTGGAGGACGCACCTCGTTGCACTCGCAGCTGCGCCGCCGTGACCTTCTTCTTTTTCTTGCCTGCAGCGCCTTCGGCATTCTCAGCCTGCTGCTGTTGCTGTTTCTGTAGAGGCAGTCAGCATCCGGTTCATTATCCTTTTTCAAGTGGTAAGAGAGTCTACCATCGACCAGATCTTCAACATGTTGGCTGGAGTCACCACCCCACCAGGTGGAATAACGGTTAATCAAGATGGCGGGCCGAGAAAGACGGGGGAAATTGCTGCGGAGACGAGCTCGGCAAGACAGCAGGGCGTAGAGTGCACAGTCTTGCAAGTGTTGAGCTCGGTATACTAGGGCGGTGTTGTGAAAAGGAAGTCGGTCGGAGAGCGAGGCAGAGTCTTTGCGGGGTCTCTCTCGCTTTATCGATCTTTCCGCCTCGTTCATGACGTACATTGACTATACATCTACACATACCATGGCTTAGGCTGCATTACAGAAAATCTCTACGTCTAGGAGGATGTGTCTAATTACTTGATTTCCGACGTCGAAATTCCATATGCGCCGCCGAATGCATCCCATTGCGTCGCTGGTCCGACAAAAGATCACGGTTGGTCGCTATTCAACCCTCCGTACATACTCGCATCACAAAAAAAGATAATAAAAAGATAGATAAAAATAAAACCCTAGTAAAACAGACATCTTGAGGTGGAATACAAGTGGCAACCAGAAGAGGGAAGGTGAAACATGTGCCAAGAAAGGGAGGTTCATGAGAGAATGAGGAAGCCGTCCATGGTCTACCGGCGTGCAAAGCAGCACTTGATACCGGTACGGCCTAGGAACCAACAGGCGCCGATGAAGCGGAACAGAGCCATGATAGCGTTAGACCACAGAAGGGCCTGGAAGAATCGCGCAGTACGGGTGGTAGCAGTGTTCTAAAGCTGACGTTAGTCGGTAGCGCAGAGCGTCGAGGAAAAAGAATAGAAACATACCGTAAATCCGAACTTGTCCACCGCCTCGCTGGTAATGCACACGGCAAGGAAGCCGTTGCTGAAAATCCAGAAAGTGACGAGACGAGTACGGAAGCTCTTGTAGGAGTCCTCGAGAGACTTCACGTCGTGCTCGACCGGGGCAACGTACGGAGTGAGCGCACGCTTGACCGTAGCTTCAAATTGGCTGTCGATATCGGCTTGAGGCTTGTCAATTTCCTCTATGACCGCGTCTTTACTACCTTCATCCTTAGTGGTCTTCGCAGAAGGCAGCGCGTCGGCCTTGTCGGAACCCTTGGTACCCCAGGACACGTCGTGCCAGTTGCTGAAAGCATAGACGTTGAGGATGTTGATGTAGGAGGACTGCAGGACGATGTAGGCGGGGAAGGAAGTGAACATGTGCCATGGGTCGGCGTACATGAACGAGGCGACGAAGTAGAGACCGAAGGTGGCAGCCAGGGCGATGATAATGATACCAGCACCCGAGGAGCCGAAGAAAGATTTGAGGAAGGCACCGACACCCTGGTCGGTAACAAAGTCCATCGGCGCACCACCGGTGAAAGCACGAATGACCAGGTACAGTGAGTCGACCACAATGTACAACTGGATGATACCGAATACCACAAAGGAAGCCAAGTACGAGAACTTGGAGCCCTTGGGCCGATTACCGAGCGCGAGGATGAACTGCAGCAGAAGGAATGCCAGATACACATACTTGACTATGGTGTTCACAATGGGTGTGGCCTTCTCGCCGAAGGGGAACGCTGTGTGATCGTTGCTGGAACTGGGGGTGCCGACCAGGTCGATGATGACGGTGGTGGTCAACCAGTAGGAGGCGAGCGAGAACCAGGTGAGAAAGGTGTTGAAGATGTTGTAGAGCATCTGGATGTGCAGGAAGAACATGCGGACCAGGTTGTGCCCACTCTTGTACATACGGCCAAAATGCATCAGCGAGTAAATGCCGGCCGCAAAGGAACCGTTCAGCCAACGGCGACGCTGTGAAATGAATTCGGCAGCACCTTCAGGTACGTCCGTTTCGGCCTTCGAGGCTTTCACATACGACAAGTGCCATTTGGAGCCGGCCTTGGCGACCAATTCGAAACAAAGAATGCGGTCCTCGGCCAAGAACATGTTCTTCTTGAAGATGTTCATGCCCTCGATACCCTTCTTACCAAGCTGCTTCGACAAGGTATGGTCACCGTGGAAGTACTGCTCCAATGGACGTCCCATAATAGCACGGAAGCGATACGCAGAAAAGGCACCCGGCAAGACACTAACGTAGCCGAACGAACTCTCGAGTGGCTTGTCCAAGATGTTACTGATCTTGTACTCGAAGTTTTGTGCTGCCACTAGCGGGTTGACCAAGTTGCGCCAGCCCTTGCCCAGCATAGCGTGAATCTCACCACAGGCGCCACCCAGATCCTTGTCATTGTAAAAGGCTTCCCATAGAGCTAGCAGAGACTTTGGCCCAGGCTTAGTTCCAGCATCGAGTAGGATGCAGATCTCGGGGTTTAGAATGCGACCAAACGCGTTGAACAGCCAACGGTGCGAGTTGATCTTCTTGCTATTTTTCTGTTTCAGGCAGAACATCATCTGCACTGGGGGTAGAGTGCTTGGGCCATCGTCGGTCGGGCGAATAAGCTGCTGGTTGGGTGTCACGGACAACTGGGTCGTGTATTCGAACTGCGCATCAGGGATTAGCGGGCACACTTGCTTCACATCAGGACCGGACATACAATATGCGCCACGGTCTCCTTCCCGTCGACATCACGCTTCATGACACCATCCTGGTAGATACCAACAGTGGCCAGGACGTCCAGAGTATCCTTGTCGCAAGGATCGATACCATCGAAGACGAGTGCAACGACGATCTTCTGCCATGCGGGTCCACCCTTGTTCCAGAACTCGGATTTCTTCAGGTTGACGATGTCCCGGATATTTTGCATCACACCATGAAGTGTACGAGCGGTCAAGGTCTTATCCTCGTTGTAGTAGGTGATGGCGATGAGTAGCTCGGTATGTCGGTTATACATGGCAGGTCGCAGGTTATAGCCATTGTGGAGGGTAAACTCGTTGGGATCACACGTCGCAGCGGTGTCTGAAGATGAATGATTAGTTTTCTCCGGTTCGGGTCGAAGTTTTCCGCAAAACGCAAATCACTCACATCGCATGTGCGTGAACTCCTCGCTACCGCCTTCCAGATCATTGCGATACTTGGCCTGGATGGCATTCTGAATAGCACTGGGTACCGGGTAGTCCACACTCAGGACTGAACCCTGCACCAGCTTGACCTTACGAGTGGCATAACGACGGAGGCCGCCGCCACCACCACCATTTCCACCACCGGGGGCTTGTCGCTGGCGCCAGGCCTCGGTTGACGAAGTCTCGCTGCGGGCATAGGGGGATGCGGCTCGACCGGGGACACCGAAAGCCGCGGCTGGGTTCTCGGACTGACCCGAGTACACGGATCCTGTGGCATAGGGGTCCTGATAAGCGGGGGCTGCCTCAGAAGCATAGGTCTCGGTCAAGCTGTAGCCCGAGGCGGGGCGCACGGGTGAGACGCCCCGCGAGTGAGGGTCGTCGAAGGGCGTTGCGAAAGGACCCTGCTGGTGGGAGAGGAGGCCTCTGGATGCATCCTCATCCTCCCGGTACTGCATTGTTGAGTGAGCACTAGCATACAAACAACAAAAGGAGACCGAATCCGTACTTGAGAGGCAGGTACATCCTGCAGATGATGGGCGTCATCGTAGTTGGGCGAATGCGCGCCAGACCCTTGATAGGCCATGATGATGCACGATATTCAACGAAGGCAAGAGGGGGTATCAAACGAGGAGTGGCAGACAGTCGAGCCACCAGGGCGTGAATGAAGAAGGTGTCCAAAGGGATCCCTGGGGGAGACAGACTCCCAGTCAGCAGAACCCGATTTTGGAATGAAAAAGGAGGTTCAGAAAGAAAGGGGAGAGGGGAGCAAACAAGGTCAGCGGAGTGATAAAAAAGGGAAAAAAAGGGACATGAGACGCAAAGGTCAAAAAGTAGAAAAGGAAAAAANAAAAAAAAAAAAAAAAAAAAAAAAGGAGGAGAGAAGACAGTATGAGACTAGAGCGCGATCGTATTGCTGAGTTTGTCTGCAAAAATAGACATCTCTAACCCCGGTGTGGTTTAGCTCAAAAGGAGCAGATTCGAGTGGTGTTTTCTCCCGCGACTAACAAGTACGGAGTAGGATCAAAAAATCAATGTTATTCTAATGCAACAATACACATACTCCATCCCTTGTGTACCAGATACGTGCCGGCGTAGTGATGAACAGGGCTATAAGATCGGTATGGAGTACAGAGTACCCGAGCTTGACAGGGTCAGGAACAATTCTAACTGGCTCAAGGCTGAGTTTCATTGGAATTTGATGGGTACACTACAGGCTACGTGTCTATATGCATTATGCATGAAGGATGGGAAACTCTGTACTCTACTCTTTGTTCCTCTTTTGTCGTTAGTTAACTAGAGTCTTCAAGGACATTATTTATGTACTATTTTTCTCCAGATCCTCCACTTTTGACTGATTCAGCAAGTGGATACGGTTGCGCTAAGAGCCGAACCCAATTAACGGGTTCCAATGAAAAACAGTCGGTGAGATCGTCATGCTTCTCATTCCACATTCTTCGCCACTTCCACTTCCTCGAATTTCTTGAGTTCGCACGACGGATCTTCCGAGGTATGCTAGACGGGAAGTTATCCTGTGATAGCTGATACATACATAGTGGGGAGACCCGGATATGATAAATATTCCGACCACGCGCTAGTATGCTAGTCCGTCGTCTACTTTATCTAGTTCTACTTAGGCTGAGCCAGAGTATCCAGAGTATCCAGAAAGTCCCAAGTGAGTCAGTCCATGCCCGATCGGCAGTCACCTGACATCAGGGCTGACTCTGTCACAGCCTGATGCGTCAGCCTGCGCCTCCGTGTCTCGGAATGGTCCCAGGATATTTACCCGACTTGATACTCTAACCCTATCTATTTTTACTCGGTACTCCGGACTCTCCATACTCCATATCTACTCGTGATATACCTCGAGGTAGAAAAGACGAGCATGTCAACTACTCCGTACTCCTTAACACTGCTCCCACTAACTAGTTAGTTACTGCAGGTCTATTTTTGGTGGCTGACAAAGAAATCGCAATCTCCCGGCCCGACAAATGATCCGAGTCCAGACCGCCTCCCGCAACACCAAGTCTCTGTTATTCTGTACGGAGTACGGGAGTACAGACCTGCAGGCACAACGTTATGCAAGGTGCTGGGGCTAGGTGAAACAGATACCCGGGTACTCCTATGCTTCCTGTCAATCCTATATATTGTTGTAATCTTACTTTACTTCCATCTACTACATAGTGTAATCCGTACCCCGTACTCCTTGTCCTTGAAGTACCCTCAACACTTGTGGAACCCCGTGCTCAGACCTCCCGTGACTTGGTCCCGACTCCTCATTTCCCAGGAGGTCGTTCTCCTCTTCCTCCCACAGCCTTCGCATCCGATTTTGAATCTCGCTTTTCGACTCTGGACGATGATCGTCCTCGGTCTTTAACCGGGTTTCCTCTACACTCGTTTCTATAGAGTCGCTTTGATGATCTAGCGATTCTCCTCGCTCACGACTTGACGCCGATTGAGCATCCCACACTCCTTCTTCATTCATTGTTGATTTGTTCGTCTTTGTAAACATTCGTCACCGTTGATCGGTTGTCCTCATCGACATCTTCTCGCTGCTTCCATCTCGCCCACCATGCTTCCAAACACCTTCGATTCCGCCTCTATGCCCAACATTGGCTTCTCCCCCTCCAACTCCCTCTTCAAGCGCTGCGTATCATGCGAAACCTCCGCCCCGACCTGTCCGACCTGTCCGGACGGGACCCAATGTACCATGATCAGTCAGTCCTGTGATTCGTGTGCCACCACCAAGTGTATCCCGACCGGCAACGATTCTGGGCCTCCGTCAAGCGGTACCAATACCGGTGCCATCGCCGGAGGGGTCATCGGAGGTGTGATCGCACTCGGCGCAATCCTCTTCCTGATCTGGTGGTTTGTCGTCCGCCCACGACGCGATGAGCGCAAGGCCCAGCAAGAGAAGAGTGGCGCATTCGCGGCCCAGCGATCGGAGCGCAAGTCGACCCAGTCCATCGCCTCGACCGTTCTGACCCGTGCCTCCAACATCATTCAAATCGCCTACATTCCCGGTGTCACCAACCGATCACCCCCGGAGACACCCGCCTCACTGGTGCCCCCCGTTCCCCCGCTGCCCGGTGCGACTCCCGACCAGCACTTCTTTATGCCCGGTGATTTGCGAGACTCCTCCTGGACGGCCACCACCGGTCACCAGAGTATCTCGCCTACCCTGCGAAGCAGCGTGGCCACAACGATCTACCGCAACGATGCCATCGTCAGTGCTATTCCCGCACAGCAGATTCAGCGTTCTCGGGCAAATATTGTCAGCGTACACAACGGCTCTAGTGGTTCCGACAGCACTCCGACACAGCCCGTCATGATTACTCCCAGGGACGCGCCTGCGGTTCCTGCTATCACCTCATCACAGCTCGCGAAGGCTGAGGCTATGCAGGCTGGACCTGGCGGCTCGATTGTGGCTCGCCAGGTGGTAGCCAAGCCCGTGATGGTTCGTGGGCCTTCGGTGAAGAAGAAGGACGATCAGTCCAGCACGGCAGCGAGTGCAAAGGACCTTAAGCCCCCCACTGCCGAGTCTGCCAATAGCAGCCACCAATTTGGCCATCACACGTCTACCTTTGACGGCAACTCATCGGATGAAGATGAAGATGATACGCGGCCCTCGACCATGTCCAACGACGAGTCACCCTCCGGGGGCCCCTTTTCCGACAAGGCCAGCACTGGCAACTCAGGCCTGGGCGACACTCGACGAAGTTCCCTTCACACTGGTCAGGCCCGGGCCCCGCCCCCGCGCGTACAAAGTCCGTTCTCGGACGCGAATGAAGTTCCATGAACGAGTTTAGTCTGATGGGCGCACTGGTTTTTCTTGGTTTTTTCTTGTTGTGATTTTCTTCTTATTTCCTGTTAAATCTCTTCCACATCTTTGTACGTATGACCTGAGGCGTGGTATATTTTTGGGCGTCGGTTCACGTTTCCTGGGTGCTTTGTACAGTGAGGTAGCACTCATGGAGGCGGAGCAGTCAATTAGAGTCAACTCTTTCCTTGGAAGGTTATCGATACATAACTAACCATCGTATTCTTGTCGATTTGTACTTCCCAGGTTGTGACTCTTGGAGTATTTCCGGTATATGTTGTTGAGTATATGTCTAAGACGATCCTCGGCACTAGTTAGGTAGGCAGATACATACTCATCCAGGTAGCACGAGGATGAAGGTTCATCAACGCAAGCCTCTCCGGGTAGGTAGGAAATGTATACAAGTGCTCCAAAGTTCTACGACATTAAGCACACGTCTGGACACCTGGGCATCCCAATATTGAACAAACTGACACAAGTGCCAAAACAAATGAAAAATGAGGGTATCTACAACGATCTACCATCCAAAATGTATAAATGGCCAGCCAATCATGGCACGGTCTCCTCCAAGCCCATTCCACGCCCGATCTTGCGGATGAGCGCGCGTTTAAGGAAAGCTTCACGCGCGAGACCACGTGTATGTCGCGACCACGAGTCGACCCCAATCACACCGCGGACCAAGGCAGCTTGTAACGCGTACAGCGCATGTTGGAGACCTTGCTCCTCGGCCACCAAATCGTATAATTGCTTTCCTACCACGGTGGGTGCCACCAGAACCTCGTCGATGGGAGGTAGGCTCGATGGAGCGTCCGCAATGGTGGCGTCTGCACGGCGGATAGTCTGCTGCAGAACCGCAGTGTTGGATTGGAGTGTTGCGTGGAGGGAATTAAGTGCGGTGACTTCCCCCTGAAGCGCGGCTATTGTAGCCTGCAACGATTGCGACTGAGAGATAAGTGACTGTGACGCGGTGTCGGACTGCGTTGCTTGGGTCCGCAAGGTCTCCGCTAGGGTTCGAGATACCGCATGTAGCAATGCATCTTTCTCTGGATTCGGTGGGATGGGTGGTGCAGGCCCCGCGGGGGCAAATGAGGGCAGCTCAAGCTCAAAGGGCGATGTGAGAAGGTCTGGCGTTTCCTTCGGTGCTGGCGCCGCTGCAGGCGACCGTTGGAAATTCGAAGGATGCGGCGAATTTATGGGATATGGAGGCACCGGTGATTGCTGGGATTGCGGCTGATGGTATCCTGGGTAATGCGACGGCGCTGCTTGTGAAAAACGAGGTGGTTGTTGTGCGGGCGTTTGGGGAATAGCTGGCCCAGGATGAGCGAACGATGTCTGCTGAGATCCAGCGGCAGGGCCAACTGGCCCGCCAATGTTCCTGCCATAAGGTATCTGACTCTGTGATACCGAACGTGACATTGGTTGCTGGACGGGATGTGGTAAAGTAGCGAATTGTTGAGATATCCGGCTGCCGCCCGGGCTGGTTATGGAAGCATTGTATAACGAGGCCGTTCGAGTGGGATTATATTCCTTCGGTGGCAGTGGGGGTAGCGGTGGGGGAGACTGATATCGCTCTGCTATCTGTGTTGGTAGCTGCTGAGGCGCAATAGTAGCTCCAGGTTTGGGTGGCAGCTGCGGAGGAGTCTGAGTTGTTGGTCCTGTAGGCTGCGATTGTGCTTGAGGTGTCGGTGAAGGGCCTATTCCTGGTGGCAGAGGAGGTAACGGTGGCGGAGTCTGAGTCTGCGTCTGCGTCTGTTGGATCTGGGGTGGAGGGGGCATCTGTTGTCGGTTCCGAACCGGGGGTTCCTTCGCAAAAACTTCTTGAAGGATCAAGAGGAGGTCGGTAATGTTTGATCGCTAAACAATGCGCAAAATGGTTAGCTTGATTTACTAGGACAAAGCAGAAACATGAAGCTCACCTCCCACGCCTCAGCCCAGTGTGCCAGATAGTGATGATACACGCGCCCCTCGAGCGTGACGTGCTGCCCAACTCGGACCGCCATATCATGGGTTGGCGTCACATATACTATCGGGGGTTCGCGAGGATAGGTGTTAGGAATCCAGAGCGCGACGGGGAATCGGTAGGTCGTGCCACGGAAAACCACAGGCAGCGTGCCCACGAGGTGCAGGAGCAGGGCCGAGAAGCCATTCTCGAAGGCTAGGAAGACAATGGAGTCAGAACAATCGCCAGCTTCAATGAGTCGCAAGTCTTACTGTATACATCAGTGCGAGGTGAGAGTGAGGAGTACTGAGCGAGCGCATTGACGACGTCGTGATATGCACGATTGGGGTCGTGGTAGGTCTGCTTGGGGTCGTAGTGATCCTGGGAAGGGTTAGGTTGTTTTATTCACCCATAGGATAGACACAAACCTTGGTTAGGACCGAATACAGCCAGTTGAGCGTCCTCTGGGAGACCGCCATGTCGGGGGTGGAGGCTGTAAGGTGCCCAACAGAAGAGGTTGAGTCGCGGTGGTCCTCCGCACTCCGCAACGCTCTTGGCTTCGGTTCTGTGTCAGCTACGGTTTTGGTTTTGGCTTCTACACCCCGTGTCACTGGTTTTATCTATGCAAGATTTTCAAGGGTATCAGTTGTAGTTTCAATTTATGCTTGGTCTATCTATTGCTAAAATACATTCAGGGTCTACATTCATTAGGATACACTTACAAGGTTGGTCACCGAGCTCGAGGGTAAGTATATAGATATACCGACCGAGATTGGAAATGCACATCTCCATGAAGGATTAAGACACAGTAGGTCGGGGGTCAATTTGCGGAGTCTGGGGAGAGTCTGCTGCCCACAAACATCTCCATTGGTTCTGAACCTTGGAAGGGGATGTAAGGGATGTAGCTAAATGACTGTGAGTGAAGTTGATCGATTGCTTCCCTGAGAGCTTCCCAAGGAGTGACAATCTGCTTTTCTCTTTGCAATGCATCAACAGAGTATGAAACAATGCCTTATTCTCATCAAATTCAAGCCTAACTAACGCATATAGATCGTTTCTACTCCTTGAGGTACCAGATTGTGACCAACCAACCCTAACCGAAACAAGTCAATTACTTTGGCCTTAACAGCGATTACTTGCTCATGTTGGATTACGGAGTTTTCGATTTAAAGATCTATCTCGTCCAATCATTGAGATTGTCAGGAAATAATGTGTCATCAAAAATCATCAATGTCTATCATGTATCTCTATATGCTATTCTTTATGCAAAAACAATCATCTAATCGAAGATGGAGGCTTTCATCGAGTTGGGCTGGATGTACTCGGACGCATTGCGGGAGCTGGTGAATCCCCAGCGAATCTGTCCGGCCATGGAGATCTCGATATCCAGGTCCTTGGCGAAAGCCCAGGCCAAACCGGTGTCACGCTGGAAGGCACGACCGACCAGGATAACATCGATGTTTTCTTCGTTGAGAATCTTCTCGGCCAGCTGACCATTGTTGATCATGCCCACGGCAGCCACGAGCATCTTGTCACCAACGGCCTTCTTGACGGCGGACGCGAAGGGAACCTGGAAAGCAGCAGCAGACGCCACCTTCTGAGCGGAGTGCATACCACCACTGCTGAGATCAATGAGGTCGATCGCACCCTGAGCGGCAAGAGCCTTGGCAAACTCCACGGTGTCCTCCAGCTTCCAGCCATGCTCTTCGGGCAGGCTCTTCTCCAACCAGTCGGTGGCGGAGACACGCAGGAAGACGGGGACGTTGGCACCGACGGTGTCACGAGTCAACTGAGCGACCTCGAGAGGGAGGCGAATACGGTTCTCGAAGCTGCCGCCGTACTCATCCGTCCGCTTGTTGGACGCGGGGCTAAGGAAGGTGGACAAGAGGTAGCCGTGGGCGGCGTGAATCTCAATGAAGTCAACGCCGGCGGCAAGAGCACGGCGGGTAGCCGCAACCCAGGCATTCTTGAACTCCTGGATATCCTCCTTGGTCATAGCCTTAGGAACAATGTCGCCCTGGGCAAAGGGAATAGCGCTAGGGCCCACGACATTGTCGGTCCAGCCACCAACGGCGTTGGTGGCAGTGACACCGCCCAACCACGGAGGAACAGTCGAGGCCTTGCGACCGGCATGAGCCAGCTGGATACCGATCTTCTGACCCTGGCTGTGAGTGAACTCCACGACCTGCTTGAGCGGGGCGATCTGAGAGTCCTTCCACAGGCCCACGCAACCGGGAGTAATCCGGCCTTCGGCCTGGACGGCGGTAGCTTCGATAATAATCATTCCGGGGCCACGCTGAGCGATGCCACCGTAGTGAGCCAGGTGCCACGGGGTCATGTGGCCATCATCGGCACTGTATTGGCACATAGGCGCAACCTGGAAGTATGTGAGTACACAATGTTTCGGGGAATATGAAACACGACACGAGCACATGAAACTTACACCGAGGCGGTTTTGGATGGACAGACCACGAACGGTCAGGGGCTTGAAGAGCTTAGGAATGGGCTTCCCACTGGTTTGGGGATCGCGAGCAGTGCCCGCCGGCGGGCTCTGAGCCGGCGTGTAGAAGGAAATGCCCTCGGCGGGCTTGGTGGGGACGTCAGGCCAAGTCATGGTGAAATAAGGTTAATTATGGTTAAATTGAAGATGGAGACACAATTGATCTATCGTCGAATGCCTAGGGCATAGGGGAGGTCTTGTATAGCGCTTATATACCTTCTAACTACGTTGACGGATTTCTAAGCTGGGGCAAAAGTCTTCGGATATTAATTGGATTCGCGCCCCACCAAAAGAAAAATTTAAGCCGACTCTAAATGGATTCCAAGATCGGCACACCACTGGAAAGGGGAAGAAAAAACCTCAGTGCAGGAACTTATGTTCTCCGATTCGCAGAAAATTAAAGCAGCTTGGTCAGAACTCTAACTCAGATTCATCTCTCGTGGTGGCGAGGTTTGTATAATTTGTAAGGAACTCACTGCGAAACATCCATAGGATGAAGACCATAGGATGAAGACCATAGAATGAAGACCATAGAATGAAGACCATAGAATGAAGACCATAGAATGTCTCCGAATTCAGCAGATTTCGGCACAACTAGTCTCCGTCTTAGTCTCCATTCTCCACTTTTGATGTCTAGAAGATCCCGGAAACTATATGTATCTTGGCAGCCGGGAAGCCGAGAATGGGTGATGCTAGAAGGCACTACGGGATTTCGTTCGTTTATACTGTCAGAAAGATTATTGTGACACTCGAGGAGTAGAGAGCCAAACTACACCATACCCCTTTATCCGGGCGTGAATAGAATGATACAGTATTCCCAACTTTGACCGATTGATTTGCAGTCAAAAATAGCCAAAAATAGACTGTCGGAGAATCGGACCGTAATCGGACTGGAGCTTACTCTAGCGGGAGATCTACACAATGTTGTGGAGAGGAGAGGATGTCGAATAGTCTCGGCAAAGGATTGTTCAGAGCTTCAATTGACCAAAAGGGATCAAATGGGATCACTATAGGGTTCCAAGGTTGTCATTCAGTTCGAGGTCCAAGTCAACCAGTGTTGGTGCCTTAGGCCGCTCTTACAATCACACAACTAACAATCACCACCACCACCACCACAATCAACCATCAACTACAATCTCAAATCTCCAAACCCGAGCACATACAAGACTGTTTCGCTGTCATAGACATCATTATCATCACGAACCGTTCCAGACTCGACTATACGAGGCACCTGCAGTCGCAGCCTGCCGTGTCTTTGTTCTCCCGTCTTAACATTGTTGTTAGTATTGTTCTCTATCACAACTTCACGAAGCCTCAATTTTATCACCCTTATTGATTCATCGCATTGTCTGTTTCGCTCTCTTCACTATGCTATATCTACTTTTTCTACCTATGGACTATTCAAACTCTCCCTACATCATACTAGATGCTTTCATACTCCTTCACCTGCTATCATCCTCCAATTCCTACCGCATCATTCTCAGCTTGAACGATACTCATACACCATGCCACCTTCCTTTCCATACGGAGACCCCAACTTCCAGGATATCAGCTTTCTCGCCCGTGATGGCCGGAACGTTACCATACCCCTGTATATGATTGACGTATTCTGCCAGTACAATGTCCGACTATGCATCAATCTGGGCTCTCAGCTCGGTGCTTCGGTCGTCCTTCTGGTCTTTCTGCTGCTTCTGACTCACAGTGACAAGCGTCGGTCGTCCGTGTTTATTCTCAATGGTCTGGCTTTGCTGTTCAACGTCCTTCGCCTACTCTTCCAGACTATTCATTTCTCCACCCCCTTTGAAAAGGTCTATCCCTTCTTTTCCGGCGACTATTCGTCTGTCAAGCCCGGTGCCTACGCAATTTCTATTTTCGGCGTCGTCTTCGAGACGATGCTCGTCATGTGCATCATGGCCTCGCTGACCGTGCAGGTGCATGTGGTCTGCAAAACCGTGCAGCGTCGATTCCGACGGCCCTTGCTTGCGTTCTCTCTTTTGATGGCCCTGATACCCATTGGGTTCCGCATGGGATGGATGGTGATCAATTGCATCTACATCATGGCCGCCAAGAGCACGACCGGCTACGTGTGGCTAGAGAGCGCAGTCAATATCGTCATCACCATCAGCATCTGTTTCTTCTGTGCCGTCTTCGTTATCAAACTGGGCCATGCGATCAAGCAACGCCGCCGACTCGGCGTGCGTGACTTTGGCCCCATGAAGATCATTTTTGTCTGCGGTTGCCAGACCCTCACGATCCCCGCTCTATTCTCCATTCTTCAGTACTTTGCGCACGTTCCTGAACTAGCCGACAACGTTCTGACTCTCGTCACCCTTTCCTTGCCGCTGTCCTCCATCTGGGCCGGTGCCGCACTGGAGAACGCTCGACGAATCGAGACACCTCGTAACCCTCGCAATTTGTGGAGCGCATTCGCCTTCGGAATCAGCCGAACCATGCCCACCCACCGTTCGGGAACCGAGATGACTGCTACAGGTTACACTGGACAGACCTTGTGCTATGCGGATCAGCAGATCAGCAAGCATTCGCAGGAGTCCGAGATGCCCTTGGCGATCGCGGTTGAGCACGACATCTCCGTCGAATCTATCAGGCGCTCGCCACAGGACCAATCCGCGGCTTAAATGTGCTGCAGAAAGCATGGGATATTCCCTCTCGGTCGTCCATTACCCCCAGGAAGCAAGTTCAAGTTCGAACATGGGCGTATTTTACTGATTCCTTGCACTCATGTACATTATCAGATATCTCTTTAATTAAGCATTCAACAGCAATTCACTCTCAGGTCCATGCATAATATTGAAGTTAGAGTCAATATGAATTAGGGTGCAGTTTTCCAAGGGCTAGTATCCAAAGTCTACACTGAGATCCCGGTCGTACACCTTGACTCCAAATTTCCACACTTGGTCCACCACCAAGTCCGAGCATGACTGTCCCGACGAAGACGTCTCACTCAGAACCACAAAGTCTGCATCGGCTCCAGCCTGTAGCGTGCCTTTACTATTCTGTAGACATAGCACTGTAGCCGGAGTAGATGTTACGGCGCGGAGAGCAACAGGAATGGAAACACCCGTCCAGCGACGGAAATTATTGACGCATTGAAGAAGAGTTACGCAACTGTCTAGGAATTAGAATCAGAACCGTATCAGTCAAAGTAAAACTTACCTCCCGGCAATGACTTCAGTGCCTTCCAACATGACACGAATCCCCTGCTTTGTGAGCCGTCTCGTGAGCCAGTCGATAGTACCATCTTCACCTCCGAGAAGCAACAGTGCATCAGTCACCAAGACCAGACCCTCCGGATGAAGCAGATGAGCCAACCGCACACTGGCTGGATGAACATGATGTCCATCGGCAATAATGCCAAAGTAAGGACGCCGTGTCAGCTCTTCCGACGAGTCTTTACTTTCTGTCCCGGGATCCACGCCCGTGGATCCACCCAGGACTCCCAGTGGCCCAGGCTCGCGATGGTGATGGCCATTCATCTGATTGTACAAATGAGTGATCATGACGGCACCCGCATCGATACCAGCCTGAGTCTGCTGGTAGTCTGCCGCTGTATGGCCGATGCTAATTAAGATTCCCTGCTCAGTAAGTTGCCGAATTGTATCCAATGCACCAGGCCGCTCGGGGGCCATTGTGATCATGCGAACACTGGGGGGAATGCAACGAGGCCGAGGCTGTTTCGCTTTTGGCTGCTCGCAGACGAGCTTAACGGGTCCGTATGTCCGAAAGACATTCTCCAGCTCACTAGTCAAACCGGAGGCTTGCACCGCGTCCGGCAGATGGACGCCAACACGATTATGAGCAAAGAATGGTCCTTCGCAGTGAGCTCCGAGAGATTCGGCGCCATCAAAGGGATCGCGAGATTGGGAACGCCCTAAAAATGGTAGGTTCTAGATGAAGCGTTATTATCTTTATCTATGATGTCCGACTACTTGAAGCAGAGACGAACCTGATGATATCGCTCGGGTCTCTGACTCGTCATCGTCGGCAGGAAGCTCGTCGTACCCGTCGTGATGAGTTTCCGCCGGGCTTCTTGGAAGCGACTATTGTAGCGGACAGCATCGCCGGCGATATCTTCCGAGAAATCGAAGCCATAGGCGCCATTTATCTGCAGATCCAAAAAGCCCGGTGCCACGATGCGGCCCTGGAGATCTAAAGCTGATGGCAGAGAGGGGTTGGGCGGGGAGACGAAAATGCCGGCCTTGGAGTCAAAACATAGCGATTTGGAAACAAGACTGTCGCCTTCGACAAGACGTGCGTTAATTATCTGGATAAGATGGGTCATGGCAAAGACAATTGGATACAACGGAAGAAAAAACCACAGAAGGTCAGGCTTTATTATGCTGTAGGGATCTCGGTTCCCCGAATGTCGGGTCCGACGTAGCATCAGCTCAGCATTACCATTTTCCATCCAGCTGGGCCAAACTATTAAAAACGAAAGGTATTTACAGAATGCTCTATATAATAGCACCATATGCGCCAGAGCATGGAAGATCACAAAGCTAGGCATGACAAAATAAGGACACTCGTGCTATTGCAATTGAACATAGTTGGCTGGATGCGACTGTTAGCATTGTGCAAGAGCACCTTACACGGTCCGACGAGACTTACCAGGGAATTGGCCCTCCCGGCCGTCAATCCGCCCAGTCCACCACTCATTTTGGTTGTCGGTGCGGTGAACAATCTCGATTACATCACCGGTAGAGAATCCAAGGTCACCGTGGGCCTGAGCCTCGTAATCGTACAGGGCAATCACCGTTTCGACGGGCTTGCTCAGGTGAGAGGGCTTCGGCTTGGGAGGCGGAGGCGCCGGCTTGGCCTTAGCAGCAGAGGAGAAGCTGCCGGTCGGACTGGAAGTGCCAGCGGATGAATATGGAGGCGGAGGATTGTCCGTCGAAGAGGAGTTGGACCGTCCGCGGTTTATGGACCCCTTAGCTTCGAGACCCTTGGGGCCCAACTTGGAGCCGGAACGACCGAGTCCCTTGGTCTTAAAGTGAACGATGGTCAGAGCTTCGGCTTGTTCCTGAACATTGCCTCGTTTCTGCTCGAATGCCTCCTCCACATCGAGATCGAGATTGAAGTAGGCGATGTTCATGCCCTGCATCTTCTCATGCAGGGTGTAGAAAACGTTCAGCTGCATGTAGTAGAAGGACTGGAATAGCGGGCGGATGAACTCGGCCTCCAGAGTAAAGAGCTTGGGCAGCTCTTCCTTCATCAGATCGTTGTAGTAGTTAAACTCTTGGGTCGCCTGTTCGAGATCGTTCTCCGCCTTGTACAGCGCCTTTTCATCCTTGAGCGACTTGTCCTTCTTCTCCTCCAGCTTCTTCAGCGTGGCGCGGCGGCGGTCGTAGTCGAGTTTCTTATGCTCGCGCTTGACGGAAACCTTGCGGATCAGCTTGATCACCTCCAGCAGCTGATCCGCAGGGCTGATGACCCGGGCCTCGATCATCTCCAGCTCCGGGGCTAGAGCCTCCTGGAGATCCTTGACAATAGCTTCGTAATCCTCACAGGCCCGGATTCCCTCATGGTTCCCTTCGTCTTGGTAGGAGTTGGGATCGGAGGCGCGGCCGGAAATGGGCTTGTAGATCTCGGCGATTGCTTTAGAGAATTCGATCTGATGACTCAACATGCCTGGGAGTGGTCAGCAATCTTTGTCGCCCCCTTCTTTCGTATCGGGCTGTAAGCTGGCGGGGTGCCCAGAAAGTTCTGTCTCACCGTTGATGGCTTGGAAGTATTTCTTGGATTCATCGTGTAGCTTCTTGGTTTCCTTCTCGAGCTCCTGGAAGCGCCGCTCGGCATCGGTATACACAGCGTCCTGAGTGTGCTCGCCGAGGTTGAATTTGAGTTTGAACTGCTGTGGTGCGCGTGAAAGACTCTTCTGAAAGCCCTTGAGACTCATGGCGGTGAGTATTCGTATGTCCTGTGTGATGAAAAACGGGAAATAGAAGAGAAATGAGGAATGATTTTGAATTGCTCCTTTCCGAGGGCGAACCTTTGAAAAGAGTCAAGAGTTGTAGAAGCTGCGGGGTGAACGGAGTTAAGGTACAGCCTTCCGTTTTTTGCAGAGATCCGTTGACGTAAGACGGAGGCTGCGGAGGCTGCAGAGACTGGGCGACTACTACCTTTTCTACTTCGGGATTGGAACCGAAACTGGAACTGGAACTGGAACTGGAACTGGAACTGGTGGGACTGAATGGGACTCTATGTTGGTCTCTTCCTTTAGCTTTTAACATTTTACATTAAATAGCACCCTATATCCCTGCCCCTGTTCGTCCCGTTCAGGCTCCAGGATTCTCCGACTTCCGCATTCGATATAGCCCGTATAGCCCGTATAGCCCTATGGATGAGGCGGTGCACTATGCAGACGTCATCAAAGCCACCGCCTACTCCGTAATTCCTGGGCGTTGGGCGTTGGTCTTCATTTTGGGTATAAATTCGTGATTTCGTCATTGCGGCGCTCGGGTGCCGAGTATTCCGTGCTGCCAACACTTGGCGGAGCGCTCGATCGATCCCGACCCAAGGATTCCTGGCGATATGATGCTGCTCAGATTATTATGTAGGTCTATCGAAAAGCACCTATGTACATAAGTCTCGATCAAAAGCTCTACAGTAAGAACTAAGGGTGTTGAGAGCGCCACTCTAGGGCGGTGAACATTCTGCCTGTTTGTAATATGCCGACGGAAATCACCGAATTATTGTCACTCTGCGCTTCTCCTCTTTCCATCTCACACTACCTGTGAATAATCATCACCATCATGTCATCCACTGCACCCGCTGCTTGGAGACAGGCTTCCCTTGTGTACTCCAGGCGTCTGGCATCCCAGAGCGCCTGGGCTGCACCTCGCGGACTACTCGCCACCGGTGTCCGTGGAGGCCGGTCTTATGTCACCGAGACCAAGGCCGGTCATGCCCAGGTCAATGTGGACGCCGCCATCAAAGAGGAGCAAAAGTCATTTATGAAGCGTGCTGGTGTCGCGCCGGGAAGTGTGGAGTTGCCCGGCTCCCCGGCCACTGGGGACGCCGCCATGAGTCCCTCCGCTGGTATCCTCAAGCAGGCTACTGTTATGGACCAGGGCACCCGCCCCATCTACCTCGATATGCAGGCCACCACTCCCCTGGATCCCCGTGTCCTCGATGCCATGCTTCCGTACCTCACCGGTATCTACGGTAACCCGCACTCGCGCACACACGCCTACGGTTGGGAGTCGGAGAAGGCCGTCGAACAGGCCCGTGAGCACATCGCCAAGCTGATTGGGGCCGACCCCAAGGAAATCATCTTCACAAGTGGTGCTACAGAGAGTAACAACATGAGTTTGAAGGGTGTGGCTCGGTTCTTTGGCCGTTCGGGAAAGAAGAAGCATATCATCACCACCCAGACCGAGCACAAGTGTGTGCTGGACAGCTGTCGCCATCTTCAGGATGAGGGCTTTGAAGTGACCTACCTGCCCGTGCAGAACAACGGTCTTATCCGCATGTCGGATCTCGAAGCTGCCCTGCGCCCCGAGACTGCCATCGTCAGTATCATGGCCGTGAACAACGAGATCGGTGTGATTCAGCCTCTGGAGGAGATTGGCAAGCTATGCCGGTCCAAGAAGGTCTTCTTCCACACCGACGGTGCCCAGGCTGTGGGCAAGATCCCTCTGGATGTCAACAAGCTCAACATCGACTTGATGTCCATTTCCAGCCATAAGATCTACGGCCCTAAGGGTATTGGGGCCTGCTACGTCCGTCGTCGTCCTCGTGTCCGTCTGGACCCCATCATCTCCGGTGGTGGCCAGGAGCGAGGTCTGCGCAGTGGGACCATCGCCCCTCACCTGGTTGTCGGATTCGGCGAGGCCTGCCGCCTCGCCGCTCAGGATATGGAGGTAAGAAAGCCCTTTTTCCTTTTTGCACATCATGGATTCCTTGCGATGATTAAACAACTGCTTGAAATTGTTTCGGGAGATATTTGGACGGTAGCTACATTCCCTTGAGGAATGATGTCCGGTATCCATGAAAACAGTGCAGGGGTACTGACCGTGCTTTTTGAAATTCTTCTGAACTGTCTGTGATCTGCGGATGGGAACATGCTAATTCTGCCTCGCAATCTAGTATGACACAAAGCATATCGAACGCCTGTCGAAGCGTCTCTCTGAGGGCCTGCTCGCGATGGAGCACACCACCCTGAACGGTGACCCGAAAGCCCACTACCCGGGCTGCGTGAACATCTCCTTCGCCTACGTTGAGGGAGAGTCACTCCTGATGGCTCTGAACGACATCGCCCTGTCGTCAGGCAGTGCATGCACTTCCGCCTCGCTGGAGCCCAGCTACGTCCTGCGCGCTCTGGGCAGCAGTGATGAGAGTGCTCACAGCAGTATCCGTTTCGGTATTGGTCGCTTCACCAGTGACTCCGAGATTGACTACGTCCTCAAGGCTGTTCGCGACCGCGTGCACTTCCTGCGGGAGCTGAGCCCGCTCTGGGAGTTGGTGCAGGAGGGCATTGATCTGAACACCATCGAGTGGAGCCAGCACTAAACCTGTTATTTTGGGTACATTTTTTTATTCTGGCATTTAATCACGTTCGCTGTATGCCAAAAATATTTCAGAAATGGCGTTGAATTTGAGGTGTAACAACGACTTTGTACAGAATGCAACATCCTCTGATCATTAATCCTGCCCTTCTTTTCCATGTAGTGGTCAGCGTAGCTCTCATACACACGGGACCTGCAAGACTTACGGTAACCGATCTGGTGAGCACAGTGTCCCAGATGAAGACAGGTACTCATGGTCGGTCAGAACCGGGACTTGCATTCCGAGGTTTCAAGGCAATGAGGTGATACAATAACGGCGAAATCGAAGCGTAGAATCCGCCTATTGAGTCATTAGACACCTGGCACTTTACCGTCCTATGGGGTTACCCCAATATACTCGTATAGCTCGGCCCCAAAGTATAACCCCACATTCGTGCATATGACGACTGCCATTCAACCTCGGCCAAAGCCAACGACACGGTGCTTGACACTGTACAGCACGTCCCCCTGTTCGGGCTACACGTGAAAGCGTGGATCGTATAGTCATAGCTTTATGTATTATCTTCTGAACCAGCTCCGCCATCTATCGTCTATCACGGCCATTCTCACCGGGAGAACCGAGCCGAGCTGGCCAGGCATAGCAAGTAAATACAAGAAAATCCGTAGAGTCCACCGGGGAATCACAAGCACAGTCGTGGCGGCGTCAAGAGACGTGATACGGCATCATTACACAGATACGCCGGGAAAAGAACAGGAACCATGGGGGAAAGAAGCTCACATCCTCATGTAGAAATTGGCCAGTGAGTCCAAAGCGGCATCTCGCCGGACCGGGTGGATGTTCTTGAGTGCTTCGCGCACGTGCTCGTTCTTCTTCAGGATGGATGAGAGGCCAGAGCCAGAGCCGGAGCTGGAGCTCGAGTTTAGGTTATTGAGATCCCCCTCCAGAGTGCTCAGGAGCCCGCCGCCACTATGGGACTTGGCGTAGTCCTCGAGCTCAGTGATGTTGAGCTTGTGCAATGTGTTCTTTAGGGTATCCATGATCGGCACATGTGCAGGAAGAGTGAGTTCAGACATAACCTTGGTGTAGTAGGGCACCGTCTCATTCTCCCAAACCACCGATTTGGTGATGGTGTCCAGGGTCAGATTGCCAGTCTTCAGGAGGCTGGCCTGGGACTTGAGCACCGTGCCTAGATGGGCGAAAATGATGTCGAAATCCAAAACGGCCTTGAGCGGGTGTTTGTTATTGCCGGGATAGATGGTGAGGTCCTCCAGGGTAGCGTTGCCGATGACCAAGTCACCGGCCTTGATGTCGAGAGTGAGTGTGCCGATCTCAATGGTGAGCACGGAGGGGTTGGGAAGTGAGGCATTGCCGACCATGTTCGTGCCATCTGGGAGAGGGGGAAGCTGCAGAGTGCTGTCGCTGATGCTAAACCCTTTGAAAGAGTCCAAGCCTGAAACCGGGGTCAGTTGCCGTTCCAACTGCTTCCGAACGAGAAAGGGGGAGTAAGCTTACCCGGCGAGGGGACGTCCTTGTCCATGGTGACATGCGACTTCAACACTCCTAGGTAAGAGTTGGTCGAACCCCTGAGTGACAGGGAGGTCTCCTTCAGGAAGACAACGTCATGCACGTAGTTGGTCCAGGTAGTCGTATTGATCAAGGGCGTGTGCACGTCGGTAACACCGAGAGTGGTGTTACCTTTGATAGTCTTGCCTGCAATGGTGGCGGTGGCCCAGGGCTCGCTGGGGCCGGTATCGTGCACGAAGAGGTCCAGCACGATAGGCTCAATGCGTACAGACAGGGCGGTTTTCAAGTCCAGCGCCGATAGCAAAGTCAACTGGATGGACTCGGGGCGCGGCTGCAGGACCGAGGCTTTGACGAGGACCAGGTCGGACTTGTCGACGACCAGTTGAGAGATGGCGGGAATAGCGACGAGGAAGCTAGAGCATAAGATCAGGAATCAGTATAGGAGTGAAAGAATTGAACGAATGCCGCAACTTACAAGACGGGAAGGAAGACGGCGAGGAAGATCACATTGCCAATGAGATAGCAGCACCAGAAACGCTTCCAATGACGCGCCAGCTTTTCCTTCCTGGAGCGATTGGTAGTAGCTAAAGAGATTCCACCGACAGATTGAACCTGCTCCAATTTAGGGTCGTCGCCCGTGGCCAATGGCCCACGATGAACACCCAGGGAGTACTTGGCACCATTGGAGCTCAAGTAGGCTGGCCGGTCGTCTGTTGAAGTGCCCATTGTGATTGGGATATCAATATCAACGACAACATCAGGATCAAATCGAGGAAAAACTTGGGGGATTGGCGTTATTATGTATCTCGCTAGTAATTTAGTACATCCTGTGGTACCCCAGAAATTGCCGCGGATCGTCTCAAAGCCCAAAATATGCCCAGACGGCCCCGGACTGAGGGGTCCATAGTTTGTGGATTCCTATAGGGAAAGAAATTTTAAAAAAAAGTGGACTCAAGTAGGCTCGAGAGAAAGCTAAGTCGGAGATGCCTTGCCTAATGTGGAAAAGCTCCATGAGTGGCGATGGGCCAGCTCGTGTAACAAAGTAAGGATCAACACGAGAAAAATGGCGATCAAAGTGTGAACGGAGAACGTCATATGTCACGCGAATAAAAAGGAAAAAAGGGGGCTTCACATGGTGCCGAGCTGGTTTTCCGTCAAGGTTTTGGATTTTCTGGGGTTCGAACTTATGCGGGGATGTGATCTCGGTCTCGGCCTCGGTTTCAGTCTCAGTCTCGGTCTTGGTTTGGTTTTGGTTTTGGTTTTTTAGCTGGCAGACTTCTTCTATCACCAGTTCATCATGTCGTCCTCATCTTCCCCATCACCTATGGATGAAAAACCCGCTTTGAATGAGACGGCCATGTCCACGACTAGTGAGTCGAGTCGGCTTGATGCTCTCGAACAGCTGGAGATCCTTCCTCAGATTCTCCAGGAAGGAATCCTCTTCGCCGGGTCCGGTGCTGCTCTACTGCTTCAGGCTGCTCTGCCCGGTATCCGGCATGAGGAAACCACCGGGGGTCATAAAGAGCTGGCTACTGAGCTGATCGATGCCATCCAGACTCATATCAGCCATGTATCCAACCTGGTTTTCGGCACTCGCGCCGAGCGTAAGACCCTACTGGACCTACTGGCTCGTGGTGAAGCTCCCGGCCTGGGTGGTGGTCGTAATAACCGCTTTGCCCATCATCCACCACTCCAACTATGGATGGCGGCCACTCTCTATGCCACCTCGACCGACTTCTACCAACGGGTCTACGGACGCGTCAATTACGACACCGCCCAGCGTGGATACAGCGAGTTCACTCTACTCATCAACTGCCTGGGTATGCCGGCAGGCACCTGGCCCGAAACCCGACAAGCCTTTTGGTCCTTCTGGGACCGCCAGGTCTCGCAGCTCACCGTTTCATCGGACGCGGCTGCATTTGCAAAGGACCTGCGTGAGAGTACGGACATGCCCCGTTGGGTCCAGAAGATCAAGCCCTTCCTCCGTGCCGTCACCATCGAGATGCTGCCCCCGGACCTTCGGGATGCCTACGAGCTACGCTCCACGGCCACTACGCGTGCGCTATACCGTACCTGGATGGGCTTCGCGGTGGCCGTGTACCCAGCCCTGCCCAACAAAATGCGCTCCTACCCACTGCGCTACTACAAGGATCGTCTGCGTGACAAATTGAATGTGGTTTGATTTTGCGGCTTAAGGCTTTTGGTTTTTTTGTCCATTGGTAGATCCTTTTTTCTCGTTTTCTTTTTTACTTTCCCTTGCATCAGTGTATATACCCATTCTACGAAGATACGCTCTGTGCATTGAGGGCCCTGTGGAGATTGTGTATATAAGAATCCCAAATCCCTTGATTGATCTCGTATAATATCGTTTAAAACATGTCCCTTTACGAGCTTCCCAGCAATCCACCCAGCAGCTTCGACACGTCCTCTATCAGCTACATCGAGGTTTAGTCCGTTATCACAGTCTCCACGGAGCGGAGTACACACCGGTGTGGCATCCCCAATCAGCGTAGTGGTATTATCCACAAAGTCCTTGGTCAGTAGCCCGTGGGCATTGGTAAGGATGTCTTGTAGCATGTCGAGATTGGAGTCGGAGAGCAACTTGGCCGCATTGCTGATGATGATCTGAAGGTTGTTGATATTTGCCGTGCTGAGCAGGTCTTCCGCACCGCTGAGAATGCCCGGTAACTCGGAAAGCAGGCCCGTCGTCTGCGGAGCTGCCATTGCGACCGGGTCGGGTTTGGGCTCGGGGGCTGCCATGGCCAACGAGGCCGCCATAAGAAGAAGAATCCGATTAAAATGCATTTTGAAACCGTCTGGATAGAAATGAAATGTTAAAGAGACCCCAAGAGAGGGATTCGAATCACTACAGCCCAGGCTTATAAGCGAGAATCAACCCAAGATTCCCTCCCCACTCAATACTAGTCTAGACTTCTGCCACCGTCTGTTAGTTCGATTCTGCGAGGTTAGCCGTAACTAGACCCGGATAAAAGCCCCGGAGCTATGGAACTGGCCAATGTACAGGAAACAGCCGATCATGGGCAAGCGGCCTTCGCCGGATTGACATGGATTCACGATCGCGGATCAGGATCCAACACCGAGGTGGATCATCAACAGGGCATGTGAGAGAGGGCTAGTTTCCATGGAACGAGAACAAAGTGAATCCGCTCACATTCGAACCCCGCGGAAAGTGATTTGCGGGGTGTTCAGGCCCCTCTTTTTGAGGTGGAGGAATAGTGGAGGATCTAAGTTTTTAGTGCAATGTTAGCGGACACTTATATCCTCTTTCGGTCTTCGCTTTGTTAAACAGTAAATTAAATCTCTTTTATTGGCTGATTAGCTGGACCTGTCAAGTTCACGTCCGCGTGATCTTCGGAGCTGCTCTTCTGTTCGGTAATGATCTACAGCTTATATGTGTCTAGCGTTTCTGCCGTGCATGGACTCCGTATATTGACTCTATATTAATTACGGCTGTTCCAAGGAAGACCGAGCATGTGGGAGCGTTCGGGACCGCGGAATAAGGAATCAGGAATTGAAAATTGAAAGACCGAGAAAAGTGAAACAGAACCAGCCGTTGATTCGTTTTCTTAGAACTATCTGTACGGGGTGGATTGGGATGTGAAAAGACCATGATTATGGCTTTTTGACGAAAACCGTGGAGTGGCGGCATTTCTCAGATCATAGAAACGTGAATCCCAAGTCTCGAGCCCTCATGTGCATTCCTCCAGACTCCTGGAGCCTCCGGCTTGCTTCTTGCTGCTCGTATAGACGCACATCTATGCCTTCCCACGGCTGATCAAAACCCTTCCATTCATCAAGCCTCGCTCGATCCCACATCACATATGCCCACTGTCGAAGTGGTATTTGCGATGGCGAAAATACAAAGTAATCAGTATACTGCGATTGAAGAGCCCAGCGCCAGGCATCTTCTGGGCCGGTTTCGGGATCTGGATACCATGGCCTGGGGATATATTCTTCTTCGACCTCGTCTTCAAACTCGGCTAGTCCACCAAGCCAGTTCGATTCCTTGAGAGCGGTGGATAGAAACTCTCGGGTACTGCGCTTTCGGGAGGATGCGAGTAAAGCCCGCTGGGATTCAGGGGTTTTTGCTTCCATGAATTCTCGGATGTGAGCTAGGCCGAATGATAAATGGTGTTGCAGAGCACCTTCGTCCAAGCCATTGTCCATGATTTCGAAAAAGTCGATCCAGCTAGGGTCGCTTATTGCAACTTCTTCGAATGCTTTGATGGGCCATGTCAGTATATTGAAGTGATGCCAAGAAAGAAAATTCGGACCTGGTGTAATGATTCGAGTGAGATAATCTTGGATGCAAGCCAGCTGCTCATTTTCCCAAGGGGCAGTGCAAAGTACTTCTCGCGCTGATCATGGTCTGCTCGAATTGGGAGTTCATCCTTATTCGGGAACAGATTGTAGTAGATTTGAAAGCGATAGAAATTGCACCCGATCCGGCTCCTCTCTGTCTCGGAGAGAGGTCTGGAGGCCTTTTGCTCGAGAATCGGGGATGTGAGAGACGCCGTGAAGAGTCCAATGAGGCTATAGAGTTGCGCCAATGGAAGAGCCTGAGAAAGTGACCATTGCAGCGAGTGGTGAAAGGGTTGTTGGTCGCGGGAAAAATATTTTGAAAGGAAATTCCCAGCCTGTTCGCGGGTCCAGGTGTCTTGACGTGAGGAGGCCTCTGTAGCCAGAGCATCGTGCAGAAGCTCGGTTGGAATCTGGCGTAACAGAACCTCCTTGGTGATTTTGTCCTCGGCGCTGAGGAAAGCATTGTAGAGACGAGACTCTGTGAGTACTGCCGCCACCAGAGATTGCACATCAGGGAGCGTCGCGAGACACTCTTGGATAAGCTCCGTGGGGAGCTTCTCAAGCTTTCCATTCGATCCCCCCGAGTTCATGTTGGTTTGATCAAGACGGAGATGGGAATGAGAAGGGCGGGGTCAACACGCTGTTCCAAGCAGCGCCGGGCCAGCTTGGGCACATAAGACGATTGCATTCGCACCAAAACAGATAGCATACACTAATGAGCAATGATTCCAAGGCTGGGGTTCGAAGTGAATGGAACATGATAAATTCAGTGGCGCATCTTGGGATATATGGCTCAACTCCGTATGTCGTTGCTGCAAAGCAGAGTAGGTAACTATTCTACAGATACAGGGAAAAGTGTGTAACTTCATAAAGATAAAACTCAAATTGGATATGGATATCTTAGTTCAAATCATCGTGATCGTCGTGATAATAATAAAGGGAAAAGCCAAGTTCGCCGAACCTGAACCATCGTCTCGCGCAGAGCTTAGACGCCTTGCTTCTTGGCCATGTCGGCCTCAGCACCACGCTGGCGGACCTTGCCCTCGTCATGCATATCGCGTAACTTCTGCTCCTCTTCGCGGTCACCGCGGACGGCAGCGCCGACGGAACCGATAGCACCCTCGGCGCGGTTCTGGATACCCTCACCCCAGTCCTTCAGCTGGCCCTTAGCCTCTTGCTCCTTGCCAGCGGCGTTCTGCTCAGCACCGGTGCGGCGCAAGCTCTCGTTGCCGACCATGTTGCCGATGGCCTCCTTGGTCGAGCCGAGAGTCTGGTCCCACGAGCCGGTCGAGCGGTTCTCGTTGTCCTTGGCAGTGGCACCGGTGTTGGGGTCGGCAGAGATGGGACCCAGCTTGGCAGTAGTGTGGGAGTCCTCGTGCTGGGCCTTGGCCTTGTCCTGAACAGCTTCGCCCCGGTTCTGGTGGTTGTCAGTACGCGGTCCGCTCATAGTTAGCGTTGAGGTGTGATGCCTACCTGGTAGGAGGAGTCACCAGTGACAGCACCGTAGGCACGCTGGGCAGAACCAGTGGCAGCGTTCACATAGGAACCGAGGGTGGAAGAGTTGCCGTTGTCAGAAGACATGGTGAATAGTAGTGGTTGGATGGAAGATAGAAGACGGAAGATGGAAAGTGAGAGGTTGGAAAGTAGAAGTGGAGGATGAATGGTGTGCAATGAGTCAAGGTGTCTCAGTATATGTACTTGCCTTTGACCAAGAGATATACACCTTATATAACTAAATAAATAGCCAGAATAACGCGCTCAACGCGACTTATGATCGATGACATCACACATGATGTCACATCACATGATCACAAGCCTCGAAGTGAAACGCGTCATAAAAATAAATTAAGTGGAGCAGAATATTCTACATGTGGACCTGGGACCTGATTTCAGGTCCAGGTTACATCTCATGGCGCTATCGTCAATTGTGGTTCGATATCGATGATGAAATGTAACAGTCGATCATATTGTGTAAATGCAAAAGCAAACCCCCATGACGCCAGACCTGCTCGCTGTAAATGTCCTAGGTCGTAATTCCCAGATGCAAAGATGAATGCTCATGTCATAGTGAAAACGTTGTCTCTTTTTCCTTTACCAGTGGCAGATCCCACCCTCACTGTCATCGGCTGTCCAGGTCCCGCATAGACCGACAACTTCCAGATGACCGTCAGCGTGCTCTCCAACTTTACTCAGTGACGCGGAACCTGCGTGTATAGGACTGGTAGTGAGCAGTCTTCGTGCCCATGCATCAATGGCGGGTTCACCGGTCTCATCGCGTGCCTGCTTGAGGAACGGAATGAGCGCAGTGCCACCCGTGCCGCGTAACTTCTTCTTATCTGTTGGGGCAGCAGTGGCCAAGTTTGTAGCAGATGGCCGGTTCGAGCCAGCGGACTGAGAGCTGCCACGGGCCCCGCGAGATTGTAAAATGATATAGCGTGACACCATTTGGATGTGTTTATCACGCATGGCACGCAGCATAGAGAGACACGCATCATATGCAAGTCGCAGACTCGAGTCGGCACGTCGGGCTTCCACGAACCCGCGAATGTTGGCGATGGAGTCAATGTCCTCCAGGAATCTCCGATGAGGACCAGGCATATAGGCGCGCATATCATGAATAAAAGAGTGCCGAGACTTGGACTCGTCAGAGACGCTCTGGTCTTTGGGGCCCACGCCAGTAGGTCTGTGCTCAATGCCCAGGACAATATCGAAAAACTGAATCAAAGAGCTTTGAGCATTGCTACCGCCACCGTACTGGCGGTATTCTGGCGGGTTGCGTCCGTCATCGTACAAGAGACCCCTGGGCAGCCCGGCGTCGGCCATATTCTTGCTGCCAGCCAAGTAAGGGCGAACGCGGTTGTAAAATATGTACGGGTCACAATTCTCGTACATGCGCTGCAGTAGCGTAGTGATCTCGTCCAGAATCTCTGCCATCTGCTGGAGACATTCCGTAACTACTCGGGCTTTGCCAACGCGGGCGGCAGTAATGGCCCGAAGCATAAGAGGGATCGACGGAGCACCCCGGGCTTCTATGGCTACCGATACCAGATAGAACCACTGCTCATCTAATGACCCAGTGAATGTCTGTAGACAGGCGAGGTTATCCAAGTCACCGGCCGGCTCGTCGGGAAATATCGGCTTATAGTTCCAGAGACAGACTCCGGCGTAAGTTGCAACGGGTGGCACTTCCAGTCGTTCGCAGACTTCGAACAAGGGCACGGTTAATTGTGGAGGGATTCTCTGTTGGCGGATAAATTAGTTGATGATTCAAAACTTTGTTGTGAGTCATGTCAGTAGCATACCTCGGCCGGGCGATCACCGCCCCAGACATAGCCGTGAAGCACAAAGACCAGCACGACATATGCTCGTCGCCACTCGGCGTCTGTCTGTAGAGATGTAGTGGAAAGAGTAGGTAGACGATCAACCAACCCTCGTACCCGCTTGCTCAATAGCAAAGGTTGCAAATTAGCAGCAATTGCTTCCCACTTGGCGTAGTATGGATCCGGCAAGACCTCGAGCGGACACTCCGGAGAGAGGAAACCATGCTCCGGCGATATGCCGTAGGCTTCGGGAGAAGGAACTGGAGGTAGCATATTGATGATAGATGGGTGGAAGGACGGATGGTAGAGTAAGAAGACGGTGGGACAAAGTCCTTTGCCCCAAATGTCGTGTGATGCAGATGAGAGTCTCTTCTTCCGGATCTCTATTCCGTAGATCCTCGTCTCGAAAACCTAGGAAAGGAGCAAGGGTCTCTTCGATTTTGAATCAACGCCCCTCACGATAATAGTAAGAGCGGATAGTTGCTCTGAGGAAAGTCAAACGACCCTTAGAAGCCAGGAACAATGTCCTAGGTTTAGGTGTCCGGGAAGGAAAGAGGTGGGGTGGCGTTCCAGAAATTAACCGTCCGAAAGACTATCGACCGGATGCAAACGGAGTAACACACCGGGGGATTGTCGATACTATTTCTAGGGCCCGGGCTTTCCGACCGAGTGTTAAAAGAGGATGAGTATTATGCCGAAGATCCCGATATGTAAGTCGGAAAGAAAAGGTACATATGTGATCGTATGAGCAGAAAATTCTTTCTGGTACGGGATAACCGACGGAGCACGTAATTCAACATAAGAAGCATTTCTAAGCACCGGCCGAGACGGCCTTCAACCATCAGGTTCCCAAGGACCCCTCTAGGATCTGCTCGGTCTGCGGGGACTGGGACGGCAGAAGTCCGATATAGGATGACCTTGTAGACCATCTATGGCGGCTTAACCGGGCCATTTTGTCGGATGGAACCACTCGGTGAGGAGGAAAGGGGAGAAAGACAAGATGCTCTAGGTTCATTTTAGATGAGTTTATATCGACCCACTGGCCTCGAAGGAGCCCCATTCTGCTGCATCGAGCGGGAAATTGAGTACAAGCGATTTGGGTTCCACTTTTATTTTGAACTAATTCACTAGCCTGAGTGCTAGAGAATGATCCGGAGGCCCTGTGGACGCTGCAGTTTGAGGCATTTTTATGTGGGAAACTGTACTTTAGTGGGCTCGGGGTGTGCTATTGGTGATTTAAGCGAGAGCTATAGCGCGTTCGCGAGCACCCACGCTTCTCCAAGGTGTAAGAAAGTGGCGATCCCCAGGTTCCGTGAGTCAACGTCAGCCTTGAAGTTCAAAGTCCTGGGATGTTCTCTATGAGACATGGCCAGATGGAATAAAATAAATTTGAGCTGTCCTAGGGAAGAGCGACTGTACTCTCCTGTTCTTCCAAGGCTTGCTTGGTTATGGTTATTAATCCATGAAAATTCTGAGTGACCTTAATGCCTGAGATCTAAGGCCACAACGATCAAGTTCCGTCGAGACGTGGTCACGTGGAAGTAAAGAGCTGATTTCTCTGAAAATACAACAAATTAATTGAATGTCAAAAACGTTCATTTTAGATTATAATTCACTTAGTACCTTGAGCTACTTTCTGCCCTTCTGATTATTGGGAGTTTCTATTGATTTCCATTTGGATACTGGCTGATGAAGCCGTTGAGGGTCTCCCACGTTCAAGTATGTTCTCCGAAGGCAGGATCGTTGACTACTCCGGGTAAAATTTCAAGCTAGGCAATACAGATTGAACTTTAAGAAATATATGCCCTGAACTTGGATTCTGACTATGATGCTATTCTCCTACCACCAATGGGCCATATCTATATAGCGTACTGAAGGTGTAGGACATTCGATCAGGCTTACCCCTTTCTGTGAGTCACCGAAGCCAGTAGCCACGACGGATCGCCTGGTAAAGAGGCGTTGTCTCTTGCACAAGGGAGGCACTGGGAGACTGTGGTCGAGGTAGCTCAACTGGGAATATCTTCTCTGAAGTGATGGGTGTCTTCAAGGTGCGGAGAGATGTAAGGTTAGGGAAGCGAATGGCGGGATCAAAGCTGATCAGGATAAGAGCCTGGTGGTCTGGCGGCAGGCCGGTGGAGGAGATGGAGTAGATGATGGAACGCTCGTCGGACACGGAGTACACGGAGCTTACACAAGAGTCGGGACAGAGGAGATGGTGCAGTTCGGATGGTGCATTATCCGCGGGCCACATGTGCACGCCGCGGGAAACGAAGCGCTCTTCGGAGCCTTCGACTTGATGGCTGTCGACCTGTATAGGACGGAACAGCATCTTCCCCAGACCCTCGGTCGTGTCTTCGTCGACAGGGGATTTACGCTTCCGTGATACTGTTCGCAGGCGCAGACGGTCTCGAGATCGTACACCGTCAGCCTGGGGTGCAGGGTCATTGACGAGGTCCACAAAGGTTGCCGATGCCAGGTGGTAGTTCCGATGCTTGGTGCGAACTGCGATGAATTCGAGTCGCTTCGTAGTATCGTCAGTAGGTTCGTATTCAGCGTGATAGTTGCGGCGTAGTCGCTTTTCAGGCCGCCGGTTGTAGGACTGGTTGTTCTCTGTGAGACCATTCGGGTCATCACCCACCCATGTTTCGGCTTCTTCTGGCATAGGCAACGGTTCAATGTAGTTTGTCCGGTGGTTTTCGCTCTTGCCGCCGAGCCACTCGCGACGACATTCGAGAATCACGGGCCGACCAGTTGTTTCATCTGTACGTATCGATAGGTCTGTCCACATTTCGTTAATGGGACCTTCGCGGTGCTCGCGGCGCCAGAGACGCCCGTTCCACTTGCGGCCCCTTTCCCGAGGCGCCTGACAAAACCAATGGTAGAAGGAAGAAAAGCGCTCGTCGGAGTCTGAAGCGGCCTGTGTCGATACAGCATACAGATATTCTTGGTACATCTCAAAACAGAGCGTTTGACCTAAGTCTCCATCGACTACGCGGTCTAGAGGGAATTGAATTTCCTCCAAGGTGGCAAAATCCACGCCGTGTACTAACCAGACACCGCCCGAGCCGTATACAGCGGTGAAGGTGCCATACCAGATATAGGAGCGGCTATGGCGGACAAAGATGGGGGAATCTCGCGGAACGGCTTTCTGAAGTAAGAGGCGCCTCCGGCGGGTCTGATCCCGGCGGCGATCCATGTCGATCGCGAGTACAGTGTCATCTTGGGCGCCTACGCGCTCGACGCGAAGGGAAACAATACCATCGCTATAGTGGAGCAGAGTGACTCGTTCGGCGACATACTGACCAGTCGGGCCAGAATCCAAGCGAGGGATAACATCGCGGAGGTTCAAGACGCGCTCCTGGCGGCCTGCACCATGTACATCCAGCAGACGGATTTCATGGCCAACACGATAACAGAGGAAGCCCTGGTGATAGAGAAAGTCGGCCCCGTAAGCTAAGACAGAAACAGCATATGGGGCGGCGGTGGCGATCGCCTCATGGATGTCAAAGCGATGCCCGACAGCCTTGCGATAGCCAGCCTGGGCTCTCAAGGCCGATTGGCCCTCCTTGCTGTGAAGGAGAGCATTCTGAGCGGAGCGTTAGTAATTGGACGAACAAGTGACGAGTGGTTGGCTTTTGGCCTCCGGACGGGGGAGAAGGGGTTCCATGAGGCTCTGAAGCTCTGAAGCTCTGAAGGTCTGAGGCTTCGAGGCCCTAAGGGGATTCGAGGGTCTCACCTCGACTATTTTGCGCGCAATGAGGTCACTTTTCGTCAACTCATGCATGGTGCGATTAGTGCGGCTCAGGTTAATAAAGTCGCGGTCGTCCAGCGACGTAGCGATCTGATAGAAGACATCAAAGGGAAGGGAGTCCAGACGCCGAAGTGCCGGCATGGCTTGGGGAAGATGGGACGAGAGATGGAAGAGATTAACAATTAACATAGGGCCATCTCGAAAATATGGTTGGGGAAAAAGAGAGGCCGAGCACAAGGTATAAAAGGGACCAAGTGAGTTTTGAGCCGCACTCTACACAGCCCCCCCTTCAAACTTCTCATAGATCGGCAACCCACTACCACTAGTTAGTTAACTAATTAGTACAAGATTATCCATCGGCTCCTCACGTGGACCATGTCCGGCACTTCCAGAGTTCCAAATTCCATGATTCCATAGACATGAGGCTCTGCTTGTATTGTCGGAGCTGGCTCCACAAATGTGAGTTCCGAGTCCGCGGGCTCCGAGTTCTCGTCTTACTTTTGCGGCTCTGCGAAATCAGTCAAGTTTCCCCTAAGGGTTCGTGCATAGACGGCGTAGACCTTTGAGATTCTATATCGTGTAGTTCATTGATCGCGCGATGGCTCCGATTTCATTGATTCAGGCATCCCGTCGCTGTCACAGTGGCACCGTCACCATCCCTGCATTGTCTCCCACTCTTTTGAGCGATTAGTCTAAGGTGAACTTATTGAAAGGCACAGGGTCCCGATTGTGGAGATTATTTCTGATGTAAGAATAGTGTCCTGCGTAAGCAGATCAGGTGAATCCACGTATACCGATGCGTACTGCGTACTATTCGGATTTCGTCCGCTGATAATATAAGGTATTATAAGGCATGGTACTAGTGTGAACTAACCGACTATTTAACTACTGCATTACTCTCGATTTAAATGGTGTCTCCGAGGCACCAGTTGGGGTTCTTTCGAGCCTCAATGGCGATAGGAAGTTGCGTCGACAGGACCTTATCTTGAGTAAATTAATAGTATGATCTAGCCATCCATGGAATCATAAAGCGATCATTGCCACACGTGACAAACGGTGTTGCCTGCAGCCCTACGAGTGGAGTTCGGGGACCGGCGTATCCGGCCCATGGTTTCCTCTTTGCTCCCGATGGAGAACACACAGATGCTTTCCACTTTCATGATATGTACATACTCATCTCCCAAGGTTGAAGTTTCCTCGGTTACCCTTTCATCCCGATATCATTACCCTTTCATATATTCGAGGATCTGCATGACCCACCTGTCAGCCAGCCCGATGCTTCAGAGCAAAAAGATAAAAACTCTCCCCATGCCCTAACCTTTTTCTGCCTCTTTAAATGTATTTCTCTCTTTGACACTGTTGAGGTCAGATTACCATGTACTATCCACCTCCAGGATCCCCATCGGGGCCTACGCCTCCCTGGGTTGCATACCAACAGCCTCCCAATTGGCAGGCTCCGCATCCCCCGCCTCAGCCCTATCCGCCTTACCACGGGCACTATCAGCGCCCTTCCTACTCGGGACCTGCGCCCTATTCTCAGCAACTCGATTCGCTTTCACGTCCGCCCTATGCCCATTCCGACTTTTCTCAATCTTACGGTCACACACCTTCTCCTCAACCTTACGGCCACACGCCCTCTCCTCGTCCATATGGACATACGCCGTCTCCGCAGCCGGGACATGTACCCGGTGCCTATCATGGTGGTAAGACTCATGGAAAGAGACAATGAAACCGAAAACCCTATACTAATTAGCAATGTTAGGGTCACCCATGCATCCTAATAATATGCCCCCAGTCCCGCCGCAAGGCTACCAGCACTTTGGCGCAGGTGCGCCGTCCAATTACAACTTTCAGTACTCTGCATGTACTGGGCGGCGAAAGGCTCTTCTGATCGGTATCAACTACTTCGGCCAGCCGAATGCGCTGCATGGCTGCATCAACGATGTTACGAATATGTCATCTTTCCTGCACAGCAAGTTCGGCTATCGTCGCGAGGACATGGTCATCCTCACCGACGATCAGCGCAACCCGTTGAGTATTCCGACCAAGGCCAATATCATTCGCGCCATGCACTGGCTGGTCAAGGATGCTCAGCCGCACGACTCACTCTTTATCCATTTCTCTGGCCACGGAGGTCGCACACCAGACTTGGATGGCGACGAGGATGACGGATACGACGACGTTATATACCCGCTCGACTACCGCGTGGCAGGCCACATTGTCGACGATGACATGCACGCCATCATGGTGCGACCGCTGCGGCCCGGTGTGCGATTGACGGCCATTTTCGACTCGTGCCACTCCGGCACCGCCCTGGATCTGCCGTATATCTACTCGACACAGGGTATGTTGAAGGAGCCGAACCTGGCCAAAGAAGCAGCCCAGGACCTGTTCAGTGCTATCAAGTTGTACGGACAGGGCGATCTCTCCAGCGTCGCGTCGACCGCGATCGGCTTCTTCAAAAAGGCGACCAACGGTGGCCAAGCGCGTGAGCGCACGATTATGACGAAAACCTCCCCAGCCGATGTAGTTATGTTCTCCGGGTCCAAGGACACACAGACATCGTAAGTTAATCAGCTGTAGTTTACCTTTGGACACGACAACACGACTAACCATGGACCCAATAGGGCGGACACGTTCCAGGACGGACAGGCGCGGGGTGCGCTGAGCTGGGCGTTTATCAAGTCTTTGCAACAGTGGCCCCAGCAAAGCTATCTGCAACTGTTAAACACCATCCGGATGGAGCTTGACGGGAAGTATACGCAGAAGCCGCAATTGAGCTGCAGCCATCCCCTTGGTAAGTTGATTTGCGGTGGCCCCATGCCGGGAATCGGGCTGACTCGCTCGGCAGATTTCAATCTCCGCTTCGTGATGTAAATTACGATTGCATCGCGCGACGACACCACGGCGCATCAAGAACTCGGGAAGTAAGTCGTTGCCGTGGCATCATCCTACCGTGCCTCAGCTTGCGCACAACCCCTCACGAACGCCCGGGGAGTGGGACTTACCGTTTGTTACGGCGGATCCTGGCTCATCCACACGATTCAAGAGCCCCCAAGCCTCGTGTGCTCCGATGCACGACTGTAATTTGTCAGTTCTCGGCCCCAGCGCTGGCGGAATACCCACAGCGGATTTCGCAGGGAGGGCGTCGCTAGATAATACCCAAGTACTGTATAGCCTAGGTAATAGAGTATAAAGAGAACTGAGCAAGACTCTCAGCCGTTCAATGTCTCAACCGAATTGACTTCCAACGTCGGCTCTCGTAGAAAAGGCATAGGGAAAGGGAAAAGACACAAGGTCCTCTCAATCCTCAGCCCCCTGAGGCCAAAGATCAGACCAATGAGATCCCAATAATAAGGCGGCAGAAGATCCCGGCGTGGACCTCGGGAACTCTGGACAGTTCCACTCTCTTGGAAACAAAAGCAACAACAGTTGAGACATGAGGATCATGTCTTCGTCCATGCCGTAGGTACTCCGTACCTTGGTAGTACCTATGGCTTGGTAGTTCTATGAATGTCAGCGGTACACGCCGCGTCACCTGTCAGTGGGGGGCATACTGGGCTGTGTGAAGTGTCGGAAATCCAAAATAGGTAACTAATGCGAGGATCTGATTACCTACGGAGACGCAGATGCTCCGGGGGTGAAAAAAGGTCAAAGGTCCACATTTCTATGTGTATAGGTAGTGTCCCTTGTACCTTGTTAGTTAGCAAGGAGGAAAGACATACTATACGTTGCCTTATTTCATATGACTGAAGGAATAAGGAACCCCCACAGAATATATTTGGAAAAGGAAAGATTAAACCTGAAATCGTAGTGAAATATTACTGTCATCTATGTGTAACCCGGGATCGGGGTTTCGTACGGAGTAGCGTGAACTAAAGTGTCGATGTCTTGATCCACTTTGTTAGTCTCATTTTGAATGTGATCTCAGCTATGGGACGTCTCTTTTTCCTTTCCCTTTCCCCTAGTACTTTTTGCTCTTTACTCCCCTCGATCTCCCTTGTTTCTCCCCTGTGAATCCTCAAGACACCACCGCATAACGAAGATGTTGTCATCCGATAGTTCATACTCATCCAGCAACTGTTCCTCCGACCCTCACTTGCCATACCACCACCAGCAGACCCTCTCTACACTATCACTGGGCTCGCAACACCCTCGGAAGTCCCCAATGCCTCCCAAATACCCTCGATTTTACGCCTCTCCCATGGATGACAGCTCCGAGAACCCGGTGCAGGCGTACGGACTCGAGCAGCGCGAGCCTTCGATTCACGAGAAGCCGAAACTACTGCGCCGAGTCTCACACGCCCTAGACGACATCAAGGAGGACGTTGCCTTCCAGCTGGATACGAGCGAGGCTGCCAATAAGATCAAGCGCCGCTCGGCTTCCCTCCTGGATCCCAACTTTAGTACCGCAACTCGCCCACCGACCTCCGCCGAACGCCCGCGATCGCGGCCTATGTCTATCATGTCTGTCGAGGCCTGGACTGCGCCCCAGCGCCGGCTGACCCGGCGCCTATCTCGGCGTCTGTCAGTCTTCTCTTCGGGTCGAAAGACATCTGATGGCCCTCAGATGGCCAGCATCTCCTCGCCAAATTTGATTGGGTCCTCAAGCCTTTATGCCGGGGAGCAGAGGCAGAATTTTATCTAAAGGGGCAGATAATGCCAAGACTCCGAGGTGGCCTTTCAGGAACCAACATCGCAGTCTAAAATCGAAGAACAAACAAAAAGGCGAAAGGAAATTTCATCCGACATGATCGGCGACACATGCAGGGGCGACGATCATACATACCTTAAAATGGACGCAACTGCACGGGCGTTAAGAGGGCGTTTTCGGGTTACTCGTATTCATTGGGAGTTTCATTCTGTGCTATATTGGAGCTGGGTGCTGTACTGGATTTTGACATATGCTTTACCACTGATCTTTGCGAGCATGGGGGATTTCGCCGTATTTACATACTATCATTGATCTGCGCATAGCTTGGTGTTTGGGAAGAGAATTTCATTTTCAACTAGAATTGAAACTGGACCGCATCTCATCTCGAGTACAACCGTTTGGTTCATCAGACCTCAGACCCTTGGGAGGTATCTAAACTAAGTTTTGAAGAAACGCCTAACCTAACGCCACATGCGGCACTTGGAGCCGACGTGCATCAACGCCTCGTCTACTAGTCTAAAAATAAAGCATCTAACGAGCAAGGGCGAAAATCTCTGTCAACGTGCATTGTCCACCATTTCCACTTGTGATAGAATGAAGCCCATCGAGGGGACAGGGGAAAAAAAAAAGAAAAAAGAAGAAGCCATGACGTGGCTGATCTCCCTAAGCCCAACGGAGTACGCAGTACGGCTCGTCCTTGTAGATTAGCGCTGCTTCGTTCATGCACTACGATCCACCTGTTCCGCTGCCACTGGTTTTCATTGACAGCCCGTTTTAGAATCTTTTCAGATCTCGTGATCGTGTGTTGTTCCAATGTGCCGAGCCGGTACTCCGTACAACCACACGACTCGCTAGAACAAACGAAACTAGTCCGAGGCTATGTAAAAACACCAGGCAGCAACTTTCCAACGTTCTGGTCATTGTATCCATTTTCGAGTATCGTGTGTCACCTAACTGCGGATTCTTACTTTCCCTTCTAACTAAACCCTGCGTATGATCCTGGAGAGAACGCGAGAGAAGAAGGCCACTATCTAGTCTTATTTTAGTATCTCCAAACTACTATTCATAGCCTGTTGCAGCTACGGGGCTAGTTCACCGCACAACATGAGGTACAGTGAACTGATATCAAAGGTGGACCGCAAAATGGTGACTTTTGATAGACAGCAGGGGAAGGATGAGGAAGTCCTGAAAGAACAGTAGCAACCACTTACTAACCTTGGATATCACGATTAGCATGGTTGAATGGCCTGAGCAAATCTCTCGGTACATCTACAAGCGGGTCTCTCAAGTTTCGGCTTACGCCTTTGCATTGAGAGGTTTGTACACGTTACTGCGCTATACTATATGTTGCAGTAGGAGTGAACCTTCGAGTCTTCTTAAAGTATAGGTACCAGAGCCCAGATCAGTACTTTAGAACATTATATTTCCCTGTCCAAGTAAAGTTCTACGCCACACTGGCATAGGTGCTCCTGTCTTTGCATCCTCAACTAAACTCAATGTGCGTCGCAGTCACAGGTGCAAGACCCTTGCTGACTGTCGTCTTCTCAATCTCCTCGTCTTCACGATCGATGTACTTCTGAGGCCGCTGTCTGCAGATGGCATCCGGCTCCTTGATGACAATAAGAGACGGGTTGCTGCGGTAATAATCATCAATGTCTTCAAGACTTCGGTTGGCTGCAACAAAACGTTAGTCAATTCATTTGGAAAGTCTCTGGTATACCGACCTGTTTCCGGGTAGAGAAAGTAGAGAATAGGCAGGAATGCCGCATTCGTTACCGTCCACACGATCCCTGTCCCAATGTTAGTGGGGAAGGGGGGGGGGGGGGGGGAAAGTAC
>JGI24509J20081_1000140_pt1 | contig 65929 bp, 63 predicted proteins | sample LinPmetageLP29_FD_20081 | JGI IMG/M metagenome (IMG submission 20081) | reverse complement strand
TCTACTATACTAGGCTATATATAAATTATAAGGGTAGATAAAAGGCTTTAAGAGCTTTAGGATACTACTAGTTATAGATAGGAAATAGTATTATATTATAGTTAGGCGAGAGAAAGAAGGTGCCGCGACCGTAAGACGCGCCCGAAGATCGGCTACGAAATAGCCAATTATTACCCCCTAACCCGATAAAACGGGCCTAAATTTACCGAATATATATAGCCCTACGGTCGATAAAGAGGGGAATAGGCTATTTTTCTATGATTCGGTTGGTTTTCAGCATTAAATTGATAGAAATGTCAAAAATGTTACGTTAAGCATTATTGGTACACCAACTCGCGACCAAGCGAGTGGGGCCCGGAGGCACGGTTAGCTTCATCGTCAAAAGTGCCAACCATTTTCGTATCCAAAACGAAAGAGACATTATCCTACGGTTTCAGCACAAGACTCCGCTTCTAGAACTCTTAGCAACTAACATCTATAATCTTGCTCAATTGTGAACATGCAGACGTCAAGGCAAGCAATGTGTTAGTTAATTACGAGAAGGGTAAATCCCGGTTCAAAGAGGTCCCAATTAGCGGACTTCGGAAGTACAGTGCACTTGAATTCTGCTCATGCCCTCGATGGAGACTCCATCGGGACTCCAATTTTCAGAAGCCCGGAGGCTCATCTACAGATGAGATGGGATACAGCCACTGATTTATGGCCTTTTGGGGCAATGGCAAGCTTTTCCACCCAAAACGCTTCTTCCGCATGCCTTGATCTAACCGTTATATAGCTGATAAGTCTGCTCTATGGCGAGGGCTTCCATATTCTTAAGCCTGGCGTCCCTGTAGATCACGAAGATTATGATCTTAAGATCCTCATGAAGCATCATCGGTGTTTTGGACCGTTTCCCGCCTCGTATGATGAGATAACAAACCAAGAACGACGAGCAGTTCTGATTTGGGTTATGCAAAGCTGTCCTCCGGACACTGAGACCTTTCCATCTCACGACCTTACAAGAGATATGCAATGAGGACAAGGAGTCTGTGCTTAAGGTCAAGAAACTTGACCCAAGGGATCGGCCTTCTGCCCAGGAACTATTAGAAGACGGTTGGTTTGCTTCAGATGAATGAACTAGGATCAAAAAAATTTAGGGCTCGTTCATAGTCTTGATAAAGTGAGGCGCATTATTATGGCTAGGAGCTTAGTGTGGGAATGTTACGCAGGAAGAACGAAGCACAGCCTAAGGCCAAAGATAATGGGATTGATCATGATCCGAAGAACTAAAAGCTGGAGAGGAAGGACTGATCCTCCTCTCCGGAACTACTAAACTCCGGACCGCGGTAACAATTGCCGTCCTCCTAAAAAAGCACTGCCCTTAGTGCTCGCGTTATTACTTATCCTGCTCCTCTAGACGGGGTCTCTTTGTGGGCTTGCGTGGGTTGGGCGGGGTAGCTAACGACGGGGTTGCGGGGGCTACGTATACAATAGTAGGGGTAGTAGACGGCGTATCTTCTGATGTAGTCTTACCGTCGTCGGTAGCGTAGTCGGTATCGAGCTCCGGAGAAATAGGGTTGTAGGCGTAAATTAAGGTCGAGAAAGTATCCTTAATATCCCCGTTATCGAGAGTATCGAGCTCTCCCTCTACTAGTAGCAAGGCCTCGGCGAGATTAGCTCCGTCCTTGATATAGGGAATATCGCGCGGCTTTAATTTAGCGAGGAGTACGTTAACCTAGGCGTACGACTTTTTCGCTTCTAGTCGGCCGCGAAGATAGTTGCGCTCGTCGTAGGAGAGGCCGGCGGCGGCGACCTCGATAGCTAACGGGTTTACCTAGACGGAGTTATAAAGATTAACAATCTTAGCTACGGTAGGCTATAGGGAGCTAACTACGGCGATCCTCTATAGACGGTATATACCGAAGAGTTCCGCCTTTAGGGTAGTATATTCGTAGGACTTAGGGACCGATACGTATAGCTCCGGAATAGTATCGGTAGCGACGTTATTAACGGTAAACTCGCGGCTAGCGCCGGCGTCGGTTAGTAGGCGGCGACGTTTATAAGGAGTCTATATACTCCCTATAGGGTAGGTACTCTAGTTAACGATAAACCGTAGGGTAATTTAGTAGTAGACTAGGCGATATTCTCTAGAGACGAGCCTATCGTAAGTCTCCTATAGGCTATAGGTCTTATAAGTATAGCGAGAGATAGCCTATAATAGGTCTTATAGTACTATATCTACCGAAACTCGTAGATCGAGGCTAGGTAGGTAGATTTATACTTCGATACCGACCTTATCGCGGTTAGTAACGACGAAATAGTCTTAGTTAGGTATAAAGCTCTAGACTAGACGGATATTATAAGAGAAAGCGGCTTTATAGAGACTATTAGGCTATAGAACGACGCCTTTAGGGAGGATATACTCGTTTATACGGTAGATTCTATACTTAGCGGCGACGACTACGTCTATAGGAGCGACGACTATCCTAGCGGAGTACTAATATCTAGTAGTATAGTCCTAAGTATTACGGGGAATTATGTTACGTAGTATCTAGCCTATAGAGCGCTACTATAATCCGTAAAGGATATAGGTATCCTTATAGACTAGGAAGTAGAACTAGCCGTATACTTCTATAATTATAGGTAGGTTAAGCGGTATATAGGTCGGTTAGATATCTCTATAAGTATTAAAATTAGCGGGGAAGGCTTTAGCCCTACTGATTGCCGTTATAAAGATAGTCGCCTAAAAAACGACTTAGTTAGATACCTACGTATAGACTATCCCTAACTTAGCGTAGCTATCTTTTAGCGTCTAGTTATTGCTATCGGTAATATCGAAGTAACGAAGGCGCTACTTAGCGAAGCTTTTTACGTCGACGCGACCGCTCTTAGGCTTCGACGGTAAGGCTCTATCCCTATATTCGGGCTACTAACGCTTAGGTTAAGTACTCCCGAACTCTTCTAGCTTATTAAAGTATACTTAGTACTACCGTAGTAGTCGGTACTAGCGTCGTAGTAGTAGCTATTGGGCGTTAAGCTCTACTATAATATATTCCGGAGTAGAGCGAAGTAAGAGAAGTATAGAGAAGAAATATATAGGATAGGAGTAGCTAGGGGATAAAGTAAGAGAAATCGTCGTCGCTTATAGCGAAGTAAGAGAAAGCGCCGTCGCTCGAGTTAGATAGGAAAGACAAAGTACTAGGTACGCCGATAAAAGGAAGAAAGAAAGTAAAGGTAGGAGATAGGTTCGAATAAAGGGGGGATACGGAGAGGGATAAATATAGAACGGGCGAGGATAAAAGATAAATTTTAATAAAGGTATAATACGGAAAGTAGTAAGTAAAGTTCTAATAATAATCTTCGGCGTATATTTTTCTTTAGTAAGTAGGCTACCGAGCTTCGAACTCTATAACCTTCTCTTCTACTCCGATTATATCCCGCTTATATACCTATTTATTATAATAGGGTCCGGCGTCTTTCTATCTAACTAAATAGAAGGTAACTCGTTTTCTTGTCCGCCTAAGGAGGCGAATCTTCTTATCGAGGATATACTCGACGTCGAAACGATCTTACTCTACTAGGAATTAGGTATTTTTAGTTAGTTAAGGGTCCGCCGATATAGTATTGCGTATATCGTACGGCGCTAGCTCGAGATACTCTACGGAGATAATATCGTAGATACTCCGGAGCGAAGATAGAAGCTCTAGGCGATAGGCTAGACGGCCTATACGCTCGAGGATCTTAAACCGGCCGGTATACTATTGCCTAAGTTTACGAGTAAGGGCTACGTTAGCTAGGATATTATAGCTCTTCTAGAGCCGTAGGTAAACGTAGTCGCCTATATTAAAGTAGATCGGTTTATAACGCTAGTTATATTATTCCTTTATCCTAACCGCTACGTATTTTAAGTATTCCTCTACGTCTTAGCGAATAGCGAGTTTGGGAGTCGTAAAGACCTTCCGGAGTAGGTTCTATAGTATATAGAGATCTATTCCGTATATAAGCCTATAAGGGGTATCTTATATAGATACGTTAACTACGCTATTAAGAGACGCTTATAGCGCTAAGAGCGTATTCTCCTAGGGCGTAGTAGGGTATAGTACGGTAAAGTACCGAAGCTAGATCTCTACGGTCTAGTTTATCCTTTTAGACTACCTATCTATCTAGGCGTAATAGGCTACGGAGTATAGAAGCTCGACGTAGAGTACGGTAAAAATACCTTTCTATAGGCCCCTAATAAACTATAGATCTCTATCCGATATCTAGACTATCGGGATACCCTAGTCGCTACGTTAGAGGGTAGCAAGGACTATAGTAGCCTATTATTTGCCTATCTAAGTAGTCTTACCGATAGCGAATCCTAGCCGCTTTATAAACTTATACGTAAAGAAAGCGATAGTATCGTTGCTACTCTAGAGCTTAGGTATATCGGTTATAAAGTCGATAGTTAGGGTATAGAAAGGTAGTAGTAGCGTTAGTATAGGCTATATAGAGCCGTAAGGCTTATAACGCCTTAGGTTATTCCGAAGATACTCTAGGTATATAGCTACGTATTACTTAAGACGCTTCTACCCCTTATAGATAGTTAAATCTCTTATCTTAGCCTATACTCGCTTAACCCCTTAGTACCCTTAATTATTATATACTAAGGCGAAGATATTATTTGCTATCCCGTCTAGGATATATAACTAATAGTTGCCGTTATAGCGCGTCGAGTATAATAGGTTATCCTCGATAACGTAAGAGAGCTTAGGCTAGATTAGGTCTATAGCGTCTTAAGCGCGCCTAAGCTAAATAGTAACCTTATACTAGCGCTAATCCGCCTCGTAACTATATACTAGACGCGTCTTGAATCGGTCGTCGATCTATACTACGGAGGCTATAAGAGCGTAGACGGTATTATTGTCTAGAGCCGTATAGGTAACGGAGAAGAGCGCGTTAAGATCGTTATCGTAACGAGGGAGGACTAGGTTCTTAGTAGGTAGGCGGGACAACGCGTTAGCTACGTAGTTAGACGCTCCGTAGTAAGTATTGCTACTCGGCGGTAGTTAATAATCTACTTAGGAATAGGATCGGCTATACTACGGTAGCTAGTAGAGATTAGGTAACTAGGGAATAGTTATAATCTAGCTTAACGTAATATACTATAGTACTATATCTACTCTACTTCGAGGCGTTAATATCGACGTAGAGGCGCCGATTCTTATCCTAGTATATAAGCTACTACGGATTCCGGAATACTCCTTAGATATCGTCGAAGGCCTAACGCTCCGACGGCGTAGGGTCTAGCTATTCGCGACGGCTCTATTCTTTACGTAGTCTACCGGCGAGTAGGCTACCTTTAAGTAGCTCTATTTTACGGTATTATAATAGCTCGACCCTCTTAGCGTAGTTACGTACGAATTAGCGTAATATGCCTATTATACCTAGATATATTTCTAACTAGCGAAGTATATATAGAAATTAGAGCTAAGTAATTACTTTTAGCTGCTACTCCGGAGTAGATATACCGAGAGCATCGATACGCTATCCGAGAAGCCGAATATTAGGAAAACCGACGTAGGCCTTCGAAGGTTAGAGGGCGACGTTATATTGCTCTAGGTACGATAGGACTATACTAAGATCTTCGAGGTACTTATCTAAAGTATCGGAAGCGACGATAAGGTCGTCGATATAGACTTTATAATACCTACGGAGGTATTTAAGTATAAGCTCTATCTATTGCTATATATAAAGAACGCTATTATAGTAACCTATAATAGCTATATAAAAAATCTCCTAGCCGTAGTAAGATATTATAGCTATCTTTCGACGATCCGTAGGACGAATCCTCTATTAATAAAAAAACTTAGAGGTATCTAGTACCGTTATAAACGGTTTACCTTAGACTATATTAGTTACGTCTCCGATAGTCGGAATAGGATAGAGATCTAGCTCGACGATCTTATTAAGTCCGCGAATATCGATAACGATACGGCCGACTATCTCTTCGGAACTCGACTTACGGTATACTATAAAGACTAGGTAGGCGCTAGGTATATAACCTTATATCTACGATATCTTACCGTCTATATATAACTTATTAAATATTTTGTCGACTAAAGCTCGCTATTTTAGCCTAAGGGGGTAGATCTTATTACGTAGAAACTTCGCTCCTTCGACTAGAGGGATAGTTATCTACTAATCCTCCGGAATATCGACTATACCTAGGGTATTACTCTAAATATTATACGATATAAGGACCCTAGTTAAAGCCTCCGTCGCTAGCTCCTTTCTATAGACCGTAATACTATTAGGTAGGACCTTCTCTATCTAGGCGAATACGAGTACTAGGGAGGTAGCTAACGCGGTTAGGCTATATACTAACTCTACTACCTCCGGAGTAACGTAGTACGCTATCGGAAAATCCGACTTATATAGGCTACTAATACAGTAGCGACGTTAAATAACTTATAGGTTAGGGGTATTATTAAGGGCTTCGACGAACGATAAATCTACGTCGACCTAATAAGCGTAAATAGAGACCGTTAGGTACGATACTTTAAAAAGATATTCCCTATCGTCCGGAAGCGCTAAGTTAATACGTACTAGGATAGCTATACGTATAAAAGGTAGAATAACGACTTTCGTTGCTACGTAGACCGGCCGATCTTACTAGTAGTAAGTCTTAGCGTATACCGAAATAGGGATAGTTAGGCCTATATATAATCCGATACGAGCCGTACCTTACTCGAAATCTATATAGAAGCTTTCGTAGGCTAGGACGTCGACGCCGACGAGAAGCTTAGCCTTTAAATTATCTACTAAGTAGGCTTCTATAGTAATCTTAGCTACGTTGTCTTATCCCCTAAAGAAGATAGAGAGATTAACGTAGTAATAAGAAATATATCTCGAGCCTATACCTAAAAGCGGTATAGGCTCCGATTCGAGCAAGGGTAGGTCTAGGCTACGCGCTAAGTCCGTATCGATAATAGTTATAATATATCCGGAATCTAGGTACGTAACGAGTAGGTTAGTCTATATAGCTATACCGACTACTACTAAGGCGTAATACTAGGACTTATAGGCCTACCCCGCTACTACTATCTTCGCGTAGTCGGACTCGATAACCGGTAAAGGCTACGGAGGCTTATTACCTAAAAGCGACGTAAAGTAGGCTAATACTATATCCTCGAGTCCTACGGTAACGGGCTTATACTTACGTAGATACTAATAAAAGGCGTTGTTAGAAGTAAATATTCCGGAGTACTATAGGTAGGTAATACTCGGGATAGGTACTAAGAAGTAATAGGCTAGGTTATCTTCCTCCGGAGTACCTATACTACTATAGTCGTAGAAGGGCTACTTATCGACCGTACCGTATTATACGCCGTAGTCGTCGCTATTATCGCCTAGTTCGGGCTCGTATAGGTTAGTAGATAGCTTAGGGTATATAGCCCTTAGGGTAACCTATAGAATAGGTTTAGCGATATTAGCTTTGTCTTTGTTATAATCCGTAAGGTAAGCTATAGCCTAGTTAGCTCTATACGGTATATAAGCTAGATTCTACCCTATAGCGTAGTAGGCGTTCTATAGTTAATTAGCTAGTAGCCGCTATCCCTAGGGATTAGTATATAGAGGCGCGTTACGCTCTTAGGACTATATAGGTTAGGCTTATAAGGAATCTATAAGTTAACGCTAGTCTTACTAGGGATATAACTAGTATTGCTATAGATCCTACCGACTCTACTAGTAAGGGGGACGTCGAAATTAATATAAAGTCTACTAATAAGGGTACTAGGGCGGTAGAATATAGGGCTTAACTATACGCTAGTTCGACTATAGCGCAAAACGCTAAGTACGGTTAGCTTACTACTATTAGGTAGGTCTCTACGGCGGAGCTAGTCGAGAGGTTTACCTACGTCGAACGATCGCTAACTACTACTAGAATCGGGAGTTAAGCTCTTCTATAAAGGCCGATATTAAAGTTATAGTCGTAGGCTCCTTAATATCCTACTATAATACTAGATCTAGCCGGACCTATATAGTACGTAACTAAGCCGTAATACTAAGTTATACGCCGCCTATAAGTTCTACGGCCTAGGTATTCCGGAATATATACTAAGCCTAGCTAACGATAGAACGGCCTACGCGTACGTCGTCCTACGTATAGGACGCCGATATAATCCGCTCCTAAGCGATCGCTAGATAGGTCTTCTAACGCCCTACGAGCTTACGGAACTAGCCGTTCTCGAGACTTATTATATTAAGCTTTTTTCTCTCTACGTCGGAGAGCTTATCGTACTACTATCGGAAGGCCTTATTACGGAGATATCCCGAAATTCCTACCTAAACAACTTCTTTAGTCTTAAACGGTACTAATATACGGAGTATATTTAAGAAAGAATAGACGTTAAGATAATAGGTAACTCCTACGATTATCTTAATATAGATTTCGGAATCTAAGTCCGGAGTAAAGTATCCGACCTCCTCGGACTTCTAGTAAATATAAGCTTAGGTCGAGGTAGTATCGCCGGCGGGACCTTATAGACCTAGCGGGCCTAGTATACCTAGAGGTATTTAAATATTTCTTATAGCTTCGGCTATAGCGCGTACTACTATTTATAAAAACTCTACGTAGGTACGTAGGAGGTCGTCGTCGTTGTCTAACGCTATTATATCGGGGGCCTCTCCTTCGGAAAGGTACTCTATCGAATACGAACGTAGGAGCTCTAGCTCTAGAGGCGATAATAATTAGGGAAAAGCTATAACGCTACGATACTCCCTAAAAATAGGCGGAAGCTTAGTATTACTACGAGGTCCCTAGATAGAACTAGTATTTTAGAAGAGACATAAATTAAAGGGATTAGTAGACTCTACTAGGTCGGGGATTAAGGGCGTAGGAATAGTTATAGTCGTAGGAATAGACGATACTTTAGGCTCTAGCCCCTACTACTCTATTCCTAATAGCTCCGGAATAGCGTTAGGAAAGACCTAGCGAAAGGCTCTCTCGAAACCGCGAATAGTACTACGAAGAGTAGTAACGTTAATCGCCTAGTCTAGAGAGTAAGGGTAGTCTCTAGGGAGGGTAGGTCGAGCGTGATTTGCTATAACGTAGTCTAGACGATTATAAATCTCCTAAGAGAATACGCCCTAGTATAGGTTTATTAGGTTTATTCTATATTTATACAACTAATACCTAAGTAGGACCGTTTAACTAAGATACTTAGCCGTAGGCGGTATAGGAGTAGTCGGGTAATCGTAACGTAGTTAGAAAAGCAAGGAAGCCCGAAAAGCGCCGGTAATCGTAACGTAGTTAATCCTAATTCCTACTCCTTTAGGAGTTACTCCTCCGTCGTAATAAAGGGCGGGCAAAGGGAAATAGTAAAGGGAAACGCGAATAAAGGCTCTTTAACGAATTACCGACGCTATCGAAGGTAAAATAACCGGCTCCGGAATAGAGCGGCACGACTCGAGATAAAAGAGATAATCCTATCTCCTTTGAAAAGATAAACCGAAACGCGGGATAAAAGCACTAGGTTAGGATAACTCCTTGCCTAGCGCGCGTAAGCAGAAAACCGTAAGAAAAGAACAACCGTTCCGGAGGATCCCTAGAACGTCAGCAGCAGGGACATACTACTAGTTGTTACGTAGGAAGAACGAAGCACAGCCTAAGGCCAAAGATAATAGGATTGATCATGATCCGAAGAACTAAAAGCTAGAGAGGAAGGACTGATCCTCCTCTCCGGAACTACTAAACTCCGGACCGCGGTAATAGGGAATCTGGATAAAATGAGGACATGCAAATCATTCTCGACCGAGCATGGTACCATGATATTTATGTCCAGGAAAGCCAAACTCATGAGCAAATTGCGAAGGGGATGCAGATACTGTCGGAAACCTCTGGTGCTCTCGGATAAGCATGACATGGCATTGAGGGGGGCGCCTATGCGAGACCCAATCGGTCCCTTCGGCTTCAAACATTCTACGCCTCGTTTTGACGCCAGGTGCTGATCAGAAGAAGTAGTAAGATCAGGCATATAGCAGATCTATGTGGCTCTGCGTAGCCTGGCCACCAAATCAGTGCATAAAAGCGCCAAATCAGGCAGTATAATTGGGCTTGGCCTGGGCTCCTGTTAAGTTTCATCGTATTCTGACAATGTAATAGACACTATTTACAAAGACACCTGGGCATGGTGAGCTCCGCAGACCCATGCACATTATATATACAAGCCATCACAAGGTCCAAAGTATTCACACACTGTATTCATAATTGTGTCCATGGATGAAGTGGTTGCTCCCCTGCAACGTGACTACAGAAACCGGCTGGAGGGGTGTTGTAGCACAGAATAATGGTCCCTGAACCAACATGAACCTGGAAACCACACCTAGTAGGTCACAATGGCTCATGGCCTGTGCAGCAACCTTAGCCAAGCAGGATGAAGTGACCAAATGTCGTATTCCAGTCGAGTGATAGCCATTGGTGCCCATTATCATAGGTATGGAACTGAGACGAGGTCCCGGGAGTATGCAGGTCTCGTTGGGTCAAGCAAGGTCGGCAAGAGTCGAGCCCTCGTTAACTGACGATCGGTAGATTGCCGCCTCATAGGCGAGTCAAAGTTGCATTCATTGTCCTCCCTCAGGTCTGTCTTTCATGACACCTTCCGCGCTTCGTTGTTTCTTCTCCTCTATTTTCGTCTCCAAGTCCCGAATCTGTCTCTCGATCATTCCTCTCCGGGCAGTCAGATTCGTTCGCATGTCTTGAAGAGCGGCCATCTGCTCATCAAAAGTCGCCTCTTGGCGTTTTCGAGTATTCTGTAAGAGACAGAAGTTTAGAATGTGCTCAATTTGCAAGTGAAAGTTGCATAGACTGAGTCGGAGCTCCACGGAAGCCCGGTGTTGCTCACCTCTGCGATCTCTTCATTTGTCTTCAGCTCAGCCCCATACAAAGAGCCTGCGATCGTAATTGAGGTCACGGCAGCCGTCAGGACCAGTCGGCGAAACTTCTGAGGCGAGGGCATCGTCTCGTTGGTGCTCATCAGTCAAAGACGCGGGCAACAAGAAATCCCCGTGGTTGTTCACCGCCTACCACACGCGGCGCATATTGATCATCAGGACGCGTCCCCCTCGCGTTTTCTATTTGCAATTTTGCCCCGACCACCCTTTGGATGGCCACCAGCTTATGAAAATAGAATGACATCCCCCGCGATTCCCAGCCGTCGATCTCGTGACGATGAAGATACGAGCGACGAGTCCGAGTCGAGTGCCCGCCCATCCCTGAATCCTAGCAATAAGCGTCCGCGCCTGAGCGGGGTTCAAAATGAGGACACAAGCGATGAAGACGAGAGTGATGCGAGCGACAGCCAGGGGCAAGCCACTCAACTCGCTACGCAGCGAATGAAGGTACATCCTGGAGTCGGCCCCGGCGGATACAAAGCCGGCGCCATCGTACGGATCAAAGTGACAAACTTTGTCACATACACATCGGCCGAGTTCTTCCCTGGCCCTAAACTGAACATGGTCATTGGACCAAATGGAACAGGCAAGAGCACTTTAGTCTGCGCGATCTGTTTAGGCCTTGGGTGGGGTCCGCAGGTATGTTTTCTATCATCGAGTTACCACTACACACAACTTCTTCAATTTTACTGACACTCAACTTGCCAATAGCATCTCGGACGTGCAAAAGATCTGGGTGAATTCGTCAAGCATGGCTGCCGGGAGGCGGTGATCGAGATTGAACTTGCAGGACCCCCAAAATACAACCGGAATCCAGTGATTCGCCGCATCATCAAACGTGATGGCAACAAGAGTGCCTTCACATTGAACGGGCAACAAGCTTCTCAGCAAAAGGTTAAGAAACTCGCCGAATCCTTTGCGATCCAGGTCGACAATCTATGCCAGTTTCTTCCCCAGGACAAAGTTGCAGAATTCGCCGCACTCACGCCTGTTGAACTCCTCCATTCTACCCAACGCGCGGCAGCCGGACCACAAATGATCGAATGGCACGATGATCTAAAGAGGCTGCGAGCTGAGCAGAAGAAGCTCGAGATTGACAACCGAGCGGATCAGGATGTGTTAAAGAACCTTGAAAATCGCCAAGAGAATCAAAGAGCAGACGTTGAGCGAATGCGCCAGAGAGCCGAGGTCAAGCGCAAACTCGAACTATTGCAATCATATCGTCCGTTCGTGGAATATAAGGACCACGTCAAGACGTTCTCTGCTCTTAGGGCCAAAAAAGATCAGCTGGAAGAAGAGCAAAGGCAGCTCAAAGCGGACCTCGAACCGGCCATGGAATCTCTTACGGCAAAGCAAAGCTACTGTGACCGAGTCAAGGAAGTGAGGGATCATCGCAAACGCCAAGTTGAGGAACTGCATAATACAGCCTTGGCCCGTGGAAACAAAATCGATGCCTTGCAGGCCGAAATTAAGGACCTCCAAGGACAAATTGAGGCTGAAAAGAAGACCAGCGCGAAACACAGGAGTGAGGGGACTGCTGCAAGGCAAACCATCAACAGACTGCAGCGCCAACAGGAGGAGGAGGCGGTGGAGTTTGATCCAGAATTCTACAACGAACAATTGGTAAGTCAGCGGGAATCAATATACTGTCCATGAACATGGGATACTGATGCTTTCTATAGAGGGCGAAACGGCTCGAGAAACGCGAACTCGATGTGAAAGCCAAAGAAGTCACGGATAAACGGCAGCCGTTAGTCGCCAGAGTTCACGAACTCAAAAGGCTGATCGAGCAAGAAGAACGGCGACTGCAGAACTTGGACTCTCAGTCTGGTCAACAGGAGGCCAAACTGCAAAGGTTGTCTTCGGACTCTCACAAAGTCTATTTGTGGCTGCTCGAGAACCAAGACAAGTTCGAGAAGGAGGTCTTCGGCCCCCCGATCGTCACTTGCTCCGTCACTGATTCCAGGTATGCCGACGCGGTCGAGTCACTATTACAAAGAAACGACTTGTCGGCCTTCACGGTTCAAACCAGAAATGATTTCCGCACTATGCAGAAAATGGCCATCAAAGAAATGGGTCTTCACGACATCACCCTCAAAACTTCCTCCGCGCCACTCAGCGCTATGAGATCTCCAGTGACAGATGAAGAGATTCGACGACTTGGCTTTGATGGATGGGCCAAAGATTTCATCACTGGTCCGGAGCCGGTTATTGCTTCTCTCTGCTCCGAAAATCGGCTGCACCAAACACCTGTCAGCCTGCGAGACATCTCAGACGAGGCATACAATAAGCTGGAGAATGCAGAGGCATCACCAATCAGTTCCTGGGTGTCAGGGAAGCACAGCTACCAGGTCACTCGACGTCGCGAGTACAACGCCAAGTCGACCCGAGTCCGTCAAGTCAGGCCAGCCCAGGCCTGGACGTCGCAGCCCGTGGATGCCTCTCTCAAGCAACAGCACCGGGAAGCCATTCAAACTTACAATCGGGAAATGAGTGAGATACGGGAGGAGTTGAACTCGGAGAAGGAGAAAGCACAGGAGATCGGCAACGCACTTCAGCGTTTGAACGACGAAATGGTAGGTGACTTTGCGCGCCTGACATTGGCCTATGATTAATGTTATTCGCAGGAAGAGCTTGAGAAAGAGAAAGCGGCGAAGCAGACTGCGCATACGCAATGGCGGGCTATTCCCGAGAGAATCGGTATGTGTTTTTTGCCTATCCTTCGATCTATGACGATCCAGTCGCTCACTGCGCGCAGCTCAACAAGAGGCCAAGCTCGAGGGCCTTAAAGAACTCTTTGCACAACTCAGGACTCGTGTATCCCAGATTCGTGATGAGCAGATTGAGCTTGCCGTCAAGAAAGCAGAAGCCACCATGGAATATGCCGTAAGTTCATAACCATTTCGAACTTGGGACTTTACTACTCACACCATTCAGGATGCCGTCGATCAGCTTCGTCAAGCTTATGAAGAGCTTATGAGAGCTGAAATTCAACTTTTGGAAGCCTCTTCCGACCTGCAAACGCTAAGGATCAAGCACCATGACTATGCCGTGATGCTTGAGAAAAAGTCCGAGGAGGTGTCGCAAGCATTGCAGGCCCTCAGAGAAGGCAAGCAGAGAGGACAAGCCCTTCAGCGAAGTGCCAGACGAATCGTCAACGAAAACGCACAGGACCCCGATGCCCCCGAAGTGTACAGGACGGTCAACGATTCAGAATACAACATGGACAAGCTCAACGCCGACATCGACTCCGAGAAAGCGCGTCTGGAATTGACGCAAGGGGGCAGCCCCCACCTGATCAAAGAGTTTGAGGAGCGAGAGAAACAGATCATGAAGCTCCAGGACAAGCTGGCGGATTTCCAAACGAAACTGGCGACCTACCAGGAAGGCATCGATGAGGTCCGGTCACACTGGGAACCCAGACTGGACGCCCTCATCAGCAAAATCAGTGATGCGTTCTCCGACTCCTTCCAACGTATTGGTTGCGCTGGGCAGGTAAGCCTGGACAAGGTGGAAGACGAGCCTGGACCGGACGGTGAGCCTGGCGGCACCGACTTTGAGAAATGGTCTATCCAGATTCATGTCAAGTTCCGAGAACACGAGAACCTGTCGCTATTGGATTCCCATCGCCAGTCTGGTGGTGAGCGTGCTGTCAGCACCATTTTCTACCTGATGGCGCTGCAGTCGCTCTCGGCATCGCCTTTCCGCGTGGTCGACGAGATCAACCAGGGTATGGATCCCCGTAACGAACGAATGGTCCACGGTCGCTTGGTAGACATTGCCTGCGCGTCAAACGACACCGATGATGATGAAAATCCCAACGGCGGCGGTGGCCAGTACTTCCTCATCACACCGAAGCTACTGAGCGGACTGGTCTACAAACCGGGCATGAGAGTGCTCTGTATCTACAGCGGCGAACACATGCCCGAGGACTACGCGAAGCTAGACTTCAGGCTGGCGATCCGCACGATGAAAGAGATCTCAGGAAACACAGGAACAGATAATGGGAAGGGCAAAGGCCGAGCGATCGAGAGCAGCAGCAGCAACTCGGTCGACGTCTACGCCTGATACGATACCACAATACAGCATGCTAGTTAGCGATTTCTTTTTAATATTTGGGGGCTTCTAGGGGGAGGATTGTTGAATCGTTGGTCTCCCCCATAGCCCTTTTTTCTGTTCTCTGGTATATTACTTTGCACATATGAAGTGTTCACGAGGACCCAATAATCCATAATCAGATTCACTCGGACCTGCCAAACGGGGTATCGTTCAATTACATCGAATCCACTCTGAGCCTCCGGGCCTATTACTTCTTCCTTTCTGGCTTCATGCACGGCCTCACCGTGTCAGTGCTCACCGGCCTTGGACTCCGACCCCGACCCCCACATATATCCACATACTCCATATGCTCGCGTTACAATCGCCGTGCGTGGTTTTAAAAGTCCTCTTGGTCAATGTCAAGGGCGAACAGGTGTGACGAGGCTGCATCGGATTACGATACGGTTGCGGCATAGCATCGACCAGGAATTGTCCAAGAAATGCCGCAGACGGAGTACTCCAGACGGCGTCCTCCGAAGGCGAAAGTGCGAAAGTTTAGGATGACAGCCATCCCTGTACAATCTCGGATCGAATCAGACGACGAAATCGGACAAGAGTCCTTACTGCACGATCTCTCATCTGCAACAGTCAATTCACATGCAGTAAGACTACTCTATACTCGTAGGCAAAGCAGATCCTCGTGCACAGAGAACAACGCAGTGTCTGCAGATCGACCACCGGGCGTTTCCGCCGCAGATCACAGGCTCCATTTCGGAAATTTGTCTACCAATCGTTGGACGACGTTAGACAACCCCTCGCTACCGTCAACTCTAAATTGGCTGGGATTATGCCTCCCCTGCTCTGTAGGTTGACTCTCGGACATAATCAGCCTGGTTCTATTTTATCTCCCATCTCGACTTGAGTCTGAGGTATGCGTTGTCCCTCCCCTCCATTTTGGCAGTTACTATGCTCTAGTCTGCCTTGCCGGTTACTAGTCGTTCTAGGAGGATGCACAGCATACATACAAGGCCGATCCACATAATGTCGTGCATCATGGCGAGGCTGGGAGTGATTGGTCAATATTATACGACCGCGCCGAGAATCCTCATGGTGATTCCAGCCAGTCAGATTCATAGAGTGACATTTCACTAATCAAATTCAAATTCAAATTCACAGTGAGCTCACTGGGTGTCCTTACACACGTTGCATTCTATACGTGCATGGGCGGGGCTCTACCAGTACGCTTTGACTGTTCAACAGGCTGAAAGTCCACCCTGCAGTGCTACTTGACTCGAAGCCATGTTCACCGCCGTTCTCATCATTCCCACTGTTGACCCCCACTTCAAAACAATGACGCAGTGTCGCCCCTCGACTCGAGACTTTCGAGATGGCTGGAAATCCCGCCCACAGCAGAACCCCGTAAACTCGACGGGGATCATAGCGCCACTTTTCCTGTTTCAAGGGTTCGGATAATTGGTATTTCGTCCAGCCCCCTGTACGCATCCTGTAGGAAGAGCAAGCCGTGCAAATCTACGCAGTGCCTTGTGTTTTCAGGCTGGAACCCATCCAAAGTATATGCGTCACGTCCATAACCCGGTGATGTGTAGAGGATGCGGGCTCAAGACCAACAACATGTTTTAACTGGTCGACACGGACCTCGGGTTGGAGGCTCTCGGAGATATAAACATATAAACCCGGGGATACGTGCCACGACAGATGGTGTTCCGATCCCAGCGTTGCACCGCACAGATCTTAGGGCCGATGTGTACGAGGGCAGATTCAGATCTGGACGACCTGATGACCTGTGACCCAAGGTAGAAGTCAGCAACTGCATTGCTGGCACTGCAGGCATTGACTCGAGACAACCTGGTCGGTACAGGACACTTTACACTTTACGCATACACTTTGTGATGCAACGGTGGGATGATCTACGAGACTAGAATATACACTTTGCCAACCCCTCCTGAGGCATATTCGAAGTCGGGAAAAGACCATGGTATGCTTCCTGACTCAATTGTGAGTCCAGGGCTAGTCGATCGTCCAGGATCTACCATTAGCGTAGTATGCTACATTAAGCAGGTTCTGAAACATGATCGTGCAGGCTGTAGGCTATCACCTGCCTCTGTAAGTATAACTACCTGATACCTACCTACCTATCGAGGACTCGGATCTACAGGCCAGAGTAGACCTGGAAATATAATGGGATACCCCTTAGGGTCGATGCACTGATATAGTTAGTTCACTAGTTATCAGATCGTGTAATGCTGACCCAGAACCCAGAAGCTTCCTCATCAGGAGAGAAAGTACTAACCTCGACAGCTCCATACCTGGGTAACCCCTGAAGGCACCGAAGGCACCAGGCTAGGCAGCATCAGGCAGATACTCCTCACACTCGGTACTCTATACAAAAAAGAACACAATAAGCGAAACAAGGGATGAAAGCTGAAGATCCACGAACAAACAGATCGCACCCGCCACCTCCCTAATGCAGCTGCACTCCAAACCTAGTAAAGGTAAAGTCCGAGTCGGGACCCATGGCCGATCTCACACGGGGTTTATACCAAGAGAGGCATAGCACGCATCGCTATTCCGCGATCGACCCTCCCGCCTGTGACGAACAGGTCGTGTTTCACCAACACAGACCATGAGAGTGAGATGTGTGATCATCCGTCGATCGTGCTACCGTGCTATCGTCTCAGGGGGTGAGGCTGGTATACGAGTGCCGGGCTGTGCTGGATTTTGGGCTCTTTGAATTTTGGGTTATGCTTTCTTTTTCTTCTACGGAGGACATTCTGGAGTGGGAGTTTGACTTTTTCGCGTATATGACATTTTAACTTTGACTTGAAGTTGGGACATTCCTTTTTTGCACGGATAACTAACTATAACTGGTTTGTATTCAACATGTTTGATTCAACTCAATGCAAGTTTGAACGACTCGGCCTCATCGGTGCACTTGCTCGGTAGAATGCTACCTACATAATATACGACAGCAAGTACATAGCTCGGATGGAAATAATACCGGAGACAGCTCCCGAAGCGGAGCTATGGCCATCGGTTGTCTGGGACGATCCAGCGATCCACGGGGCGATCAGCCCAAACAGGAAGGAGGATATAGACGCAGAGTGACAGGTCCGCTTTTCGCGTCAGTAGACCGCACGTCAGGACGGATTTCTATTTCTATTTCTATTTCTATTTCTATTTCAATTTTTGAGTTATATTCCACGTGAGACTATGTTAGTACAAGGAATGAGGTTTCTTGACCGATCAGGATCTGGAGCCGGGGGCTAGCGATCCCTACTTATTCCCGCATTCCCGGCCCCCTGATTGCCGTTCCCGTTGCCTTTCTCCTTTCTCCTTTCTCACCTTCCCAACAAGTCCAATCCCCGGACCCGAGTCGCAGATCCCGGGGTCACCATCCTCTTTGGTCGAATTGTGATGCACGTTGATGTCGAGGCTGCATCCTGCAAGTGCCATGTGTTCATCCTGACCGCGTGGAAGGTATGAATCAGATGCAGATGCACCTGGGTAAACCACTGAAGAGAAACAAACAGGGGGACCCTCGTAGCTCATTGCTCATGGCTCATGCTCATGGGGCGCCCGGGTGATCACCGATCGATCACCGTTGCCGGTTGAATGGGTAAAGGCGGTCAGGAAGGGAAGTTCTAGGCTTCGTAAGGATCCAAGGTTCTGGCACTGAGAGCATCTGTGGTCCTGGGAACAGAGTTATCTGGGCACGGTCCAGAATCACCCAAATGAGGAATGTCTCGTCGACAGAGTTCCAGGAAAAGGGTGGGTGGGAATGGAACCCTGGAACCCCATAATTAATATCCTCCACCGAGCCGCAAGTCCAATCCCAACGGGTGGAAAACCAACGTTCTTTGGGGAGAAGCGTCGATCCCGACTCAAGTGCCGACGGGAATGGATATTATTAATATTACGGACACTATTCGATATATTCGATATATTGAATATATTGAATATATTGGGCTCTACAAGGCTGATCAGGAGGATCGCCATGGATCTAATCATGATCGAGACTACGACTTGACTATCACCATCACTACGGACATGACATGGACATGGATTATACTCGAGACCATTTTCAAGCGGCCACGCACGGAGCAGGCGATCCCGCCAGGGTCAAACAGCCAAACAGCCAAACATCTACCACACGGTGAGCCTCGCTTCCACGAGTCCCACGCGGTCGGAAACGGGGCTCCACGGGGCAGCAGCCAATCTGATCGCGCTCTATGTAAAAATCGTGCACGGGTTACTTTATGTTCCAGAACGCCGATCATTATCATTTTATTTCCCAGATTGGATGGTGGTTGATCTTCAGGAGATGCGATCTGCGAGATTGTTGGCACCTTCTATATTTGGATCGATCGTCACGCGACCTACATACTTTAAATGTGTTACTTTGTTACTTTTGCGACTTTTACCGAGTGCTATGGTTACTCGTAGATCACTAATTTACCCAACCATGAGTACACGCATCGGAAAGTTAGAATATGAACAAGGTTCCTGTAAGCGAAGGAAGCCTGAGCGCTTACAGCCATACTCCGATATGCACGATTCCCGGCCCCAACGGACATGAATACTGTTTGGGTTTAGCGGACATTTATGACCTTCCCTTTTAATCGCCCCCTGCCACGCGACACTCGGGAGATCCGGGGTCCCCTTTCACCCCAGAGTAGGTCTCGCCTTGATTCTCTCTATTCTGAAACTGTTCAATGCCGACTTGGTGAAAGGTGTTCATTCTATGGCATGAACTAACCCTCGTAGTTAATATTGTTAAGCTGCAGTACAAACGGATCGACGATCCTATTCCCTGCGATCAACCGTTTATGGGGCTCGTTAGTATGTGACAGGTAAGCAGGATCTGCACTAGCACCGAGTCTTCTATGTAGCCGAGCTGCTTTCCCAGGGTATTGTCCTGGACGGCAACTTTCCGGCCTCCTTATTCGGGAATAGTGCGAGATATGCACAATTCTATTGGATCTATGCATCTCGGTGGGCCCAGTTCGCGTGGGCAAATCGTCATCTCCCCACTTCTCAGGGTTAATCTCCGAAAATCAAGTGAAAATTATAGAAAAAAATTAAAAATTAAAAAAAAAGATCAATTATCAATTAAATTAAGCTTTGGAACGGACTGTCTCATCTTTGCCTGCGTGCGTAGGTCATGGGTAATTTACTTTACCAGAGACCCCATCGGCATTGCCTGCGCTGATCATCCACGACTATAAACCCTCGTGTATCCCCGTATCCTGGGGTTCTTCCATTTCCAACAAACCCTCCAACATCAAACATGGATCTGGCCTGTCTCCTGCAGGGCTCTGTCCCGACTCCCAAGTCCTATACTACGACCTATGGCAAGCGCTCAGCGCCTCTCTCGCCTCCAGTCGAAGAACCCAAGTGCTCACTGCCTTCTATCTCGACTCTTCTCGAGCGTGCCGATGGCCACTCAGCTAGTGAGTATACCTACTATACCGTACTCTATGGTACAACAATATACTAACAAACTATTCAGAGCGTCAACGTCTCAGCCCTCCACGGGAACACAAAGTCCAATATGAGATGCGCCTGCCTCCAACACCACCACTGCGTCCAGGCTCCGGCTCCGGCCACGCATCACCAGCCGAGTCCTTGAGAGATCACCGATCCTCAATCTCCTCAACCGGCTCCCACCACATGGGCCCCTACGCTTCTCCCGCCCCAAGTGTATCCTCCTACACTTCGCACGCTTCTCCAGTAGAAGCACCCCAACCCATCTACTACCGCCCAACAACCACCTTCGCCCCCGCACCGATGCCTCAACACCAACACCAACCAGCCCAATCCCCATCCCTCATCTCCCCAGTCACCCCCGCCTGGCAACACCACCACTACTTCCCCCCCTCCAGCACAACCCCCTACCAACAAAACCACGACCGGTATATCTGCCGCACATGCCACAAGGCTTTCTCTCGTCCTTCTTCGCTGCGCATCCACTCGCACTCTCACACGGGTGAGAAACCTTTCCGATGCACGCACGCGGGCTGCGGAAAGGCCTTTTCGGTTCGCAGCAATATGAAGCGCCATGAGCGTGGTTGTCACTCTGGCCGTCCTGCTACGGCTTTGGTGGTTTAAGCTGAGCAAGTTAAAGCGAGGCTTTTTTCTTTTGTTTCGGGATGGTGTTTTTGTTTTCGCCTGATACCCTGGGTTGGAATTTTTGAAATTCGATGTACTAGATGGGGATGTTATGTTTGATGTCTAGATTACGAGGCAATGTATTATTTCTATGATGATTTGTTTTTGGTGTAGTTGTAAGAGGTAATTAGGTGATGACTGGAGTGGGCTGTGGTTTGAAATACTGGGATTATAGTCTTGGTTACTGCGCATTCATGTTGAAAAAGAGGCTTCTCTTCCTACTGCATTGAGTATCCTGACTGTATCTGTATTATTGAGCCACATGGCCAAGCAGAGGTGGATGTTCTAGATCCCTTCGTCCATTAAGTAGTGAGTATCCAGTATCTGAGAAAGTACCTAAGATGAGCCCCAATTTGATTTTCATTCTTCTCCGACCTTCCATCTCAAAGTGCCTGGTAACCTTGATCTGGGTGATCTCTCATGACAATGAAAGGCAATTAATCTATCCAACTCTATTCCATACGTGTATCTCGTAATCGCTCAATACCAGACCAAACCCAAATATCCTCATATCATAAATCCAAACCCATCCTACTCATCCAAAACCCCCCTCGCCAACGCCGCCAAACTAGTCTCATACCTCGCCGGATTATGATCACTCAACATCCCACTCGCAAACCTCAACTCCCCAAACCAAGCATCTACATCCCTAATAAACCTCATCTGCACCCTCGTAGCCGGCCTCCCAAGCCGTGGATAACTATCCGTCGAAAACTCCGGCGCCGTAAACGCCTCCCTCTGCAAAACCCGCATAGTCTCAACAACAAACACCTCACCAGGCGGCATCAGTTTCGGTGCACGCATCTCATCCCGAAGCAACTGAAGCGTCTTCCACGCCCAAGCATCCTCACCCACGCCATCACCGGCACTCATTACCAGCGGGGGTTGATTGACGTAGAATTTATGGATGATGCTTTGACGGAGACGGTCGTGTAACCGGGCGCATATGTGAGCTTTGGCGCCGGAGATGTCGGCTTTGAATGATAGCGAGGCTGTGTGCATGTCGTGTAGGATGCCAAGGGATAAGCTGGGGACGACGTCTGAGCCATTTACGACTGTTGTTATTAGGCCGCGGGTGGCGAGGCGAAGGAATGGGGACATGACGGCTGGTGGACCGTATGCGTAGACGTGGATTGGGCGGCCGGTGGGTAGGTCGTGGGCTTGGAATGGTGTTGCTTTGAGGCTGGTGTTGCTGTCTGCGGTTAAAAGGCGTGGGCGGGTTGGTTGGTAGGATGCTGTTACGAAAGATGTGCCGTGGAGGGAATGGGTTGGTTCGGCGATCATGGTTGCGAGGAGGGCTGCTACGCCGCCGCCTAGAGAGTGGCCGCATAGCACGACACCGTAGTCTTGGAACTCTTCCAGGGCTGCACGTAGAGTGATCATTACTCGGCCGCCGCCGCCTTCTAACAGTCGTTTGGCAGAAGCGTGCATGCCTTTGTGGACTTTCCAGCTCTTGCCTTGCCATTCTAGCTCGTCGTAGTCGCAGGTCATGTCTGTTAGGATATCTTCAAAGCCCCATGTTCCTCGGAGAGTCAGGACTACGGCCTTGGATTCGTGGTCGATGGAAAGATAATGCACGAGTGGGAATCCACTTTCGGTTTCACCGGCGGCATTGGAGCCTCCAGCAGGATCGACGAAAGAAGATAAAAGGATGGTTGATGGCGGAAGGCCCGCGTAATCAGAGAATGCGTGGTGCTCATGCCTGTCCGAGGTCATGGGAGGAGCATTATTTGTACCTCGGGGCACACCCATGACCTTGAGAGCGCTGGAGCCATATGACGCAGAAGAGAAACGACAGAACCGGCGAATATTTTGAACAAAGTGTCTCTTGGGGAAGATTCCAGGCACAAGACCATCGCGATTAAGGGCTTGGATAGTCGCTGTGTCTTCATAGGCGCTTTTGCGCGGTCGATGTGCCAATATAAGCGACGCCTCGGAGCCAGCAGTGGCAACGGAATACATACCTGGGGTATATGATTGAGATCTCCTATGCAGTGCTGACGAACAATCATTCGCAGAGATAGTCCCGTCTGCCTCGGACATTGCCAGAGACAAAGAGCTGCTGCTGCGAACATGAGTTCGAGCGGCTGCAGGCGATCCGGGACGCAAGTCGCCATTGCGGCGGGAGAAGGAATCGGTGCGTGTCAGGAGAGATTCGTGACTTCTTTCGCGTACTGCGAAATGTCCTGGCGTGGAACTCTTTCTATCTGGGACATCACGAGAAATGTCTTTCATATGCGAGCGCGGAGACTGGGGAGATGTAGGGTATGGCGATCTCCGCATTCCCCGATTGGGAGCCGGGATAGTTGGCCGGTAGTCGGGCGTTTGGCTATGCCGTCTCTTAAGGTCTGATCGGCTGGAGATATCTCGCGCAGTTGCGTCTTTCACCGAGGCTGTTCCTTTTGCGGGCTTGACAGGCTGACGTGCGTTATTAGTTGCTGATGGCACTGGCGCTCTGATAGTGGGCTTCTTCGGTGGTGGACGCTTGGTATCGTCACTCTTATCCAAGCCATTTGATTTCACTCGATGGGCCAACTTTGCGAACGAGCTCCTTCCGAACGCTGGCTTTGGGGCATCTCTAGGCTCGGGGCTGTCAACGCCAGCATGCTTGATCGTGGCATCGCTTGAAGAATCAGAGTGAAAAGGTGCTCCACCCTTGCTGTCTCTCACTTTTCGTGGAGATTGTGGAGCTCGAGGTAGAGGCCAATGCAGATGATCCGTATCGACTGGACTTGAACCAACCGGGACGTCATGAGGCCGCAGCTGAGTGCTCTGTGATTTATTGAAGGCTGTGCGGAATATCATGGTATGCCTCGGCAGCTGCTGATGCTCCGGGACACCAGAATTTCCAAACTCATGATCATGATGGTGTCGCTCTCCGACCAGTGTAGTTCCAGGAGGAGCAGCAATTTCGGCCATATCATCGTCAAAGACGTCCACCGTGATGGTGCGAGCTGTCAGTAATTCCGATTTAATAGAAGCGTGACAGCCTGGGGGCAGCTGGCTCATAATATAGGCGCGAACATCTTCATCCGACACTTGTTGTTGTTCGTCCAAAGGGAACGACATGCGAGATCCACTAACTGTCTGAGCAATGCTAGATCGCCGCGGCACAGCACCAAACGCTTCTTCGTCCTTTCCAGGCATAACGAATGAAGCACTTCCGGGATCTGCCACTGCATCACCGTCTTCACCGGGAAATCGGACTTGATGTGTCCCAATGACATCTGCCCTGACGCCGCTGTCCAGGATGACGGTATCCCAAACCACTTCGTCTCCGCCATTCTCTCGGAGGCTCCGCTCGGTGTTTCTTTTACCCCAGCGCTGCAGAAGTGCAAACCCCACAGAGCCAAGTAATAGGTCCCCCATGCCGATCGTCTCGTTGCTGGCGCCAGTGTCCACAGACCTGAACTCTCGACGGACGAGAGTGATAATGGCAGCAATAGCCCTCGATGATTCCGTAGAACCCAGGATCGCATCAAGCGTTGACAGAAGAGCCTGTGAGAAATTGGCAACCGACGCCAGCGTTGTAGATGAGAAGTGAAAAGTGGCCGCGGCGAAGAACGATGCCGAGGTCACGGTTGTATGCAAAGTCGCCAACTGCAGAGATGGTCAGCATGGGTTCATTAAGAAGCACACAGAAAATACGTACACTTCGCTCAAGAAGCGATTCAGCCTCCATCCTGCCATGGTCATCACCACTGCGGATCGCGACATCCCGCCCCGCTCGAGTCAAGATCCCCTCGATGACGGCTCGGCCCAACTCGAATCCCGTCACCGTGGTCGCACGCGCTCCGTCCAGGGCAACTCCGCCAAAGAAAGTACCCACGCGCAGAGACAGCGACGTAGATTGAGTCACTAGTGAAACCAAGGACGCTACTGGACGGGGGAGGAGCGCTGCCCCTGACGTCGCGGGGACATGGCTGGCATCAGCCACATCACCGATCTGCCTTTCCTCAGGTGTTGTCTCAGGATCTGACCTGGCAAACATAGTGATCCATAGAGGAAATTAGGAGCAGGTGAGAATTCAAAGCCATGACTTGTCAGACTGGACAATATTTCATAGATCAAAGCTTTGATTCGAGCTTATTGTGATTTGACATGTGATTCCCAACACGCGTCTCCAAGGTCCGTTGGGATGACGTCGACGGTACTTATTTACTTCCTATCTATACACCATCTATGTGCTTTCTACGTTCAAGATTATCTCACATCAGGGCCTTCACGTCGCCTGCATGCTGTACCTTGCGCATCATCTCACGTTTGCACTCGCTCACCGTCCGGATCCCAGCTAGACCCATGTTCTGCCAGAAATCCGCCAGCAGGCCCTTCAGCACCTGTTGTGCGCCCTCGCGTCCATTGATACCGAGGCCGTAAATAATCGGCCGGCCAACCAGTACGGCCTTGGCCCCGAGACACAATGCCTTGACGACATCCGCGCCCGTCCGAATGCCAGAGTCGAACAACACCGTCATCTTATCACCGACTGCGTCAACTATCTCCGGGAGAACGTCCAGGGACCCGATAGCTCCGTCCACTTGGCGACCTGTCGGCCAATTAGCAGATTGTCATGGAATGCTGCAGGAGCACAGGCGATCAACGTACCGCCGTGGTTAGAAACCGCAATCCCGTCGCAACCGCAGGCCAGTGCCATCTTGGCATCCTCCACATGCTGGATACCCTTCAAGACAATTGGGCCATCCCAGTGCTTCCGTACAAAAGCAAGATCCTCCCAAGCGTGTGGCTTAGTCGCTAGAATCTGTGCCAGCCAAGCCTTGGAGGCACCGATGATATCATCTTCGATCTTAGATCCAGACTCCGTCTCGAACTTGTCGCGGAAAACCGGGTCACTAAAACCGACCTGACACCCAACACCCTTGATGAAAGGCACGTAGGCATTATCCAGATCGGCCGGCCGCCACGCCAGAGACCAGGTGTCCAGTGTAATCACCAGAACTGAGAAGCCATTGGTCTTGGCCCGGTTTAGAAGCGACAGCGTGATATTATTGTCCTGTGGCCAATAGAGCTGGTACCATCGCTTACCATTCCCACTGGCGGTGGCCACGTCTTCAATGGAACAGGTGCTAGCCGTGCTCATGCAGTAGGGTACTCCCTCTTCAGCGCAGATTTCTGCCAGACCGGTCTCCTTGTCCTCGTGGAAAATGCCCTGCACACCGATGGGTGCCATGATCAGCGGGTTATGGTATTTCTGCCCGAATAGTTCAACCGAGACGCCTTGACCGTCCATCTAGAGCATGTAAGCCTGCGTCATGCAAGTCTGAGACCGAGATCAACGAACGTTGCGCAACATGCGGGGGACTCTGAAGAAACTCGGTTAGCAGTTATCGCAAAAAAGGATTCAGACGACCTACATCTTCCATTGACGAAACGCAAGGCGATTGGAATCCATGGTCGCCTTCTCGCCCGCGCCCCCAGCTACATAGTTGAAGGCCCTGACCCCGAGGTTCTGCTTGGCCTGCTCCTCCAGCCGTCGGGGATCAGTGGTGACACTGGGTTTGGTGCCCGTAAGGGCACCCTTGCCGTAAATCTCAGTCTGATAGGCGGCGTAATTATCCGACATCTTGGTTAGATTGAGTTGCAAGAAGAGAAGCTACAGCTGAGGAAGAACCGGAGTTAGGTGGAGTAGCTGTTGGACCTCGGTCGCACGGTGGGCCGAGCTCACTAAAAGCTTCGCCTTTCTTTCGTCATGTTCATGAACTGCCTTTCCTTGCTACCTCTGTAGGTGTTCTTGCTCTATGACACCATGTTTACATCAAAGTGCATCCACTCTCTCCCCACTTTCACCCCAGCCATATCCACCGAGTCACACTGGAACCTCCTGCATTGACCTTTTAAGGCTTCAGATGGTAGCAATCACCAAATACTATGCCGGGTAGTTATAACGTTATGAGCTAATTTGACTGACTTTAAGACATGTTCCATTACAGAGGCGAAACAGGAGACAGCACGCCGAGCTAGTACAAACTATACAGTCTATATGAGCAACTATCCAGGCAATACATGGATCGATATTGTACCACGCGAAATTCAGCTGTAATGGCTCAATCATCAGACACTAAGACTGTTAGTCTGCTGTTAGTCTACAGAAATGACCAGTTTGCCCCGATAAGGACGATCCCGATCTCCTTCTTGGCAACCTTATCCCTGGCTGCAGATTTTTCTCCTTCCCGTAATCCAATTATCACGGTATACTTTATACATTCTGACCAGATGCAATTCAGCTAAAACATACCCCTTAACATACCGCCGCAGCGATTCCATTGGGATGGAGGGGCACGAAGATAAAGGGCACGTGGGTCCAACTAGGACCTGTGATGTGCATGAAACCACGGTCGAAGAAGAGAAACAGGCGCGTGCGTTGATTAGAAAAATCGACTTGCACATTCTTCCTTTCGTGGTCTTATTGTATTTGTTCAGCTTTTTGGATCGGGGTACGTGTCTGAGTCACTCAATTCGGTACCTAGGTACGGGGTTAATATCCGCAGTAAACATTGGCAATGCTCGTCTGTACGGCCTCGAAGAGGACCTGGGTCTGGTCGGTGACCAGTACCAAATCGCGGTATCGATTCTCTTCGTCACATACTGTGTATGTCCAGCCCGACCAAGGGTTTCACCCTAATCCAAATCCGAATTTCGATTAATGGTGACATTCAGTTCTTCGAGGTGCCCTCGAACTTGGTCATCAAGAAACTCAGACCATCGCGATACATTGCTGCAATCTCGGTGATATGGGGCATTATCGCAACCCTCACGGGAATTGCCCAGAGCTACGGCGGTCTCATTGCATGTCGCATCTTACTCGGAGTCGTAGAAGCAGGACTCTTCCCCGGAATGATGACCTATCTCACCCTCTTTTACAGCAAACGCGAGATCGCCCTGCGAACAGGGTACCTATTCAGCAGCGCGGCCATCGCAGGAGCCTGTGGCGGGCTCCTTGCCTACGGAATCGGGTTCATGGACGGTATCAGTGGGCTGCGAGGCTGGCGCTGGATCATGATTCTCGAGGGAATTCCGACCGTCATCGTCGGTATAGCGACCTGGTTCTTCCTCGCCGATGAGCCAGACACAGCCTACTACCTGGATAAGGAAGAAAGATTGCTCGTTGCGCATCGTCGCGCCCGCTACGTGGGCCAGACGGAGTCTGCGCAGAAGTTCCACTGGGCGGATGTCAAAGAAGGCGCGCTGGACTGGAAAATCTACGCCTTTTGCATCGGGCAGTTTGGTGTTGATACCATGCTGTACGGGTACAGTACCTTCCTTCCGACGATCATCGAGGGAATGGGGAACTGGTCTACGGCCCAGGTTCAGGCTCTCACGATTCCATGCTATGCCCTGGGTGCAATCGTATACCTGATTGTAGCGTGGCTGAGTGATCGGACACAGCACCGTGCATTCTTCGTCTGTATCTTCAGCGCCATTTCAATCATCGGGTATGGGATCTTGATTGCGGACGTTTCCTCGGGAGTTCATTATTTCGGTGCTCTCCTAGTTGCTTTGGGTCTGTATGTTACTGTCGGACTACCGCTGGCCTGGCTGCCGACCAATCTACCCCGATATGGCAAGCGTACATTCGCCACGGGACTCCAGCTTACCTTTGGCAATGTCAGCGGTGTCATGTCTCCGTTCTTGTATAAAAACTCCGAAGCACCGCGGTATGTCAGAGGAAACGCGGTTACTCTGGGGCTGGTGGGCTTTGCCGGTGTTTTGTTTGGTGTGATGTGGTTAGCTCTTCGTGTGATCAACAAGCGACGAGCGAGGGGTCTCGAAGATGAGAAAATCGCTTCGCTGTCAGATGAGGAGATTCAGGAAATGGGTGATCGAAACCCGAGGTTTGTTTACAGTACTTGAAACCTTGGAAGGGGTTGCATTTGCTTTACCTACTCGACTATACCCTATGTTGCGCAAAGCGAGTTTTCGACATCCCTGTCACAGTGATCTTTGTTGTCAATACTCACAGTCGAACTTCTTGGAACCTGGAACCAAAACATATCTTAACAAATGAATACATAGACAAAGATCAGTATTGGTGAGGCCACTCTCCATCTCGATGCACAATCAACTAAGTGGGGTACCTACCTAGGTAGTCTCGAAGCCCTCAATGAACATGGCAACCTTCGAACCTTGGAAGTATGCAGAGATGATATGAAATGATTGAGCTTCCACACCTAGTTTATCATGTTAAACTGCAGGCAATTGGGCGGATAAATAGTGTAGTTCTGCTATATATATCCAAGGCAACACAAGCTTAAGGGCTAGAGCCAACGGGACCCAAAGGAATATCATGATAAGCCCAACTTGATCCCACTAAAGTACAGAGAGCACCTCGAGCTCTGCACAGACCACGTGACCCGTATCCCGGCGAACCATCTGTTTACCAAAAGTTTCACTTTTACCTCACGTTGCTTGACAGATCTGCGCTCTGCCCCGTTCGAGGTTCACGGGTGGATTCTTTCGAAATATCTTTGTTTCCGTATTCCCATTCCCCCACTCACATCCATAGCGGTGTCTATCCACCATGGAGTACCACGCCGTGCCTCCAGAAGAGCGCGCAAGAGATGAGAACGGCAACCTTTTGCCTTGGGGCTACATTTACAAAGAGTAAGTAGCCGTGTCATCTGAAATATCCATGCACCATGGCACTGACATCCGACTAGTGAATCTCGTAATCCCCGGCGACCACCAGAAGAGTCAGGACCCTTTGGCAAGAGGAGGAACGCCCGATACGAAGCCCGATCCCGTACACGCACCGGCACACCAGCGAAGCGAGAGAATCCAAATGTCGCCGAGTTTGGCCGGTTACTCTCCATGCAGCAGGAAGAAGAAAAAGTCTCTGGTCTGCCCAAGTCTTCCTCATCCTCCAGCCTCGACAACCCGCGCAAACAGACCGAAAAGGTCGCGACCGAGTGCATCCTGTACGGATACAAAGGCAAGGACATTGAGTGGAAAGTGATCGACAAGTACGAGCGCATCTCACAGGGCATGATCTGCGAAGACTACCCACGCAGCGACCCCAACTCCCTCGTCCAGTCCGCACAGATGCTGAGCGGCGGCGACGTCGTTATCCGCGCCAACCTCTCCGCCGATGCAAACCGCAAGTCTAAGCGCTACGACGGCGGCTACCACTGGATCAAGGTCACTTTCGATTCGACCCAGGCCGCCGACCGCGCGTGCTTCTACTCGCCGCAGGAGATCGATGGCTGTCTCGTCTTCTGTGAACTGTACCACGGCCACGGACCAGCAGAGGATGCCCCCATTCCCGCAGACTCCTCGGCAGCCAACCGACCGCGCAGTCGTGCACCGCGCACGCTCACATCTACACACTCGACCGCGTTCCTCTCCAGCATGCCCAGCAGCGACCAGGACCGCCTCACGCTGCCGCGGTCCTTCGCCATGAACAACCTATCCAGCGTGCCGGACGTCAACGGGGAAGAAGAAGAGCAGTCGATCGACACATCAACTGAAACCGCAACCTCCGGCACAGCAACCGCCACGACGACAGGAGCTTCGACGAGCTTCGACCGCTCGTCATCACTGCACCAGCGCAGCCTCGCAACCGAGCCCAAGCCCGAGTCCGAGTTCATGACCCACATTCCCACCGTCCGCCGCGCAAAACTCCGCCCCTTGGCTGAAGCCCTCCCCCCTCAACCGACCGTTACTGAGCGCGTGCTGCGTTCGATCCCGATTCTGAGCTGGTTTACGGGTGATATTGTGGGCGATGGGCCTCAGTTGCGCGAGGACGGGTCCTTTGATTACGACAAGTCTAATGCTTACTGGAAATTCTGGTACGCGGTGGACAAGATTCTCGGGACCGATATCTGCGGATTGAAAGAAGAGGCTTGAAAAGTGTCCTCAACGAACCTGTTGGAAGGTATTCCATTGATAAAGAGGTTGAGATGCAGGCTTACTGCGTCGAGCCTCGCTGCATACCCCGCTATCTGTGACAACCGCGCCGCGTGTACCGTCGAGCAGAGCTAGAGAGCAGGCAAAATACGGGTGGCCCAGGTGATGGGACCCAAGCATTACTCGGCGTCTTGGGGAATTTTTGTGTTGTATGATAATCCTTTTGGAGGGCATTTGATGTAGACATTATGAACCGTCCAATCCGGACTCTTTACGCTCGATACTCTTCCGTAAGAATTGCGAATTGCAAGTCATAAGAAAAACCATTATAAGATGCAACCAAGACTGAAGCCCATAATTCACTCAATCCGCAGAACCCTACAAGTTCTGCCTTCCAGATTACCCAGCGGGGATAACCCATAAGAGAAAAGCAAGACCAGACGTCAACTGAATGAATACATTTCATTGACCATATACCGAATTTTGCGTTGTGTCGGTGTTGTCTATTTACTCAACCTTGCTCTCAAAGTTCTCACCCTCGACCAAGTCGGGGATATCATCCTCATCATCATCCTTCTTGTCACCACCCTGTGCCTTCTGCATGTTCTGGTAGCTCTCAGCCAGCTTGCGGAGCGAGGCCAGAGAATCGGGACCGAGCTGGTTCAGGATACCGGGGACGAGCTCAGTGAGCTCCTTCTCCTCGCCGTTACCGTACAGGGCAAAGGTGTTGGAGGGGACGGAGGCGTGGACTATAATGGGTTAGATTGGGTTTTCTGAGGGAGGGGAGCCAATTGGACTCACCGCGGGGAGCGGCGAAGTGGATGACGTTGCCGTCCTCCTTGAACATGTTGACCTCCTCGATGGCCTGGATAGGCTGGACGTTCATCTTCTTGAGGGTGGCCTGCAGCTTCTTGTCATCGGCGCCGGAGTTGCGGGTCACCTTCTTGACCTTGCGGCGGGGAGTGCCCTTGCCTCTGTTGAGAGAATCCAGTTAGTTGAATTTGTCCGGAGGGGTAGAAATAGGTGTAGGTCGCATTCGTGGGATTGGGTATTGCCAGTCTCGAATTGTCGCGATATGTCTCCTGGTATCCTAGAGCACCGTACGGACCACGGCATAACATAATATCGAGACCGGAATGCGAATGTGGGATTGCTCATCGCACGAATCTTCCCGGGGGTTCGGAATGGCGGGGGTTTGGGGTTGCGGGTTCAAGCTCAGGAATAGAATACGTACCCTGTGGGAAAAAGGCGAGTTAGCGATCAATTCTATATAGAAACTGAGAGATACGGCTCTTTGGCGATGCAGGTGCCTCGAAAATGCAGGTCTTGACGTGAGCTGATGTCTTCACCCACTGAAGCCACCAGCTTTCAGCTAGCACCCAACACCGCTCCAGACTCGAGCAAGCGACCTCAAACACCAGGGACAAAAGACACATACCAATCCGCACGCTCTGCTGCATCTTAGCCAACTTAGCCTGATCCATTATGACGGTGATTCGGTCGTCCTGGTCGTCACGTTAGCCGATAGTCCGGAGGCAAAGCCGAGAAACGAAGCGAGTCGAAAGAAGCGAATGCAAGAGTCGAAACCAGCGGGGTTATGGAATGCATACCGAGAAAGTGATGGGTGGTGGGGATATAAGTAGGTCGGAAGGAGGATGGAAGGTGATGATGCGCATCCCGAGAGTTTTGTGTGGGGAGTTACAAATGCGGATTTTCGCTAATGCGCCGCGGTGACAGCCGCAGTTTATTTTCTTATTACTCTGAATATCGTCATTGTTCTAGCTGTTTACATTTACTTGAGATCTAGAGATGAGCTCCTAGGATTGGATAGTCGTGGTTGGTGCTGGACGTAGTTTCGATTGTGGGCGAAGAAGGAGGCTGCTCGGCTAAACCCTAATCTGGTTGAAAGGTCAACCCGCTGGGGAATAGCTTCACTTCCATTTCATTCTTTTTTCATCGTAACTACATAACACGCTTGTTATCCTTCTCCAATCGACAATACTTTTTCCATTGATATCTCTCCCGGAATCCAAGCTATCGCTGAATCGTGGCATTTCACAACGGCCTCGAACTCGCCCATACCCCGCGTATTCTCCGTCGGAATGTTTATTTTGCAGGTTGCTTCTATGTCACACCTAGGTATGGACCGCGGAATCCGGGTGAGGGTCATCGTGACAACATTTATTCACGAATAGAAGATTAAAGTATGCGATATGTCCCAAAAGATTATACCTAGTACATAGCTGTTCAAGCTGGTCAACAAGATGAACCAACATAAATGACTCGTAACCAATCGGCCTAGCTCTGCTCAGCAATCTGAGCTTCAGTCCACTCCCAAAGCTTGCGGGCGACATCGACATCTTGTACAAAGTCGGTACCATTACTGTGGAATCCAATAGGGGTATAGTAAGCACCGTTGACCAAATTGTCCCGCCGAGTACCAGCTGCCCAGAGGGTATTAAGAGACCCGCTGCGGACGTTTCGGAAGAAACACGATGCTGCCACAGTAAGACTGTGCTTCATAAAGGATCCAGCTGCCTTGGCATGACTGTACAGTTCGCTGTTGACGACACCCGGGTGCACGGAAACCGAGAGGATATCCGGGTTCCGGCGTGCCAGCTCCGCTGCGAAGAAGATGTTGGCCGCCTTGGACGCACCGTAGCGGTTCCAGGTGCTGCCGGCCAACAGCGAAGGAGTAGATGTCATTCCCTCAAAGGTGGTCGGGCTCATTACGTGGCCTGCCGATGACACGGTCACGACGCGCACATCGGGTGTCGAACCGCTGGCGCGGATCTGCGCGACCGTCTTCTGCAGTGTGGGCAGAAGGAGTTTGGCGAGCAAGAAATGACCCACGTGGTTAGTGCCCAGCTGGATCTCGAAGCCTTCTTCGGTCTTGCTGGGCGGATTGCCCATGGTTCCTGCATTGAGGATCAGAAGATCGAGGCGGTCACAGTCTGATTGGAGGATGTCCGCTGCGGCTCGAATGGACTTGAAGGAGGTCAGGTCCAGCGGGATATAGCGGATGTCGACTGGAGAGGAAAGCTGGGATTGAATGGAGGCGATTGCATCGCGCGCCTTGCTTTCGGTGCGCGCGGCTAAGTAGATGCGTGCCGGGTTGTGCTTGGCTAGCTGGAGGATGGTCTCTTTGCCGAGACCGACATTGCCTGTAAGATTGCAGTGTGAGCGGGATGTTCATCATGCAGCTACGATAAATTTACCTCCAGTGACTAGAATAACCTTGTCGTCGAGGCTGACTATATCGCGCTCGGGCTTGAAGGAGGAGCCCAGCAAACCGAGCGTGGCCTCGTTCAGCGTGGGACCGAAGCTCATCATCCCTTCTAGAGGCCGTCGCAAGCCGTATCCAGCCAAGCTGCTGACAGCAGCCATGTCGGGGAAGGCCATCGCTTCTCAAATCAGCTAATCGTCGGAATTGACGTTCATCTCGGGGAGCCGAGGGGGGTGGAGTTCCACTAGCGGCCGAATATGTGGATTTCTCAATGTGTAACCGCCAGAACTCTATAGACTCGATCATGGTTTGTATGAAATCGAAGTCATAATCTTGGAAGTCTAGTCGACGCTTGATTTTCTGCACCGCGGGCATCTCGAAGCAGGCTAGAACTCTCCGCCCGTAAACAATGTGCCATGGCGCCACTCGGTGCATCAGAAAGATCAGATCAGACGTGCATCTCGGATATCAGCGAATTTATCGCCAAGCTGCATTTTTCAGCCCCGCTGTTTATCTTTTTGGCAACTGCAAAGTACATTGATGTTCCCCCCTGCATGTACATCGAGACTATTATAAACCTGTCATCACCCCGGGAACCTCCGTGACTCTTTCCTCGGACTTCGATTCTCGCTTTTGATTCTTTCATTTTGTATCTCGCATCTACCTACCTTTGTTTACGCCCAGATCAACAGGTGAACTACAGAACGATTCCACCATGCGCTTCCTGTGTCTTCACGGTGCCGGCACCAATGGCGAGGTATGTACTCACCTATACATCGACTCGTCCAGATGCTAATTCGGCTACAGATCTTCGAGATCCAGACCGGCGGTATACGCCAACAACTCGAGAAAAAGGGCCACACCTTTAAATTCATGAACGGTAAAATGGACGCCGCCGTGGAGTCAGGTACATATGACATCGTCAGCACTTTCAAACATCGAAAGTAACCAAAACAGAACTCGAGGGCGTCGTCGACGGCCCCTTTTACAACCACTACCCACGCAGCCCCACCCTGCCCAGCACTCACATCACCGAGGCATTCGAGCACGTCTACGACACAATCTCCAGGGAAGGACCCTTCGATGCTGTGATGGGCTTCTCGCAGGGCGGCGCCCTCGCCGCTGCTCTAATCGCGCACCACAGCAAGACGCACCCAGGCGAACCACCTCTTTTCCGCGCGGCTGTGTTTATCTGCGCGGGGGCACCGTGGGATAGTAAGGGGATGGAATACATTGCCCCGCAGCCTGATACCTATCCGATCAGCATCCCGACGGCGCATATCGTTGGCAAGCTGGACTCGCTGTATCCGGAGGGTATGAAGTTGTATGGACTGTGTGAGCCGAGTAAGGCGGCTTTCTATGATCATGGATCTAAGCATATGGTGCCGTTTGATATGAAGAATACGGAGGAGATGACTCGGGTCATTGAGGAGACTGTTGCCAAGGCTATGCGGGGTTAGATGGGAATTCGTGACACGGGGAATACGGTTTTATGATTAAGTGCTGGTTGATATTCATATCCCAGTTGTACTGGCCAAGCATTAGTGTGTTTCCTATCATGCATAGTTACACGAGGTTTGGAATCAATAATTTCAAGCTAGCGCTGCTTATCTCGAGATGAACCCCGAGGCTCGTACTTGGCCCATGCAATTGCAGCCATCAGTACCACGAGTCCGAGGATCAATGTGTATCCCCATTGAGCACTTGCAACGCTGCCCACAGTATCCCGGCCATCTATTCATAACTCAGCAGAGGCGCCCTCCATCGGGAGCGTCTTCATGAGGAACTTCTCCAAATCATCAATCTCGACGGGATCGGCCGAGTGGCCAAGGTCACTGTATCCAAGTCAGTATATCGCATCGCAAACATCACCAGAGGCACATACGGATAAGTGTTGAACTCAACCTTCTCAACACCCAAATCCTTCAACAACTTAGCCGACTTCTGCCCAAACACATGAGGCACAACCTCATCCTCATCACCATGGGCCAAAAAGAACGGAGTATCCTTGTTAGGCCAGTCCTCGGGCGTGTAGCTCTTGATACGGTCACTGAGAAGCAGGTAGCACGACAGACCAAACACACCACCCAGCTTCTCTTTGTTCGTGACACCCGCAAACACCGACATCGCACCGCCCTGCGAAAACCCACCCAGCACAATCCGGGACGACTTGATTCCCTTATCCATCTGTTCCTTGATAAGGACATTGAAGTAATCGCGCGACTTCAGGATTCCAGCCTCGTCTTGCGTGCGGATTGCTTCTTCGAAATCCAGCTGGGACCCGTTAGTGTCGCTCGGGTATAACATGGGGGAGACTCACGTCGCGACCGAGTTTGGTAATGTCGTACCAGCCGGGCATGCTCATACCAAAGTTCTATTTGCTTTAGCTTGGGTCTTTTCGCGTTGGAAGTCGGTCGTACCACTGTGATCGGGATCATGGGGGCGTTGGGGAAGATAAAGGCCACTTCCTCGAACTTGCCGCGGCGGCGCCAGTTTTGGGCAAGGGCCATCCTGATAGGAGGTCAATGTCAATGGACGCGGCATTGGGGGTTTGTAGTCGATTCGTACCATCCGGCGCCACTGGTTGACAAGTTGTTAGCGGGATACCTTGCTGCTGGCGGGACACACGAACCTGTCTCCGAGACCGTGAGCCATGATCACGGTCGCGGTGTGCTTCTTGAGCGCGGGAACGACGAAGGGGGCGCGGGCAGTCATGCTGGATATGGATCGAATCAATGCAGTTTCGATGAGAGCTGAAGTAGATAGGGAGGGAGACGATAAGCGTGCTTGTTGGCTCCGTTATTCTGCCGCCGAGGTTATCGGTGACTTCACCGCCTTGAAAAGAGATCAAATGGAAATCCTAGGTACGATGAGGGCATAAGTTTTGGGCCCTGGATCACTTTTCGAATATAGATAGGTCTTGAGAGACACGAAGGAATTACCTGAGTGGTATATCTAGGTATGTCATAAATGGGAATGATTACATTGTATTATGTTTCTCGGGTGTAAAGCTCCTTGAGCTACTGTATAGTTAGTTAACTTATAGCCACAACCTATTATTCAACCTAAAGCCCCTTAAGGAGGAATATCAGGTACCGTTAACCCAGTTTGGACTTCCAGGACCACCGTAAGTGCACCCACCAGATAGCGGGCTCAACTGTCTCTTCTAAATAATCGCCACATAGATGATAGGACACTGGAGAGCCTGGTTTTGCAATAGACAACATTAACCGGGAAGAGATACATGGTCAATCGATGGCAATTTTAGGATATTGCGAAGATACCAAGATGTTGAAAGTATGGTTTCAAAAGTAGTATACATAGAAGCCATCATAAGATAAGGTGCTCCTCTAAATCGTCCTGCGGATCCATAACAGGGATCAACTCCAGTCCACGTATCGTACATGGTCCTCCAACTGCTGAGTACCCGGTGAAGAGATATTAACCCTTAATTACCAGGAGAATAAGCAGTTGCTCGTCACTGTAATTCGAACCGTCTTGCTTCGTTTGGCGGAGCCTCGAAGATCCTCGGCCCTTCATTAGTTAGATATATGCATAGAAAGGCGATATGGAGCCCACCTAGGGGCCCTGCTGTTTACCACAGTCAACAAGAAGTCGTAGCTCATCCCTAACAGACACAATAACCGCCTCAGCCAAAGACTCCTCAACAACTCCCTCCTGCCACGTAACAGAAATCACACAACATCCATCGCCACCGGTAATAACCGAGAACCCAAGTGCATTTCCGATAACACTGGCACACTGTGAAAAGACCATACCCTTAATAGCCGGCTTCTCCGGACCTGATTCAGAGCGCACGACTCCAATATTAGACACCTCGAAGGTCTTGTCCCTGTCCTGACCGAGCTTGGACAGACAGAGCTCCTGCTGATAATCGTTCACGTATCTGAGGAGATTGGGGCCTGCATCTTTGCCTTTTCGGTTGAGTGTCGCTTCGATGGTCTGGCGAGATCTCCGTGCTTCCTCCCACGGGAAAGTGTCAGAAGTAGCGCTCGAGCGGGAATACGTCTCTTCGAAGTCCTGGACATATACACCTATTACGTCGTCTGTGATTATATCAGGGAGCCAGCGGCGGCAGGAGATAGCGCCTGTACAACTGAGACTTGAGTAAGTGGGTGGGATGTGGGCAAATAGCGATCTCGCAATAACGGTCTGCAGGACAGCTGTAATAGTCGTGCGCTCTTGGCGACAGCGGTCCCGCAGAGAACCAACGACGGAGCTGGAAAAAGGGAGCAGTCGAACGCAGGTTTTTGTAGGCTCTTGGATACGACCAGCGGTCCACAGTGCGGGGTCTCTGCGCGAGTAAATCTTTTCATGGATGATCTTTTTCGCGAGGAAGAGGAAAGACAAAGGCATTGGATGGAGGGCTTCAATATTCGGTAGAAGTGGTATCTTCGGTGACTCGATCAGGCGTTTAGTTTCACGCTCCTCGGCCGTGTTCAACGCTCGAAGGAAGCCCTGGTGGAAGGCCTTCCCCGAGCCTCCGTCGCCCAAAGCGTGATGATATACATAGACAGCGGTGAATTCTCTTTCATTCTCGCTGTCTGACAAAATGCATAACCTCCAATAGGCATTCGACGCAGAGAAACCCGTGTTATGCTGTTCCTCGATCAAGACCTGCAGATCGTGATCTGGAACAGGTTCACCATAATTTGTGCCAGAGACGGTTTGACGCTGATGAAAAGACACGACCTGATCCAAGTCTACCGTAGGCAACCGCACAAAATATGGCTCCTGAGTATCGTCAGCCGCCGGGATGGCCGACAACACTGGGTGCTCCGCAATAAGCGCCGCGCATGCCCGGTAGACGTAGTCCCTGACAGGAAGTATGGAGGTATCTGGAAGCTCATATGTAGCAGCAACAACGACATTCAAATAGAAGCCGAGCTGATGGCGTGCAGTTGAGTACTGCTCTAAGCGACCTAGACGAATTCAATTGGGGTCCGGAGAAGGATTCGAAGTTGAGGCTACTCACCAACTGCGCGCAGCCTTTCGAATTGATCCATCGCAGTGAGACTGAACCAGTTACACGATTCTATTTCAACATTATAGATCAATGGAGAGATGCAAGAGAAAGCTTATTTTATTAGACTGCTCGGTTGCCTAAGTCTTATCCCACGTGACTGCATACAAGATGTCGGCTCGAAGCGACTTACCCGTTATAGAAAGTCAAAGTATTCACGTAGATTGGGCATCGGTAAGATATAGTTCTTAAACATGAGTGTGCTGAAGTGCAGAGATTGACATCTGAATTCTGAATAAGTCCGTCTAAAGCCGTGAACCATCTCCCTTCCGTGACTCGTGCGTGACGATGTCGAACCCTTCCATGGAATCAAGGCCCGCTCGGATTTCCTTGATATAGGCAGGGATTCCACCTGCATAGCAGACGGGTTCAGTGACCTTGCCTGGAATGTTTCCTCCCATGTAAGTGGATGTTGTTGTTGGAAAGAGGGACGCATTGGTCAATTCGGTGACATGTTGTTTCCAAGATTCGGCCGCAGCGGGCTTCGGATTGATGTATTTGATATTGCCGCTTTCCATCTTTGCGATACAATCGGCAATCCAGCGGCCTTGAACTTCCACTGTGGTCGGTCCGTTGCTGAAAAGGGTGGGACCGTGAACGCCGAAGATGTGGAACATGTTTGGATAGCCACTGACTGTCGTGCCGAGGTATGTTTTGGCACCGTTGATCCATTCTTCTTGTAGCTTGGTATTATTGATACTCTGCAAGCCAAGTTGCGTCATGACTGTGGTCTTGTTAGCAGAATTGAGCTAGTCTGAAGTGGATGTTGCTCACCTCCAGTGACAATATCCTAAAGGTACATCTGTCAGTATATCATTCAAGCAAAAAGTAGTCGATACCCTTGGAACTCACAAAACCAGTAGCCACTGCAATCACGTCAAACTCATGATGCGTCCCATCCTGAAGGGTAATCCCCGTCTCAGTGAAGTTCTTGATAGGATTGTTCTTGATATCAACAACGTCCACACTGGGTCGGTTAAACTGCTCATAGTAGTTATACTCCAGACAAGGTCTCTTGACCCCAAAGAAATGAGGCATTTCCAAAGGCGCCAGAAGATCTCTCTTCCTGGGATCCCCAATACGAGCGCGAGTCTTCTTTGCCCAGAATTTATACGACTCCTTGTTAGCTTCCGCATCGAAGAGATTGTCCTTGTACACCCCAACCCAGTAGCGGAAACCACCCTCACTCCATTTCTTTTCATAAAAGGCCTCCCGCTCTTCAGGGGTGTCATCAAACGTATTTTTCTCGTGCCAGTCGTAATGGAAGCCTGCAAAGCTGGTCTCACGAAGTTTGAATAGCTCGGGATAGTAATGCTTCTTCTGTTCGTGCTCTTTCACGGTGAACGTTTTTCTGCGCATTGGTATGGCGAGATTGGGGGTCCGCTGGAAGACTTTGACCTCGCCCGCTTCTGGACCCCAGGCTTGAACAATTTGCACGCCGGATGCGCCGGTGCCGATCACGGCACAGCGCTTGTTCTTCACATCGATCTTTTCGTCCGGCCAGAAAGAGGAGTGATGAACGACGCCTTTGAACTTGTCCATTCCCGGCCAATCGGGGATGTATCGACGTGCTGCCTGAGCTGTCTGTTAGTGTCCTCGCTCATGTGATCTCAGTCTTGAATCTTTGACTTACAAACCCAGTACCGAGAATCAGGTACTTGGCTGTCGCTTTGCGACCATCTTGGGTATTGATGGTCCACTTTCCGGAGGCGACATCAAACTGTGCCCCAACAACCACAGTGTTAAAAGCACAGTCCTTTTTGATACCGACTACCTTGTCCACATGATCGAAATAAGCCCGGAGGTCCTGGTACGTGGGATAATTGGTCGACCAACTCCATGTTTTCCAGACCTCGGGCCAGGAGAACTCATACTCGGGCACTTCCGAGTCAACTGCCGCGCCGGGATAACAGTTCCAGCGCCAGGTGCCTCCGATGTCATTTCCAGCTTCGAAGATAACGGTTTTGAGACCACGGTCTCGCAGGGTCTTTAGCATAAAGATTCCAGCTGATCAAAGGACGTGTGTCAGATGTATGTTGGAGCGGTTATCTCAAATGGGACATACCGAAGCCAGCGCCGACAATCAAGGCATCGACATCGAGATTATCGTGTTCTGAGGTCTCCTTAGACGAGACCGAGTAATCAGTCAGCTCGGTCTTGAAATTAGGAGAATTTCCGTTCTGCATTGTTGAGTTTCCGGAAGCAATAGTGAATCCTCAATGATGGTTTATTTCTAGGTGTGACGAAAAAGAATGCCTTGATAAGTCCGATATCTGTGTCTCCTTTTATATTTTCGATCCCTGTCCAAGAATCCCCGCAGTCTAGATATCCCCCCTTTCTTACACTGTGCCCTAGGAATTGCATTCCCGGATGTTTAATGCAAAGGTAGCCGCCGAATGACCTGGTCTCGCATCTGCGATTTCCCATTCTGGAATGATCTGCGGGATTTACTTGCGGGGTGCATTTGCGGGGTAGGGGATGCATTGGATGGAGATACGTGGATAGCGCTCGAGCTACTTGATTTGCGGGGCTTCCGAGGTTGTAGGGGCGGAACCGATCCATTAGCCCGACCTTAATCTTACGTCGATTTTAGCATTGCAAATCAATAAGCAAGGTGCAGATGAATCCTAGTAACATCTACAATTACATTCGTTGGTCGCTGGGCATTGCAAACAGTCTATGAACCCAATGTCTGTCAACGAGGCGGGACAGAGAAGATCTTCAATAGAGGTGGTGCTGTAATGTTGGCAAAGCAAGAACTCTGCAAGGCCACCGGGGGGAGATAACCCCCGGGCCCGGGCCCGCCGAAGACACTATTGAACGCTACCTGAAGATTGTGGTCTGAGCTACGGGCGTCGGTTCTCCTTCGGGGGACGGACCCGAGCGGCAGCGTCGGCACCGCGGTTCTAGAGCATATCGGGCTTCGTCACCTGCTCTGTAGGCCCGACGCTTGCCGATTCGTCAATCCCTTTTTCCCTTGACCTCGAATCAAGTAAGGATACGCATATCAAATGCCCACGTAGGGATGAGCATGCTAACATTCGACAGCTAAATCTATGATATCGGGCAAACTGAAACTTAATAGTCGAGCTCTAGTCTACACAGTCGTGTGGTAGTATCGTGTGGCCGGATCGTACTCCAGTAGAACCTCCGCCTCCATATCCTTCACATCAATCACCACCTGGCGCCACAAATTGATCTCGTATGTATTCGCCAGTGTTCCTGACGAGACCGTTGCACAGATATACTGCTGTGAACCCTGATATGCTTGGTTGACTTTGCTCTCCAGGGAACCCGAGAAAGCTTGCACGTGTGCTTCTTCGGTATAGGGACATAGCACAGCAGCTAGATTCTCCTTGGAATCCGAAACAGATTCTGCTGATGGTTTCCAACGGACCACCAAGCCTGGACGGAAGCGCTCTTTAAAATTCGGCAAATCTTTCTTGTCCTCATATGCGGGATCACGACTTGATAAACAGGTCTTGGAAGCATTTTTGCAAAGACTTTGACCTTTCTTGCTGGTTGCTGAAGGCCTTCCAGACAAACTGCGTTGCGAGTCAATGTGTAACCGCCAGAACTTGGCATGGAAAGCTTTGGCCTGATCTCCAGTTACACCGTCCGATCTGAGACACCGTTGGAGGAATTGGGAGGTCGATAGCTGGAGAAGCTGCTGGCCGGTTTCACTTGGCGCAAGAATAGACGGTGAGATCGAGGGATTGCCAGACTAATTCGCACATTAGCAGATGCGACAAGGATGCAATGAGATACTCGCTTTGATTTTGATATAGTTGCGAAGCTCTTTGTTACTCCAAGTCGATGGTATATCGGGATTGTATCCTGCGGACATGACTTTCGTTTCAGCAGAGCGGAGCATCTCCGCATAGCGCAGGGTATTTTTGCTAGCACCGGTATCCAGGAGGCTTGGATTGATACAAGCTAGCACTGCTGTCTTGCACTCGCGATTCCCAGAAGGATCAAAAACATGTTTGAGGACCTTTGTCAACATACTCTGCCGGAATGGAATGTAAGGCTTCTTTGACGATTTCGTAGAAAAGTTGTCCATATTTGCCAGTCCACGAATACAGTCTTTTAGTATGGATAGACTGATGTTGATCTCGCGGGTCTCTTTCATTCGATCAGCCGTATGGTTAGCCATGTCTCGAGAAGCCTCTGAACCTGCCAGGTCGATGAGGTATAGGATGCCATCGTCCACCAAAGCTTGTGATGGATTTTGGATTCTTATCCGACAGATGGCATGTGTGCGGGAAGATCCGTCGTTCTTCTCTGTGGAGGCTGTTTGTCGGAATATTGCAGATTCATCGATTAAGGCGAGGAGCTCGCGGGTACTGGTAACTTCGTGCTCTTCTGCTCCAGCCAGCTGGGTATTGCCAAAGGAGTCTTCCAGTATTTGGAATGGCATGCGGGAGTTTAACAGATCTAGTCAAGAATAATCAGCAAGTTGAGACGGGAGTTCGACACTGTAACAAGAGTGCCTGCTCACCGAATGCGGAGTTCCCAGCAAGTTCAAAAATGGTGACGTGCAAGCTGCGCTGTCCTTGTATAGTCCCGTCGAACAAGGCTCCGGCTATCAGACGCTCTACTCCACTGACCGAGTAAGTTTTTCCAGAACCCGTCTGCCCGTAGGCAAACAATGTACCGATACCGCCTTCCCAAACCCAGGGTAGGAGTGGTTGTACAAGCTCCTCATATATCGATTCTGTAGTGCGATCGGCGCCGAATACTTGCCCGACGTGGAAAGTGGAAGACTATAACTCGAGAATATTAGACAATATATTACACAGAAGATATGCATAGTCAAAGAAAACGATTGTTACTGACATTCAATGGCGGTGGACCCCTGACGACCTTTCTCAGCTCATGGAGATCCACAACTCCATTCTCGCCAGGGCGAGGAAAGGCAGCAGGGACCTGACCAGAAGATCTTTCCTCATCGAGCATGGGCCGTATTCGCGTAGCGACGGAAATGTTGGGACTGGTGACTGGGTTTCCCTCATTGGGCCTGGGCTTAGGTTTGAACTGCCTAACCAGTTGCTGATGGCGATCAGCATTTTGTAAGAGAAACTCATTCATGATGATTCTATTGAGTAATAATTTTGGAGAGGTAAAAAGTGATGTATGTATTTATAGTGGGAATGGAGATGTGTATACAGAAAGATGAGGCTGTAGATCTCAGGGGTAAGTTATTGAGTTACACTGTGTGCCCTAAGCCCTACAGGGGGACTAAGCCTCAAGACATGTGATGCATGCAGCCTTGAATGTCTCGCAGGATAAATTGCAAGGATGTCAGAAACTCGCAGCTTGGTGGTTGGATCTCAAATTTAGAGGTTGGTTTCAGGTTGCTTTCCCTTTGTAGTGGGTGGAGAATGCCCCTCTAAGCTGTAGACCCTTGTCTACATCAGGTTTAGTGTGGATTGGATTGTGGACCTGCATGCATTTGAGACTCCATGTATGCCAAGAAGTATCTCGCAAGTTTGATAAAGAGAAACCAAGTGCGTCTCGGATATGCGTGAATTGGTTTTGGATAGAACCACTTGAAACTAGATATGGGGTGGAATTCTGCATCACAAGGTATCTGGATACCTGACACATTCTAATGATTTCCAAATGTTGTCTCTCTGGCTTTGATCTGATGATGCATGCCATAGGCCTTGTCTTGATCTCAATACACTTGGTCATTCTTCCATCACAGAGAGATTATTCGCGGTCGCTCGCTACCGCTCCTAGAAACCTCCCAACACAGTGTCTCGACATGATACTCCTCAACCCGTTCCAGCATACTAGGTTCACAGATATGAGGCGCAGATTCTACTATGGATGAAACTGATCCACACCCTGGGTCTCAGACCTTGGCGTATAAACCGCCTAGGTAGGATCCTGCCGGGGAATAGAGCAGTTTCGCACACCGATGGGAAGATCAGCTTGAAGTGCGGGGTAGCACTTTAAGGCAGGATGGAGAGCTATAGACTTTCAAGTTTCCAATCTGAAACCAATGCAAATGAGAGGTATGCTCATCAAATCCTAAAGATATCTTAGATTGAAATTCTTGGCTTAAATGATTTATTCTACCCTAGTTGTAGATAGACCAAGACTGCCTTGCCTTATCTTGGTTAATTTGAATAGGCATGAATCAATTCAAGGTATACACTTGGAGCTCTGAAGGGATGCAACGAGATGCAGAAATGAAGTTTCATAGGAAGCCTATAAAAATGATGACACACGGACACAAGAGTGAGAGCCTCTACTACCCGGATCGGGATTAGCCTCAATCTGGCCCCACTCAGTCTTAACTGATACCCGCTGACTCAACCCACCCAATTAGGCCTAGTTTGTCTAGTACGCGGCTCGACCTTAAAGCACGCTAGTCCCGATGCGTATGGGAAATGTGCTCATTTCTACTCAACTGGCTGACTCATCCATATGCAACCGGGCAACTATAATTTCGTGGATTTGAAGATCAAGTGAAATTCGAAAAACGCCTATCAATGCAATAGAAGATAATGTCGTAAATCATATCAGTGTCTGTGCTCGTTCGTTTGGATGTATCGGCCGACTGTCAGTTCACCCAGAAAGGCGCCTGTAAGCACGGAGCAGAAGTAACCGATATTCATAGTCATGACGGCTAACATGCTAGACACAGTGTGAGTAAGACAACCCGAGTGTAAACAGACATAGCAAGAAAGTAACACTTACAGTAGATAGGACACACCAGCAATACAAAGAAACAGCAAAGCCCGCGGTAGGTCGACGCTGAAGCGCCATGGAATCGGTCCTTCAGAGACACTGTGCACGATCTTGACCGCCTCCTCAACACCCTGTGCCGTGATCAAGAAACCTACTTTGGCGTCTGGATCTGAATCAATGCGCCCAGCTTCTGTAATCTTGCCTGCGATAGCAACGTAGCGGCGATTGAGGTGGGCGGCTAGCCAGTGGCGCTCCATAGTGGCCTTGAAGGCAATGAGACCACGGTCGATAATGGCTAGCATAATGAGAAATATGCAAGTGCCAGCATAGGTCCCTGGTGAGGAGGGTGTCCATGCGGATGAAAATAGAGGCGTGTTGTGGGTGTTGGTGAAGATCATTGTCATGCCGGATCCGGAGCTGGAGGAGTCCATGTTGCTCATGGAGCTGATTGAGCTCATGGAGTGGTCCATTTGGGAGAGATGTTCAAATTATAAGACTGAGAGTAGAGAAGAGAATAAAAGAAACTAGGGACGCAAGGACCTGCTCAATCCAAGATGCCAAGACGAGCACATTTGTGGGTCAACGTAACCTGCCAGTCTTGACGTTTTCCACCAGTGGGCACATTCTTCATAAGGTTTCCCTCCGTCATTTAGACATTAGTCTTGTTTTTGAGTTTATTTTTATTTCTTTGAAATCTCTTTGAATTCAAAGTTCGAGATGCGAAATAGCCTTGACTGAACATTATGCCCATGTCAACAGGCGACATGCCCATAGGCTCTGCGCCCATGAGCGATGGCATCCCTGATCTCTTCTACTCACAGGTAATGTATTGGGTCCTCGTGGGAAGTGCCATCGCTGCTGCCACATTGATCAATGTATTGAACGAGTGCTAGCGCCGCCAGCGCAACCCTAATCGAAGCAGACTTCAAGATTGCTCATTCACCCTGCAAACTCAAATCACTTTCTTCAACATCTGTAACCCTCACAGAAACAGCCCGAGCAGTGCGCTATGCGACAATCCACCCTCTCTCGGTTGGAAATCCACCATCCACTTCCCACCACTCGGCCCCGTCCCAAAGTCCTGGCCAACCTGGTCGTAGTTTTAGTCCTCTGCTTTTATAGACGCGACACTACCGACGAGTCAAAATGGGAAGACGTCGGCTACCGCTCTAGCTTCATCGCCATCTGTCAATTGCCACTAACCTTCCTGCTGGCGGGAAGACAAAACACCATCGGCTTCCTGGCGGACATGAGCTACGCCCAGCTAAACTATTCCCACCGCTGGATGACGCGCACTTTGTGGTTGACCACAACCATTCACATGGGCTTCTGGTTCCGCAACTGGGGCCGTTATGACCATATCACGTACCAACTGAAGAATGACCTTCTCATAAAACGTGGATTTGCGTGGTGTATTCTTACCCTTATGATGCTGGCTTCGCTGACTCCTATTCGGAGACTCAGTTACGAGGTTTTTGTCCTGCAACATCTCGTCACATTCATCGGATTCATTGTGTGGATGCATGCACCCAATGAAGTCAAGGTCTGGGTATGGATACCTATTGGCCTTTTGGTGTTTGATCGTGTTGCAACGTATGTCTAGAGAATATACGTCAACCTTCCATCGTAAGAGCACAGAGAGTGCCCTCTGGACACACTCGGTTTTTTTCACTGCCCTCCCGGGAAACGTCACGAAAGTGATGATCCAAAACCCCGGCATCCACTAGCAGCCAGGTCAGCATGTCTTCCTGACATGTCGCTCCATCATCCCGCTGAAGAGTCATCCATTCAGCACCGTATCTCTTCCGGAAAATAAAAAGATGGAGTTCTTCATTCGTGTCAAAATGCCTTTTTTTCCCCCATTTTTCTACCAATTATACTAGAAGCTATTACTACTATTATGAGATAGATTTTGAGTCTCTTAGGCCTATTGTGGGGGTGGTGAGGCTATCGTGAGTCTATCGCAAGTTCGTGGTGATAACATCCGGGCCTTAAGGTAGAACAAAAGACGAGTCTCAACAGAGTCAAGTATGTGGCCGGTAGTAATTTACAGGTCTACCGTTTGAATCCAGGATGCCATATTGAATCTACCATCTTAGCCTTGACTGCACGGATTCGCTTCGTCTGGGGTGATCAAGCCTCGCTCCCAGCGGATGATGTTGCTAAACAGATCGAAGACGAAGACGTGATTTCTACCTAGGCGTGCACCTGCTCGGGCCCAGCACCTGCGCCTCCTCCCGAGCTGGAGACGGCCATGGCCGAGAAGACGACAGCTAAGAACTCAGTATCCCAATAGCTAATTTCCAAGGCAAACTTTGCATCTGGCCCTATCCACGCGCAATCTTCGCAAAGCCCTCGAGAAAGCCGAGAGTGAGAGCGCAGTGGTGGTATGCGGCCCCCATGGACTAGCAGACAACGTCCGCAGCGTATTATATCTCAGCGATGAACGGGCAGTTCACAAGGGCACGGTTACTTGCATGTTGAGAATTTCGGGTGATCAAGGGAGATTCCTCATGCATGTTGGGAACATGTACACATAGCATAAGCATCAACATACAACAACGAGAAGCGCATTCAAGTTGAAACATGAATAAAGAATAACCTCTAAACATTATATTCGACAATTCCCGAGTTGCAGTTGCAGCTCAACCCGAGCTGTCCCGGGATGACATCATCCAGGAACCCAAGCTTGACAAGCTCCGCCCCAACATCACCTCACTTCCTACGTCCCTCACGACGCACACTCTAACCTAACCCTCACCCGCCAATCCCACCACCAAAATGTTCCGTTTCGTACGTCCCCTCCAACCCCATCAATGACCTCGGTCACGCCTAACAAAACAGACCAAACCCCTCGACCCAATCACCCTATTCCACAGCCCGAGCGTAGCAAGCTCAACCAGGGCCCTGAACATCCTCAAACAAGCCTCCGCCGTGGCCGGCGAAACGGCAACAGAAGACCAAGCATCCGACTACGAGACGCACGCAAAGCAGCAGCGCGGCGAGTTCAAGCTGGAGGTGACTACGGACGCGCCGACAACGGACCAGTTGCGTAGTATCCTGGACTACATCAACCCTGTCAGCGGTGTTGGTCCACAGGCTGAGAAGGCTACTTATGGAGTTGCGGAGCTGATCAAGGGGGCGAAGGATGCGGAGCATGCGATGAAGTTGTTCAAGGAGGATCCGGAGCGGTTTGTTCGACCTGTTGTATGTTGAAACCCCTTCGAGTCGGATTCGGGTGAGATGAAGCTAACTGGGACAGACTGTTGATTGGATTAATGGACGGGCTGTCATCGGCGATGGCGAGTCGGAGATTCTGCGCATGGTGCGCCAGTTGCCTGCCAACTAAGGGACTTTACATACCCAGAGTCTACTTTCGAGTTTATTGGGAAGAGATAACCATACAAATGTGAATTGATACCGGCATAGCCGTCTATTGTCTGTATGATACAAAGAGAATTTTCAACTCCCCAGGCTCCCGTAATCTTGCCATTGGAAAACGTATCGCGTTGAAGTACCTTGAGGTAAGATGGAAAAGAATAGACGCCATTAAACTCATAATACGCGGGACATCTGGGCAGCAGAACTAAGATCCAGCTTGGCAATGCAGGCTCCAGTGTGAAGAAGAAAAAAGGGAAAGACTCGACCAGATCCCACGCATTAGAACATGGTTCCGAAGTTGGAGCCGTCGGTGGAGATGGGCTTGCGGGGGGAGTTACGGCCTGAGCTGTCGACGGCGGGTTTGCGGTGGCTATAAAGGAGAGTTAGTCTGGCTCGGGGTGAAGATCCCCGGGAGATGAGGAAAGCACATACCGGAAGGTAAATCCAACGAACAGGCCCTTGTTCATCTTCTCATCACGTTCGGCCATATCTTCTAGAGCGCGCTGCTTATCATGCACCTCCTTGTACTTGGCCATGTCGGCCTCATTGCCGAAATCGTCAAAGTAACCCGCATCGGTCTCCGAGTCGAGTTCCGGCACGAAGGGTGCGCGCTGTTCACGCAGCTTGTCGAAATTGACCTCGGCAAAGTAGTCATGGGCGTGTATCTCTTGGATAGTCTTGAATCGGGTGTCCTTGGCAGCCACAAGCTTCGTGATAAGATCCCACGTGCGACGAGAGAGGAAATAGTTGGGATCCTCGTAGACAGGCTTGCGCAGCACCTTCTGCCATCGCTTCAGGTTTTGCCACGTCTCGTCGACCGTTGCACCGGCGAAAGGCGGGTAGCCGGCGAGCGCCTCGAAGAGCATGCATCCTAGACTCCAGTAGTCTACGGTGAAATCATATTGTTCGCCCTTGAGCACTTCAGGCGCCATATAGTCGGGCGAGCCAACGATCGACTTGGCGTAGTTGACTTCACGCTCGCGCAGGGTGCGGTAGCCCTGGCGTCGCTCAGCCATTGTCCGCTGCTCCATTGGGCGACCGAAGGGAACGGGCGTGTTGCCCACTTCTTCCAGCTTGACGCGCATCGACTCAATCTTGCCGGGGCTCAGCATACCGGCAGCCAAACCGAAGTCGGTCAATTTGACGTGGCCGGTGGAGTCGATCAGGAAGTTCTCAGGCTTCAGGTCACGGTGGATGTACCCAAGGACATGGAGCGCGTCAATGCAGCTGAACATTTCAGCAATGTAGAAGCGGGCGTGTCGGTTATGCAAGACCCCAGTGTTGTTCAACAGGGTGCGGAAGTCCCCACCCGGGACATACTCCATAGCCAGGTAGATTTGGTTATCGTCTTGGAAAGCATACAGCAACTTGACGAGCCACTCGCTCTTAGCGGCGGTTAAAATGTCGCGTTCTGTGAGAATGTGCCGAATCTCATCCAGTTTGAACAGCAGCTTCTTGCTCATCACCTTCAGAGCACAGACCTCGCGCGTATCCTTCTTCTGTGCCAGGTACACTTGTCCATAGCCACCCTGGCCGACCTGGGTCAGGATCTGGAAGTCGTGCTGGCGCAGACGTGTCCGACGCTTGCGCAGATGTGCGCGTTCGCGACCGAGGTATTTCAGCAACTGGGGTTCGTACTCCTCGATGGGGGTCGCAGGAGGCTCGGGGCAGGCGGCTTTGAATTGGTTATGGCGAGTGTGACGGTTGTGGACGTAACTGAGGAGGTCGAAGTAGTGATCGAGGAAGTCTGTCACGTCTTGTTAGCATAATGGGTCGGCATTTGCAATTGCATTTCCGTTACACACAGAGTTGGGTCACATTGACCAGACGCTTGACGCGGGGCTGTTGTAGCTTCTCCATTTCCTCGGGTGTCAGCCCGCGCAGCTGAACCTGGCGCTTGGACGTATCCGTATCCCACTGCTGGTAAGGCTCATGGCGCGAGAGTGCAGCCGCAGTCGGGTTGGGTCCGAGGAGATCTTTAGGCGCACGGGTTGTTGGGGGTGTGTTCTCCTTGTTGGCCTTCCGCGTTGGGCTCGTCGGGCGCTGATGGATGACACTTTCGTTAAAGTCCTGCACACCGGGCTTGTCGGTGAACATGGGATGGTTGTAGTGGTTGTGGGTGTTCTTGGTAGGCGAAGTGGGGGTCAACTTCATGACTTTGTCGAAGGCATTGGGCAGATCCAGCGCGCCAGGCGGCGCACGCGTCTTGCTGGGACTGCCCTGCGGGGTCTGAGGGGGACTGGTGAAGCCATCATGGGGAGTACCAGGGCGGCCAAAGGCATCATTGCCAGAGCGAGTATGAAGAAGAGGCGGGGGGTTTGGCAGCCGCAAGCGGTCTTCGGCGATATCGACAGCCATGGTGGATGGTTGTGGGAGTGAAGTGGAGAGGGGATGTTGATGTGGCTTCCCCCCCTTGATAAGACAGGACCCCGACACGACCACAATGAGCAGGAGTCCTAATTGTATGAATGAAGCAAAAAAGCCTTTGTCCTTTCTTTGTCCGAGGACGAATCTGTTTATTATGTGAAATGAGCAAGTCGATCCGATCCACCGATCGGTACGATCTTGGTTTCATTCCCTGCCCACTCTTCTTCTTCAGCCCCATTACCCCCTTCGCAGTGTTGCCCTAGCAACTTCCCCACGTCATTCAGGCTGTGCAAGGCTAGTGCCGTCTAATGTGGTCCCCTCGATGCAATGAACCGGATCCATGGATTTAGCTGAACCCAATCTACGGCCCAGAGATGCATGTCATCCAGTCTCTCTGGCCAGGATCGGTTCTAGATTGACCCATCGGCGGGTTGCATCAGCTGAAAATCTCCGCTCCCTTTGATTTAGGGCTACGCCGACTCATGCTGGCAGACACTCACATGAGTTTTAAGTTGACAGCGCGGTGGGATTCCTCCTTGATTGTTTAAATCGCCATTAGCCTAGTCAATAGTCTCGGTTGGAGTGGAACGACTATCCGATCATAGGGGAATGGTTCTGTCTCTTATGATGGTAATAATTGACTACATATGGAGTACGGAGTAAGACAGACCACACTAGGTAACATGCGACAGCAAACAAGGCGAAACGGAAATGTGACGTATCGCAAGGAACACAGATCTACCAGTGTAATCAAACTACCGGATTGGGAATAGACCAAACCGAGTGGAGGCAGCGCATCCATGGATCCAGATTCAAGATCAACTGGGGTCACGGCGTTCCCCGATGGCCTTTTCTATTTTGGTTCAAAATTGATTGTTTTGATTTCGCTAGTATACGTCATCTTCACGCCCCATCCTTAGCCCGCTGGCCAGTCTGCGATATCGGTCAGTACTACTTCTTCATAACGGGGAGAATCACCCACGTAAAAGGCAAGGCCATAGTCCTCGGTCGTAAAGGTAATTTTGGCACCCTTGGGGAAATAAAACACATCGCCGGGAGTGGCAGTGACCTTCTGGCCTGTCTCATCCGAGATCACAAAATGGCCCTCGACGATGATCTTCATCTCGTCGTAGGTGTATTCGTAGATGAGGGGAGTGCCCTTTTCGAGGCGGTAGAACCCACAAGACATGGGCTTCTCGGCATTGTCCTTGTCACTAGAGGGGTATTAGCTTGACAATGTTGAAAGTAGTTGCCCGGTGCAGTCATACCTGGAGATGACATCGCCCAAGAAAGCATTCTCGTTGGCAATCAGCGGCGGCTTGAAGGTAGACTGCGCCTTAGCGTGGTAGGTGAATGCGGTCGCCATTATTCTGGATGAATAGGAAGAAGACAAAGATAATGAAGAGAAACACGGGACAGGACCTGCTCTGTTTTATAACTGGCGCGCCCCTCTTCGCTTGAGGGGAGAGTCGCGACGGAAGTCAGCTTGATCGAACACAGGGCAACTCAATCCTGACCAGAAACATTGGTCGGATATAATATCCCGACTAGGCAGGCCAGCGACGAACGAGTTGATAGCAGAGTGAAAGACCAGGGAACAACATGAGGGGCTTTAATCCTGGTGAGGGGAAGCTCTGGAGCTCAATAAAGGTGTAGAGCTGTCTTTAGGCTAGTTGCGAAGATTGGCTTGGTGTTTTCAGACGGCTATTCCTCCAAAATACCAATTCTATCACATTTGCAATAGGTAGTTGGTCTTACGATGGTCGTTTAATCCTTCAGCACTACATAGACTCCAGAGACATTCATCCTCGGATGTTGAGTTTATCGCGCGAGGATCTTTTTGCCCGAACGGGCTAGCCCATCCAAACCTTTTGATCTGTTTTGTCTTGACTAACCGATAAGAAGTCTTAGCATGGTGCAGTAAAAGTCTTACATTTATTCCGCACACGGAAGCATAAGAGTGGAATGAGATATGTATTTGGTCCGTCTGTCGGCGGTTTGATTTCTACAATTAATGCCAATGCGTAATGTAGATCGATCACTGAGATAAAGCTTGTAAGAATATCTCAGCAAGGTATCTAATAAAAGGCTGAGTCTTCGGTTCAAATGTTTGTATCATAGAAGAGGGGGTGCTTAACGTAGGATCCCAGTTTCAGTTCCTCTCCAATGTTTTAGCATACGGATAGGAGAAACAAGTTACACCGAGCTCTTCAGCAATAAATTCATCTTTCTGTGCCAATCGATGCAGCTAGAAATAATTCCCCGCCAGACATGCGGTTTTCGGACCGCAAAAAGAGTTTTCCCGCTCAGACCCAGCAGACCCAGTAGCTTGATCGTCTCCGATTATGCAACCTCTAAATCATCGTATAGTCCGAGCGACTGCTTCTCCAAGCTTCGCTGCGATGATGCCATCTATCATTCACTCAAATTAAGTGACGTGGTTCTGCAATACGACCATGCCAAGCCGAAGAAGCCGAGCGCCAGCGGCATGTATCTTCTGCCGCGAGAAAAAGGTAATACTTGAGTGTGCCAATGGGTAAGATCTTCAGCTGATGGTATTATAGCTGAAATGTGACTCACAGAGGCCCACATGTAGCAATTGCCTGGCGAAAGGCATTGATTGCCAACATGGTGAAACTCCACATAAGCCAAGGTCAGCTGGAGTCCTCTCAGTGCTGAAGCCAAGATTGCTAATGCTGAATGACAGGCCAACAAATCGTCGTATTGCGCAGTTGGAGCAGGAAAACGCGTCACTTCATCGGAGACTCTTCCAAATACGAAATGAAAACCCTCCCAATGAACCATCTCTGATGCAAGCTGAACCGGCCCTTGCCGCTGTCAGTCCAGCCAGATACCAAGTTACAATTTCTCCGCCTCGGAATATTGGCTCATCACCAATTGATCACCTCTCAAGCCGAGGCAGTCACCCGGAGTTTCCTGATAGCGATCATCATCGCAACAGTATATCGTTGTACCATGGCCCAACCAGTGCAGTTTACGATGACACCGCAAACTCCGGGACTGGAGAAGAACATGCAGAGACCCTTCACTCTCCTATCAGGGAGGAATGGACTAAACAGCTTCTTTTCGCCCAAACAGCAAAACAAAGTCAGTGTACCTTGAAATGAACTCCGAAAGTGTTGTCATTGATCCAAATTTCACAGGACAATTGGAGCCCCTCAACTTTGCTGCGGGGAAACTCGACTTTGATGAAGTCGTCCCCGAAATCGGAATGCACCTACTCTCCATTTACTGGAGTCGCCAGCTCTACACGGCTCAGATAATCTACCGACCAGCCTTCATGCGGGACATGGCTTGCGGCGGACCATATTTCTCCAGGCTGCTCCTAAATGCCATCCTGTTCACCGTCTCTAAGCACTCTCCGCGGCCTGAGATTCGCTCCGACCCAGAAGACATCACTACGGCAGGGTGGAGATTCCGCCAGCGGTTCACAGAGCTCCTGCGAGATAGTTTCGACAAGAGCGATATCACCACTCTGCAGGCATTGCTTATCATGTCAAACTCGCTGTTTTCGAGATGCGATGAGCGAAGTCTCTCTTGGTTGTATGCTGGGAATGCTTTCAACATGATCATTGACCTCGGATTGCATATACTTCCCTCATCCAACAAAATGTCGGCAGAGGAGCTTGAAATTCGGAAACGAGTTCTGTGGGGAGCATATTGTAAGTTATCAAAACCATGGAGACTGGCTTGACTTGCATGCAACTAATCTGCTGGGTCTAGCGATTGATAAGATCCAATGTCTCTTCCAAGGACGGCCTCCACTACTTCGTTACATTAACTTCAAAGCCTCTCTCAATTTTTTAGACGAATACGACGAGCTTGATCCTTTCCAGAACATAACCTATAAATCAGTGCACCACGGACCGGTCGTTCCATCACTGAATGTATCATTATTAACAAAGCTATGCGAACTCTCCACAATCACAGAACGCATCCTCTGCGAGCTATACTCAGAATCTCAGTCCATGAGCCAAGACCAAAGCCAGAAGATCTCAAAAGACATCAATTGCGACCTGAGCAAATGGCGACAAAGTCTACCGCCTCAACTCGACTACCTCCTACATCCCGACCAATCTGTTCTTCTACCTCAAGCATTCTGTCTCCTGTATGGCTCATCACACCCTCTGCAATTTTCAAACCCACTAACACAAAAACCAGCGCCCTTTCCAACGTCCTAATAATCCTCTCCCAAAGACCCCTCTTCACCGGCCACAACCACCCACACAGCACCTCCGCAGCATACGAATCCGTCAACATATGCACAACTGCTGCCAACCAAATTGCACAGATCCTTCGCGACTACGCCCAGAATTTTTCAATAACCACCGCCCCATACATGTTATCATATGCAACATATATCAGCGCCACAATCCACGCCCGAATAGTCGCGCAGAAAGGCCGGAACTCGAGTTCGTTCCAGTCACTCATGCTTTGTCGAACCGTGTTGCATAAGCATCAGTGTCTGTATATGGCAGCTGGAAAAGCTAAAGCGAATCTTGATAAACTAATTGCTCATTTGGGGATAGATATTGATGATAGCCTGCAGATTTGGAATGATGGGAATCTGATTGGGGATTTACCGGCTGTACAGGATACTATGGCCACTGTTGAACAGCAGGGTTTGGTGGATCAGGGTGTTGGGATGGGATCTCCGCAGTTGAATTGGGAGTTGTCAGATCTTGATCTTGAGGCTATTGCGCAAGGATTTCGGCTTGATGGGGAGCTGCATTATCTTATGCATCCGGTTGGGATTTAGTCAAATATGTAAACCTGCGTTTCGAATACACTGTGATGCTGTTCGGATTGATGCTCCTGCGACTTCCCAATCTACGTACATACGGCCCTTCATGGGCTACCCGACATATTTTTCAGTTGCCTTCGTTTGAGGGCTTTTTGCATGTGTTGATCTGAGACTCGAACCGGCAGTGTCGGTCCTGTAATCAGTCTCTGCTTTTGTGAATCTACTTGTGTGCTTTTCTCAGAAGGTTGTACCTTGAATGTATCTTACGTGACAGGCTGCTCTACCCTGCAAGTAGTTGCGAACTGTAAATAGCACTTAGCGCTTCTCATTGCCGATGTGGATTGTGGTATGTCCAGGTGTCGCCCAATCGGATTGTTTCTTCCCGGCGCGAATAGCGACTCCACACGTTGAGTGAGCACCTGGGCATGTTGTCACTACCTTGTCTACCTAGGTAGGAGAGACGTTTGATTCGAGATATCGAAGACGCAACCAGTATATTTCCCAAGGTCCACTATCGTCATGACATTCTCAGTCAGATTATTCAGTTGTATCTACTTGCGCGGCGTTCCCCCTACTTGCTTCTCGACGCGATGGCGATAGAAGTTGGAGATAGCTCGCTGAACAGATGGGTAATAGATCTATTACAAACAATTAAAACAGACGGCATCTGGACAAGATCAGTGGTTGTGTCTGGGTGGGCCATCCCGCTGTGCCAAACGTTGATACTTGACAGCTTTCTTCAGCACCATTCCCTCGGAAAGCTGACCAGTTTCCTGCCGGAAGATTTCTTGCCACGGAGTGCCACTGGAAACCAACGGATACTCCTTCTGGCTATTCTCCTGTATCCTCTGCTGCAGCTCACCATCGTCAATAAGAATATCGACACGGCGCTTCCGCAAATCGATGCGAAGCTTGTCTCCATCTTTGATAATAGCAAGATTGCCTCCAGCGGCTGCCTCGGGGCTGGCATTCAAAATTGATGGACAACCTGACGTTCCAGACTGCCGTCCATCGCCGATACAAAACAGCGCGTCGATTCCCTCCTTGAGCAGTCTACCGGGAGGGTGCATGTTGACAACCTCCGCTGCACCGGGGTAACCCAAAGGCCCAACACCACGCATGATCAAGATCGTCTTGTCATCGATATTTGACATGTTTTCGATTCGGCTGTGGTAGTCTTCGGGGCCGTCGAATACCACAACCGAGCCCTCGAACGCCTCCGGGTCTTCAGGGTTGGACAGGTAACGTTCTCGGAAAGCAGACGATATGACACAAGTCTTCATAATTGCCGAGTCAAACAGCGTACCCTTCAGATGAATGAATCCAGCATTCTTCATCAACGGATCGCTGTAAGGACGAATAACACGACGATCCCACGAGTGCTTGCCCCGGACATTCTCAGCCATCGTCTTTCCATTGCAAGTCAGGACATGGCCATTGATCTTGCCTGCATCCAGAAGCTCCGCCATGATAGCCGGAAGGCCTCCAGCGCGGTAGTAATCTTCTCCGAGATATTCACCCGAAGGCTGCATGTTCAACAGAAGGGGTATTTCCGATCCAAGGGTATCCCAGTCATCCATGGAGACCTCGACGCCCATATGTTGAGCAATCGCATTGATGTGAATAGGAGCGTTAGTGCTACCACCAAACGCCGCGTTGGCCACGATTGCATTCTCGAATGCTTCGCGGGTCATCAGGTCGCTAGGCTTGCGGTCGGATTCCACCATCTCGACGATTTGCTTCCCCGTTTCATAGGCACATTGAGCTCTGTGTCGGTATGCCGCGGGGATAGCAGCTGAGCCTGGAAGAGCCATGCCGAGAGACTCGGCAAGTGCATTCATGGTGGATGCGGTTCCCATCGTGTTGCAGTGGCCGACTGATGGAGTTCTGTTATTTCCCTTAGTTTAATCCACTAAAAGTCCGTTTAGAAGCTTACCCTCTAGAAATGTAGTCCATAAACTCGTACTCATCGATTTCGCCCGTAGAGTACATCTCTCGTCCTTTCCACACGACAGTACCAGCCCCAGTCAACACTCCTTTGGAGTAACCGTTCAGCATAGGCCCAACATTTAGACAAATTGCAGGAATGTTCTTGATTCTGTTAGCAACCACGTATCGACATGGACAAACTCAATTACTTACCACTGTAGCCGCGGCCATCAAACAAGCCGGAGTCGTCTTATCACAACCCGTCAAAAGAACAACACCATCAAGGAAGTATCCCGTCAATATCTCCACCAAACCCAAATAAGCCAAATTCCTATCCAGTGTCGCAGTAGGCCGTCTAGACGTCTCTTGAATAGGATGAGTGGGAAATTCAAAAGCAATACCACCTGCCGTGCGAATACCCTCACGCACACGCTTCGCCAGCTCCTGATGGTGACGGTTACAAGGCGCGATATCAGATCCTGTCTGAGCAATTCCAATCATAGGTTTCCCGGACATGAGCTCCTCGCGGGTAATACCGTAGTTGAAGTACCGCTCCATGTAGATGGCGGTCATACCGGGGTCACTGCGACAGTCGAACCACGCAGAGGATCGGAGCGTCCTGCCCGGCTTGCGGACTATGTTTGTGCTTCTGGCATTTGAAGATACGCCGAGACGGGTTTCAAGCTCTTGATTGCGTCGGCGGAGGGCGTTGAGCTCGGCAATGCAATCTTCGATTTGGATCGGTTGGGGTGGAGCGTCGCTGCAGGAACAGCCCTCGCACTTTTTTTGGCATGACATGGCTGGAGAATGGATGTTCTTCCAAAGTCTAAATTTGCTGGGAAATTATGTCTTGAGAGATTCTTTTTGTACCCGGGAATATGGAGGGGTCCGATCATCGTTTCGACATTACTCAAAGCGAGGCCGGGTTGGGAATTTCCTATTGGTCTCTCCAGGTTTGAAGATATCAGCCAATGAGATTGACGGCTTTGGAGAGTATTGCGGGGAGGAAAAGTCGGAGATTTGGATCCGGGAAGTCATTATCCGAGCCGGAATTTGACCTTGAAAGTGGGTATACAAACGGGTTCGAGTAACTCCACCACTATTGCAAGGTCGGCAGCAATTGGGATTAGTCCCTGATTGCTATGAATTACGTATTCACTATGGAACAGACGAGGCAAAGAAGCTGATCATTTTAAGATTCCAAGGTTGCTAAACATTGGTCACAGTCATAATAGTCAGCTGGAGGATGCACAGTTCACATCCAACAAGCTATCATCCACCTAAAGCAAAGTAAATCATTAGCAAATTTACAGTTCAAGATTCTGCAAGTCTTACATTCGTGCAAACAAACTCATCATCCTCATTCGGACTCGTGACATCGATATTTGTGGCATAAATATCCAAGCAGACCTAGAAAAGGTCAGAACAATCACTACCTACCTAGGTAGGAAGCCCATGCGCCGCTATCAACTTACATCCGGACTCGAACAGACGATTGTTCCAACGAGAGGATCATACTTTCCAGAAGTGGTTCCCTTGATATTCGTAAAGAGTACATCGGAAATAGTGAGACTACTCTGTATTGGCAATTTATGGTCAGTCCAGTATTTGCAGCCTGGGAGAGAACTTACGGGGTACTCATTGCATAGAGTGAGATTACTTTGTCCGTAGCACTGGGTGACTTCGATAGCGTAGTCGACATTCTCAACGGTCATCGTGTCGTAGGTGATATTTTTCACAATCCCAGAGCCACCCCCACCCTGAAGGTCTGTGGATAGAGCGGACGAGACACCGGGCCACACTTTGATTCGGGCGCCATCCTTGTCAACATATTAGCTGTTATCTTAAGATATCTGCATAATCCAAGGGCTGGAACTTACCGATGCGTTGAACATGGATACGTTGAAGACAAGCACGTTTTCAACAATATCAACTTCGTCCTTGTACTGCCCCAGAGAACCAATGGAGATACCGTGCGAGCCATTGCAATGAAGGTTCTGGACCAGGATTTCAGTGCTATTGGGCTTGAAGGAAACACAGTCTAGCGAGGCGTCAGCACGGAACACAGCCTTAGAAGAAGTAAACGATATTATACCGTCGCCGTTGTTGATAACCGAGTTTTGAACAACAATATTCGATGAGCGATAGATATCCCTACACACCATATTTCATTAGCAAATGTCCAATAACCAGGGGGCAACCCCACTCACCATCCATCCGTATTCTTCGCCGTATTCTTACTCGTACTATATCCCGTAATATCGATCCCCTCAAAGAGCACATTCGACGAATTGGCCACAAGGTGATACCACTGCGGCGAATACCGAAGCTTCAGAGGGCCGATAGTACCTCCACGCAAACCGATTACACCAACCAGAATAGGACGCAGAATGAGGGCATCCTCAGCATAGAGGTCATACCAGACCTGTCCGTTGCCGTCTATGATACCATCACCGTAGACGTTGACATCTTCACCACCGAGCTCGAAGAAGGTCGTTGCATTTTGGAAGCCTTGCTTGAAGGAGTTGGCTTGCCAGTAATCTGTGTCATTGGTAAATTGAATAGTTCCTAGGATTTCTGTACATCCATTAGTTAGTAATTGCATGGCATGAGTTTATGGCACGTACCCAGGTCCACATGTTTGAGGAAAGTCATATCCAACGCCGTGCCGATAGTATACGTCTTATCGGCATCAAAAACAATCTTGCCACCATTGTTGCACTTTTTCAACGCAGTCAGAATATTCGCCGAGTCCTCTTTCCCCTTTCCATTGTTGGCAACGTGGCAAGTCTTAGTCCTGGCTTGACTAGCAGGGAGAGGCTTGAACGGGTGGTGTGGTTTACACGCGTCTGTTCTGGAGTACCCCTTGCCTTCATCAGGGACGAGAGACAAGAAAAGCCCAAGGGCCTTGGTTAACGTGGAGATCTTCATAGTGACCCGCAATCACTGAAGTATGCTTGAGCTTCAATTAGGGCACGTCTAGATTCTAGCAGAAGCGAAGATCCTGCCTTGGATAGGTCTTATATATTCCCGAGGTCGTGGTTAATGCAAAGCATTCCTTGCGCTACATCATTACGTTGCGGCGTCACTATGCAAGCATGGTTTCAGCGGGGTAGGCCATCCGCTACGGCTTTGTCCGGGGAAACGGCATCGCGTGTTCCAAGGTTGTGGGGAAAGCTCGGAGATGATCTCGCAGTGAATTGGTGTGTTTCTGAGTATTTCGGGGATTGGGATGCTCTACTTTACACGAGGAGGATATGAGCGGGTGTGATAGGAGGAAGATCCAGGATGCATTTCACCGGTTGGGAGGAAAATTCCGGGTAAATGCGCAAGTCGCTGGGATGGTTGATTCCGACCTTTCTGGACAATGTGAGCAGAATCTCACAGATTGGCCCATTCCGTCTTCTCTTCGAAGACACTCGGCACATCTACGCTTGAGCGGGTGGCAGAATCATAAACGAAAATAATGACCTTGGCATGGTTTATATGTACAGCGGGTCCCCCCTTCGACAGCAGACACAAAGGGAATGAATCCTGTTCCCAAACGATTGACCAGTCGAGTATCGCCTTGCCTATGCTGAGGCTCTCTATAGATGCCAATCTAAGTGCAGCACCATCCAACCACATGTCCCTATACCCGCACCACATCCTCAACTTCATCTGTTCAGTCAAGCTTAAGCCATTTAAGCCGACTTCCCAGCAATCTTCTTCTCGGCCTTCTCGACGGCACCCTCGGCGGTGTTGGCAACAGCCTTGACAGAGTCCGCGGCCTCGTGCTCCAATTCCTTAGCAGCCTCGACGGAACTGCCCTGCTGGCTGCGCTGCCACAAGAAGATACGGGTGACCTGGACGGCACCAACGCATCCAAGGAAGAAGTTAACGGCGGCAAGCCTATGATATAGTTAGCAGGTTGCAAACCGGACGAAACAGCGTGAGAACATACAGGACATTACGGGGCTTAATGATCATGCACCAACGGGTCCAGATAGCTCCGGTGCCCATCAGTGCGGCGTTCTGGGTGAGGGACAGCTTCTCCGCAGGACGGGCGAAGTCGGCCATACCGGCGATAACCAGACACCACTGTTAGATATGAATCAGCCTCGTATTCTTTCAAGTGTATTCAAGTACTTCCAGAGCTTCCACTCCATGTATTCTCCAATTCCTTCCACAGGTTTGTCGAAAATGGATGGAGGATAACGCTTATCAAACGGGAACCGGATGCAGTCACCGTACCTTCATAACGGGGGCCCTACCAACCAAAGAGTATCAGCAATCATCCCAACAGCATTTCAATATACACCAGGGACAACGGTATCTTACCAGAAATGCACAGTCTTCAGACCAACAGGGCTGTTCCACATGCGCTGGAAAGTGCTCTGCTGCTGGGCGGCATCAGCACCAGCCTCAGAGCTCTGGAAACGGAAACCCTGGGCACCCGGCCGGCGGAATGGTGCAGAGGCATTGCGGAAAGCAAAGCGAGTGCTGTTGAGGAAGCGGAAGCCCACACGAGACGACATGGTGATAAGGTGTGGAGGTGATGAGGTGTTGGGGTTGGGAAGAAGGGCGGGATCCGATGATCGGGGTTCTCAAGTTTTCCGTCGGGGGAAGCACGTAGATGTGTTTACCACTACCACTCGTAATTCAAGTTACAGCAAAAAGTAAATATCAAAGCACCAAAGCTGTTCAAGTATCAATCCAAGTCCGTAGCTCTCGTTCTCGTCGCATCTCAGCGGTCCTTTCCCGGCTGAGGTAAGCATTATACGCTAAGCTCAATCGGGTCTGGCGGCAGTCATGGTCTGCCGGGCGAATCAACGACGCAGTGAATAAGACGTCCTTTTGTCCCTCCAAGCTGTGATACCTCTCCTCCAATCCCACAGACCTGCCATACTGTCACCATGTCTGGCAAGTACGTCTTCTCCAAGGGCCTGAAGGAGCTTCGCTTTCTTTTCTGCCAGACCTCCGAGGCCAGCGCATCCACAAGGCATGTCCCCGTGTCCAGCAACGTCAAACCCGATTCGACCCATTGGCTCTGGCTAACTGTCCCAGGTCATTCCTCAACCGCGCCTACCCGACTATGAAGAAGCACAACCCCAGCACTCCCATTATGATGCGCGAGGCCTCGGGCACCGAGCCGCGTGTGTTCGCCAGATACGGTACGACAAATGCGCGCAATTGAAGAAAACAGGACAAAGCTAACACGACTGGACACACAGAGCTTGGAAAGGAGAAGCAAGAAGCCCTGTCCGGTTCGTATCTCTGGACCATCCGAACCACCATATCGCTAACTGCAAGCAGGCCTGTCGGACTCGCAGATCGAAGAGCGCATCACCAACCTGGTGAAGCAGACCTCATAACGACATCCCATTAGCTCCTCTGTCTTGTGTCCCTGTCGCTTTTCCCTCCGTTCTACAAAGTGTACCTATAGATGACATCTCAGACGAATTCGTCCCGCAATGCACACTTCGAAGTCTTCTGTTTCGCATTCATACCTTCTCTTTCCTGTTCTTTCCTGTTCCTTAATTGGTGGCCATTGATCGGTACGATGGGAAAATGCAGCTTGTCGCCTTTCCTCGGTCACCAAGAAGCGCCATGCCAACGGCATAGCTAAACACCTTGAGCGAGTGTAACCGGCAGAACCCGGGTTTTAATCTAGCATACGTCGGGCATTTCAACAATCCAATTACTCGAATTCAGACAATCCTATTCCTCGAAGCACTTGCAATTACCACAATACTTCTGTTCAAGATATCTGGAAACTACAATGAAGTAGCATTCCCCACCTCTCCAAACCGATACTGCGCCCAACTCATACTACCCTCAGGATAAGTCCAAGTTCTCTTCCCGAGATCCTCCCCAGCAGCACCCGCTCCAATATGAATAGGAAGGAGATGATCAAAAGTAGGATGCGCCTGGCGGGCATCAGGCCGCTTAAGGAGCTCCGCCATAGCCTGTTCGCGCTGAGCAGGTGCAGTCGTCACAGCCTCCTTGAGCGCCTCGTCAAAGCTAACAGCATATGGCATCGGGCGCGGATTGCCAAACGTAAAGCGCATATCACGTAGATTGTGAACTGCCATTCCCGAGACAATGATGAGGATGTTTTCCTCGCGCAGACGGGCGACTGCTTGTCCGAGACGGTAGTGTTTGATCGGGTCTTCGGTGTCGAAGAGAGAGACCTGGACGATGGGGACGTTTAATGGGTTTTCGTTTGGTTCGAATGCTAAGCCGGGTATTAGTTGATGTCGATCCTTTCCAGGATAAATTTGTACGTACCGCACTTGAAGCTAGCCCAGACACCGTGGTCAAGACCGCGTTTCACGCCCTTTGCGTCGATCCCGGCTCCCTTGAGCAGATCGAGCACTTTATGCGCAACCTCTTTGCTGCCGACATTGGGGTATTTCTCCTTGTAGTAGTAGTCGGGGAATCCATAGAAGCTGTAATATATTGCCATTAGCCAGCGGTCACAGAAAGCCTAGGGTATAAAACATACTCATAGATCAGATCTGTCATCTCGGCGGTGTTGACATAGATAGTATCCCGTCCACCCTGCCAATGCGCCGAAAAGACAACCACCGCACGAGGCTTAACCTTGGTAGTGATTTCGCGGCCGATCTGTCCGAGTTTACGGTATGCTGGGTGTTCAACATCATACATGACATTGGGCTATCGAATCAGTTCATAGTTCGACAAAAGTATAAGATTAACATACCCCACCGTGGCTGAGGAAGTACACTGGAGTTCTCATGTTGGCACCAGAGGAACCCTCAAGCCCAGAAGAGAATTTCGACTTTACAGAAGCTGCGGCGGCGGCCGACGATGCTGAGAGAGGAGCTGCCGAGCTAGCAGCCCGGGCGGAAAATCCGAAGAGGCGACGGAAGCTAGACACCGTGGCGGTATCGCGCGAAAGGAGGGCAATTAGAGCAGCGATGAGGAGAGTGAATAGAGAGAAGAAAAGTAGTTTGCGATTGCTGGTGATATCGCTTCTGGAACCTGGTGGGTTATACTGGTTCTGGGGTTGGCGCGCTTCGGAAGACATATATCGCTGATTATTCACGTTGCGCAATGCATTCAAAGCACAATGTGCACTGTGGTGGTGATGGAGGTGGCGCTAGAGAAATAAATAGAATGCAAGTTTAATCGTCAGTCATAAGTCGCCTTTGAAATGCAGTCGGAAGTACAGGAGGCCCGATGGCATAAGCCGAGCCGAAAAGTATGTCAGCGCGGAATGGGCCCGCTCGGAGATTCGGATATACACTTGCCAATCGGGAATGTTGGGAATAATAGTGAACATGCTGAATCATGTCAGGTGCAGATGAAGTTTTGAACAGTCAGCAATCCATTGTAACTATTAAAAAAGCCAGGCCAGCTCTAGGGTATTAAGATCCCCATTGTATCCTGTACTAGTCTTGTCTTTCTGTGTATGGGAGGTGATGCACATAACGCTAAGAACCGAAGCAAACATCAAGAAAGACCCGGAAAAAAAAAAAAAAAAAAAAAAAAAAAAAAAAAAAAAAAA
>JGI24509J20081_1000133_pt1 | contig 66793 bp, 58 predicted proteins | sample LinPmetageLP29_FD_20081 | JGI IMG/M metagenome (IMG submission 20081) | reverse complement strand
ATAATAAGAATAGAGACTAATTCTTAAAGAGAATTATAGCTAAAGGATAGGACGCCTTTTCTTATAGAAGAGGCTAATATAATATTTATACGGTAGGGAAGAAATTACAAGCGAAGCGGGGGCGGATCGGAGGCGAATCGCTACTAGTCCGGCACGTATAACGAAGAATCTAGGAATAGCTTCAAAGAAGCCTATCCTATAACAATATAGAAATATAGAGCAAATATTTTACGGCATTTTCGGAGAGACGCCGTGCAGAAAATCCGTGGGAAGTGGTCACGATAGCATGGTTTCGAGAAAGCTTGGATAAGCTTTCTAACCTCATGCAAGGGGAGTCAGGAGATATACTTTATTTTATCACCGACAGGTAGACTGAGATGAACTCATCGAACAAAGGTCGTTAGGTCATATCGAAGCTGCGAATGACTACCCTTGCGTCTCCGAACCATATGCTAGTTACAGAGCCTTTTTGATTAATCGTCACGCCTCCGCTAGTGCCGCTTTGCTATGTGCCAGAGACCTCGAAATATGGGGTCACTATATAGATCCAACAGAGCACTTATGACAATACCCCCCTCCTCCCCTTTATATGGTGTTGTCCAGCGGCGACATCGCGGCCTTAGGGCGTCGATATTCCCTTCCATAAAAGCTTCTCTTCCTTCACCTTTTTTCTTCCCTTTGTATTTCTCCATCCTTCCCCATCCCTAGCAGGGAAACACCTAGCCACCATCGAAAACTATTACTGTTTCTAATCCCTAATTCCATATCAACCTCCGCCTCAACCCTCGCTTCTTCCATCGGTCCTCCGAGGAAGCCGACATCAGTTACCACTTCCGCCCTCTTTCCGCAAGTCCCAAAAGATAGACTCCTCTCTGGTCCTCGTCGTCCCTCTAGGCCCCTGGCCGCAACTACTCTTTTGCATCACCTGCTCGACTTAAACGTGCTTCACCACGGATGTGCTCGGCGAACAGGTGATCGCGCTATCCCTATACGTCTCGCTGAAGACTGTCAATGTAGCACTTCAGCAGGAGGGTAGCCCCTTATATCTGCACGACTCACTAAGGAGGGTAACTCCCCTGCTGGAGTACTGCATTAACAGTCTCCAGCAAGAGGCATGGGAGTAATCCCGTCATCTGCTTGCCGTGTGCCTCCATGGTGGCACACCCGTTTTCAAATTGACCAGGTGAGTGCTTGCAAAAGAGCAGTCAAGACGAGGGGCCCCGGGAGACGGCGGGAACGAGAGAGGAGTTGATTTCTTTGGACTCTTGTGAATGTGATATTATTCTTATTCTGTCGGTGTATAGGATTTGCTGAGCTATTGGCCCCGAGTCTATTGGTGGTCCATTACCATTGCCATTGCACTTTACGATCTCTGTGCTGCTCTGTACAGGGAATTTGGTTGAAAGTCTCTAATCTGGAGAACCATTACTTGTGGGACTTTAGCAATCACAGTAAATACTATCCTTGAAGCACCAAAAACACGTAAGAAATCTCAAAAATCATTTTAGTCCTTTGGCCGTGTATCCGTTTACGTCCCAGCCTGCCCTCTTGGACAATTTGTATAGCATAAACCAATCGACAAAGGCACAAAGTTACAAAGAGATGGATGAATATCGGAAGATCACCCTCGCATCGAGGAAAAATGTAAGAGATCATAAGCATAAGCAAAGTAAAGATAGAGAGATGTCAAAAAGGATCAAAACGAGAATAGAAACGGATCTCTTCGAAGCATAAACTTGTATAGACACCACAGCGCACAGCGCAACGGCCTTGCATTATTCACGATGCGATCCACTCCAGTCTATTAAGGTTAAACCAGTAACGAACGTGCGGGCGTCTGGGCGGCCTGGGGTATGGATTCTAACTTGAATAGAGAGTAGTACACGGGACAGAGCGCAGGAAAGGTAGAAGATAAAAAAAGACGAGAAACAGATTTCGTATGGCCCAGAGAACAGGAACACTCTTTCGCGGAAAAGCAGTGAAGATAGGGAATCAAAAAATAGGAGACAAATCTAGAGGGTTATCTCTTTCGTCGCGGTGTGAAGCAGAAGGGGAGAAGTGAGGTATTCCATAGTACAGAGCGAGGAAGGGGGTTTAGGAATTGAGCGATAGGCCCTGGAACCGGCCAAGCCACTCATTCTGAGTTGAGTGCAGGCGAGCGCCGCTGGAGCCGGCATCACCGGAGAAGTCGGAGAAGCCTGTCTCCAGAGGACCATAGCTGGTGGGCGAGTACGGGGCAAAAGGGTCAGCCTGTCCGTCTTGGCGGGATGACTGAACGAATGGCTGGTAGGAGTCGGTAAACGGGGCGCGAAGCATGCCGCCGGGATTTGGCAATCCCTCGCCAGCATCAGAACCGTCTCGTCCACTGTAGGAACGGCCGTCTTGCTGGTGGCGACGCTCAGAGTGGGGAGCATCCTGGCTGTACAACGGGTTGCTCATTGCCCCCGTACCTTGCAGGCCAGCTGTCGATGGCGTCACAAAGGACGCGGGGTTAATCGCGGACATCCAGATTCTGGTCTTGTAGATCTTGAACAAGTCCGTGACCAAAGAGTTGAAGTTGATGTAAGAGTCCGCGAAATAGTAAAAGGTAAGCTTCTTCCAGTCCCTGTTAAGCGGTTAGTCTGATACCCTCGCCCTTAAATCGGAAAAATGAAACGTACATCTGGAACTCGGCATCAAGAATCTCCATGTTCAGCCGATGCTCAACGACCTTTTGCTGACAAACTCTCTTCGCTTTGGCCTCATTGCCCTCCTTGTCGCGCAGAGTCAGAATTTCATGGTTCTGTGCAAGGCGCTTGATGAGCTTTGGCTTGATTTCGGTAGTAGTCTCTTGCACTCCATGGGCATGAGGACCCATGCCACCTGTAGCGCTGCGGCTGTTAAGGCCTGCCGAAGCCACATTCGAACCTTCCATCTGTCCCTGGTGGGAGAACATCATGAGCCATTTGTAGTGCTCATCCGCATACTTCTGTTTAAGCTCTCTGGCTTTCTGGGGCGACACATTCGCATGCTCTACAGTACCCAAGTCCGTGCCTCGATCAGCCTCAACAATGACGAGATCGCCTGCTTTCACCTGGAGACCGGTGTCCTCTTGAATGTAAAACACATCGGCGCGGTGGCACTTGAACGTCACAATGTAAAGAAGTTGGTTGTGATGGGCATGGGACATGGATAGGGGTGGACGACCATAGGCTCCAGTCATCGCATATTGGCTGAGGGAAGCCGGGAGGCCAGATGATCCGTCCCCACGGAGTGTCTGCTCATGAGAGTAATAGGGTGCTGGATGAGAGGGGTCAGCAACAAGCAATGGTGACGGAAAAGAGCAAGACTCACGCTGCACCGACGGGTTAGAGTAGTCGTTGATGTTTCCATAGCCATCATCCCGGTCTCCGAGCCCAGCGCGGGGAGTAGCCGTGGAGTGCGAATCAACGGAACTGACAGATACATGGCGCATTGGAATATCCGCAAATGAATGGCGACGACTCTGTGGCATATCTGCGATACCTCCAAAACCGAGCGAGGTCTGCCAGTGACCCTTGCGAACATTCTCAAGCGCACGATTCTCCAAGGGAGACTGGAAGGATTGGAACTGTTGTTCCAGATTGGCTGAATGCTCGGAGAAACGTCGCCTCGTGTTGCTACGCATATTGCTGTAGCCAGGAATGTCGCATAATTCGTCCAAGTCCTCGACGCCCGGATGCTCTTCCGGAACACTGCTCCGGATCCGATGAAGTGAGTGAACCCCGGCGGCCGAGGCAGAAGAATTTGGTCGATCACGATACCGATTGTCCATCTGGCCAGCTGCTGCCGCTTGGCGAAGAAGTGCGTTTTCGCGCGCCAGCTGCTCGATGGTCCAAGCCTGGTTGGCAGAGTAGCTGATGTCACCGTCAGAGCCATTCAGACTTTCGTCACCATCGTCATCCTCGCGAACGCGGCCGAGCGTAGCAGGATCATGTCCTAGCTCACCAAGCACGCTCGGTCGTGATGCTCGTGGCTGGCCAGAAGACATGTGCCCCGGACCACGAGCTCGACCAGCCGAGTACGTAGCGCCGGCAGCAGGCTTGTTTGCCACCATACCTAGGTACTCTGGATCCATTTGACCGACGGAGTACGACTGGGAGCGATATGTCTTGGGAGTTGGGTGCAGTGGGATCTGGAACGGGATCGCTGAATCACCGGAGATGGTGCGAGTGATGGGACTCAGCATTTCTTCGCCGAAAGAGCCAGGCGCAGGCGGAGGGTTGGTCATGGTGGGGGAGGGCACGATTTCAGACAAGCGAGGCGGCGGTTCTTTGCGAGAATCAGGGTTGTTCCAAATTCCCGTGCTCCAGGGGAAAGAACTGCCCCCGGTTTGATTCCAGTTGAAGGACCCGCTCAGCCCAGGATTGGAGCTTGTTGCCCAAGGTGGCTGATCACTTGACGGGCTTGCAGGATTCGATGGGCCGCCAGTAAGAGGGCCCCCGGGAAGGGAGTGCTTTCGTTGAACCCCAAGCGGTACCTCGTTCAGCCATGATGTCCGACGGACTGGTTTGCTTGAAGGTGCAGTAATAGTATGGGACAGTTGCGTATGCTCTCCGTCGTCGTCAGAAGAAGCCAGTGCTTCCGAGTCGGGTGTGGAACGGCGCACTCCAGGGTGGCTCTTCTCGAGTCTGGCGGTGGCATTCGATGCAGATGCAGGCGTGTTTGACGGCATCGCGGAGGTTTGTTTGCTAGATGGCGCAGCCATGACTTCTGATATGAATACTGGTATGGTCAGCGCGCGTCCAGCGAAAGTAAGTAGAATAATGATGATGAGTGAGAGCGGCCAGTACACCCCCAGATCATCTCGTTCTGTACAAAAGCAAGTCTGTTCGAAATGCGACAAGATGTGCCGGGAAGAGACCTACCTGTATTGTAGAGCAAGGTGTAGAAAAGGCTCCGTAAAGCCAAGCGGATCAAGTCGAACACACGCGACAAAGCACCGGTCTTTGTTCCACGCGCTTGAAGTTGGAGATTAATAGCCAATCTCGATCTTTCGAAGACACGAGGATGGCTGGTTCAACGCGGTATGCGCAGCACTGGTTGGAAACGAAGTCAGCGGCCATGTAAAATGAATTAAATCAAGTGATAGGGGGGGAAAGCCAAAAAAAAAAAAAAAAAAAAAAAGACTCTTCATGTCTTGAAGAGGGGAGCACGCGTGGGCGGCACGACTGAGCTGAGCCTCATCGTAACAAAGCGGGGAGCTCCCACTGTCTCAACGCGCTGCACTAGCACATTACCCAACCACATCGTGTCCTGTGTTCGATATGTACTCGGGGGTGCAGAGAGCGAGGACCCGAGGGAATCCGCAGATGTCGCGCGACAACTGTTTGACCCCAAGGGTGGAGTTCTCCTGCCCCATATCCCGCAGAATGCGGGCCAAGAACTGAAGATCAAGACGAAATGAAGCTCAGTGTCACCACGTACCTTGTAGAGAAAATGATCTAGGAGTCTATTGCGATCCGAGTTTCACACGGCGCCTTGTATCGGGGGCAAAAATAGCAAAGGAGTAGGGAAAGGAGATGGTAATCGTAATCGTGTCTGCCAAGCGATTCCCCGGATATTAGCAGGTGTCGCAAGGAGAGGAAACCTTGAAGCGCAACTCACCACTCTAAGAGATCGCAAGAAAAATCTATCCAGAAGCAGATGCGCGAAGATCGTGGGTCTCGTCAGAATGGCCGATTGCTTTGCACGAGATCAGGGTAGTCGAAGCGACCGTGGGTTGGTTTCGATTTTCGCTCGGGTATGCGCGAGCCTGGAGAGAATAAGAGATGATAAATTCAGATTCTCGTCTTTTACTCTCTCTTTCACACGCAGTCTCTCTTGGTCCCTTCGCTTTTTTTTTTTTTTTCACTCTAGAAGGGAATGCGTTCGGAAAGCGGGAGCTTGGTAGCGTGACCAGGAAGATGTGGAGCAACCGGGTCCCTTCAAGGACGGCGCATGTTGGACAAAGTGAGTCAAGAAGAGGAAGTGAGAGAAGAGAAGAATGAAGAAAAAGGCGGGGGAAGAAGAGTGTGGAGGTGACGGATCTGGCAACGTCGCCCCGAAATGATGTTCAGGGGACACGGACCACAAAGTGATCCACGGCGTGGTACAACTCTCTCACAACTTTGAACCTGCTATACAATAAGGATGAGTCCCAGTGGTCCAGTGGTCCCAGTAGTGCCAGTGGCTCATTCTACGGACTATTAACATCATTACTGAGCTCATAACTGGTCACGACTTCACCCAGGATCCCCGGGAGGGTGCCACTACGCCCATACAGCGTTAGTCTGGGTTGTGCGGGTCTCTGGAGGAGGTTGCCGACGATCGTCTGGGGTTTTGACTGGTTTATGAAGCGAGGGGCATAATATGCAACCCTGTCAGCCTGCTCCGTACATGCATCGGGTCGCACACTTGCGGGGTAAACTGATGGCTCGAGATGTCATGAAGTCATTCAATCCGGGTCATCTGCATAGCGTACCCCCGGATTGTCGCATTGTTGTCCTCATGGGGATGCATCCAATAAGCGTGAAGTCTGCTTTCTGGGTCCCAGCAACTTCAATGTGTTCTGCATATTTTAGGCCGCTTTACTTTTCTCTGCTTTTATGTTTTGTGGGGAGAGCTCATGCATCGGGCTCTATCTTCCCCGCCCGTGGCCGAGGATTCAGGGTCAATCTATCCCTATGGAGTCTTTTCCCCCAGGACAAAGGAATGGCTGGATTCCACCGGTCCAGAACCGATAATCGTCAGGGTGCCACAGAAACCGTGATACACAAAAATACCCTGGTATAGGAGGCCCCCGGCACCAACCTAATCTCCTGGCTTGTCCCACGACATTCATTATTGCCACGGATTCACGAATCATCTAGCCATCCGAGCCTCCGATCTTTCTCCCTGCATCATTCGATGACTAGTTACGAGATTGTTGCAGCTCCGAAATTGGGCGCTGTTGACGTATGTGGTATAATGAGCAAACACTGTCCATCAGCCCCGCTACCCCACTATGGTCTCACATCACACTTAAGCGGGCCCCGGACGGAAAGGAACCCTGCAAGGAGGTCGTTGTGCACATGTGGACCATTGGAATAAAGAGGGGACTGGCTCGGGACAGAAATGGAAGCCCCCCGACCTGATTGAATCCCCGCAATGTGGGCTGTCTAGGTTCCCCCTCCGCGCGGGCGCGAACTGGATAAACCGGCGCACATCTACTCCGTATGTCATCCTTCATCTATAGCAGAGACGGATGTTGGTCTAGAATCGTTGGGATATGGCCGCATTCCTTACCGTAGATATTCCCTACAAACTCAACACTTTGAATCATACTTTACAATTCTCTCTTTGGACAGTCTAGTTAATTAACGAGAGGTATCACCGGGTGTAAATGTTATACAGAATTTGGGTTGAAATCGCGAGAAACCCAGCATGAGGCATCACGTGCGGTGCGCCGAGTAAAGAGAAATCCATTTACGCCGGCGCGCTATCCAGCGGGGAACTGGCAGTAGCCGCAGCACCCTTTTGCTGGCGCAGCTTCTCCTCAAATCGGGCAAATTCGTGCATCGAGACCACCTCTTCCTCATCCATGACCTGCTCAACACCCTTGACCTCTTCAATCTGTTCAATCATATATTAGCGCCCTGCCATAGGGAACAAAGCGGGTGGCAACTCACATAGTGCATCAACATCGACTCAATACCATTCTTGAGAGTCACCGTGCTGGAGTCACAGGTACGGCAAGCACCACGCAGCTTCAGCATGACGATACCATCCTCGAATCCCCTCAACTCGATATCTCCACCGTCCTCTTGAATAGCCGGACGAATGCGCGTCTCCAGAAGCTCCTTGATCATGCCGACCACCTCGTCATCATCCTCGTTGTAGACGAGCGAGTCTTCGCCACCACCCTCGGCGCCCTCAGCCGAGGAACCCTCCACGACGGAGACGATGGTCTCACCTGACGTCACGGCCTGCGTGATGAGGCTGAACACCTCGGGCTTGATGTGCGCCCAGTTCGTGTCGTTAGCCTTGGTCACGGTGATGAAGTCGGGTCCGTAGAAGACCGATGTGACGCCCTCGCAGTCGAGCAGCTTGGCGGCGAGAGGAGAAGGGTATGGTGGTGCGAGGGTTTGGCGGGGAGAGAGGTATTCGAGGAAGGAGGTCGGGAAGTCCTCAGGGAGGACGCGGTAGTTGGGGATAAATTTCAAAGCCTAGGAGATGATTAGAATCTCGACTAAGAATTTGCAGGGTATAACCACTTACATCGGGGTTGGGGGTGTTCTCGGTCTGGATGAAGATCGTGCGCTTGCTAGACGGCGACCCGACGGCGCCGCTCCGGGCCATGGGTTGTTGGTAAGGTCGTGCTGTCGGTCGGCGGCGAGTCTCTGAGGCTGTGATCGTAGGAAGACGAGCGGCGCTGGCCACAGTCCTAGAGGGCGCGAAAGTCGCAGGCCTCACAGTTCGGCCGCAGGACTCGGACACAAGTGGCACCCGGGTACCACGCAGGGCACGGCGGAGCATCATTGTAGATGTAGAGTTCACAGACATTTCTGAAAATTGAGTATCAGAGTATGAAATGCGGAATTCAATGTGTAGAGATATGTTTGTGAAAGTTGAAGGTGGCGGCGGACCCGAACTCTGACGCAATTCGACGGTCACGTGATGGGGAATAATGGAGCCTGACAAATGCAGACCGGTAAGCAGCCAATCAGAGCAGAGACGTTTCAGATTTATGTGCCGAGACTCGGAAGCTATTGAAATGGCATAGTTATGATTTAGAAGTCAGAATCTATAGTGGTCTCCATTGGATCAAAGGATCAACCTGTTCCATGGGTGCCGAACACTTCAACCGTTGAATCGAGAACTTCATCAACTGGCTCGCTCCATGGGTAGCCACGCACAAACACAAGTGGCGGGGAATTGAGCAACCATACCATGATTTAGTGTTTTTTCCCATCAAAATCACGGAGCCATACCTCGCAGCCCTTCTCTGTAAACATTTTATTATATTGCAGGAACTGGAAGTCTTTGTTTCGCTTGCCAAGAAAGCTGAGCTTAGAGCCATAACAGCGTTATCAAGGACTGGATATTCCCAATGATCATAGGAAACGTATCTTATAGGTACATGACATGCCGATTCTCATCACGAACCAGCGTGTTAGACGCAAGTACTCGATAGAATTCGCAACGAACTGAGTCCCCACATTAGGATTGACATCAAACCGAGCAAAATCGGAATCCACTTTAGTGAACTAGATGCATCACCCGCTTTGATAGCTTATCTCCTCTCGCCACTGAACCAGGACCCTGTTGAGTTGTGGATAAAAACGCATTGCCTCTCATATCCGGTACAGATGTCGCCCTTCCCAAGACACCACACTCGGGCTTGGTCTCATCGCACTAGACAAGGGTCAAAGGTCAGTGCAGTAGGTGGCCAGCTAATACGGTACGCCATTCACCTTGAAGTAAGTGATAAGGGCTAAAGGCTGTTGGGTCAGCACCCCAGGGGCTCATCAAGCAGCAAGATACAGATAATGCTTCATTGACCCGAACTGGCCGAGACTGGAGAGTCTGCGGGAGTACCAAAACGTCAACACATGGCAAATGTAACAGATGTAGCAGTTGTACAACAGTCGGGACGATCAAAGGTCCGTCACGTGCACTCACGGCAAAATGTTTTTTCTGGTAGACTTTTGATGCCTGAGGCTTCAATATCCGGGCTCTTCTATTTTTGCTTTGTTGCTCGATTAAGACTTTGCTGCAGGGCTGAACACTTCACTTTCTCAAACCTAGAGCATTGACTCAACGGGTGTGATGGATGTGGCTTGAACCACAAAGGCCCTGTCTATCTAGAAAAAATGGCCGTCTCCTGATCTTTTTGGCTGATGTAGGCGTTGCCTGCTAATATCCTTGACTGATGTAGGCGTTGCCTGGCGTAGCCCATGGCCTTGTAAAGTTGTAAATCAGGCTACGGCCTAGCCAAAAAGGTAAGCGGCTATTTCCGCCCGTATATGTGGGGCGAATGCTGGCGTTATGTATGGCTGTGGGCTTATCGATAAGATTGGAAGTATATCAGGCGAGTAAATTAAAAAGCATACAGAATCATGCTAGAAGGCAGAGCTATTGATTTATTTTACCTTTTTATCACATGGCGCGCGTCTGCCTGGGTCGCGTCTGCCTGGGTCACGTCTGCCTGGGTCACGTCTGGTATCGAGCACGTGAACGCGTTCGTTGTTTATTCAAGAGCACTTTCGTAGAATCTTTTTTTTCCCCTCTTCACCCACCCTTTCGCACGCTTTTTCGCCTGCCCCTTTCTGTCTTCACTAGTTTTCAGATTTTTTCAATTAGATTGAATTATTTTCATCATCTTCAACATGCCTGATAGCAAGAAGCCATTCAAGAAGCCCTTCATCGTAAGTATTCTCCGCTCCTACATTGCCTTGTCCCTCAGCTCGCTGCGAGAAGGAGTGACATCATGCTTCGTGATGGCGGCTCTGCTCTGGCTCTCGGGGTGTTGCAAGCTCACCTCATGATTTGTGCTGGCTGCTCGGCCTGCTTTGGCCCTCGAGGCGTTGCAAGCTTACCTCATGATTTATGCTGGCTGCCCTGCTCTGGCCCTCGTTGCGTTGCGAGATGGAGTGACACCATGCTTCATGATGGCTGCTTCAGCATTACGCTGCCCGATACTCATCACTGTTGATCAATGACAATAAGCTAATATCTTATAGCCCAAATGCGCTACCTGCAAGGCTTCGCATCGGACCTCCGACTGCCCCTTCGACGCCTCCGTCCGCGCTGCTCTCGCTGGCTATAAACAGCGGGACCAGGAGGCCAAGGCCGAAAAGGAGAAGGAGGGCAAGCGCCCCCGCGAGGAGGAGAAGAAGGAGGAGAAGACCAAGAAGCCGCGCCGTGAGTCCATGTCATGAGGATGATCCAAGCATACGCTAATAGGTGACTAGCCGAGCACAAGACCCCGGCTGAAGTGACCACCGAGGCGGAGTGCCTCGAGGCGGAGAACCGCCTCACCAACAAGGCCGACGAAGACCAGAAGCGGGTGGACCGCTACCGCGACCTCGTGCGGCAGTACGCCGCGCGACGGGCCGAGATCGCCGCGGCCAAGGATGCCATGGTGGTGGATTCCACTGAGAAGCTGCGTAAGTTATTCTTCATCTCGTATCCGCTTTGTCGAAGGAATACTAATAGTTTAATAGCCCAGCCCCAGCCCCAGCCCCAGCCCCAGGAGAAGGAGAAGGCCGACCCCCTCGCCGGTGACTTCCATATCACTGTGTAAATGCTCATAGAGCATTCAGGCTGTATCCAATTTCTTTTTTTTTAATTTTTGTATTTCTAATTCCTCCATTTTGGAGAACTGTCCACCGAACTGATTCTTTCTTCTTCTGAAATTCTTCATTGTTTCCAACCTTCAACGTAGTATGTGCGAAATGCACGTCGTCGACAATCTTGTCTTGAAACCCTCGATAGCTGCCTGCGTGGCAGCCCTGGTAGCAACTGACTGCGAGCAGTTTGATCATGTCAAAGTAAGCGACAAAATCTTGTACTGAGGCAGAACGGGTCAAAGCTTTGAAGTGCAAGTGCGGGTGCAGTTGCATACCCTCCATATCAATCGACATGGTGTAGGTCCAATGGCCTCTTGGAAGTCAATTCTGACTGTCAAGGCCATTTTCGGAGCTTCGTGGCATCCAATTGAATATCTAACTGTCACGATACTGCCATTAAGCATGCCAATTCGTAGTATGAGCAGATTTCTATTGGGGGGGGGGGACACGTGCCCAGTTTTCTCGTAGTTGCCAAACTGGGTTGCTCGCAACCTCCCACCAGCATCGATCACAATATATACGTCAGGCTACATCGTCACCCGTATTCACGATGCCACGCGTGTCCGTTTATAACAGGAAGGGCAAGCAGATCAACCACTCCACCCATTCGATCACTCACTACTTCGGGGCCCAGCGCACCGAGGAGAGTAGTGACGAAGACGCCAGCAGCATTCATCCCAATGTTCCCCATGCCTCCAATGGACCACAATCCAAGAAGAGGCGTATCAGTGATGACCAAAACCCGCAGACTTTAGGTCCCGGTGTGATGGAAAACACTGAGGTTGTCGATAGGTCGGGTGCTAACCCACAGACCATTGACACTAATACTGGGGACGTCAGCTTGTCGGAGACATTGGCAAGCAATTCGCAAGCCCTTGCCCTTGTCGATGACAACGTTGGCGAGATAGAAGGAACCGTCGATGGTCGGTGTGGAACGCCAGAGGGTTCCACACGCGCTGACGATTCCGGTATCTACATGGACGACAGCAATGACGAGGATTGCTTCGACAGTGTTTATCACTGTAATCCTGAGGATGAATATCTCGAGGCTGAGATCCAAGCATTGGAGGAAGATGACGAATTCGTTGCTTCGATTGTGATTAACGATACCGAAGACAAGGACGATGACGATGATGCTTCGGTTGTGATCCCCAACACCGAAGACGAAGACGATGACGATGATGCTTCGGTCGTGATCCCCGACACCGAAGACGATGACGATGACGATAATGCCTCTATCCCTCAGGATGGCAAAGCCCGAGTGGAAAAGGCGATGCGACTGAGTATTAAGATGCTCAAGGAGGCCGCAGAGAACATGGATCTCGATGATCTCTCCGGTAGGACTCCAATGACCCGATCACTCGCTTTCTTGCTACGCAAGAACGATATAGATCACTTTCTCGGCCTTTACCTCCCCGGATTCCCGCGAGAGGTCCTGGTACTATTCGAAAAGCCTACCTGGTCGTTCGATGACCTCTGTGAACTACCGCTTAGCGAGGTCGAGGGTAAGACCGGCATATATCTAATCGTTGCTCGCTGCGTTAAAGGGGCATTAGTAGGATATATCGGGTCAGCTTCTAACAAATTCGGCATCGCTGGTCGATATAAGACCCATAAGAGCGCAGCGAAGGGCGATAAAATGCCTAACAGCCTCTTATACTCTTTCCTCCGCCAGGGTAACGTTAAGTGGAGCTCTCGCGTGATTGCTTGCTTTGCTCCGCCTCTGCCAGATGCCCGATACGTCCTTCTTCTCGAGGGCATTATGGCAATTTGGTTCTCGACTCTCCTTCCGCCAAAGAGTGACTGTCAATTCTTCTCGCTAGCCGGCTCGCAGTTGAGTCGAGAGATTAGGGATGCTCTCGATATCCCCTCGGTTCCGCACTGGGAAGCCCTTAACAAAGCTTTTCAGCTTAACCAAGGAGCTCCTCGGCTCCTGCCAGGAACTCGTGTGTGTCCAAACTGCGGAATTGCGGAGAAGGACGTGGCTTCAAAGTTTGGTAGGTGGAAAAAAGCATGGAATGCAGCCCTACGCGGCCAATTCGTTTGCAGGACCTGTTGGCGCTATGCGTGGGAACATCAGGGCGAGGTCCGCGTTCCGCGAGAATCGAAACCAGCCTTAGTTCCGGTTAAGGATCGTGTTTGCGCGATGCCTCACTGCCCGTCCACATCAATGGCGTCGTATATCGCCCCGGAGGAATGGCATGTGGATATCCGCGGCAAGTACCTCTGCAGTGCCTGCTATCGCTATGCAGATAGACATCAGGGCGAGCTCCGCGTTCCGCGAGAACCGAAACCAGCCTTTGTCCCGATGGAGGATCGTGTTTGTGAGAATCCTAACTGCCGCGCCACAACATCGCCAGGAGGACACTGGTTTATCGGCAAGCAGGACTGGGATGAGCGGATCCGGCGTGGGTATATTTGCAGTAACTGCTATCAATATGCATCCAAACATCAGGGCGAGCTCCGCGTTCCATTACCGAAAGCAGCCTTTGTCCCGATTGAGGATCGCATTTGCGCGAATCCCAACTGCCGCGCCACATCATCAGGAAATTGGCAGATCGGCAAGGATTGTCCTGAATGGGATAAGCATATCCGCGGAGATTACCTCTGTAATGCGTGTGGAAACTATGCACGGAAGCATCAGGGCAAGCTCCGGCCTCCCCCCAAACCTCAGGCCATCGTTTGTGCCATTTGCCAGAAGCCGAAGACCCTCAAATATCGCGGGAAGTCGGTCTGTGAATCTTGCTATAGGCAGGAAAGAAAAAAAAAGTGAGCAACTAAATTGTGTTCAAGCTCACCTTTTTTATCAGATTGTTGATCACCATTACACACGCCATTATTGGGTGTTGTATCATTTATAATTCAGGCGTTGATCCTGAATTGGTATGTATATTTAACGGTATATGCTTGAATATGGTACAGTATATACTTACCACAGCGAATCGTCTGGGCCTCTTCGTGGCGCTGTTGACCAGTACCCTTCTGGGGGAAGCTAACACGGACAGATTAAGTGATCTCCGGCTCTCAGCCACATATGCAGTGCAGTCGCAACGAGGTTGGATTACGCTCTGCAGTGGAAACTATGAACCGGAGTTCGACTCGAGTGCTTTGAGGATGATCGGTCGGACCGCCTCGCTGGCACTCGCAGATGCAGTACCACAGTCATCACAAAAGCGACTGGATTCGGCGTCTTGGTCAAGGGAGCAGACCAAGTTCACGGGTATTTTGAGGCCGATCATGCGCGGGCGGATCCTTCGCCTCGGATTACCTTAGGGCCACGTTCTCGCCCTCAGGAGCAGTACCGTCTGCGAAGGGACTGAGAACGGGTGGTGTCCATCTTCAAGGTGAGATGAACCTACCCCTATGGCTGATAATATATAGGAGCGTGGAGGCGGAGGCGTGGAGATGGGTTTCGGAGGGGTTTGGTAAGCATATCAAACGGCTGCTGGGGTTCGGCGCTGACATAGATATAGGAAATTGTCTTTTCTTTGCTGGCCTGTTTGTGGTGGCCTTGTTCGACGTGAGGAGGAGAGGAGACAGGAGCCTGGCAAGATGGGAGAACGGCCGAGCGTCACTAGGGCAACCGGGGATGGTGTCGTCATGCTTTCGAGCGAGAGTTCCAGAAGAGTCCCGTCGGAACCCCCGTTGGGCTGCGTGACCGAACTCTGGGGCATCTAGGATCACCTCTCTATCGATACCGAAGTCAGCACAGTTTGGTGAAACGCCCCGACGAACTGGGAGCTCATATACACCGACAATCGAAGCCGCTGTCCCGAGAGATCCGCCATGCTAGCAGTCGGGGATTCCGATGCCTAGACATCATGTCTTTGCGGTGCTCGATCTTCTCCTCATATTGAGCCCTGATTTCACCGGCCATTGTCCAAGCGTGTGTCAGTGCTAGCGTCGATGGCTGCCAGACTAGGGAAGGATGGATGCGTCACATCATGGTCAACCACCATGGAAGCATTGGTCGGAAGTGCTGGCTTCCGTACGAAGCTATCGTTCCAAATGTGAAAGAACGGGCCCCCTCAACCTTCCTCACACCCTTACACATCTTGCCACTTCCCACACTCACTTTTGTTCACCAACGCTATGGCTCCCAAGACGCCTACTAGCGACATCCCGAAGAAGGGTACCCTCAACAAGACCCCCACCAAGGTCACCCCGAGCAATTTTCCGGCTTTTCCAAAGGCTACATCCAAGGTGTCCGTTCCCGACCTCTGCAAGACCGCCGAAAGCATCAGCTTCCTTTGGCTTGCGTTGCAGCACGAGCTAGAGGAAAACTCTAGTATTGCGAGTCCTCCCGCCGTTCTTGTTTACTCCCCGAAACGAAACTCCACATAAACTGTACTCGCTACTTTCAACGACTATGTCCTGCCGCAGTTGGAAAAGATACCGGTGCAGACATACTCATTCCCCGGGCTACAGTGGCTCTTTGAACGCCAGCTTGGCCACCACATAGCTCCGCCCCCCATCTCCGAGTGATTGTTACTGTATATAAACACTGCTTCTTAATGCTTATTCTTCTATATCAAGCCAGAGAATGTCACAGCTTGGCCCTAAGCACGGGACCAACACGTGACGGGCCCGTCATAGCTGGCGGATAGGATAGTTCAGAATATTATCTTTTTACGACCTCACGTCTTTCTTGCTACAGAGGATCTCTAGAAAGAACTTAAAACTATAGAGCATCTAGTTCATCACGAGAAGGTACAGGAAGTGTGATGGTCGCCAATTCCGAAAAATCAGAGTGCATTTTACCGAAAATAACTAAGCTGAGGAAGAAAAAGAAAGAGAAAAACAGACTGAGGGGCCCTGGTGTTTACAACACCAAGTGCAAACGCGACAATCACGTGACCTGATTATCTAACCTCCCTCGAGATCAACGTGAAAAAAAAAAATTCGAGACTCGGGAAAAAAAAGAGACATCATGAGGTATGTTCTCCAACCCTACACATGGTCACCCAGTTGTGATGCTGATAACTCTCGACATAGCTGCTCGCTCGCTTGCACACAGTCGCACAAGATCTACTGCGCCCCCAAGGCAGCTCCGTCGAACGGAACTCCCGCTAAAATACCTGCGCCCGCCGATACCAACCCGCCACTGCAGAATGGAGAAAACACTCCAGGAGTGGTAGGTCGCCCAGAGAGCAAGTGCGATCAGAGCTCTCCCACATCTATAGCCGCATCCCCAGAGCTCAAGGGGTTGCTCCTCCGCCACCCTCAGCTCCGCAGTCAGTTGTACGAGATATACCGCGGGACACAGGAAGACCAGTGGGTTGAATGGTACACGCCGCCAACACGGGGGCGCGGTCATGGTCGGGGAGGTAGGACTCCCACTCGCCGCAGTCGAGGTCCATGGACAGCCGAGAAAGGATTCAACCGTGGCGTGGGCAGGATACGGAAGTTTAGGCAGGATTGCGAAGAGGGAACGGAAACGGGCACTAACGCAGAGGCGTTTATGCAATTTCTGTTCCTGGTCAACGGCCAGCGGGACCAACCAGAACGGCCAGATAACTAGCGGTACGCGCCATAGTTGGGAGTACGGATTGGCGCAGGGGTTTGATCTTCGGACGGTGTCATTGCGGGACGATGAGACCAAGTACATATATGATTACACGTTACATTACGGCTTAGTGCAATGTCTTGACCGGCCTCAATTATGGGAACGACTCGGCGAACACGCGAGTATGGGATCATCCATAGCTGCGTATAGTCTGACATCTCGCACCCACAATTGGGTTCTACGCAACCGAGGCCCCGGTTTAATTTAGCGTACCCATTATCCAGCAAGCCTGTTGGGGCGGAGATCGAGTGCGCCCAGACTTCGAAGGACCAACGAGCGGCATGCAAAATCCGAAAAGAAATTGGACACTTTGGAAGCAGCGGTGGCCTCGCACGGGCTCGAGACTAGACGAGTCGAAAATAGTCATCCTCGACCACGGAGCAGAAAAGAAATTGTCATGTCGAGTCGGAGCACTGCCGGGCGGAGATGATCCTCTGCTTCTCCTAGAATAGGAGATTGGAGGAGGGTACGAGCTCAGTGACCGGTGACCTGCCTGCAGTGAAGAGGTGACCACTGGAAAGAGATTCTGCAGTAGCTGTCAAATGGGTCACGCGGTTTTGGCTGCATCATTGGAACTTTTGACGAGAGGGAATCACAATGAGGGGACGAAGCGAGTATCCTTCCGGGGCTTGCAGTGGCCAAGTAGAGCAGGGTATGTAGATCATACAGCGAAAGGGCCATGTGTCGACTTTTCAAGTTCAGCTCAGCTCCAGAATCAGCGAATGAGTACGTCGGAATCGGTAGGTAGATACGTCGACGGGCAAAAGATCTGGAGAACGGCAGCGTCGACTCCAATAAGAGTGCGACACTCAGCTCTCCAAAAAAAGAAAAGAAAAAAGAAAACATATCAATCGAAAACCCCAGAAATATCCATGACCCTTAAATACAAGTACATCCTTGGTATGGAATGGAATTGGAATTGGGTGATTTCACTGTTTTTCCGGTTCCCACTCTCCGTTCCACGGTTCTCTTGCGAGTCAAACGCCTTGGAGATCCGCTGGAGCTGCTGCTCCTCCCCCTCCGGTAAACCGTTCTAGCTTGGGGCTAACCTCCAATCTTTGGATGCTTCAGTGACTTCTTCACATTCCTTCTCCGGATGGCTGCCCCCTTTCGACGTTGATTTGTTCCGAGGCAACAATGGATGCGCTACAGTGCGGACTCAGACAGTCGCAATAACTACGATCTACTCGCACCTCGTCCTCTCGACACATTCGCCCAAGAGGCGTTCCTTCTCACCACCCCCCGCCATGACTTCACAACCCCGCCGCGACAGGGCCTTTAGCGACAGAGCTCAGGCCATGCCTGCAGGAGCGCCCTCACGCCCCGGGATGGGTGACCGCACTGCTTCCGCTCCCGCAGGGGACTTATACAAACTAGACAATGAGCGAAGACTGAGTTCGAGGACAAATGTCAATCACACGCTGGTCGAGGAAGACGAGAGTATCTTCGGAATGTCGGCGAGCACCGGTGCTTTGGGACGGTCTGGCCCCCGACAATGTGACGAGGTACGTCCAGGAGATCCCTGGAAAGTCTTATGCAGACGAGATCCGGGGGAAGTGCACGAATGGACCATCTGATTACTAACTGCAGTTCCTTTGTGACTCTGCAGGAACCGTCCAAGACCAACTTGTCCGAAGTGACCATTGCCGTGGTTGGCGAAAAGGATGCGGGGAAGACCAGCTTTATCAAAAATGCGCTGGACATGAAGAGCCCGCCCTCTTCCTCCTCGACCAGGAAAAAGATGTCATTGGACGGAGCAGTCTACATGGTGCGTCTGCTGGAGGTTGATCTGAAGCAGGTCGCGATAGATCGGGACCGCAGGATTAGCTGGCCTCGCGTAGGCGAAGATTACTCGGTGCCAACCGTCGATGGAGCTCTACTCTTGTATGACTCGTCTAAACCGAATAAGCTTTCCGAAACGACAGAAATGCTCGGTATGTTTTGACCAGGATGGAAATTGCCTCGAAGTTGCCTTCGTGAATGCCTCGTCTCGCGCACATGGAATTAAGATGCGCATATGCAATTGAGACCATCTGCTGACATCCGGACTTCTTTAGATGCCCTGGATGTATCACCACTACCATTTCTGTTGGTTGCCTGCAAATGTGACCTTCGCATGGAGGACAGCGAACTCAACGCGATGCACAAACAACACGAGCTCTACCGAACCTCGCCCGAGTTGCCGCGATCTCAGCAGATGTGTATTGCTCTGGTGCTGCGAAGTGTAATTTCTAATCGAGGTACGTATTTTTCTTCCCTTTCATGACTTGTGATCCGTCTTTTCTCTTTTCTTTTTTCGATCATCCCCTCTTCATACGGCGATGCAGCTGGTGTGTGGGTTGTGTGAACCTTTGACCCCTGTGGGCGGGCCAAGTGGGTCGCGGTCTTCGCTACCCTTTGACTCTGTCGGAGCCCACCGATCGACAGCCCCAGGAGAACAAGAGGAGACTTAGCATTTCCATGGCATCCAGAGCTAATGTCTTTTGATTTGTCTAGACTTCTCCTCTGATACTCTTCCTTCCCCTCCCCCTCCCCCTCCCCCGCGGACGACGACAAAGGTTTTTCAACCCGTCCCTGCCCACGACTGGCACCACGTCCGTGCCAATTCGGAAACCCCCTCCTTGACCGGAGCCGCTGGCGGCTTAAAAACGTCGGGTCAAGATCGAGGTGTTGATCTGAACAGGGGTCGCGGGCAGACGGTGTCCACCGACCGGAGCTATCCCTCCACTCTGGCGCAACAGCATGCTTCAAGTTCTTCTCGAAATGCCAGAGGCAATACCCAACCGGTACGACCGCAAACTCCTCCGCCTGGGGCACTCTTGAACGCGCATCGACCGTCTGCGCAGGGGGAAGCCAACTCCCCAATTCAGGAACACGAACACCAACGGAGACTGCAAAGCACCTGGCGAAATAGTGGGGGCTCGGACACCTTCAACAGCTTTCTACACATGGACGAAGAAATGGAGGACGGACAGACGATGAGTCCAGACGCCGTCGTGCGTCCCAAGCCGAGCAGCGAAAGCAACTCCAGTGCCGAGACGGGCATGACCTTCGATGAACTCGTGGATCGCCTGGTCGCTTTGCCTATGTCGAAGCAGGACTCGAAATTTTGCTCCATCTTCCTCTGTCTATACCGCAAATTCGCGGCCCCCTCGACTCTTCTCAATGCCTTGATCAGTCGCTTCGACAAAAACGAATCCAGTAATTCAGATCAATTGGCCCGCATGGCAGATCAGCTGCGACTGCTCAACGTGATTGCCCTATGGGCCTCTGACTATCCAGGCGACTTCGCATACCCCAAAACTCGCAAACGGATCAACGATTTCGTGACCACCCTCGAAAAGAGCCATTTCTACATGTTTGCTGCCAAGGAGATTGGATCATATCTTGACTCCAATGCGGAAGACGACGATGCCGGCTGGGCATTCCAGGACGGTGATGTCGACGACGCTAGTCTCACGGAGACTTTCTTTGACAACTCTGGGCGGAGCTCCCCGGCGCCTTTCCTGACTGGAGTATACGATGATGATGACGAAGAGGAAGAGGATCCCATCTACAGCATGAATGCCTTGGACCTCAGTGACGGACCACACGAGTCGACATCCCGCCTCTCGGGGACGTTGTCTATCTCTTCCAATGCCGATAAACCCTCTAGCACCCTCAACCAATCCTTTACCATACTGAGCGTGGAGGCTGCACAGAAAGAGGCCTTGCGCCTTGAACTTTCTGGCAAGACTTCTTTGACTAAGGTCCAATGGCGACATTTTATGGAGACCCCCGAAGAGGAGTTTGCCCGAGAGCTCACACGTATTGACTGGATCATGTACAACTCGTTCCGGCCCCGTGATCTCGTTCGCCACGTGAGCATCTCCGGTGTGGACAAAGACAAGATCCCAAGTCTGCGAAATGTCAACCGCATGATTAAACAGTTTAACCACCTGGCCTTCTTTGTGGCAAGTATGATTCTTCTCCGAGACAAACCTAAGCACCGAGCAAGATGCTTGGAGAAATTCATGGGCATCGCAGTGGTAAGTCTTGTTCACATTCTCCCTATGAAAGGCCAATAAGTTAACGTATTCTCTAGAAACTTCGACGCCAGAACAACTATAACGGGTTGGGTGCCGTGATTGCCGCCATCAATGGAACTCCTGTCCACCGATTGACGCAGACTCGAGAGTTGATCCCCGTGCAGACCCAAAAGGAGTTCATGCGGCTCGTCATCTTGATGAGTACCCAGCGGAGTCATTTTGCTTACCGCCTCGCTTGGGAGAACTCGTTCTCCGAGCGCATCCCATTCCTTCCCCTGCACCGTCGAGACCTAGTGTCAGCGGAAGAGGGCAACAGGACCTTTGTCGGCGAAAACAAGTCACGGATTAACTGGAAAAAGTTTGAAGTTATGGGTGAAGTGGTTCTTGGTATCCAACGGAGCCAGAGATCACCGCACCCTCAAGCCCAGAAATTCGACGATGTGGAACGCCTGATCTTGGATTGCAAGCTCTCCGGTGATGAAGAGGTAAGCTGATCTTGTTAATGTATTCTGAGACCGAATAACTGACATTGCACAGGACTTATATGCCCGCAGCTTACAGGTCGAGCCGTCCACAGGCGGCGAAACGGGACGCAAGAAGTTCGGTTGGCTGCGCGCATAGGCTTCTCACCCTATTTTCCGACAGAAAAAGCGCAATATCATCCTTTGAAACTCCATAAATCATCTACGCACCATTCCTGTCTTCCTTTCGCTCCCCATCTCACGTCGCTACGCCTTCTATGATTGATACATATTGCCTGGATTTCCTTCACAGTTGGATAAGCTCCACATGAAAGGTATGATGCTTGTTCGAGCCGCGATACGACCAGGGCTCATCTACGATATCTCTGTACATAGGAGTGCGCCGTTGTGGTAGTGATGATCGCCGCGGTGCGGATGACAATCTCTACCTTTGGTACATATTACATGCATTTTCATACTACAGTATCTTGTAAAGTAAGGCATATACAAATTCTAGAAAATATCCATAGCATCAATCCGTACCTGTGAAATCAGCAACGACTCTGCAACCAATGCGTCACGTGATGTCCAGTCCTATCCTCCGCTCCGCCAAGCCCGATGAAATTCAAGACCAACAAGTCCCATCCCAAACATCCAAAGCAAAATGGCAAACCACCTCACCAACCAAGCGCGCTCCACCTACAGGGCCCTACTGCGCGAAATCCCCAACCGCCGCCTCTCCGCCCCGACCTCACTCCACCAACGCCTCCGCGCCATCTTCCGCTCCGAACAAGAACCCTCGACATCAGACTCCATAGCACTGCCATTCTCCACGCCCAAAACCAACGAGGAACTCGCCATTCGCATCCAGGAAGCCGAGCAGTTGGCGCAGTATGCCCGTGCCCAGCGCACCTATTCGGCTTTGGTGGAGCGGTATAACCCCGGCATGAGCCTTGACGAGGAGGAGAAGATCAGATTGACGGCTAGACGGGTTGGCATGGAGTTGCCGAAGCTTTATACCCCGGATGGAAAGACTGGGAAGAAGTAATGGAATCCGGTTCGTCATGGATCATATCAAGTGGTGCATTCGACTGTGACTGTTTTCAGCCATGCTGGTTCGGGCTGGTCTGATACTGGACTCTGTGAGATCGGGCCTTGAGGTCGCGCATTGGAGGAGGCGTTTCTGTGATTATGGGCTGTATATTACTTCTTTTGTTCCTGTATAAATATGATAGATGCATTGTGAACATGTTTGGTCCTCTATTCTATTGTCTGATGTGATTGCTATGTAGCATCGGTGTATCTGTTTGCGAGTCGTCCAATATGTGCTCGGGTATCATGGGTAGCATTCGTGGTAGTTTCCAAGATACCAACTGTGAAGCTCTTAATGGCAGGGCTTTATATGAAGCTGCTGAGCAGCGTGACTTGTGTTGCGGGACCAAAGGTTAAACCCGCACATCTGGACGGAGAATGGCCGTCGACAGCTGGGGATGATCTCCGGCGATAGTCCGGAGCTGAAAGAGTAGAACGTGGCGAGCATGTTAAGCAGATAGCCCATCGAGTCGACATTCAGCTGTTGGTCAACTGAGTGTGCTCCATTTGTCTCATCAGAGTCGAGCTTATCTCTTCATCTTCCATGCAAACGCTAACTTCGATAGCAGTCTTGGGTCGATTGCGGTTCAGACCGTCTAGAAGAGTACAGGCCTTGCAGACACGCTGACTTGAGATATAGCCGCAGCGTTCACAGTGGCCCATGGTCTGTTTCTTGATCGGCTTGGGGGTTTTCGAGTTGCCAGGTTTGGGTTGCTGTACTGGGAGTTGAATCGCGGTCTCCCGCGATTCCGCAACCTCGTTCTCAGCTAGCTGTGTCTCCATCGCGGCCATTTCACCTCCACTGGTTCGACCATTTTGGCTGCCACAGCCACCTGCCGACTCTTCTTCTGCATTTGAACGAGATGTCTTGCCATTTGTGTCGTCTCCCTGCGGCACAAGGACAGCCATGTCCTCGCCGCTCTTGACGATATCCAGAATCGAGCTGGGACGTATCTTCTCGAGGTCTTTGATCAGGGTACGAGCGCTGCCGCGGAATGCCTCGGGCGAGTAGATACACTCGGTGCTGAAGTAGTCGAGTTGGCGGTGATGCGCATAGAGCACAATTTCCTTTTCGTAAGCGTACTTGAGCGGTTTACTGCGCTTGATGTCCGAAGCACCGGATGCAGTCACGATACTAGTGCCACGAGACAGTCGAGGCAAGTCACCGCGCAGCAGATTCATCATGACCGTCTCAGCGACATCATCAGCATTGTGCCCAGTGACAACGTGCTTGATATTCAAGCGCGCCGCACCCCGATCAAGCGCCTGTCGCCGGAACACACCGCAGTAGGTACAGTTGCCCTTCTTGCCTATCTGCTCAACGACCTGATCCATCGTCCAGCCATAAAGCTCGCCATATCCCACAATCATCAGCGGCATGTCGTATTGCTCCGCGTTACGCTTGACGGTCTCCAGACTGTCATCGCGGTATCCGCGAATACCCTCATCGATCGAAAGCAGACACAGATCCAGCCCGTATCCATATCGTTCGTTCAGAGTTTTCAATACAGCCGCGAGAACTGTGCTGTCTTTGCCGCCGCTGGCGCCGATGGCCACGCGCTCGCCGGGGTAGAAGAGGTTGGAAGTCGTGATGGTTTCGTGGACTTCTGTTTCGAAAATTTCGAGAAAACATGCGCGGCACAGCTTGTGGCGGTTTTTTGGTCGAATAATTACCGCCCGGGCCTCCTTGCAGTTGAAACACGCTGTTGGGGCCATAGTGGACTGAACTGTTGGTGGTTGAAGTTTCATGCGGAGGGGCAAAAAAAAAGAAATTTGTTTCCCCGCGCCAAGACCAACTGGTGAGTCGATCAACGCTCTCATTGGGATAAACAGCCGGGTAATAATAAGTAGAGCATCCTCGGCTTCCCACGTTAACGTGATTAATCATTTAGCTCATCTCCTCATCAAGAGTACCATGACTTGGGATATCACAACCGCTAGCGACAAATGGCTAATCGATCTTTGTCAGGCAGAGAAGGAAGAGGGCATGATCCGGGGGGAAGTGTATGGAGACCGGGTCATCAAGATCTCCCAGCAAATCGCCGTAAAGTGTGGCTATGGGGTAACAGTCTTCGAAGCAGCCACACAAGGCTTCGCATACCGCAAAGCTGATCCACGCGTCTACCGCTTTATTGAATCGAATGAGTCGTCACCCCCTAAAGGGTACCTCTCATGGAATACATCCCCGGCCGGAAGTTCTTAGACGTGGATCTCAAAGCCCACCCAGACATTGTGCCCCGCCTAGCCAACATAATCCTACACAATCCAAGGAGACAAAAGGCCCGGCCTAATTGGTGGCGGCAAACCACAGGGTTATATATGGGGAGATTATGGCGCAAACAGGGAATTCTACTCAATCGAAGAATTGAATGCCTATATGAATAAGCGCCTAGCGATACGCAACGACTCCATCGACCTAACACCCATCCTCTTGTGTTATGCCATCTGGATCTTTGTCGAAGAAACATGATCCTGAAGGAGCACGGTTTCTCTCTTTGCTTTTTTGATTGGGGCTTTGCCGGCCTCTATCCCCGCTACTTCGAGTTCGCAATGGTTCCGTGTGTGGGTGTGATTCCATATGATGCATCCTTCGAGCCACTATGCATGCAAGAATTAGAGAAAGTCATGGATTTCACCGATGCAGAGAGGCAACTGATTAAGCTGATTCGCTGTGTTTGCGACTGCAGATCTGGGATGGACATTGTAAGAGACTTTACCCCTTACTACCTGCTCTGTCTTGGCTAATCGGGTGATATAGTGGTGAAGTGACTCCGTTCGATCTTGACGCGTTCCTCAGAGGGACTCAGGGAGTGAGCCTGAAGAAATCGATGCAGGTCCAGGTCATATACGCGCAGCAGAGGGGCCTGTAAAGACAGACTTGTCGTCCTCGACTTTTAGTTGAGGCCTATGCCACCAGGCATAGCAATAAAAATCCGTATTCGGGCAATTTAGAGCCTTCAAAACTGAGAAGTCAGTCAGGTTCTGGTCTGTAAACCAGTAAGAAAGGGAATTGATATTGTGTTTTTAATCAAATTCTAAGCGTTTTCAAGGGGGTAGTTACATCCTTTCCTTGAGACCAATTTTCCACGAAGAAGATATACAAACAGCTTCATCACTACCTGATGGCATATGAGAGGAACAGAAAGAAATTTGATGTCAAACTGCATTAGCTTCGAACTGTAGGGCATGACCCCAGAGACCTTCTCAGTGCCGGTAAATGGAATTGATGGACACACGAATCGTTTTTACAGCCTTTTTTTGGAGCTTGATAGTCAGAAGAATACCAACTGTCCATAAGCTCTCGGGTTCAATATTTTTTCTACTCCATAAACTAGCTAAATAGTTAGTGACCGCTATCAGTAGATTGGAGACCCACATCAACAATGCACGTGATGGGACATTGCCATCGTATCTTGAGACAAGGGCGTTGTTAATTGAACTGATTAAAGAGATTGTACCTTCGCGTTATCCTGCAATTCAATTGGTCTCCTAAAGGCCCTAATCAACCCACTGGTGGAACGTGAGGGCTAGGCAGAAGCTTGGAAAGGACAAGCTTCATCAAACCCCGGCGGAGCTCCGCGACTGGACATAAGTAAGCGAGGCACGGCGATCGTCATCTCCGGCTCAATCCTAATGGTGAGCCATGCCGATGGAAATTGGCAGTGGAGATGCGGATGGAACAAACGTCGCATTCTTGTTAGTGTTGACACGTTGCGCACCCATCAATCTCCCCCATAAACATCCGCGCACCCGCGATGCGCATCAGGGCAGCACCGAGGCCCTCGCCCCACTGATAACAACCTCCGCAAAGGAGGGTAACCCCGTGCGGCTGGGCAAGCTTGGGGATAGCGTTAGGGGAGATGGCGTTCACGGCATGATTAGGCATTATTATGCAATGCTCAATTGCACGGGCAACGCATATAAATAGACTGCTGATCCCTCCCTCTAGAATATTCAGTGCTTCCATTTCAAGTGCTGAAAGAAGCCATAGACCAGTCAAGATGCACGTCTACACTGGGTTGCTCTGCACCCTGGCCGCCCCTGCGCTAGGCATCGTCTGGGAGAGCCTGGGGGGAGTCCCTAGGACCTGGTCACTTGCTGATGAGCCTTCTCCTGATTCGACAATGGCTCTTTCCATTGCCCTAAGCCGGCAGAATCTCGATCAGCTAGAGAGCAAAGTGACCAAGCTATCAACTCCCGGCCAGACCGAGTACGGCCAATGGCTGGAGAAGACAGACATCGACACGGAGTTCCCTGTCGTTGATGATGCCCCTGTCATGGAATGGCTGAAGAATGCAGGCATTTCCAACATTGCTCGTGATGGTGCCCTGTTGAAGTTCACTGGCAGCGTGGAGACAGTCAACAAACTGCTCGACACGGATTTCGCCTATTATCACAATGAGGGTTCAACGAAGTTGCGTACCACCGAGTACTCTATTCCCGACAGCCTGACAGACTACATCGATCTGATCTCGCCCACTGTTTACTTTGGTAAAACCCGCAGCGCTGCTCCTGCGCCCTCGCGGTCTCAGCGAGAAGCTCGCAAGGTTTCCTCTGTCGATGCCTCGCCTGCATGCTCGACAGCTATTACCCCATCGTGTCTGAAGGAAATGTACAACGTCGGTGATTATACCCCGACGCCCGAGTCCGGCAGCCGTATCGGCTTTGGAAGTTTCCTCAACCAATCTGCTATCTACTCGGACCTGACGAAATATGAAGCTCTCTTCGATATTCCTAGCCAGAGCTTCACTGTCGAGCTCCTCAACGGCGGTGTCAACAACCAGTCGGCCAGTACGGCTGATATCGGCGAGGCAAACCTGGATGTGCAGTTGATCGTTGCTGTTTCCCATCCTCTGCCAGTCCATGAATTCATCACCGGTGGTGTTGCGTATGAGCCAAGTTCCATTTTCCATTTGACAACCTGCTGATTCCTTCTAGTCCCTTCATCCCCGATGCTGATGAGCCAACTGCATCTGATGCCGAAAACGAGCCGTACCTAATCTACTACGAGTACCTGCTTTCGAAGACCAATTCCGAGCTGCCTCAAGTCATTTCCAACTCTTATGGCGATGATGAACAGGTAAGATCTCCTGGATGTTGGGTGTTTCTGATTGATAACTCACACTATATTAGACGGTCCCTGAGAAGTACGCCAAGCGTGTCTGCAACCTGATCGGTCTCAACACCCTCCGCGGTCTGACCATCATCCACTCCTCCGGCGACGAAGGTAAAACATCAACATTTAAGCCACACGAATATACCATCTAACATATTACAGGAGTCGGTTCCGCCTGCCAGGCTAGCGATGGCGTGACTCCCCAATTCAACCCTATTTTCCCGGCCACCTGCCCCTACGTCACCGCCGTTGGGGGGACGTCGGCCGTGAGCCCCGAAGCTGCCTGGAATGCCTCCTCCGGTGGCTTCTCTTACTACTTTCCTCGCGCATGGTACCAGGACTCTGCGATTGAGGAATACATGGGCCACGTCAGTACCGAGACCCAGGAGTACTACTCGCAGTATACCGACTTTGAAGGTCGTGGATTCCCCGATGTCTCCGCCCACAGCTTATACCCGGAGTAAGTATCCCAATGCCCGGGCCATTGCAAGCGTGCAATGCTAATACTCTGCAGTTACGAGGTGATCTACGCTGGTCAGAAAGCCCGTTCAGGAGGTACATCTGCTGCCGCACCCACCTTTGCCGGCATCATTGGTCTATTGAACGATGCCCGTCTGCGTGCCGGCAAGCCTACCCTGGGTTTCCTGAACCCCTTCTTGTACTCGCGTGGATACAAAGCGCTGAATGATATTACCGGTGGCAGCTCCTACGGTTGTGGTGGAATTGATCCCCAGAGCAATGCGGAGGTCCCTGGCGCCTTGGTTATTCCCGGCGCGCACTGGAATGCTACTGAGGGCTGGGATCCAGTTACTGGACTGGGTACTCCCGACTTCCAAAAGTTGAAGGACTTGGTCTTGTCTTTCTAGATGGGGAGAATTCATACTTTTGACCATCCCCGAGGTTGTATATACGGATAATTCATTCCGCGCTTTCTATGTCTTCCAATTTCACCATTTACCATCTCAGCTATGTGCTTGGCGCTTGAAAAAGCACAGAATATTCTTTTGGAAATCCAATTCTCTCAATCCCAACCAAATAATCCCGTACCCTTATCCTTGAAGATACACCAAGATCCGAATACAGATGAAGGGGCTACATCACATCCATCCACAACCAACTCAATTGAACCAGGCTCAGATACCACCGTGCCACCAACACCCCAGCCAGATACAGCAGTTTCTGTGGAAACAAAAGCAGCCACTTAGATCCTCACTACTGTTAGATGTTCTTCGAGGCCCACAGCTCTGGTAGTCGACGACGACGCCATCAATCTCCTTATGGAGATCTACTGTCGCAAACGAGGACTAGAGCCCTATTCCGCAACCGACGGTCAACAAGCCATTGAAATCTTCTCAGAGCGTGAAGTATTGTCCGCCGCCGGCAAGGGTGCCGCAATCGACCTGGTCTTCATGGACCTGCAAATGCCAGTACGCGATGGTATCGAAGCCATGCAGCTAACCCGATCCCTGGAGGAACGGAGCAACTGGGGAAAGACCGTCTTATTCGTCATGACTGGTGAGGAGAGTCCATCGGATAGAACGGCTGCAGGAGCTGCAGGTGGCGACGAATCCTTCGTCAAGCCTGTTGTTATCAAGCAGCTGGATCGTGTTTTGAAGCAATATTTCCCAGCTTTCGAGGGGAGCTAGGAACTACAATACCCGAATATATTATGATGATAATGAATACTTCCATGCCGAATTTAGCGGTGTAATGGTAGTTAAACTCGCACAGCCGGTCTGTTCGTATTTACTCTGCCCGTCCTTAGCAATTGATTTGCAAGTTTAATCTACGTGGAGTGTAAACTAGATTCGTATGTTATCTGTAGACTTCAAGGTTGAATGATAGTGTCAATGTCAATTTAATAATAGCTAGTTAACGATTCAAAAGCAACGACCAATTCAAAGTCCTCCAACTTTTCCCCTCCCTCTCCCCCTTGAGTTTTCTTTTATTTTTCTTGTTCCTCCCGCGCCCTTGGCCCCGCGCCTTCCTTTCTTCTTTTTCTAGCATGGAGCCGGCTCTTGCGTCATGCATGAATTGAGAAAGTCCGGGTTCTTGATCTTTCCCCGATTTGCATCAAGCATAGCACCAGCGATACCTAGTCTAGGGATCGTGTTGTCCAGCCAAGTTTCAGCCTTGCGATAGACAAGTTCCCAGAGGTTTCTCGATTCAGCATGCTTGTTCTCCAGGATCCCCATCACCATGAGGGTAGCGAGAGGATTGTCAAATTTGATGCCGATGGGGCCGGATCCCATAAGTTTGCTAGCGTTGATAGACACCATCCACGAGTTGCAACCAAGAAGATCGCAGAGTGCGTCATCGAGCTCCCAGTTTCCCTCGAATGATTGCAGAGCAATCAGTGAGTGGACTTGAGATTGGTTAGTGCCGCCGGCGTAGGTCGATGGAGAGGGATTTCCTCGGCCAAAAAGGCCACCCGCCGGGGAGGTTCTTCCATTGTAAAGGCTGCTGGTTATTCCGCCAGAAGGGCCGCTAAGATGGGCCATCGCAGAGAGTCTTCTAGCACGGAGAGCATCATGCGCCGGGTTATTTCCTTCACTGGAAAAAAGGCCGCTAGAAGCAGATGATGTAGCCTGTGCCAAGGAGGGGATGGGAGCAGATCTTCCAAAATAGGCAGCTGATCCTGCGGGTGATTGACTATTCTGCGAACTTCCAAATGCTGAATTTAGCTGGGATGTAGATTGGAGGCTAGGGGTAGGCCCAAGACAAGTGCCACGGAATGGTAAAGAGGCGGTTTTTGTCCGGTTGCCGAAACTCCTTGTAGATGTCGCCGGCGGGCCCCCGTGTTTCACGGAATTTCTCATCGGCCTGTTATCCATAAAGCGTGCCTCTCCGTGAGGAGATGACTTAACTTCAAAACACACTGGCTGTCTCTTCTCATGGCCCTTGCCGGATATCTCAGAGCCGTCTTCTTGCAAAGCAACGAAAGAACAATGTTTACCAGTGACCTGGTATTTGATTCCCAGGGCCTGGCTTTCGCGGGCGGCAAGTCGCTGCTTTGTATCAGCGTGAAGGTCAGTAAATGGATTGCCATCGGTGTCCTTGGCCTTCACCAGCCAGCCGTGTAGTTCCTCCAATTCGATCATGGCTTTGCGTGACGCAAGCTGATGGATGGTTTCGCCCTCGCCAAAGTCACTGATGGGAATACGTAGCTGCAGTGGGCCCTGTTTGGAGGAAGCACTGAATGTGAGATAATGGGGGACGCGTTCAGCAGCCTGGGGGTCGAGGAGAAGGTAAACTACACTCCGGATGAAGGGGTACAGAGGGGGAATTCTGTACGGAGCTTGAAGAACTTTGGGTGCCAAAAGCTCAGGAAGGCCTTTGCCATCTCTGCTCAACTTGGCTCCAAGTTCTGCGTCAGATTCCTCATAGTCGGTATCAAAGAGAGAGATGGGTTTCTGGGAGGCTTGTTTCTTGGGATGTTCATCCTCGACTTCCGTCTCGGAATCTTGCACGGAATAATCAACGTCCTCCACAACTTCGAAGTCGTCACCAACTATGGTATCGTACTCCACCTGAAGTTTGTAGTCGTATATGTGAGGTGTGAGAGCTCCCTTCAGCATTCTGATCACCTTTCGATCGAGTTCTTCGTGGTTCAGTACCGACTGCGAGACCCCGTTACCGGATCGAGCAATTCCTTCGACAAGGGAGTGGGAAGCTGCTTCACCGAGCCCGAGGGAGAAAAACCGTGCCGTGTTATCGGCAGCGGCACCGCGGATAAATTGGAACAGAGACTGTTGGTCGTAGATCTGTCCATCGGTGAGCAGAAGAACCTCCAGGTCCTTGTCCTTCAGGCGGTTGTTCACAACAGCCTCGACTGCTGGCTGCATTTCTGTACCACCCATATCAGCGCGGATATTATGAACGTACCGCACGGCCTCTTCAAAGCTTGGCTGGTCGTAGACTTTGCTAGTTGGCCATAGAAAGGAATGGTGACTTCCAAATGAGCAAAGATTGAAGCACATCCCAAGCGGCAAGGATTTCAAGAAAACGTTCAGAGCTGACTTCAGGGTGGTGATTTTGTCTCCCATGCTGCCACTTCTGTCAATCACAAAGACGACTTCTGGATGAGCAGGGGGCAGGTTGAATTTTGGCACAAGCGTGGCCATCAATGCGCGTTGCCCAGGGAGAGTTGGGTGAGTCTCTATCAGCGCGCGGGGGTTATCGAGCCCATCAGCTTTGGCAAGCAACACAAAGTCACGTTCCAGCAAGGGCTGGTTATTTTTGGTAAGATCAAGCGTGGCATATGCTTGAGATGGTTCAAACGAAGAGCTGCCCTGAGCAGTGGATGAAGTCCGACCAAGGAAGGCTTTGATGGAGTGACTCGGGGACTGCAATTCCCGGATGATAGAGCTCTTCTCCATTTGCACATCGACTTTAATAGAAATTCCTTGAAGCTTTGGGGAAAGGCTAGGGCTAAAGTGCGACGATGGATGTTGACCGAAGATACCGGAAGAGGAGCTGCTACGAAAGGTATCGCCAGTATTTGAATAACGGGGGGCGATAGCATTCGGCAGTGTGTAGCGTATGCTATTCGTTTGAGCATCTTGCTTGAGCTCACTGATGAAGGTGAGGTCGACGGTGATTATCTCTTTGGCATGCACATTACCGATTCGAATAACGAAAACATCGTTCTCTTCGCTTGTGTGTTCCATGATAGCTGCTGTCTGCTCATCTTCTACGGCGTAATTGTAGTCAGCGTTGGCCTGCTCCTTCGATTTGACTTTGCTATGGAGGAGGCGGCTGCCAACGCGACACTGGAAGCCCACGACACTGACGCCGTCATAAAGAGGAAACTTGTAGGAAACTTCCTGGAGGATTTGATCTGATGGGTTTGTGAAGATCTGAGTCAGAGTGGTTCGTGCAGCAGAGGACAAGATAGTTGCATGAGCTTTCAGGGAGACCTGGGGCAGATACTCCCATTCGTGGTTCACGAAAACGCAGCAACCACAGAGGGCGGACATTGTGGTTGATGGAAGTTCTGTGGTCGATGAAAGTATTGATAGAAATTTTGTGGTTGATGAAATGCTGATGGAAATGGAAATGATGAAAAAAGGTGGATGGTGGTAAAGAGAAGAGAAAGAGAGAGAGTGGTTTTATAGATGCGGCTAGGCAGCATGGCACCGCTCTCAATACGGAGCGGGTCCCTCCGCTAAACCTGCCTAGGAACAGCCCTTTGATTAGTAAGTTAAACCTGTCCTTAGTTATCTGTCTTTCAACTGAGAGGACAAACGCACACTATAACTAATGATTTAGCATGGCCTACTCTATATTGTTGACCCTCAATACATAGGCTCCACCTGAGCCAAAAATGAAGCTTCCGCGAATCAGAAGTCTGATCGCGACGGAGTTCCCACTTTGACGCAGATCTGACATCCTATTGGTGAACTGTGCTTTGCCTCGATCCTTCATACCAGTGACTATTCTCATGGCTGAAAGGCTTTGACATATAGGAAGCCGAGACCCGAGACGAGGCAGATGAGACTGCGAGGCCGCACTGCGATGGTATGGCAGAGTGTCTCACTTCACTTTTTACAGTACACTTCGGAAATAGATGTAGATTACCATAACCCCGTGGGATGCTCTAGGAATGGATCTAGAAGGGGTGGAAGAGTACTAGGTAATGGTCGGTTTAATCTTTGCTTAGTATAGGCGGAAGTAGATGAAGGAAAAGGGTATTTGTGTAATTATTACCAGTCAAGCTAAAGGGTTTTAGGACGCCTAGGGAAATTTATAGGGTACAATAGCAACATCACTAACTTTCACAGCTCTAGATATTATAATGATAAAAGCTATATATCCACTTCTTGAGAGTAAATTTTTTTGAAGAGTTTGAATCCACGAATAGAGGCATGGAAGAAATTTTCAACAAAAGCGCTAAAGCTTAAGGCCAAGTGGCTGCGAATCTCCTTCGCATATTTGGGAGGAAGTGAGGTGGACCAACCGGATCGGGACTAGCTAGCCCCTAATGTTATGTAGAACTCCGATGCCCCTCCCCTCACTTCTTCAGTCAACGAACTTGTGTATCGTCCAACCTGTGCCTAATTGTACTATTTGAGCTCCATAAATCCGAATAAGTATCTTTCATAGCACAATTGTCGGGCGTCTGAGATGACCGTGAAGTCACGTAGACTAGAATATTACGGAGAATGTAACGAGGGGGAACCAAGAATGCAGAATTCACTTGTAGAGTATTATTATTCGTGCGTCCAACGCCGGAGTATTGAATAAGGGATAAATACATCCGTAAAAACCTCAAATGTCTAAATAGCATCCCATCCCAACCGGAGTCCCAAAGCGAAAGAAAAATAAAATAAAATAAAAGCACCCAAGAGTATCTGAACGCCCACCCGCCAAGTGTAAATGAAGTCGTAAAGAGTGTAAGAATAGGAACATGTCTAGATTGCAGACATGGCAGATATCAAATGATGAAGAAATGGGCGGCAATGGAAACGAAGGGTATCCTCACGAAAGACGCGTATCAACGGGAAAAAAATGCTTTTGCCAGGAAGCGGGGACAAAAAGGTAGTAGGGTGAATTGTAATATATAGGGTTGTAGAAGAAGGTCAAAGATGGAAAGGTAGCGAAGTATCGAGACCGGCTCGATTTAGGCGTGAGGACGACCGATGCGGCTACCCATGTAGGAGCCAGTGGCTGAGGCCAGGAAACGTGCCACAAAACCACCGCTGTGGGAGTGGCCGGCCACTTTCATTTTTCTGGAAGGTTGGCGGATAGGCTCGAAGGCTTGCTTCGAATCCATGGGCCCGACGTTGACGTAGCTGTATGCCAGAGAGGAGACGGAGGGGCTGGAGCTGGGGTCTGTAAGCATCAGATCATCGTTCCCATGAGATGAACAGGTACTGATGCTGCCGGGGGTGCCCCGGGAGCTAGGAGCAGTGCTGGATGACCGGGAACACAGCGAGTTGAAGGTCTCTGCGTGGGACAGACCAGGAACATCTCGAATGGATGGAGGCGAGATGGAGCGGCCAGGGCGGTTGGGGGATGAGCGAGTGCGAGGATAGGGGTTATAGCGATCGTGATCGGCGATGGACTGCGGAGAGTTTGTTGTGCTGTGAATGCTAGGGCAGGAGATATGACTGGGAAGGCGACGGAGGGTGTTGTCGACGGCCCTCCGGTTATCACCACGAGCGTCCAGTTTCTGGCGACGAAGGCGGCCAGCCAGGAGATCCGCAGAGTGGTGAAGACGTCGCCTGTTTTTCAGTTAGTATTCACACAATACCAGTAAAAAATGAGTGATAGAATATATGGAAACGGTACTAACCATTCACGGTGCTGTTGCTTGCGCTGAAGTTCCTCCTCTTCGGCCTTGCGCTGGCGTTCTTTGGCTTGCAGACGTTGACGAATAGGAGCCAGGAAAGGTTCCAAATGAGTAAAGAGATCCTCCTCGGTCACACGGGTCTCCCAGTCGAGCAGGAAGAGCAGCTGACGCTCCATCAAGTTCACCTCCGGCAGCGAGAAGCCAAAGCCATCGAATCCCTTCACCACGGTATACCGCGCCCAGTGCTTGTTCTTCGGGCTGGAGTCATTCAGATTTTTGGCGGCGAGAATGAGCGAGGCGAGGAAGATCCGGTGGACAGTGCAACGCATGCCCTTGGCAACTGGAGGAAGACGGGCACGTAGACGGCCGAGGTACACGAGGGAGCTCATGAGGGTGGGCACCTGGACCTGGGACCGGGCGACCAGGGAGGCAATGAAGGCTTCGAGGGAGGGCAGGGGCGGCATCTGATCTGCCGGGTCGAGAGAAGGAGTAGAGGGCGGCGTGGGTTGACCATGATGGTTGACGGCGTTGGTCACATGGGCCTCGCATCGGATGACCTGCGATGCCTGCTGAGCCAGGTATGTCACCATCTCCCGCGAGACTCGCTGGGTGACGAAGGAGTCGAGCGCTGCTCGGTTCAAGGCTTGGTGATTCATGGTGCTTGTGTTGATAGTAGCAACTGAGGTATGAGGTATGGGCGTATAGGTTTAAATAAGAGTAGCTGCTGGGAAGGTCCTAAGATGAGGACAAAGCAGATGCAAAGAAGCTCAACTTGAAGCTTCGTAGGACAATTCAACAAAGACAATGTGCTTTGAGTCTTTTTGAGTTGTTCGGGGTATCAACGATGAGTTCGAGACAAGGAACAAAGGACGTCGAGACAATGAAAATGAAATAGCACGTCAAATTCCTGAACCAGCAGGACGAATGGACGATGTCAAGTAGTTGGTGGAAAAAGAATGTTGCTGTAAGGATAGTTGAGGTTGTCGTGTCAACCCCGTTATCGACGGATAGCCCTAACTGACTTTCTCCAGAAGAGTGAGACCTGCCGAAGCGGAGAATTTCAACCGAGAGACACGCCCACAGTACTAAGGCAATAGATCGATGGACTGGATCAAACTGGAACGGAGGAACAATTATTGAATCTTGAATCTCTTTGTCTTGAGGGAGCGACCGGGAAACAGAGAAATGATATTAAAAGGAAAGGAAAGGATGGGTGACGACGTTGGGCATGCGGATGAATCCCGTGAAGAATCTGAGAGGCGTGGGAATACTTGGAAAGATATAGCTCCGGTATGCGCCATTCAGAGGGCGGCTGGAGGGGGTACCCAGGAGCTGCAAGGTTTCCATGGTCCAGTCAGAGGCCCTGGACAGTCAGGATGCGACTAGGGGGGTCGCGGAGGAGCGCGAGTGAGCCTGCATAGTTGGATCTGAGATACTCGAACCTTTTCGCGCGCGGAGGCTGCGGGGAGCAAAGGAGGGAGTCTTGATTTGTCCAGGAGTGGAATGTAGTGGACCGATTCCACCAGTTCGGGGCAAATACAAAAGAAAGTCAAAAACTACTGCACAGTCGGGTATGTACTATTTGCTGTCTATCAAACTTGTCTGTGATTTTCATCCCTAGATTCGCCCGCCTCCAGACAGCACGCTTTACACTTGGAAGATTGCATAGACATTGTCAGAATGATCTCTTGAATGGCATCTACCTTTCGAAGTCATCCCAATAATAGAAAACGATCTCTTTAACAAGCGCTGGGAAACTGGAATGGGGCGATCATACATCTAGCCAGCATTTGACACGACTCCGCTGCTGCTGCGAGGAGGTTAACGCTAGGCCCACTCAGTGGAGTCCCTTGGCTTGTGTACCTTTGCTAGAACCCTACCCATCTTCTATGGATTGTCGATGAAACCTGCGACCGTCTCAAGTCTCCTATACGAGACGTGAGGGTAGCCAGGACTGAGTTCCATCCCGTTAGAGATAAACGCGCCCTATCCAGGGCACGAAACAGAGGATTGAAGAATACAGGGCATGAGATATGGTAAAGGGGCTGATTTGGAGGTTCAGCTGAAAGGGTCCTACAGGCAAAACTGACCTATGGCCTACCTACGAGGAAAACTACAACAATGTGGCAAACCGCGTTTCAATTTGGCGCCCACAAGCCCCCAATAATAATGATGAACAGGTCAAAACTGATAGATTTGTCTGTGCGGGTGCGGGATCCATGCCAAATGACCAATGAAGGGATCCCCTGTCACACACGCGTGTTCGAACACGATAACTGCGCGACCCGACATGTCAGAAGGGATAGTTGAATAGTTTGTCCACCTCACATGAGGAGTCGAGTATGGAGTTCCTTTCAGGGTCAAACTCAGTTCCTCAGTTTGCCCCTCCTAGGGAAAGAGGGGAGGAGGGGGAATCTGGGCAGTGGATGTATCGGATCGACTCCCGCCTTCCCTGCCCACTCTGCAGTTCTCTTCAGATGCATGCACTATCCACTGCGCAGTGTTCCGACATTGCGCCGACCTGCATTGTGTTCTAAAAAAAGCAACCGCTGGGCTTTTTGGGCTGCCATGTCTGCCACATCTATATAAGCGCCCTCCCCAGCGCCTACAGCCATCCATCCGCCGAGAGCTTGCCGTTTCTGATCTCCTAAGGCGGGCGCTTCTACGTGTGAACGTCACGCCAAATCTATTGATAGAAATGGGTTGTTATTGTTAGGACTTACGCGCTCGATTCTAGCGCCTTTTTGGGGTGCTATCCGCTACGAAGTACAATGCGACCATGTCCCACCCCGGGAGTCGCAACCACGAAATGAAATTGCAATCATCATACACGAATTCCCTTTGAGGCGACCGGCCCCTCACTGAGCTTTGGCTGGATCGCCCGAACCTCCTCCATCGACCCCAGCCGTTGTGAGCATAGGCCAATGGTTTGCTGATGACCGACGTCAGCGCTCATGAAACAAGGTCCCGTTTCAGGGTGACATGGCTTTCTGTTTCACGTCAGGCTCAGCGGTTAATGAACAATCAATGATCAGACCGGTGTCGCGAGGCTGAAACAACCAGCGAAATGGATTCTGCATGATCAAACAAAGCCAGCAGCGACACTACGCCTCTGCACATCAGACTTCGTGGTTGATGCGGCCATGGAATCCATTCCAGGTCTTTCCTTATCCAACGACTATGTACTCGAAACGAGTCCCGTCCATCTCTCGATCGCATGTTCCTACCTCTCACATGATAGCGATGGAGTAGTCGGAGACAGTCAGCTTGGCAGTTCCAGTGAAAGACTCAGAGCCCGCCTGCACATCGAACAGGTAAAGAGTAGAGCTCGATCCTTGGTTATCAATAAGGTAGGTAACGAACTCCCTCATGTTACCAGAGGAGCTCTCGATGGTGGAAGCAACTGACTGGCCAGCAGTATTAAAAGAAGGAGATCCAGAGTCTATTGGTTATAGTCGAACGGCCATAGTGCCGCGACCCCTCGAAGACGACATTGTGACGGTCCAGGAGCTTGGAACGTCGTAGTTGTTTGGCTCCTGAGAAGTCGGAGGCGGATTTATCGTGTTTGAGCCAGTGGGTTCTGAGCTGGTGTCTGAGAACGTCCGGCGGTGGGATCCTGCAGGGTTCGAGGTTTGCGGTGAGTCCCCAGCCGGAGAAGTAGCAGGGGATGATATGTCCTGTGCGACGTCTTCAGGAGCGATTGACGATATTGATGATTCAGATTGTTCTGAGTCAGAGGGATGTTATTCCGTATCACTGAGAACAGGCACATCCGATCGAAACCCGTAGGGCCGGTATGCTCTATAACTGCGGCTGTGGTTCGTGGAAACTCTAGGTCATTGATTCAGCGCCAGACTTGTGCAACCTGGATTAAAGACAAATGCCTGAGCCGTGGGTTTTTTTGAGTTGTTTCGAAAGGCTGCGAATTCTGGATTGTAAGGCATGCCGTCTTCACTTGGCCTCGAGAGCTTTTCCAGCTGTTGAAGAGGCTAAGGCTAGTACGGAGTAGCGGAGTCGCTGAGGACTCAGGAGGCAGCTTTCTCAGGGGCTTACAAATCAGCCCATCGGGTGGTCCCACCGGGGCTGTGGATCGTATAGAACACTGTCAACACGTCTCTTCCGATATTATGTAGAGCCTTTTTGCTTCAAACCGCATCGACCGCTCAATCGATGCATGAATTCTAGATAGCCAAATACATAGTTAATTGAATACGTGTACTTTATCAGTTCTTTGCCGAAATATAGCCGTCGAAAGTCTATCGAGATATAAGGAAATATCTAGGAAGATATGTGGGATGAAGATGATGACTTGTTGTAGAACATTGAAAACTTCTTAAACTTGTGTCTGTATTTTCTATTAGTCCCCACAGATATTTACACAATTTCCCCCGAGAACGATTTTCAATGAGAACGTATACAAAGCAGTTTCCACCGTAACCTTGGTGGTAAACCAAGGAATCAAACAAGAATTGAGAGAAAAAGGAAAGAGCCTGTATGACTGCATATACGGGAGATGGTCGGAGTTTTATCTGGCGCTCGTGGACGGTGCATCAAATCCTAAGCTTGGCTGCCGACACTCCGAGAAACTGTCTGCTTGCCCAGAGTCTTGTTCTGCATTGCGAGGGTCGTCGCCTCAGTTTCGATCTCGTTCACGCTCTTGGTGAGCATGATATAGCCTTCGTCATCCAGCGCAAAGAGTGCCTCTTTGAGCCACACTCGGCAGGTGATGCTTTCGTGGAATCTTGTTGAATAAGCGATTGGGATTTCCTTGAGACGATCAAGCAAAGACCGGTGAAATGCAGGGTCCAAGTCTCCTATTTTGAGGGCCACAAGTATTCTCTGAGAAGCCATGGCATCTTGGCCAGTTTGCTGGTTGAAGCGCCAGCTAGTCGAATTGGCCTCGTTTATCAGATCGTAGATGAAGCCTGAATTCGTAGACTGGTGTAGGTAGAGGGCCCAATGGAATGTGTAACTTTGTTCGCCACGATCAGACAAGAGGATGTAAAGCCCGTTGGTTTTATAGGTAAGCGGCGTTGCCATTTTGAAGGTTTAGTGATTTTGGATGTGAGGATAGTCGGATTGGGTGCGGGGACAAGGCGGCCTTATACGTGCGGACCTGGCTCGCCACCTACAGTGATTTACCTCAACGCTTATTTTACATAGCGCTTAGTCTAAACTATCTATTGGGTCTAATTCAATTTTCAATGTGTCTCGTGTTGAAGATAAGGCCCCAGAGCGCTAAAGGGGATGATCAGAAGAGTACAGCATCTCCACAACTTGAGAGTTAAAAGGATTGGGCATTCTCTTGATTATGCTCTCCGCAGTAACTACTTGACATAGAAGACCAAAGCTAGCGCCTGCAATAAAATACCATGGCCCGCGTCACTGGAGGTCGACCAGGAACCCACAAGGAGTGTGTTGCAGCAGGCTCTTGTGTGTTACATATCCGCTTGATGCCGCGGGCCATGGCCGCGAGGTGAACGTCAGCTGCCTACAAGCCGGCGCCGAATCCCCCACCAAACTCAGGCGGGTTACCACCGATAGCTGACCCAATTTCAGATATCACAAGGGGGAGGGATCCGACGTCGCTACATCGCTTGCGTAAGGCTTCAAGTGGCCGATAATCGCAGTATGGTTCATGATTTTCTCTGTGGGATGCCAGGAGCTTGGACTTGTGGCCATTGACTTGATGCACTCAGGCGCATATACCTTGTAGCAGCTCGGGAGTGTACTTGGGTTTATCGTGAAGACTCTCAGTCATTCGATAAAAATGCTGAGCGGCATAGTTGCTCCGACCATTATTGTTGATGCCTTGTTTGATTACATCCGCCCAGTCCCACCGCGTAAGCATCTGAAATAAATCACCATGACTGGTGAAATAGCTCACAAATTAAATTTATCAGCCGACACTGGTAGACTGGCAATTCCTCCCACTTGAAGGACGCGGGAAGCATCCGCTGTTAGTGAGAGGTTCTTGATGATCTGACTCTCCGCATCAAGAGCGTTTTTGACGTATAACGCTACTGCATCCTCTGCCTGAGTATACCAGTTGGGTTCATTTCCAAGTGCAATAGCCGCCACACGATTATGCCCGAAGGCTTTCCAGGCTTGCTGAACGTAGGCGACGGAGTTCTCCTTTTTATTTTTCCATGTCTACCTCTGCACCCATCGGGGCCTGGATGCTCATCGAGGCTCTTTATATCTGAGACCTGGAAATGCTCACCTGCTTGTGCCTAATATAGATCATAGCATAGCCCTCCTTCATCCTTCACCATTTGGCGTTGTAAGTCCCAAGGACCTCATTACGACGCGTATGCCAACAATAGCTTTACTTTCGGAGTGGCAGAGTGTCAATGTGAAAGAATAGGATTGCGCGCCTTAACCAGAGCCTCAAGGGTGGAGAAAATGCTTGGTCAATGGGGCGGCGCCACGAGGGATGGGGCGGTTTTTGTGCAGTTCAGCCTTGCAAAATCCCAGTTCTGCAGACATTCTACCTCATAAAAGCTCAGTCTCAATAAGATCATTCCCAAGAAAAGCTGGGGTCGGTGCCCACTACCCACTGCAGCCCTTTAACATCTCGCTTTGTTATCCATCTGTAATCCTACGTCAGCGGCTCCTCTCGATATTCCCTACCTCTTCCCGACTATCTTCATACGACACAATAATGACAGGAGGGTCAGTAACAGCCCCAAAGAAAAAATTTGGCATCTGTCATTTCCGTACTTAGTGAAGAAAGCCCCAAGTCGCTAAGGGGCGCTCCAAGAGATTCTGCCGGATGCCTGCATGTGACCCTTTCCCAACTTCATTCAGTCTTCAAGTCCATCCCCATGGTCTGACTGTCCAAATGCGCAAAAGCACATTAGGCATTGCAATCTAGCGGTCAACCATGAGAATGGAGCCACCGCTTGGAAGGTACAACACGACTATCCAGCTAATTGAATCCGCCCGGCTCACACCAACCGAGCACACGATCTGGAGGACCTTCCTGAACGAGGCGGTCAATCCGGAATATGCTGCTCAGTATATCTGGGAAAGGGTCCACGACTGTTTCGGTCGTCCTCCGGAACAAGTCCTGCAAGAATTAAAGCTCGACTGGAAGCGAGTTGTCACTAAGTGTCAGTCGGAACGGAGTGTGTTCCTGAGGCTCCACTAACCACCAAATAGTGGCTAAACGAGACCATGTCTTGTCGGAACTACAACCTCTGGTTGAAGCTCGGGATGATTCACACTGCTTTATGTTGTGTCAGAAGCCAAACCCCAACATATCCGTTTGTTTCGATCATGTTTGGGTGATCCCACCGAGCCTTTTTGAAGATCGCGACATGGATCCGCAGGTGGGTGTTGATTGTGGATCTTTAGTCTAAGATCGAGGAAGAGAAATCTAATCAAAATTACATCGTGCTACTTCTAGGGCCCTCTTTATGCCATTCTGCAAGCCTTCTTGACCCCTGCCCAAACATCCCACCTTCACACCCTTTTGCAGACTGACACATTGGAATCTCAACTGAGGAACGTATTCCTACTCTCTCCTAGCATTCATTCAGCTTTTCGAAATGGACACATCCAGATTTCCCCCCTAACTGGTACCGAGGATGAGTGGGATGATGACACCGAGACGAAAATTAAAACGGCCAGCAAAGTTTCTGTATGTACCTCTTTGGATATTGACTTACTCCGAAAGTACTCCTGACTGACTTGGTACTAGTATTTCGTCTTCAGACAGTGGCCTGAGCCTTGTGATGGGCTTTTCCTCAGCGATGGCAGCCCATGGGACCAGACGATTCAAATGTTCATCATGGAGACACAAGACGCCAATCTACCCCTTCCAGATCCATTCTTACTCCGTACACATCATCGCATTGCATCCTCATTGCATCTATTTCATGTTGAAGAACGAATTGCCGAGGGTTGGCCCTCACGCCCCTTGTGTATAGGACAACGATCCCTTGCATGGGGAACTATAAGGCTGATTTTGACATTTTGAATAGTTTACTTGAGTGCAACGACACAGAAAACATTACGCTCTCTTTGGCACATCGTTCCCAAGTGGATACGTGTCCAGTGCTACCGCGTGCTTCTGAGACTAGGCAGCCATCTCTACCCGCAGTCTTCCACGCCTCTCGTGCACCGGCTGCCATTCGGACTGTATGCGAAAGAATGCGCTCGTTCTTTCCGTAACGAAGCTGAGGCATTGCGGCTAGTGGAATAGTACACTTCGATCATAGCACCACTCTAGGTCGATGATTACCAGGGGACGCACCCCATTCTCATCATGACGGCCGTGCCCGGACAAACGCTGGAGGCGGTCTTTCACCGACTCTCATACTCGCAGCGCGAGCAACTGTCGAAAGACTTGAAGAGTGTTTTGTCGCAGCTGCGGTGCATTCCAAACCAGACCTCGTACGCCTTCGGTAACAGTTATGGCGGCCCACTGAATGATCATCGTTTTCCCTCCGGCACATGTGGTCCGTTTCACCTGATTTCTGAATTTAATGCCTTCCTCGTCCACAGATACGTGCGCAATGAGACAAGGGACCAGATCGCGGCCGTCCACTCCCGTCCCTACCGGTCTGTGTTTACCCACGCGGACCTGCACCCTAGCAATATTATAATGTATCGCGGGCGCCTGTCTGGAATCGTGGACTGGGAATGCGCCGGTTTTTTTCCTGAGTACTGGGAGTTTACAAAGCTTATGTATGGTGCAGAACGATTCCCGGCAATTCAGCGCATCATTCGCGACGCGTTCACCGAGGATAACTATGAGGAAGAGCTAAAGGCCGAGACGCTACTCTGGAATGACACACCATTTGGTATATAAGATCTAACTGTTGAGGAATCGGCGTTGTTGTACCGCTGATGGCTCTTGCAACACACTGCTTGACCGGGTACATTTAGATAGGAACAGGAAAACGAATCCCACCATTTTGTATCAGATACAGTAGCTAGTTCGACACTTGAAATGAGGCGGTGTAGTGGTTTTGCGTGGTGGGGAATTGAAACTAAATTAACCGCCGACGACCATATTGATAGTCACTAAGAATAATATTCTTAATTGCGCATATTCAGGAGATTTCAGCAACTCTTATATGATACGATATCTCAACAAACAATGTATCATCTTCCTTGTAAATTACCAAATAATTACGTAGCTTAATCTCCTCGACTCGAGAGACTCCTTTGTTGAGATAGCGGAAAGAAATCCAAACGCATCTAAATCGACAGGAGCCGAACTATATCATCGACTCCAACAATTCTCTCATCTTTAAAAAATTTCCACATAAGTTCCATAGTACCTAGATAATAGAGGTAAACACTTTGACACATTGGTATACTCCACAGCCAACTCGACGGACGATATCCACACGACTCCATCAGGCCTATCAGTTAGGGAAGCCCTGGAGCTATCAGCCTACTGAGCAGCCTAATGAGCCGGTTCATCCCATTCTACATGACCCGGTTCAGACCGCTGCAGAACAACCGCGACGGTCTTTAGGCAATCAGGTAGGGCATCGGTCGAATGTATGTGCAACCGACCGGAGAGCAAAACATTCAGGCTGCGGGCCCACTGTGATGGCCTAGCGTGATATCTACCCACGAAGCCCCTGTGAACCCGCAAATCAATACCCTGCTAAGTAAAAGCGCACTGCGCACGGTGCGTTTCTATGTAACTTTTGTCCGTCTTTCTCGGTTACGAACCCACTAAACTACACCTGGCTTGGACTGAATGACGATCCCATTTCCCCCATCAGCAGCCTCCCGTCGCTCACTGAGGTTTGCGAACCTGTCCTTTCCTATCCTTTCTACGATGCTACGGAGCTGGCCCTCTTCATAGTATGGCCTTCTATACTATGCAGTCGTTATTTTGTTGGCTGCTCGCCACCGCAGTTATAGTGCATGCAGATGGGACCCCTTGGACAGTTCTATGGTCCGATCAAACCTATGGTCCAGATGGCCCGTGGCAGGCCGTGTCAGTTGAGTTGGGATCCAACAAACAGCCAGTCGATCTCTATCCTGGCGACCGTTGGGCTAGTACTATCCTCATCGACACCGTCTGCACAGACAATGCTTCAATTCCTTGTTATGCAGGACGAGCCGGTCTGTTCAACATTAGCGCCTCAACATCTGGCGTCACCTTACAAACGCCGACCAACACAAGCCAGATGGCATGGCTGTCCGATCAAAGCAGTGCTGGCGTGAATAAATGGGGTGGCACTGGGCATGTCAAAGAAGGAGTTCTCGCCGACACGCTCACGTTGCAAAATGGACCAACAGTGCCAAACCTCTCTATGGCATCCATCTACGATGCATACGAAACATATCCGAATGGGAAAGCATATCCTGTTTCTGTGGGGATCTTGTCGCTGGGAGGTCCCAAGCCTATCCACACAGTGGATGGGAACAACTTCAATTTGCTGTGTGCTTGGGAATACTGGAACGACACTTCATCTGATCGCATCCCCTCATACTCGTGGGGGATGCATATTGGGTCTGTGGAACCTGTTATTCCAGGCTCCTTGGTACTCGGTGGGTATGATCAGAGCCGAGTGCTGGATCAAGTAAGCTCTCAACAGGTTGATCCTACGAACAATCTCGGCAATCTTGCGATTTATCTCGAAGACATCGGGATAGGAGTTGCCACTGGGGGCTCACCATTTGGTTTCGAGAATAAATCCGACCTGCTCCAATGGGGAGGCAGCACCACCAGCAGGGGTAAAGTCGTGGAGATCGATCCTGCGCTTCCCTATCTCTACCTCCCAAAGGAGACATGCGATGCAATGGCAGCGGAGCTCCCGGTCACATTCAACGAGGGTCTAGGTCTGTATTTCTGGACCACAGACGACGAAAACTACCACAAAATAACCTCCTCTCCGGCATATATGTCCTTTACATTTCAGAAGGACGCGGCGAATACCCAAAATATCACCATCAAAGTTCCGTTTCAACTTCTGACGCTCACGCTTCAAGAGCCACTAGTGGAGCAGAACACAACGTACTTCCCATGCTATCCCTCGGACGCCTTTATCCTCGGGCGAGCTTTTCTTCAAGCAGCCTTCATTGGCACCAACTGGCAAGAAGGTACTGGGGGCGGATACTGGTTTTTGGCTCAAGCACCTGGGCCAGCAATCGGATCCAGTGTTACCCAAAGTATTGCGGCCAGTGAAACTTCAATAAAGGCTTCCGCAAATTCATGGGAAGACAGCTGGGATGGGTTCTGGGTGCCTCTCAATCTGGAGAAATCCAGCTCGGGTCTTTCCACTGGCGTAAAGGCTGGCATTGGCGTTGGATGTGCTGTTGGTGGCCTGGTATTGATCGGGATCCTTGCTTGGTTAATTGTCCGTCGAAAGCGAACGGTAAATTCTCCAGGTAACGTGGATCGATATAGCATTGCTCCGACATCAGACGGGACGAAGCCACTTCAACTAAGTGAGTTGACGGAGTTGAATGCTCATGATCCAAGTGAGCTACAGTCAGACAAGGATATCCACGAGGCGCCGAGCACTACAATGCGTCATGAACTTTGGTGACCTGAAGTGTAATGGAATTAGTACAGGAGTACCTTGTTTGTTAATATAGTACCAGACATAGGCTCGTATGCACATAAACATAATTTTCTAACGTGATTTACAGTAATGGTTCGATACAGGAATATGGATATTCCGAGTAGATCAAATGGATCTTGCCATTAGGGTTAGGTGTAGAGATCAAGGATTGTGGAGTTCGTCGTGTTCATCGATATAAATTAGCAATAGATACCAAGAAACAGAGGATTGCGATGTTCTACAGAGCACAAACTCAGATCATCAAGACCAATCACCGCAGCCGTGATTCGGATTGGGGCGATCCGACATGGCGTGTGAGCTGAAGATGTGTCCGCGGACACCGAGCTCATCCCAGCTTCACTCTATATTTAACGACAAAGACGAAAGGGAAACATCTTGGTCCAATTGAGTCCAACTGATTTCATTTCCTCCCAAATACCCCAAAATATCATCTCAATCCCAAAATTCATTGTCAAGTTCATCACTTACAAAGAGCCCCACAGTGGAACTCCGGGGTTTAGCCAGGGGTGATAAATCTTCAATTTTGCTCCCTTCCAAACAACCACTCTCACACCTCAACATGCCCTCCAAGTCCCCCGCCAGCAAGTCCTCAGGCTGCCGCTGCTTCTCCTTCCGCAACCTCAGCATCCTCGCCATCTTCCTAGCCCTGTTCTCAGCCGTCTACAGCTACCTCGACGCGCGCCTGGACCAATTCTACATCTTCGACCCAGACCACCTACACGACCTGTCGCAGCGCGCCATCAAAGCCCATGGCGAAGACACACACTCCATCGTCAACTTCATCGTCTCAGAGCTCGAGACCAAAGTCGGCACTGAGCATCTGAATCTCGAGCAGGAGTGGGTGTTTAACAATGCCGGCGGTGCAATGGGCGCTATGTACATCATCCATGCTAGTATGTATCCATCCACCTTTTTTTAACGTGAAATGTATTGGCTGACATGCGTAGGTATTACCGAGTACTTGATTATCTTCGGCACCGCCGTCGGAACAGAGGGTCACACGGGCCGCCACACTGCGGATGACTACTTCAATATCCTGCACGGTACTCAGCTCGCCTATGTGCCTGGCTCCTACGAGGCTGAGTCTTACCCTGCCGGCACCGTGCATCACCTGCGTCGTGGCGAGGTCAAGCAGTATAAGATGGAGTCGTCGTGCTTTGCGCTCGAATATGCCCGTGGCTGGATCCCTCCCATGCTCTTCTTTGGATACGCCGATACTTTCTCGTCTACGTTGGACTTCCCTACTCTCTGGGCCACGTCGCGTATTACAGGACGTGAGATGATTTCGAACTTGTTGAAGTTTAAGCTGTAAAGTGGGTTGTCGGATATATTTGAATGGAATAGAGCGGAGGATGTATAGTATATTACGGATTTCGGATTGGGGAGGTTTGCACGTTAGGATGCATTGGCATTAAGAATAGGGGTTGCATGGTAGATGCTTGATGTCATAGATGATCTATGGGTATTTGGGATAATTTTAATGTCCGACATGATACGAGATGGTGTACCCCATGATAGGTACATATCAAGAACGCTTAACCTTCCCTTGAAAAAGGCTTAGCCAGCTCCGCCGATTCCCCAGTCAGTCCATCGTCGAAGCCATCCATGGTAACCTTGGAACAGATAATGACAGCCATGCAAGACAGGTAAACATCTCAACGAAAACAATGAAAGAATATGCAGGTTGTTCGTCAGTCGTATTTTATACTATCGATAGACGCTCTATAGAGCCGGGGCCTCCCAGAAATCGCGTTTAATCTTCATCACGGCGGAGCGCTTGTGCGGGAAGCTCACCTCGCCCTCTTTGAAGAAGCCAGCATCCTGGAGGTAACCGATGATCCTTGATAGTAGTTAGTATCCGTGTCTCACGGAAATGCTCATAACACTTACTTGGTATTATCCACCCGCGGTTCTAAGTAGACCGCTTCAGTTCTCATATCCGACAAGAAGCAGTGGTGCACCAAGGCGCTCAGCCAGATGGCAACCCGGTGCGAACCACGGAACTCTTGTTCACCGATAAGCAGATGAATACCGCGATCGTAGTTGTCCACGCGATCTACCAACCGCCCTAGAGCATCTTCCTTCACCCAGTAAATCTCAAAGTAGCCAAATGGCTTGCCATCCCAGCATCCAATCACGGGGAAACTGTGCCGACTGGTCAAGTTCAGTAGGAGGAACTTTTCTTGTACAGAGTGTTCTCCGCCAACCCCCCACGCCGCTTCAACTCGGGGGTCATTCATCCATCTATGCAAGGTGTCCAGGTCGGATGAGACATTCTGGAAGAGGTGCTGTTCGATCCCCGTGACGGAGGAGCTCACAGTCTTGGGTGTTGATGGCCGACTATCGCTACCGGTTCCTGGAGCTGGTGCCGACTTGGTCATTGGGAGGAACGGTACCCGGAATGACAGATACTGGGCCACGCTCGGGATATAGCGCACATAAAAGACCTCTCCCTGGTGAGGGGGCTTCGGCCGGATTGGATGGCGCACTCCATTGGTGAATGTATACTGAGCAGGCGCCGGGGGATAGTACGTGGGCAAGTGGCTTGACGAGTTGAAGGGGCCGTTAGAGTTGAAGGCGGGAACATTTGCCGTGTGGAACACAGCTTCCGTTGGCGGCAACGTAGGGCTGGGCTGAGCATCGCGTGCCGGAGACGCATGCCGAGACTGGGGAGTCAACGAGGGCGATAGTGGTGCGCGAGGCGTAAGGGTGAACAGGAAAAGGCGAGGGTCAAGCTGCCAGAAGCTCCGACGGCTCACAAACATGTTGGACCAGCTGCTCGAGTCACGAGTCTCGATGGGCTGCAGTCCTACCGAGGAGTCCTCACTCGCAATCAGACCCATTCTCTCGAGCTTCTGTAGGAGGTTCCGGCCCTTGAAAATCCCCTCTCGCTTGATATTTACCCGCCAATCTCCCGTCGGCTTTCCAGCGTGTGGTGTCGAACGCGATGCTGCTGTATCCAGGTGCAGGTCCGGTTCGGGCTCGTGAAAGTACCACAGCAGGGTGGCCCAAAGCATCATCGCGATCTGGCGGGTCGGCGAGCTGGCGGGCTTGAATTCGCTGGACGGTGGGTTGACGATGGAGGAGATGTAGAGGCAATCGCGATTCAAGGTAGGAGCGGTAAAGCGATTGTAAGTTTGGTCGTCATCCTCCTTCCCACACTCAGAGCCAGTTCTGCCTCGTTCTTCGGGGGATTGCCCAGCAATTTTCTCGCTGCGGATGATAATCGTCCAACCTGGTGGGAAGGCCGAGTTGTGAGCGCTCGCGTCGTTGGACTTGAACGTGACTCCACCAAAAACGGGCGTCACGGTGAACGCGAGTCCATTGGGGAGGTGACAGCTGGTGTTGCGCATGGTGTTGCAACTTCTGGTCGAGGTGTCCAGGGACAGAATCTTCAAGATCAAGATAAACGGAAGAGCTTTCTGCGATGCCCCTCACTGATGCGGGGCAACAGAGTGACGCGCCAATGGTCTGCTGGACGTGGAAACTAGGGTTGTTCGGGAAGAGATGAAGATCTTATCTGCAAATTGACGCTTGGCTAAGTATAAATGGAAAAGTGTCTCGGGGGTGACATTCCCTGAAGAGCTGCGGTCAAGTTATGATGTTAACAATGACGCAGGCTCCGACATCATGCCACAATTGGACATAGTGCACCATGTTATTACTGATGATCAACCGAGTATCACTGCAAAGAAGCGAGAAAACAACTTAAATCAGGGTATCAATACATCGCAAAATCTAAGCTAAAAGTCCTCGACGGTGGTTCCCAATTTACGCTCGCGCGCCAAGCGCACCAAATCTCCGCCGGTGACCAGATCCATCAAGCCAAGTCCGACGCTCTTGTAAATAACGTTCCCTCGCTCCACCCAATCGCGTAGACTCTTCTCCTCGTCGGCTGCTTCTTCCTCACTTAGATTGTGACTTGCATGTCGGACCATCATCAGCTCGCCAAGTTCAACCACTTGCTGGGGCTTGATTCCGGCTTGGATGATCTCGCCTGCTTCCTTCAAAGCGGCATCCAGACTGTCGACCACTATGACTCCGCTTCGTCGAGTGTGCTTGTGGAAGTGACGGTGGGGTGGTGTAACATTGACTTCGTCTCGGAGAATGTCGGGATGCACCTCGGCCATGTGTGCTTTGTAGGAGCCGACTGCGCTGATCAACCGCCCCTTCTGACGGCCGTCACGGTGGGTAAGGTACTCTGCCGGGAACAGAGGCTCGACAGAGGGAGTGCAGCAGAAAATGACATCTGCTTTGCGGACATGCTCCTTCAGGATCCGGCTGTACTCGCCAAAGTCGGTACTCATCGCTGAGAATTTGACGTCCCGGCGCCAGTCCGAGTTTTCCGGCTGGTAGATGTCTTTTAGAAGTTTCGCCGCGCGATCGAAAGATCGATTGATGATGTACACCCGTCGGATCTCCTCACCGCGCAAGATCAGTGCCAAGCGAATATGCCAGTAAGCTTGGGTGCCGGCACCGAACACTAAAAGTGTGCGGACCTTCTTGCGTTTGTTAAAAATCATTAGTGAAGCTAGTGCAGTGCGGAAAGCCGTCAGCTCGTGGGCATTGATAAGTCCGAATGGTAGACTCTGGCCATCCAAAAGGGTGACACTGCCCTTCGGCGAGGTATCCCGCGTGCCAATCCCGGGCCAAGCCCCTAGAGTATTCGATACACTCGGGCTACTGACTGGTAGCTGATTAACACATCCCGATAGAAGGGGCGAGTCATCGGTGCTGTCTCCCGCCCTGTTAGTTCCAGTGGATGTAGAGTTGCTGTCGTCCTGCGAGGACCCCACGGACAGGTCACTCATTTCGGAAGAGAGCGAGACCACGGAATCGCGAACGGAGGAGTTCCGCGACCGCTTTGATGATGATTCGCCGTCGGTCATCTCAAAGGCACTGCGTTCGACCGCACATCCCGCGGCCGCTCCGTCCTGCAGCGAAATCATCTTGATACCGAGGGTCTGGCCCGTGGTGGCGGGCATAAAGAGGGTGGTGCAACCACCATTGCGGGTGATCGCCGTACGCTGCGGCTGATAGGTTGCCGAGCAGCCTTGTTCCTGGGTCCCAGTTGAGTATTCTCGCAAGGCTTCAGCGAGGTTCCGTTGGAGATCGGCGATCTCGTCGCGGTTGAGAGAGCATAACAGAGCGCGGAGCTGCACCGCAGAGAGAATAGTGAGGGGCATAAGGACGTTTCGAAGGAGATGTGATAGCTGAAGAGGGCGAAGGGAGGGCGAAGGAAAGAAGGTTCTGCTTTGACCTATCAATAGTGTTCACACACCACCAGCGTCACAGTCGCCAAGATAAGGGAAACACACGGAAAGGAAGCGAACCCACCAGACTTTGACGTGGACTGAAACTGCGCCACAATATCAAGAGAGATTCTGGCCAAGGAACATTGGAAGCCCAGAGTTCACACTCCGTGTGGACGCTCTGATTTAAACCAACTCAGGCAGGATGACGACAGTCGTGGGGTTTTGAGTGGGGAGCGGGGCGATCAGCAAAAAAGGTGTCTGGTCAATAAGGGACAATGTGAGAGGTTCCTAGAGAGGGCTGTTGAGCTGTTTAGAATTTCAGTGCCCGAGTCACTTGTCCCGTCAAAGATGGAGGAAATCAAGAACAAGGGAAAGATCCACCTAATTGACAGCGCTCAGTCACTGCGAGGCGCTACGATCATTTCCGCTTCCGGCGTCGCCCACTGCGGAACATTGTTGACAGCTGGCCTGAGGCCTCGTAGGGCTTAGACTAAGCCGCTTTGAGCTTTTTTACTTTTTCCTGGAGGATATGCTTGACTTCTTTCTATGTAACTGATCGATATACCAACAGGCGCTTATATTGGGACCAGTGGACATTGACATGACTTCCAAATATTGACTCTACTGGACCTTCCAACCTTTGCTGACCTTCATCTCCGCATACCATTCCTTCACATAGTCCAACCCTACATGTGGACCATATGGATCTTCTTCCCACTGAGGCCGAGGAGCTGTCAATCCGGTCTCCGCAAGACACGTTTCCCGCAATGTCTCAATGCTTCCGCCCCTGTCGTAAACGGGAAGCTCTTTTAATGAGGTGCGCTCTAGGTGCATCTGCGTCCTCAACTTCTCAGTCTCAGTCTGATTCACCGTAAAGTCATCGTTGACGACCACCCCATATCCAACGCGGGCTCCGTTGATCGTGACAAGCTTGCGATGAACTTCGAGAGCAACCTTGTCGGCTGGGCGTGTCAATGGATCTCCCAGGCCACCACCACCCCATGTCACCCACTCTAAGAGGTCACCAGGTTCCACACAGATATGGTCACACTTTGATGGCAGGATCTCAGTTGGTGGAGCTTCCGCCGATTTGGAGTATCGATAGAGCACCTTTTGTGATCTCTGGCCAGGCTTACCACCCTTCAGTCCCCACGGCTTGGTGAACCAGCGGTCATCGTGGATGCTGAATTCTCCTCGAGCCAGAAACCTGTAGACTGTGCTTTGCGCGTTGCCTCCACGGTAATATCCAGGCCCACCACTATCAGCGACGCTCTCATTCGCCTCGATGCGCAGTGGGTAATTCAATTCAATACTTTCGGTTGGGATGGATTTGATGGCCGGGAAAAGACAGTGACAATCGGGGCCATCACCAGCTTGACGCGCAGGAACACCCCCAAATCCAATCTGATAAAGTTGATACCACTCCCCATTGGGCTTGAACCCTGAATAGAAGAAGTGAGGCGAGTCACTGAACCCAGCAGCTGCTTGGTATGCGTCGTCCTTCTGGCCTATAAGGGCCTGCACGATATCCAACGTCCGTCCAAGAAGGTGCGTGCGGCATGAGATCGGCGCAGGCCGAACAGGCTTAAGAACAGTTCCCTGGGGGATATGCACATCAATTAGATCGTGGAATCCGTCATTGATGACTGTGCCGGGAGCGGCTGCCGCGATGAGATAGTATCCGATGAACATCTTGAACATGGTCTCGGACAGGTAAAAGTTGATACTGTGTTGACTCTGAGGAGATGTGCCACTCCAATCGAATCTCAGGCGATTGCCATCCACCTTCTTCATGGAACAAGTGAGCGCCCATGGACCAACTCCATGGCCATCATCATCGACAAAGTCTGTAAACTTGCTTTCCTTGTCATCGAAGTGTCTCTCGACAATTTTGGCTAAGCCAGTGCGGTTCCGGTATAGCAGCTCATCACACGAAGCCAAATACACTTCCTGACCGAATCGGTCGGCCAACTCGCACACTCTGATGGCAGCCATGGAGCATGCAGCAACGATGGCAGTCAGATCAGAGCGATACCATGCGGGCTGTCTGGAATTGCGGCATAAGAGCTCCACCAAAGCCGAATTCATGACCCCCTTTGAATACAATTTGATGCACGGGATCTGGACACCGTCGTCGAAAACCGAGGTAGCATTAATTGACATACTACCAGGAACGATACCGCCGACGTCGGTCAAATGTCCGAATTGGGAAGCATATCCTACGAGACGATGCTCATGAAAGATGGGTAGAAAGACGATCACATCGTTGAGATGGCTGATGGCACCCTCTACCTGATAGGTATCGTTGGTGATAAACACATCGCCCTCTTCGATAGTGCCTGTCCATATGCTGAGGAATTGGGTGATGAAGCTGCCAAACTGGCCCACTAACATCTTTCCTTGAGCGTCGGTAATGACATTGAATTCGTCCTGTTGTTCCCGAATTGCCGGTGACATGCTGCAACGCAGCATCATTTGGTCCATCTCCCCTCGGATAGAGCCAAGGGTGGAAGAGATTAAGGTAGGGATCAAGGGACTGGACTTGACGAGTTTGCTGGCTGATTCCGCTGTATGATTTGTGGCTGTAGCTGGCTTACGGTTCAGTGGGTTGATCAAGATGTTTCCGATGTTGTCGATCTCGCCATAGTAGTCAGGCAGAATGAGAGTGTTGCTATCCATCTCGGAAATGATGCAGGGGCCCTTGAATTGAGTGCCCTCTTTGCTGATCTTCTGGCGATCCCACAGAGTGGCGAGTTGCTCTTTTCCTTGGACGATAATATGCTGCTCTCCGATCTTAACATCCACAGGCGGCTCGATAGTTGCTGCTTTGGCGACCCGAGGAATCTCAGTGACCGGTGAGGCATCTTCAAGAATAACGCCGAGACGCATCAACTCGAGCTCAAAGTCGGGCAAGCAATAAGTAAACAGCTGCTCATGCTGCTGGTCAAACTTTTGTCGGAGTCCATCGTGCCATCCAGTTGTATCCGCGGCCAAATCATCTGCAGTGAGATCAACTGTAATTGTGAGGGCTTGTCCCTTATACCGAAGGTCGGCTTGGTAGGCGGCCTTCCAAGTCACCGACCAATGTTCACCAGATGATTTATGCAGGGTCCCTCGACATTGCTTCTCAAGTGCTTCATATTCCGCGCGGACTTGACTGGAAGTAGTTTCGGAAACGAGGTGAATAAATGTAGCCGACTGTTCGTGGCGAAGTTTGGTGGTCACATCACCTTGCGCACAAAGAATGCCAGGCGAGGGAGGGATAATGACCGGCCACGCTCCAAGGAGTTCTCCCACAGCGTTGGCATGTAAAGGGCCGGCACCTCCAAAGGCCACAAGCGCAAACTCGCGAGGATCATATCCTTGTTCCACAGACACCAGACGTAGAGCACCATACATAGTCTCGTTGATCATGGTGATGATATCTTCCGCCGTCTGGGTAACAGGGAGCTTTATCTGCGACGCAATTTCCTCCACAGCGGAGATTGATGCGTTTATGTCTAGTGCAAAGTCTCCTCCGAGTAGTGTCTTTGGCAAGTAACCCAGAACCAAGTTCGCGTCTGTCACTGTCGCCTGCCGTCCTCCCTTGCCATAACATGCGGGTCCTGGAACTGCACCGGCACTCTCCGGTCCAACGCGCAAAGTCTCTGTCAGTTCCATGTATGTGGTGATGGAGCCTCCTCCTGCACCAACCGTCTTGATATCGACGGCTGGGGAGCGAACAGACAGATTTCCCACCACCGTCTCTCGTCGCAGCTGAGGCTGACCATTGTAGATCAGCGCACAGTCAGTAGATGTTCCACCCATATCCAGGGTAATGAGGTTTTTGTACGGAGTGTTTCGAGAAACAACATCCGCGACTCCCTTGACACCACCAGCAGGTCCCGACATCAGAATGTTCACTGGTAGCTCAGAGGCAAGATTCAAGCTAGTCAAGCCACCGTCGCTCTTGAGGACTCGGATTGTCTCACTCTCTGTAGCAAGGACCTCTGATAAATTCCGGAGATATTTCTGCACCACAGGTTTCACAAGCGTATTGGCGCAAGTTGTCACCGTCCGCTCATACTCACCTACTTCACGTAGGACATCTGCAGAGCAAATAACGGCGACATCCGAGCCCAACTCTTCGCGCACGACTTGACTTACCACTCGTTCATGTTCATGATTACTGTGCGAGTTTAAGAGTGAAATGGCGACCGCTTCTGGTTTCTGCTTGGCCAATTCGTGCAGCCCATTTCGCAAATCGTCGATATCATTGGGGGTGACCTGCTCGCCGTGGACTGACATGCGCTCTTTGCATTGAACCACTCGCTCAAGAGGTACGATGGGCTCCGGTGGCATCCAGTGAAGCCAAGCTCCCAAGCCGCCTGGAATTTGTGAGCGGCGCAGAGCTAGAATGTCCTTGTGGCCGGCCGTCACCACGAGGGCGGTGCGAGCACCCTTGCCTTCCAGGACGGCATTGGTCGCGGTGGTTGTGCCATGGTGGATAAATTGGAAAGTACCTGCCCAGCCAGTCTCATCGTGGAGTATCTTTCGGGCTTTTGTGATACCGTTTTGAATTCCAATGCTCTGATCCGGGATGGTGGTTGGGACTTTGGCTCGAACCGTCTTTCCGTGCGGGGTGAGAACGTAAACATCAGTGAATGTACCACCAACGTCCACACCTAGCTGATAGCCCTGGTCGATGTGTGAATTGGCCATGATGACGATGGTCGAATGTTGAGCAGACTTGTCGAAAAGACATGGAATTGTGAAGTGCTGTAAGGCTATGGAAATGGAAGACGAAGTACTCATTCCTCTAGCGCCCCATGTTAGTCAACATATCATTTGTTATCTACTATAGAGGGCATTTGGATGACTCGGATCTTGTTTTGCATTGATGATACGGCTCCCTGGGGCTATATCCGCGCCAATGAGACGTCTTCCTCAGGGCTGATCTATTCACTATCGGGGACAGATGATAAGCGAGAGGGGTTGCTCTCTAAGATAGCCGTTCGTTCTGGCAGTGGTGATTTCCAACTATCGCACTATCCTGCGTGTGAGGCTTCTGAGCAAAACATGTGAGCCGGAGCATTTTCTGGCTTGTTTGGGCAACTTGGTCCCTTACAAAACATTCTACTTAATCATCGAGATTCACATGATCCAAATAGCATCCGGCTACGTAGGAAGGGTCTTCGATAAGGTTATTATAATGCTTATTTCTTGTTCCCGTACTTGGCTTCGGATCTTTATACCGCCTTGGAACAACCTCAATGTTGATCTTTCAAAGGTTGGGGTTTCCTAGCTTATCCCCATGGATAGAATCGCATTGTTTCCATGGGGGAGAATTTGCATTTTCACCAGTATGACCATATGTCATCGACACTTACAATGGAATGACTGGCAATTGCTATGAGCGCGAATAGTTTGACCCGGTATCGGTTCGCTGGGACATTTCCCTCTGTTTACACTTGCTTGCAAGTGTCCACAAATGGATTGAGCCCTGCAAATTTCTGAAAATTGATGGAAATGTGTACCTTACACTAGGCATTGAGTGGGATACGATCTTGCTTTGTTTCATTGTAGTTGCTCTCATGCCCGTTCCGTGGGTATTTTCCTATGCCGGACAAGAGATCACGCACTTCGGCGAGTATGAAATTCCATGTCTAGGTCTATTCCGAGATCTGCATTGAAGTGTTGTCATTCCTATGCGTTTGTGCTGTTAAATCGTTAAATTACAGTACCCTGGAAATCGGTGTCGCCACTTACACTCTTCCGTCGTTTCTCGAACCCTAATGCGGGGGTTGATATTCTGTAGCTGTTGTACTATCGGGGTCTCTTGCTTGGGAATTTTCAATGCGGGATCCTGCATCGCAGGGGCTAAGGCTTCGCTCCTCTGGAGATTCTCTTTCTTGCGTCTGTTGTGCTTTCTCCTTTCACGCCTGGCCATGCTGCTTGTTATCGTGCGCTTCCCCGGGCCGTGTCCTTCTTCGCGGGCAAGATTGACCTGTGGCTGAATCGGGGGCATGGCATGATCCTGCAGCTGGTGGTTCGGGATGTACGCCGACGTGCCCTGGAAGGCATGCGGTAGCCATTGGCTCGCATTGCAAACCAGTGTTTCCCTTTCTGCGGACGTAACGTAGATATCGAGGCCTTGGGGTTGCCACTCCGTCCTTGCTATCGTCACTGAAGCCACCCTGGCGTGCTTGGTTTGCTTTATGATGTCTTGTAGATGCAGCGTGATCGCCAGCCAAGTCCAACCTTCGAATGGTGCATTTGTATCTTCCCACCTGATTTGAAGTGGGACCGGGACCTGCGATGATGATGCTTGAGGTATGAGTGACGGGAATTTCACCTCACGGTTGCACTGCTCTAGCGGCCTGAAACTCGGCGTGGCCGATGATGAAGTGGGTGCTTGGGGTCCTGGCTGTGCCTGCGAGGCGGCAGCTCCTAGCTCCGTGTTGTGGCTATCAGTGCACTCTATTAGGACATTTTGGACCTCAAGCGCTAGTCTTGCGACGTAGAGCGCCGGAGCAGTGGCCTGGGGGTGGTCGATGGTGTGTCGCGCGACCTGTAGGCAATGCATGATCATTTGTTGGATTCGGCCGGCATGATTTGGGGCGTCTAAATTGATCGCCGGCCAATCCATCTCCATGGTTGTTCGCGACGTGAGATGTCTGGAGTAGGTAGGTCAGGGTTGAAGAGGGGTGAGGGGAGGGAAGGAAGGTGTTTGGTAGTCGATTCCCTAGTGATATCTGTGTTCTCTCACCAAGCCTCGTCCAAGATGTCAACCCTTCGTGCTCATGCCGCGTCGGTACCTAGGTACTTTGTTCTCATATATTTCACTTGTACATACTTTCTTTTACTTATGGAACTTAGCGAGGGCCAATCAAGCTGGAGAAAACCTTCTTCACTTTCCGGGGTTCAAGCTTCTCGAGCTCTCCGAAGTTTCCCATTCCATCCTCTAAAATGACCTCGGATGCCCCAAACGTCCCTACCTCCCTTCGGAGCTACTCACAATATGCCAAAACCCGACAGCCCAGACATCTACATCAAGCAGCCTCGGCTCACTGACTATAAGGCACAGTATCGCTCAGCGAATATCTACGCCAGGAAGCGCATTTTGCTTCCAAAGATACGAGGAGACACTCGCGGACCGCCCTGAGGTCTGGTATTTGTTTGACAACGGAATCTGCCAATATGAATAGATCATAGACTGCAGTGTCATTGCGGCATGAGATGAAATAAAGATAAAGAACGAGATACATCCAGTGTATTCAATTGTTGTGATTCAACTCGAAAGTAAGCACTCCCGACGCCATATATCCGATCGCAGTCCACCCAAGATCAACCCCACATGTCATCATCACCTTTGACCAGATCATCTTCATTCAAGACTCGTAGACCATTCTCCCGCTCCTCGCGTCTCCGCTGACGCTTCGTCACCATTCGGCCAGGGGTGAACGGCGTCACCGGAGTGAAAGGCATATACGCACTGTATGGCGTTGGCACGCCCGTCACGGGGCCGTGTGCATTCTTCGTGGGCCTCTCCAAGATGGTGGTCTTCGTTGCCGGAGCACTGCGGAGGGGATATGCATCACGGAATGGCAGGTTAGATGATGATGTTTGGTTGGTGGGAGACAGGTTCAATGGGGCGGGTATGCGTGCACGCCCCACGGGATGCATGGGTTGACCGAGAGCCGGTCCTGGGCGCGGCACCGAAGGAGGTGGGCCGGGGTTATAGATCCGGGGTGACAGAGGTGGCTGGTCATAGATATAGGGCTGAGGTTGGGGGATTTCTGGAGAAGCAAAAGGTGATGAGATCTGCTGCTTCCGGATGCTGAGGCGCGGGGACCGCAGCTTGCCTGCATCAGGGTTTGAGCGAGAGTTGGAGCTGAACAACTTCGAAAACCGCGAAAGCTTGGGAGACTTCAATGGGGCTTCTTGAGGATACTCTGGAGTTTGCGAGGCATGGCGGTCAGTGAATGGGTTGGTGTATTGGCTATCCGGGGAATGGCTCTGGGAGTCCGACTCCCTCGCGGAAATATCGATCCCGGCGGCTTTTTGGGCATCCTGCTCCATGACTGCTGCATATAGCATCTCCATTTCATCCTGGGCGCGCTGACGGTCGGAAGCGACCACGGACTCGTCGACGGTCACCATGCTGCCGTTGAATGATATCTGAGAAGGTCTGCCTCCTGGATTTGGAGTACCCCAGGAGATGAATCCACTCGACCTAGGACTAGGAAGGTTCTGCGAGATGGGCGAAATTGGGCTGGGGTCCATATCAAGTGTTGGCTTAACGGGTTTCAGCATCTGCATCTGCAGTGAGTAGTTGGAAGACTGGACGGTCTGGCGCAGACGTCGACCAACGAAGAGGAGAAGGGCGAGAAGGACGGCAACAAAGACGAGATAGGCACCAACGATACTGCCAATCTGGATTGCAAGGAGTGGTCTGTCTAGTGGAGGGCGGACATCGACACTTCCAGAGCGTTCAATATGCGATCCACTCGAAGCGGAGACCGGAACAATATACACAAGCAAGAGGGAGAAGATAGAAGTAAAAGTAAAGGCGACCGGGACAGGAGTCATGGCCGGTGCGGAGTACTTGTGACTGGGATCAAGTAGGGAGAGAAACAGTTTTAAGTGCAGAAGCAGGAATCACTCAGTCACTGATTGATCGACATGTCAAAGCATCGAACTTGACGAATCTCGAGGGAAGCACATTGTGCCCCCAAGTGACGGGGCGGCAGGGGAGAGGGGGTTTATAAAAGGACATTGGAGCCATCGGGTGTGACGAGGTGAAGAGCAGCAGGGTGTGTGCAAGTTGAAGGCATCTCGACCTGTCGTTGGTTGCCGTTAAGCGCCCACATGCACGATCGTCACTCGTCGCGGACCACTCACATCGTGGAGATCTATGGATGACTGGAGCTGACTATCTCTACTCTTGGCACTGTGAAATGTATACATCGTCAAATTTTGAGATAGAGATGTGTAGATGTACGGTGTTGAATAGGTTCGTCATAGTTGACTATTGTGTTGAACTCTTGCACCTTCCTCTTATAACTACCTTCCCACTTCATTTTACTCACTTCATTCTCGTCATGCCTCATCTCTCCTTCATCAACATTCTACATTCTCATCTCTTCTCCATCAATCCTCTCTATGGGCCACAAGGTCTCTGTCATTTACGGAGTCAAATCTGACAACTTCTACGAGCAAGGCAACGCTATCAACGAGATCTGGGTCGACGACGTTGAAGTCATCTCCCGCCTCCCATTCGGAGACTCGGACCTCGAACAAGCAAGCTGGTCTGAAAACTGGCCCAAGATCCCGTGGCATCAGTTTATCATCCCATTGAAACGCGAAGTCAACACCGTCATCGACATAGTCATGGCCGACAACACCACATGCACTCCCGCTCCCCAGGCAATTGATTATTTGCCTACCACGGGCCCACTCAGCCTTGTGAGGGAGTTGGATGAGATTACTGCATACTTCCTCGGCTTGCTGATAATGTTCATTGGCGCCGTGATATACTGCGACATTTTCGGGAACATGTACCTGACTTGGGCGAACATACTTAAGTTGCAGCGACTTCCAGTACAAACCATTATTTTGAAGGATCAACACCGACTGGAAATGGACCTTTACAAGCGGTGGATCATTTCTTTTGGGAAGATGTTTTTTGCATGGATCATTCTTAGCATGGGCATGTTTTTCATGGTCCGTGGTACCATGAGAATGAGCGCCGGTTTCTTCATTGTTTGGCATTTGGGTCTCATTGGGATCGCCATCACCATCAGTTCGTTCCTTTTCTCCATATACACGTGCGTGCGTCTGAAGCGGATTTTTGCGGCACGGCGACAGCAGCTGGACGAGGGGAAGGGGCTCGACACTGTTCCCCCAGCTTATGCTCCAAACGAGCAGGAGCTGGAGGTGGAACAAGTGCCTGCACTGGTCGGGATGTGTCCTTCGTGTAATCAGAGGTTGTTGGTTCTCCGAAAAAGCTCGGGTCTTGATGTGTGACGACCGCTTTCGTCGCAACGTGCAAGATAGTACTCGATGGAATGGATCTCGGGCATGAAGAGGTTTTATTGTTATCAAGACAAGACAGAGGCCGGTCCTTACTTTATACTTTATATTACATCGAAGAGATCAATCATGATCGTGAACGTCATCAAGTGTATCCTGTTACTACAGTTCCAACAATGCCATGCGGCCAGTTTACATCCAACCACCTGCAGTTCTCATATGTACAGTATTTCCAAGAGATCAGCGATAGTCTATTTCTGTCCATTCTTGGAAAACAAGTCTCGCCACATTTCTTTGAACCCGTACACCTTCCCTTTGTCTTCCTCATAGACGCGCACGTTTTTCGCCGTGCTGATTGAACCAAACAAACTCGACGATGGCCCCCCAACAGATACCGAAGGACGTGCTCGCTCAGTCGCCCGACGCCAAATCTCATCAGCCAGCTGCGGTGCGACCTCGGCGAAACAGGAGGTCAACTCGCGGTCCAGATTGAGATATGGTTTTTGAGCCGCGCGCGGAGCTTGGAGATTGTAGGAGCGAGCAACCTTGTTGATATGCTGCACAGCAAGTTCGTGATAAGACCGCTCAATCCCAAGATAATCCGGGTCTCGTAGTGGAGGGAGGTGCGGGATGTCTCCTGGAGCATCTTTCCCCCCGTCGGACTCGACTGCAGCGTCGGGTGACTCTACCTTGGACACTATGCGGCCGTCGGTATTGATCTCGCTGATTGGCGTCTCATTGCCGTTTTGAAAGGACGCTTGTACCTTGGCTTTCTCAGCCAGCCGAGCTTCAGCAGCAGCATATCCTCTCGCCCGCTTCATCTGCTCATCCAGGGACCCGCCCTGACTAGCAATCAGCATCGCCGCATGTCTTCTCCACTCAGTGCGAATACGCTGTCGGAACCGATCAATCTCTGAAGCAAGTTCCTGCTGTTTCTCAATCCAAGGCGGAACAATCTCCTGCTTCTGGATAATCTTGTTCATAAAGTATTCCGTCGTGTCGATGTATGCACTACCGGCATTATGGTCCCTTTCCGTGTTGATGCCTTTACCGCGTTTGATCTTTTGGAACTCGCCGCGGGCAATCGCGTCTTCTATCCTCTCGTTTGCGAGTGATGTGAGTCCGTGTATGGATATAGGCATCGAGTGTGCCCCGGGTGTCAACTGCTCTCTCATCTCGCGGCGCATTTCTTCCCGCTCGTCATCGGAAAAGCCTGGGGCTCGACTTAATGTGTATGTAGATGTGCGGTCTTTGGCGTCGGCTAGTCGCTGGCCGGGGGAGCGTTTGGGTTTTGGAGCGGGTCTGAGGTCCACTGGTTGGGGTATCTTGTATGGAGTGCGGATGGGTTTGCTAGCGTCGTCGAGCATGCGTAAAACCGAGTCATGTAGACTCTCTTTTCCTGACCATGCAGGCGCTGCGGCTGTCTCGCGGGTTCCTTGGCCTACACTATCCTGCAGACGGGTCAGCAGCTGCATGAGAGCTCGAGATGAATGGAGGCGATGCGTACCGGCATATCGAGGATAGAGTGGGCAGCAGCGTATTCATTCCTAAATGAAGCCGCCTTGACTCGCTCCTCAAGTTGTTTCTTCAAGTCTTCAGAGAACCCCGCAGCCTCCAAGTTGCGTTGCGCCGACCGTCCACCTTCCAGCATCGCATCCTCGGTCATCTGTGACAGACGGCGCGCCATGGCTCCCTCCACCTTCTCCTCTTGATTTGTAACAGTTTCTCCATCTTCTTCTGTCGTTTTAGCAGTAGAAGTCGTGTTTTGTCGCCGTTGGCAACCGGTCGAGAACCGTGGTGATGCAGGAGCTGCCGTATGTATGGAAGGACGGACACGGAGAAAATGCGAGCGCCAAAACGGTGTGCTATTCATATCCGGATACCTTCGAACAATAGCAAGCAGCCAAATAATCAAACTAATCCGTGAAGAACAAAAGCTCGCAAGTGGCAATTCAACTCAACCTCAAGACCGAACCAGAACCGCTTAGTCATCCACTTCCGCGGAGCCAAAACTTCGGGATTTTGCGCATCTCCATCTCGCAGGCGCCAAACTCTCATTGCTGTCCACGGAGCCCGCGGCAGTCGATATACCCTCTTCCCGCTACACTCGCCATCTCCCGACTCTTCAACTCTCCCACCATGGCTCCCAAGGGCAACGTCTCGACCCGGCTTAATCCGCTCCGATTGAACACCATCAACCACCTTCGCGTCCGCCGGCCCAACCAACATGAGCAGAACCCCTGTGTGACGATCATGTCTTCGATGCTGAGTACGTCCATTCTTACCTGCACCGCTCGATACCTATTCGATGGCTATCGCCTCTCCGGGCGTGAGCGGACGTCGAGTCTCTTTCGAGGAACCCATGGAAAGCTAACATCTACCAGACTGCTGGGCATCGCAAGGATACGGCGTCCAAGGCTGTGCCGGCCTCGAGGCACAATTGCGAAAATGCATGGACGCACCGGTTCGTTTCACTCTTCCTTCGCCGTCATTAAACAACCAACAACCAACTAACATCATCAAATAGAAATCGCAAGAAAAGAAGAAGAACACCGTCAACTACCACCTGATGAGAATGTACCCCAAGGTCGTGGGCCCGCGCAAGAAGGACGGCGTGTTGGGCTAAATCACATTATACGCTATCCGAGTTCATGGAGTTTTGGGATTCCACACCGTGCGGTTATCTGATCCAGATTCCAATTACGGGTCTGCTATCATGAGCTGTGGTGGATATGGGAGTTTGATTTCGCATCTGTACAGTATACACCTGGCATAATGGCCGAAAAGAATTGATTATATTATTATCATCACATTGGCTTTCTATACTCTGGTCTCTAAAGCGTGGAATCGTAGTATTAGTTTCTCTGCCTCGGGATGCACGGTGTATGCATCGATGGCCTCGATACCGTCGTCGTTGACGATGGTACTGTGGAAATTGCTATAGACCGCAGCGGCAACGAGTTTGGACTCTGGTTCCATTAGCAGTGTGATGATCTTGGGGTCGAAAGAAACATACCCTGCAGTGCGAGATTACTGCCCACGCACATCCGCCCTCCGCTCCCGAAAGCCCAGAACCAGCGGCGTCTTTCTTCGAGCTCGTCCGGCGAGTTCGCTTCCTTGAGCCAGCGGTTCGGTTGCCAGCTCTCTGGGTCGGGATATACGTCTGGGTTTCGGTGTAGTGAATAGGCCTGGGCGTTGACTCGTGTGCCGGCGGGGATATTGTCGTATCCAGCCAACGAACAGGATGGGGAGGGTGTGACTCGGGGTTGAATACCCGGGATTGGCGCATGGAGTCGCAGTGTCTCCGTGACAATAGCTTCCAGGATAGGCAAATTGTCAATGGACTTGGCTGGGGGTAGATCTGCGGATTTGGGAAACCTGATCGGAGGGTCGAGGGTCATCAGCTCCTCGTGAAGCTTCTCTTGCCACTCCGGGTGCTTGGATAGTTCCCAAAACAGGTACGTAAGACCAGCAGCGCTTGTCTCAAAGCCCGCGGTAAGCTGATCGTACATTTCACAGGCGATGTCAATCTGCTGCTGCGTGTGGTCTTGTTTAGAGCCCCTGTCTTTGATAGACTGTTTGTCAAGACCCTGCTTCAACTGCTTGTAGACAATAGGTTCAACCGCCGGGTCTGTTGATTCTAGACAATAGGCAGCCTTGTCGCAGAGATCTAAAGCCCACGCATCCAGTACTTCATTCGCGTCGTCGCAATACTTGGGAATCACACGCAGTCCGATACAGCTGAGCCAGCCCTGCAATTTGGGGGTCTCCTGATGGTAGAACTCGAATGGCTTGCGGCACAGGTACAGATGGAGCCACTTCTTGCGGACGTCATGGTGCTGGAGATGGTTGGTGCCGTTTTTCAGACCGAAAAGGTAGCACGAGACAAAGTCCATTGTCAGGCCCATATTCAGGTCATGCACATCGAGGGGCTTGTCCGAGGTGACGGCTTCCTGGATAATAGGCAATAAACGATCAAAGATGACAGTATTAGAGACCAAGCGTAGGTGTGGCGATGTCTGCAGAGTGGACTTGGAATAAATGTTGGACAGCATCCTCTTCCGGATGGAGTGAGGCTTACTCCCAACCATGGTGAACATGCTCACGGTTCTATAACAATCAGTATATCCAACCTCGGAGACGATCATCGAAACGATACAGAACATGAAACTCACCCGAGTGAACCAAAGACCCTGGGATACCAATCATGTTTCTCAAACCCACCCGTGTATACCGTTTTGATACCCTCATCGACACAATTGATCGAGAGTTCCGACGGCCCAAGCCTGACAAGCGGACCGAGACGCTCATGTGCAGCCTGGATAGTCCGGTTATTCTGCATGCGGAACCGCCTCCAGAGCATCCAGGCCGGAGAGATGGGAACACTCCAGTGGGCATTGGGAATCTTGGCCAAGGGCGAGACGAATGCCGGATAAATAATAGCCTTGTAGAGTATGAAGGCCAGGGCCGTGAAAGCCAGAGTCGTCACTGAGATAGCCATGTTAAGTTTTTGAGTGTTCAGCGGATCCCAGACTTATATTCTTCCGGTTACCGTGGTTTTACATCGGTTTAGGTCACTGGATGGCAGACTGGTGATTTGACAAGTTGGAGAAATCGACAATTTGGGGCGAGGAGTCGGGCTCTGGAGCGATTACATACTTATTCCCCGCGCTGATAAGAGATAAGAGCTCGGACCACCATGTGTGTCACATGATGTGCACGTTAAGCCTAATCGGGAATAGTCCAAACGGTACCTTATCCACCTATGTATCTCTGCGAGCTTTCACTTTATATTACCTTACACAGTCTATGAATATGTATGTATCTTATACTCTAGGGCTTTCTACCTACTGGCCTTTACTTTTATATATGCTATATTGTACTATAGTGTTTCTGTAAGACTTAGTATATGAACTTTATCTTAATAAATATAACAAAACTAAGCTTAGAGTCGGTAAGTTAACTAAAGACTAGTCTCTAATTAGTCTGTACATATACTCCTCTGCAAGGATAACAAAAGCAGGACCTATAACTAGCCCTGGAGGTACTATTTTCCTAAAAGAAAAAAAAAAAAAA